>Ga0209158_1001846_pt1 | contig 13616 bp, 11 predicted proteins | sample GraSoiAngelo_140_FD_185897 | JGI IMG/M metagenome (GOLD analysis project Ga0209158, IMG submission 185897) | Grasslands soil microbial communities from the Angelo Coastal Reserve, California, USA - 14_0929_12_30cm (SPAdes) (version 2) | ecosystem: Environmental > Terrestrial > Soil > Grasslands ...
CCCGATCCGCGGCGCGGACTCGCGGCAACCAATCGCCCGTCACCATGTAGACCACCCGAAGCCCGATGTTCACGGCGTGGTCCGCGATCCGTTCGAAGTAGCGGTTGACCAGGAGGTAGCGAGCGCCGGTTTCGACATTCAACTTGCCCTCCGTCATCCGCCGGACGATGTCCTTGAAGTTCTCGTCGTGCAACAGGTCTACCGCATCGTCGACCTCGATGATGTTCCGGACGGATTCCGCGTTGCGATGCACGAACGCCTCGATGGCGGTGTCGACCATCGTGATGGTGCGGTCCGCCATCTCCTGGATCCGTGCGACGTCCGCCCGCTCGACGATGTGCCGGTCCCGGAACTGGAGGGTGAGTTCGCTCAGGTCCTTCCCGTACCGGCCGATTCGGTCCAGGTCCGTCGTGATCTTGAGCGACGTCGTGATCGTCCGCAGGTCTCTGGCGACCGGTGCGTGGAGGGCGAGCAGGTCGATGCATGTCCGTTCGATTTCGAGTTGGAGCCCGTAGACTTCCTGGTCCAACGTGAAGACCTCCTGGGCGACCTCCGGATCGAGGCGCGTCAGGCCGTCTACGGCCTTCCGAATGGACAGCTCGGCCAATTCCGCCAGGGTGACCATGTTCTCGTTCAGCTTATGCAGACCCTTCTCGAGGGCCTTCCGTTCTGCGGCTTGCGGCATCTACCCGAACCTCCCGGTGATGTACGATTCCGTCAAGGCCTCTCGCGGTCGCTCGAACAGCTCCCGCGTATTGTTGACCTCGATGAGTTTCCCTAGATACATAAAGGCGGTCGTCTCGGAAACGCGGGCCGCCTGTTGCATGTTGTGCGTCACGACGACCAACGTGAAGTCCTTCTTGAGGTCGAAAATCAGGTCCTCGATTTTCGCAGTCGCGATGGGATCGAGGGCGGAGCACGGCTCGTCCATCAGGAGGACCTCGGGCTTGACCGCGAGCGCCCTTGCGATGCAAAGCCGCTGCTGCTGGCCCCCGGAAAGGCTCGCGCCGCTTTTGTCCAGAGAGTCTTTCACTTCGTCCCACAAAGCCGCTTGCTTCAGACTTTCGAGGACCGCCTTGTCGAGCTCGTCCCGATTGCGGACGCCATTGAGGCGCAATCCGGCCGCCACGTTGTCGTAGATGGACATCGTCGGGAAGGGGTTGGCTTTCTGAAACACCATGCCGATTCGGCGGCGCACGGAGACGGGGGACGCCGCATAGATGTCCTCCCCCTGAAGGAGAACCTTCCCCTCGACCCGTGCCTTCGGGATCGTCTCGTGCATTCGATTCAAGCAGCGGATGAGGGTTGACTTGCCGCAGCCGGAAGGACCGATGACCGCCGTCACCATATGGTCCTCGACGTCCATCGTGATGTCTTGGATGGCCAACTTCTCCCCATACCAGGCCGAGAGCGATTCCACGTGGAGTTTCAGCGCCATCGCAGGTTCACCTCGAGACGGAACGGAGCCGGATGACGACGCGCGAGGCGATGCTGAGCCCGAGCATCATGAGGACGAGGACCAGGGAGACGCCCCAGGCCGCCTGGTTCTGAGCCACGTACGGACCGGTGGCCCAGATGTAGATCGTGTGCGGGAGCGACTCGATGGGCTGGTCGACTCCCCGAAACCAATCGTTGTTCCCAAAGGCGGTCACGAGGAGCGGAGCCGTTTCGCCTGCGACCCGGGCAATTCCCAGGAGGCTTCCCGTGACTAGCGCGCTGCTCGCGGAAGGGACGACTACCCGGAGGATGGTCCGATACCGTGGAATCCCCAAGGCGAGGGCCGATTCCCTCACAGCGATGGACACCAGGCGCAGGGCCTCTTCCGAGGTCCGCGCCACGAACGGGACCATGATGGTCGACAGCGCGAGGACTCCTGAAATCGTGCTGAACACGAGGCGCGGACTCCCCAGGCCGATCAGTCCCAACTCTAGGACGAGCGAGTAGACGAAAATCCCGACCACCATGGAAGGGATTTGGGTCATCACCTCGACGAAGAATCGGACGGCGGCACCGAGTCGGTTTTTCCCGAATTCGGCCAGGTAGATCCCTGTCAGGATGCCCACCGGCAGCGACACGAGCGCCGACAGCAGGATCAGAATCAGCGTCCCTTGGATCGCGTTTCCGATCCCTCCCTGACCCGTGGTGGACGTGAGCACCGCCGGAGAAAGGGATTGGAGTCCGCGAATAGAAGCCTCGATGAGGATGCTCCCGAGCGGAATGATGGCGATGACCACACAGACGAACGCGGCGATGCTCATCGTCAGATCGATCCACCGCCTCCGGGTGTCCCGATTGAACGGGAACTTCACGCGGCTCCCTCCCCCTGTCGAAGGACCCGCGCCACCATGAGCCGGGCGAAGATGTTGATGATAAGGGACATGAGCATCAGCACGAGGCCGAGCTCGATGAAGGCGCTCAACTCGAGGGGTGTCTCCGCTTCCGTGAAGTTGTTGGCGATCCAGCTTGCGATCGTCTGTCCCTGGTCGAAGAGGGAGACGGAGATCACATTCTTGTTGCCGATCGTCATGGTGACGGCCATCGTCTCTCCCACCGCGCGACCGAGGCCCAGGATGATGGCGCCGAAGAGACCAGCCCGGGCATACCGGAGCACGGCCAGTCGGGTCGTCTCCCATCGGGTGGCTCCGAGGCTCAGCGCGGCCTCGCGTTGGCTGTCCGGAACGGCGAGGAAGGCCTCTCGCGAGACGGACGAAATGGTTGGTATGATCATGATGGCCAGGATCACGCCAGCGCTAAGTTTGTCCAATCCGATCGGCGTCCCCTGGAAGATTGGGAGGAAACCGAAGATCCCCTGGATGAAGGGCTCAATCGAGGTGCGCATGACGGGGGCCAGGACGAAGATGCCCCAGAGGCCGTAGACGACCGAGGGCACGGCCGCCAGGAGCTCGACCACGTACGTGAGCGGAATTCGGATCCAAGACGGTGCGAGCTCCGAGAGGAAGATCGCGATGCCCAAACTGATCGGCACTCCGAACAAAAGCGCGAGTGCGGAGGTCACGAGCGTCCCATACACGAACGGGAGGGCCCCAAAGAGCAGGGGCGGCTGCGGGTTCCAAACCGTCCCGCCAAGAAAAGACCAGCCGAAGGCCCTGATCGATGCCTCAGCCTCGAAGAAGAGGAGGGTTGCGATCAGGACCAGGACGCCGACGACACCGAGCGCGACGAGGGTCGAAAACCATCGGAAAAGGGATTCCCCCAGGGTATCCGCCGAGACGCCTCGACCCACACCTCGGGTCCACCGAAAGAAGTGCATGCGTCGTACAAAAAGGGCGAACCGCTCCTCAGCTATGAAGAGCTACGCCATTGTAGGTGACATTCCGGATCGCTCCCTCGTCCAGCGTCACAACGGATGACGGCAGGGTCGGGTAAGCCAAGTCGGAGGCGTAGCTCTGCCCATCGTGGATGCACCACCACAGGAAGTCGACCAGCGCCTTCGCCTTCACTTGCGTCATGGAGGTCCCGATGGTGTTCAGCTCCTTGTAGACGAGGAGGTACGTGAAGGTCGAAACCGGGTAGCTCGTGTCGCCCGCGGCATTCAGGATCGACACGTTGAACCAATCACCCTCGGGAGCCGGAAGTGTCGGTGCGGACGCCGCTGCGGCCACTGTCGAGGCCAGCGTTGGGAGGATCCACTTCCCCGCGGGGTTCTGGATCTTCGCGACCTTCATCGAGTTCTGCACCGTGTACGCGAGCTCCACATAGCCGATTGAATCGGGCGTCTGGAGGACCACACCGGCGACTCCGGTGTTACCTTTCCCCGCGAGACCGACGGGCCAGCTGATGGACTTGCCGACCAATGTCGAGTTCCACCGTGGGTTTGAGAGGTGGAGGTAGCTCGTCCAGACGAACGTCGTACCGCTGCTGTCCGACCGGTGCACGACTTGGATGGCTCGACCTGGAAGGGCCACCGTGGGGTTGAGCGCGCTGATGTTCGCGTGGTTCCAAGTCGTAATCTTCCCGAGGAAGATATCCGCGAGCACCGCGCCGGTGAGGTTGAGTCCCGATGGGATCGACTGACCGTTCGTATCGAGGACGTCATACGCCGCTGTCACCGAGCCGATGGTCTCGGGAATGTGCAAGAGTCCAGGTGCCGCAGCACGTTCGCTCGCTTTCAGCGGCGCATCGCTCGCGGCGAAGTCGACTGTCTTCGCCGTGATCTGCGTGATGCCCCCTCCGCTCCCGATTCCCTGGTAGTTTACCCGTACGTTTGCGCCGGACGCGTTGTACACGCTCGCCCACTTTGCGATCAACGGATAAGGGAAAGTCGCTCCCGCGCCCAAGATCGTCGTCGGCTGCGGCGAGAACCATCCCGCCAACACGCCCACCGCGATCAGGACCACGGCGACGGCAATGACCGCCACGACGATCCAGCTCCGACTCCGTCCACCGGACCGTCGTCGTTTGAGCAGTTCCGCGTCCTCCGAGGATGTTGCCACTCTTCACTCCTCCTTCATCATTGAAATCTGGTTTTCCTTTAGGCGGATGGAAACCCTGTCCGTCTATGACCGTTCCCGACGGAGTAATCCCTGTCAAACGGTGTCGATAGGACAACTATATAGTCTACGTGGATAATCCTTTAGACTCTATAGGTCTTCGATTCGAACCGAGAAGGAGTGAGGGCATGGAAGGTCGTAAGCTCCAATTGACTGGCGGATCCACCTACGTGGTCTCACTGCCAAAACGTTGGGTCACGGACGCGGGGCTGAAGGCCGGGGACACCGTGTTCCTGGAACCCCAAGTCGACGGTGCGGTCTCAATCCGAGCGCATCCGGCCGAAAAGCCGCTCGCCCGACGTCGTGTATTCGAGGAGAAAGGGGAGGAGCGACGGGACCATCTCCTCCGGAAACTGATTGGCGCCTACATCGCGGGGTTTGGGTACATCGAGATCCGTTTCAAACCAGAGGCGGGCCCCTTCGTCCGGCGAGTCGCGAGGGATTTCAGCCGAATGGTCATCGGCCCGGAGGTGATCGAGGAATCGAGGAATTCCGTCGTGATTCAGGATCTCTCGGACACCGCGGAGCTGAGCGCCGAAAAGTGCCTCCGTCGAATGCACCTCACCGTGCGGGCGATGCACGAGGATGCCTTGCAAGCCCTGAGGGCTCACGACGACGCCCTTGCCCGGGATGTGGCCCAGCGGGATCAGGACGTGGATCGCCTCTATTGGATGGTGGCGAAGCAGTACAACCTCGCCCATACCCCAGGCGGCGCCATTCCCGATTCGAAGGGGAAGGACGAATTACACAACTACCGGTTGATTGCCAAACTGTTCGAGCGGATCGGCGACCATGCCGAACGAATCGCCAGGACATACCCCGTCTTCGGGGATCGGGGCCTGGATCCGAAACTCCTGAAGGAACTTGAGGCCGCCCGGGAGTCGGCGATTGCGATCCTGGACAAGGCGTTCTTCGCCCTGCTGACGGCGGACGTGGAATCCGGGAACGAGGCGGTCGATGACCTGGACCGCCACCAAAAGTTGATCGACGGGCTTTCGCACCATGTCGCCTCAAAGAAAGGAGAGGAGCTATTGGCCTTAGCCGCCATCGTCGACAGCCTCGCGCGGACCGCCGGATATGCCTCCGACATCGCCGAGATCGCAATCGATGTGGCCGTCGCCCGGACAGCAGAATCTCCATAGACCTATGGAAACTCCGTGGGGAGGGTATGTGGATGACGAGCGTGTGGACCGGAACGATGAACGAATCGGACACGAAGGTGTCATCGAAGGAAGCCGCCGCTCTCGTGAGCGCGTTCTACGAATCGCTCGCGCGCGGCCGGATGGTGGATGCGTTGGATCTGGTCGCGACGGACGCGGTCCTCCGCGACGAATCGGGGAACGAATCTCGCGGGATCGGAGCCATTGCAAGGTCCCTGCTTCCGTATCGGGAGCCGAATGAGATTGCGCTCGAGCGGATTGAATCCGCGGGACCTGATGTGCATGTTCAGTTCCGGACAAAGAAAAGGTCTCGCCGCTATCGTGGCTCAATTTCGGTGGACCGAGGTCGCATTCGGTCCGTCCGCCTCGAACGGACCCCTTGAGGAGTGATCCGGGCGACCGGATCAACGCCGCACACTCATTTCGCAGGTCGTTTTTGTCGGACCGCGGTGCGTTTCGACGTGAGTCAGGCGGAGCCCGCGGAAAGTAGAAGGTGCACCAGTCCTTCGGGAGGAATCCTTGGACTCTCCTTCTGGCACCTTGGCAGAGCGGCGCCTGGGACTTGCGGTCGGTGCTCTCTTCTCGTTGCCTATCGGGGTCCTCTCGGGCTTCACGGGGGTCGGTGGAGGCGAGTACCGAGCTCCCGTGCTCTTGACCCTCCTCGGTCGTGTGCGTTGGGTGATTGCGGCGAACCTATTGATCGGCCTCTTCGTCGCGGTTTTCAATGTCGTCTTCCGTCAGGCGTGGACCCTCAACCTTGATTTCTTAGTGATTGCCCTTCTGCTCGTGCCCACAAGCCTGCCTGGCGCATGGCTCGGCGCCTTGATTACGAATAGGATCTCGACACCGATTCTCAAGGGCCTTCTGGCCGGCATTCTTGTGGCCACCGGACTCCGGCTCATCCTGTTCGAGGTGCGGGTTGGCGGGGCGTTGTCTTTCGATCCTCCCCGGATTGCGCTCGCCCTCGCACTGGGCTTCGGGCTCGGCCTCATCTCGGGTCTTCTTGGGGTTGCCGGAGGCGAATACCGCATTCCTGCACTCATCCTCCTCTTCGGCGTGCCGATCGTGTTCGCAGGAACCCTCAGTTCCCTTGCCTCCATTCCTGTTCAGTTCATCGGACTCCTGAAGCATCGAAACTTGGGGCACACAGGGGCCACGACCTTTCGGCTTGGTGCGGTGATGGGGGCCGCCTCCGTCGTCGGTGTCGCCCTAGGCGTCGTGTTCCTGGGGCGAGCCACCGAGGCGTTCGTGACCCAGGTGCTCGGCTTGGCCATGATTCTCGCCGCCGTGCGCATCGTCTGGGACATCCGGCATCCGCATCCCGCGGAGATCATCGGAATCCCGGAAGGCGCTTGACCCACCTGCGTCAGCCGAGAATCGGGGTGGCTCTGATTCGCCCGGCCAAGAGCGGTGCCGGCGCGGGGTTATAAGCGATTGTGACGCAATTATCACCAACGTGCTTCACTCTTCATCCGACCATTCAAGTCGAAAACGCAGATTTCCTGCGCCGCGTTTGGGTGGAGCATCACATGGTGGACCGCCACACGGAATTTGGACACAGGTCGGCACGGGGCCGAGTCGTCCTCGACACGGAAGAGTTCAGCTACGACGAGGTGCCGCGGCAGGACCTCGAGCGATGCCATCAGTGCCACTTCGCTTGGAGTTTGCACGGGAAGCGATATGACGCCGAGGAGAAGACGCAGATCCGATTCTGCTCGGAGTATCCAGCCCGCCCCGTGAAGAGCATCCAGGAATGCATCGTGCCGTAGACCGGACCGGGACCGCAGACTTTCGTCCCCGTCCCAGCTTGCAATAGTTCACGGTATCGTGGAAGAGGCCGAGTGCGCAACCCTGAAATAGAAGCCTATCGTGTTCGAGGATTCGTCCAGGTACTTCATGCCAGAACTGCGGAAAGACTACGTGACAGATACCTGGGTGGTCTTCTCAGCGTCGCGCGCCCAGCGACCCGGGGCGTTCCGTGGCGGGAAATCGACGACGGACCCGGAGAAGTGCCCGTTCTGTTACGGCCACGAGCACATGACCCCGCCTGAAGTCCTCGCCTATCGGAAGGATGGAGTCCCGAACGGCCCCGGGTGGTGGATCCGCTGCGTCCCGAACAAGTACCCGGCCTTGCAGGTCGAGGGCGAGGTCCACCGCCGCGTGAGCCAGCTATTCCACAGCGTGAACGGCGTGGGTGCGCACGAGGTCATCATCGAGACGCCGGAGCACGAGCATCACCTGTCCATGCAGAGCGAATTCCAGGTGCAGGAGATCATCACCGCCTACAAGCAGCGGTACCTCGACCTGATCCGCGACAAGCGGTTCAAGTACATCCTGATCTTCAAGAACCACGGCGAACGGGCGGGCGCCTCGATTTCCCATCCGCACTCGCAGCTCATCGCGACGCCGATCGTGCCGCGTCGGATCGTGGAGGAGGTCAACGCCCTCAATCGCTTCTACGAGTCGACCGGAGGATCCTGCCTCTATTGCGAAATCGTCGAGACGGAGCTCGAGGAAGAGAAACGGATCGTCTCGGAGAACGAATCCTTCATTTGCTTGTCCCCGTACGCGGCTCGTTTCCCCTTCGAGGCGTGGATCCTCCCGAAGGCCCACGAGATGGCCTTCGAGGACATCGCCGACGACGAGCGGACTCCCTTCGCCCGCATCCTCAAGGACATCCTGGGCCGAATGTACGGGATCCTCGATGACCCTCCCTTCAATTATTACATCCACACGTCCCCCTGCGATCGCAAGGAGACGAAGTACCACTGGCACCTCGAGATCACGCCCCGGCTCACGGAGACCGCCGGATTCGAACGTGGCACGGGCTTCTACATCAATCCGGTCATGCCGGAGGACGCCGCGGCGATCCTTCGGGAACGGGTGAAGCTCGCCGACAAGCCGCACTGAAGGTCACGGTTTCTCGGAGTGTTCACGCACTCGGGACACGGACCTGTCCACGGGCTTTCTCGTACAGGGCGACGTACTGGCGGGCCGATGCCTTCCACGACAGATCGGCGGACATACCGCGCTGGACGACCGACTTCCATCCTTTTCCGGATTGATAGAACTGGACGGCGCGCTGGACGGCTCCGAGGAGGGCGGTCTGGGTGTATTCGCGAAACGCGAATCCGTTGCCCTTGGAAGGAGACTCCGTCACGTCGGCCACGGTGTCGGCGAGGCCGCCCGTGGACCGGACGATCGGGATGGTGCCGTAGCGAAGGCTGATCATCTGTCCCAGCCCGCACGGCTCGAACTTCGAGGGCATTAGGAAGAAGTCGGAACCGGCGTAGATTCGGTGGGCCAAGGCCTCGTCGTACTTCAGCCAGACGATGAGGTCGCTCCGGGTCCGCGCGAGTTCCGAAACGGGATCTTCGTACTTCTTCTCCCCCGTGCCGAGGAGGACGAACTGGATTCCCAGGTCCAGGATGGCCGGGAGCGCGTCGATCAGGATGTCGAACCCTTTCTGCGCCGTCACCCTCGAGACGTATCCGATCAGGGGCGGCCCTGGGTCCGGAGGAAGGCCGGCTTCCTTCTGTAGGGCGGCCTTGTCCGCCCGCTTCTTCTCCACCGACGACTTCGAGTACTTCTGGGGCACGAACGGATCCTTCGCGGGGTTCCACACGTCATAGTCGATTCCGTTCAGGATTCCCGAGAGTTTGGCGGACCGGGAGCGGAGGAGGCCGTCGAGGCCTTCCCCGTACTCCGGCGTCTGGATTTCCTTCGCGTACGTGGGGCTGACCGTGTTGACCAGGTCCGCGCATACGATCCCGGCTTTCATGAAATTCAACTGGCCGTAGAACTCCGCGCCTTCGGGGGTCCATAGGTCCCGAGGCAGTCCGAGCCAATCGAAGAGCTCCCGAGGGAAGAGCCCCTGATGCAGGAGGTTGTGGATCGTCAGGACCGTTCCGATTCGCTGGAACCGTGGATCTTCGGCGATGCCCGACCGAAGGAAGGCGGGGACGAGCGCCGAATGCCAGTCGTTCGTGTGAATCACATCGGGCCAGAAATCGGCCGCCGGGATCAGGTCGAGGATGGCCTTGCAGAAGAATCCGAACCGCTTCCCGTCGTCATCGTACTCGTAAACCTTCGGACGGTCGTACAGGTCGGGCTTGTCGACCAGGTAGACCGGGACTTCTCCGATCCGGGCAGTTCGGAGTCCGGCTTCATGGCGGGCGTTCCCCAGTCGGACCGGGAATCGCGCCACCTCATCCTGGGGACCTTGGATCGTCCCGTACCGCGGCATGACGATTCGCACGTCGTGGCCAAGCGCCGTCAGGGCTTTCGGCAGACTGCCGGCCACATCGCCGAGACCGCCTACCTTGGCGAGGGGATACGCCTCGGCGGAGGCGAACAGGATCTTCATCGGAATCTCGGAGTGGACATGCGGCCTTGACTTAACAACCTGCGTCCAGAACGTCGTTCCCCGAGACCAATTCCGGGGAGAAATCGGCCGATTGATTCGGTCGGAGCGTTCGCGAAGGATTTTTCCCTCGACGTCCATGCAGAGGGCAATGCCGCCCACGAAGCTCGGTCACCTCCTCGTCGTGCTTCACACCCATCTGCCGTGGGTCCTCGGCCACGGCCGATGGCCGCACGGCGAAGCATGGCTCCACGAGGCGACCGCCGAGTGCTATCTCCCCCTCCTGCGACTGCTGGATCGCCTCGAGAAGGAAGGGCGCGAGGGATCGATCACCATTGGCCTCACGCCCGTCCTCGCCGAGATGCTTGCCTCTCCCCGGTTCCGCGCCGGATTCCTGGCCTACTTGGAGGAGCGGAGGAACCGCGCGGAAGCGGACCGTGCGGAGTTCGAAGCTGCGGGCGACCAAGGCCGTCGTAGCGGCGCTGCGGCCTGGTCCGATTTCTACCGGAGGGCGAAGTCCGACTTCGTCGACACCTACGGTCAGGGCGTGCTCGCGGCGTTCACGAGGCTGCAGAATCGAGGTCGGATCGAAATCATCGTGTCGGCCGCCACGCACGGATACTTGCCTCTCTTGGGCCGCGATGAATCGATCAACGCCCAGATCGCCACGGGCATTGCGAGCTACCGCCGGCACTTCGGTCGACCTCCCCGCGGCATCTGGCTGCCGGAGTGTGCCTATCGCCCGGGGTACGAATGGTCCCGTCCCGTCGGACCGGCGAAGACCTGGCTGCGTCCCGGCCTCGAAGAGGTCGTGGGGCGGCACGGGCTCCGGTACTTCTTCGTAGACACGCACCTCGTCGCCGGAGGCGCGCCCATCGGCACGTACGAAGACCGCTTGGGCCAGCGCCGTCTCGATGCGGCCCGCGACGGAACGGGCCTTTCCCCGAACGAGCCGTACACGGTCTCGGCGGGCGGCCGGCGCAAAGTCGCGATCCTCGCGCGGGACCCGAGGTCGAGCGTCCAGGTGTGGAGCGCCGACTATGGATACCCCGGGGACGGCGCCTACTTGGAATTCCACCGCAAACACGGGATGGACGGACTGCGGTACTGGCGCGTCACAGACCGGCGCCTCGCTCTGCGGGAGAAGGTGCTGTACAACCCGAATGCCGCCAGGGAGCGAGCCGAGGCCCATGCGGACCATTTCGCATCGTTGGTCATCGAGACCCTTCGGGAACATCGGGAGGCCACGGGCCGAACCGGCGTCGTCGTCGCGCCGTTCGACACGGAGCTCTTTGGCCACTGGTGGTTCGAGGGCCCGTGGTGGCTGGAAGCGGTCCTGCGAAAACTTGAGGGACAGGTCGACGTGGTCACCGCCTCGGATTTTCTCGCGGCGCATCCTCCGCGTTCGACCATCCGCCTTCCGGAAGGGTCGTGGGGCCAAGGGGGCCACCACTGGGTCTGGCTGAACGACGGCACGCGATGGATCTGGGAAGACGTCTACCGTGCGGAAGATGCGTTCCTCGACGTCTTGCGTGCGACCCGATCGCGGAAAGATCCGACCGTGAGACGAATCGTGGCGCAACTCGCCCGCGAGCTTCTCCTCCTCGAGGCGTCGGACTGGCCCTTCCTGGTTACGACGGTCGCCGCGAAGGACTATGCGGAGGCGCGGGTCAAGGAGCATGTCGGGGCGTTCGATCGGCTCCGAGCCATGCTCGAGCGGGCGAAAGAGGGGACCTTGCCTCCCGACGACGCGTCCTGGTTGACGTTCATCGAAGAGCGCGATTCTCTGTTTCCCGACGTGAATCCCGAATCGTGGGCCCTCGAATCGTGAGGCCCGATGTCCACCTTGTCCTTCCACTTCCATGGTTATCAGCCGGGTGACATCGTGCGGTGGCGGGAGTCGGATCCGCTGGGACCGCAGACCTTCGAGGAACGGCGATCTCCCGTTGGCCTTCGGATCGGGCCGGATCGCATCGAAGGAACGAATTGGACCGACGCCGTCCTCCGCACATACGGACGGATGGGGTCCGTCCTGCAGCGGTCATCGGGCTCGGCCTCCGTCGACATTGAGCCCCAGACCCTCGTTTGGCTCCTGGAGCGGGATCCATCCGCGTATCGTGAAATCATGTCCGCCTACGACCAGGGCATCGCGGGCTTCGTGATGACCCCGCCGTTCCATCCGATCCTTCCCCATCTGCATCGACAGGAAAGGGAAGCGCTCTTCGACATGATGATCGATTTCTATTCGCCCCTGATTCAACGCTCGAAAGGGAGACCGATTGGCCTCTGGCTGCCCGAGGCGGCGTACTCTCGCGAGACGATGGACAGCTTCCGGGAATCGGCGCGGCGGGCCGGCGTGGAACAGGAGGCGATTGCGGATTCGATTCAGCGTGCGTACTTGATTGCCGACGCCCGGCAGTTTGCGCGCCCTCCGCAGCCCGGCCAAGCGTGGGCCCGCGTCGAGTCGACCGAACGTCTCCTGGCGGTCGGGCGCGACCATCCTCTGAGCGGAGAATTCGCCTTTGGCGCGACGACGGCCCCCGAGTTCTTCGCTTCCGTGCGTTCCCGCGGCAGCGGATCCCTCCTTGTTGCGAACGACCTCGAGTCGCTCCTTGCCAACCCGATGCAGGCCGAACGGTTCGAAGCGATCGTCCACACGCTCCGCGAGGGTGCCGTCCAAGTCATCCCTCCCGTTCCGCCGGGCGATGCCCCGCCCCTGGCCCTGGTCGACTATTCGAGTTGGTCGGATTACGACGATATGCTGTCCGGAGGGATCACATCGGACACGCGCTGGACCGGACTTCGGCGATCCGATGGACTCGTGGTGTCTCGCATCCACCGGAATCGACCGCTGTCCCAGCTATGGAAGTATGCCTTCACCCTGGCAACCGAACGCGTCGAGACCGCTGTTCGGCGAAGGGCCCTCTACCTGCTCCGATCGGCGGGCGTCCCCCGACGTCCCCACGCCTTGCGCCGACTCGCGGTCTCCTACGGACGCCACTGGTTCCGCGAACACTATCGGACCCAGGGGATCCCAACGAGCGAGACGGACTTCGTCCGGTCCGCCGAAGACATCGTCGGAGGCAAGCTGGACGTCGAAGTCGCGGGCTTCCTCGCTCGCGGCTATGTGCTCATGCTCATGGGGACGCGGTCCGACCCGAGGTTCTGGGACAACCCCGACACGCGGGTCGCCTTTCAGAATGTGGTGCTCCTGGTGCAGGCCCTCAAGGACCTCGCGGAGGCGAGCGTTCGGACAAAGGATCTCGATCGTGCGGCGGCACTGGGGCGTCTCGTCCGGGCAACGTTCTTCGAGTTCTCGGAGTGGCATGAGCGTGGAGAATTCGCCGCGCTCCAGACCGCCCCCGCATGGGAGACAACCGAACTGGCCTGGTACTCCTCCCTCGAGTCCGAGGTGGCGCAGCGTTCTCCGACCGACGTCATGAAACGGGCTGCGATGTTTGCCTTGGCGCCCGGGGGAGACTGGCCCGGTAGATATCCGGTGTTCTCGGTCGACGAGGCCGTCGCGGATACAGGACACATCGTGGGCGAGGCGCACGGCGAGTGGAGGAATCCCGACTGGTG
>Ga0209158_1001860_pt1 | contig 13556 bp, 16 predicted proteins | sample GraSoiAngelo_140_FD_185897 | JGI IMG/M metagenome (GOLD analysis project Ga0209158, IMG submission 185897) | Grasslands soil microbial communities from the Angelo Coastal Reserve, California, USA - 14_0929_12_30cm (SPAdes) (version 2) | ecosystem: Environmental > Terrestrial > Soil > Grasslands ...
CAAAAATCGGTCTTTCGTCCAATCTTCAAGGTAAGAATCGCCGATCGGTGACGAGCTTCACTGATGTTAAGTAATAGAAGACGGCGGCTTGCTCATGGTGCCTTTTAACTGAGCCTCAGGTCCGGGAAGCTCGGCTCTCCATAGAAAGGTGGACCGGGTGGGATTTGAACCCACGGCCTCTACCATGCCAAGATAGCGATCTTCCAGCTGATCTACCGGCCCGCGACGCGCTGTATTGGAGGTCCGCTATTAAGGTTTCTTTGCGCGTCGAGGTGCAATCGTTTTCCGCATGAGAACGCCGCTTGTCCCGAGGGGTGCGACGGCGCGGAAGCCTTCCTTGCGGAACATCCGCGGCGTCCCGAACCAACGCCACTCCGGCACGGCTGCCATCTTCGGTGAAGCCACAGGGTACGCTTCCACGACACCTCCTCCTTTGTTCCCGATCGAATCGAGCGCAGCACGCAGGGCGAACTTCGCAACACCTCGCCCTCGATACTTCGGATCGACGAAGAAGCACGTGATCCTCCACAACTTCTTGACCCCGACTCGCGGGGCGACTTTGCGGTAGGTACGTCGTGCGTCGATCCTAGGGAGCTCCTCCTGGCCGCCGTACTGGCACCAACCGATCGGCGTACGGCCCTCGTAGACCAGGATCGCGTGGGAGCGGCCGCTGCGGACCAACGCTCTCTTGTCCGACCGATTTCTTCGCTTCCACTCCTCGCTGGTCGTTCCTGGGCGAAGGGGGTTCGCCCGCTGATAGAAGATGCACCAGCATCCTCCTTGCTTGATGGCGAGCGTTTCAAAATCCGAAAAGGTACGAACGCTCAGCTCGCGGACCGAATACGGCTCGCGCTCCATGACGGGCGCTCGTACGCAGCAGGCAGAAATGAAGGTTCCTGCCTATCCGCCGCCCATCGTCTCGATCCAGACGTGGGCGAGCGCAAAGACGAAGAAGAGTGCGGTCACCACCAGATGGGTTGGCTTCCAGATCGCAAAGGCGCGCTTGAACGCCGGTAGGTGCCGGTACAAGTATCGCCCGAAGACCCCGCTGATTGTTGTGACCAACAGGATCCAGGTCGCCAGGGCCGCAAACCCGTGGGACCACAGGTTCGAGGACCGGAATTGGAACGGGAACCCGGCGTGGATCAGGATGGCGAAGAAGCCGACGAGGCTCATCACGATGCGGATGTTGAGCCACAGTCCGGCGCCGCCGAGCTTCCGGATGTACTCCGGAATCCCGATCCTCTTGACGACGGTGTAGGCCTGCGCGACGACCGTGAGGGAGAGTCCGATGTACGCGAGCAGCAATCCCCAGTCCGTTCCGCCTTGGTAATCCTGCAGGAAGTTGTCGATATTCCGCACGGTGCTGCGTGAGACCGCGTAGTAGAACAGAAAAATCGCAAGGGAGCTCAGGATCGTGAATATTGCCCCGCGGTACCTCTTCCAGAGACGACGGATGTTTACGGGTTGGTGTGTGACCGTGGTGTCCATCATTGTCTCCGAGCGGCGGGCTCGGGTTTCTTGGCGGCCCGAAGGCGGAGCCCACGCTTCTGCAAGGCATCGCGGAGGGCAAAACCCAGCAGGAAAATCAGGGCGAGCGAGATCACGAAGATAAAGGTCAGCGCGAAATTGCGACCGAGGAGGCCGCTGCCCTCGGTTGCAAGGACGCCGAAGCCCGCGGGCATTCCCATGCGATTCCCGGACGACACGCAGGTCGGATTGTTTCAGGATTCCGTTCCGATTATCACCTGAAAACGCCGGCGACTCAGAACGGCTCCACTGTCTACTCGTTCCCATTCTTGCGAACGACGGCAGAAGAAGGCCAGGGTCGCCCGATCGTCATGCCTGCATAACGAAATCATCTTCCGGTCTCCCGCGATTGGATGATTACGGCAAAGAAGCGGGTCGAGGTTAGCCCGGCAGTCGAGGGTCGGGGCGCCGAGGTCTTCACGGCGGAAGCGCTTGAATTCATCTCCGACCTGCAACGACGATTCAATCCGAGGCGCCTGGACCTGCTGCGCCGTCGAGTGGAGCGCCAGGCCCAGGTGGATCGCGGAAAGACGCTCCGCTTTCGTTCAGAGACCCGGCGGATTCGGGACGACTCATGGAACATCACCCCGGTTCCGGCGGATCTGGTCGATCGCCGGGTTGAGATCACCGGGCCTACCGATCGAAAGATGATGATCAACGCGCTGAACTCGGGCGCGAAGACGTTCATGGCCGATTTCGAGGACGCAAACACGCCGGCGTGGCGGAACGTGGTGGAGGGCCAGGTCAACCTCCGCGATGCCGTGCGGCGCACCATCTCGTATGTGGGCGCGGAAGGCAAGGAATACCGGTTGAACCGCGAGCTCGCGACGCTGCTGGTTCGGCCGCGGGGATGGCATCTCCCCGAACGGCATGTCCACATCGACCGCGAACCCGCCGCCGCGAGTCTCGTCGATTTCGGTCTGTTCTTCTTCCATAATGCAAAGGACCTCGTCGCCCGGGGAACCGGACCGTATTTCTATCTCCCCAAGATGGAAAGCCACCTCGAGGCCCGCCTGTGGAACGACGTCTTCGCCTTCGCGGAGGATACGGTGGGCGTCCGGCGCGGAACGATCAAAGGGACCGCGCTGATCGAGACGTTCCCGGCCGCATTCGAGATGGAGGAGATCCTCTACGAGTTACGGGACCACGCCGCGGGCCTCAACGCGGGCCGATGGGACTATCTCTTCAGCATCATCAAGACGCTGCGAGCCCGGAGGGACTTCGTGCTGCCGGACCGAGCCCAGCTCACGATGACCGTCCCGTTCATGCGCGCGTACACGGAACTCCTGGTGAAGACGTGCCACCGCCGCGGCGCTCACGCGATCGGCGGCATGGCCGCGTTCGTCCCGAGCCGCAAGGACCCGAAAGCGAACGAGGTCGCCTTCGCCAAGGTGCGGGAAGACAAGGCGCGCGAGGCGGACGACGGCTTCGACGGCACCTGGGTCGCCCATCCCGACCTCGTCCCCGTCGCCCGGGAGGTTTTTGACCGCGCGCTGCAGGGACGATCGAACCAACTCGCCCGCCTGCGGGACGATGTGGAGGTGTCGGCGCACGAAATCCTGGATGTCCAGGTTCCGGGCGGCAAGACCACCGAGGCCGGCTTGCGCAGCAATGTCCGGGTCGCGATCCAGTACCTCGAAGCATGGCTCCGGGGAACCGGGGCCGTGACAATTTCGAACCTCATGGAGGACACCGCGACCGCCGAGATCGCGCGCTCGCTGGTCTGGCAGTGGGTCCATCACGGCGCGCGCCTGGAGGATGAGCGGACGGTCAACGAGGGACTCGTGCGGCAAATTGGCGACGAGGAGCTCGATCGGCTGCGGATGGAGGCGAGGCCCTCCGCTCAGACACGGGGGCGATTCCGAGAAGCGCGAAAGCTGTTCGACGAGATCGCGCTGAAGGAGCCGTTGGTGGATTTCCTGACGATCCAGGCGTATGAGCTTCTCGAATGATCTTATCGTTGGCGACCGTGCGACCGAGGAAGACTCCCGGCCGAGCCGGTCCTAGGTTGCGGCCTTGGCGCCACGCTTCGCGGGCGGCTTGTTCGCCGCCGGTTCGGAGAACAGTTCGAGGGGTTTCTCCTTCCTCATCTTCTCGCCGGGGATCGGGACGGGATACTCCCCGGTCAGGCACCCGAGACAGATGTCTTCCCGGGAATGCTTCAGCGCGGTAATCAGCCCCTTCATGGAGAGATATCCGAGGGAATCCGCATTGATGAAGTCCGCAATCTCCGGCACCGTCTTCTCATTCGCGATGAACTGGTCTCGCGTCTTCATATCGATTCCGAGATAGCAGGGGAACCGAATCGGCAGGCAGCCGATGCGAACATGGACTTCCTTCGCGCCGGCCTGTCGGAGGATTTGCACGATCTTTCGGATCGTCGTCCCGCGGACGATGGAGTCGTCGATCAGCACGATCCGCTTGTTCTTCACCGCCGACCGGATCGCGTTCAGCTTCAGCATGACGCCGAGCTCGCGCTCCCCCTGATCGGGCATGATGAAGGTGCGCTCGATGTACCGGTTCTTGATGAGCCCCTCGACGACCGGCAGGCCGGCGAGTTGCGCGTACCCCTGGGCCTGCGCCCGACCAGATTCCGGGACGGGCACGATGATGTCCGCCTCGACCGGATACTCTTTCGCGAGTTGCTCACCGATTTTCACGCGGGCGTCATAGACCAGACGGTCGTCCAAGACGCTGTCCGGGCGCGCGAAGTACACCCACTCGAACATGCAGTGCGCGGTGTGGTTCGGATGGGGGAGCCGCATCGAATCGAAGCCGTCCGGCCGGAGCTCGACGATTTCCCCCGGCTTCAGGTCGCGGATGAACTTGAACCCGAGCGTGTCGAACACGACGCTCTCCGACGCGATCATGAACCGGCCGTTCCCTTCCCCGATGCACAGCGGCCGCACTGCCAGGGGATCGCGGACCGCGTAGACGGTGTCGTTGATCATCAGCGCGAGGCTGTACGCCCCGACGAGACGTGCGGTGAATTCTTTCAGGGCCCGCTTGACATCGCCGCCCGAGTTCACGATTTCGTTCGCAAGCAGCCGAACGATGACCTCGCTGTCGGAGGTCGTCATGAAGGCCCAGCCTTTCTTGCTGAGCTCCTCACGAATCTCGTCCGCGTTCGCGATGTCTCCGTTGTGCGCGAGCGCGATGTCCCCATAGGATGTCTTGACGACGATCGGTTGAGCGTTCTCGAGGACGCTCGATCCCGTCGTTGAATAGCGAACGTGGCCGATCCCGTTGTTTCCGCGCAGGTCCATGAGGTCCTCTTTCGAGAAGACCTCGTGCACGAGGCCCATGCCCCGTTTCGACTTCATCTCGCCATTGTACACCGCGAGACCAGCGGACTCCTGGCCGCGATGCTGGAGGATTCGCAGGCCGAGGAAGAGGTCCGTCGTCACCGGCGTGGTGCCCGAGCAGCCGATGATCCCGCACTTCTCGCGCGGGCGAAAGTCGGAGACCTCCGACACGGCCTGGTCGACGGACATCGTCAATGCCTCTTCGCCCAGGAGTAACCTCGAAGTTTCTTCATCCGTCCGAAGCCGCAGGCGGCGCAGTACTTCTTCTGCTTGTGATACGCCCGCTGACCGCAGCGCCGGCACCGGATGTGGACGCTCCTCCGTCCCATCTTGCCAAGCGACGCGGTCCCCTTCGTCATGCAGGCCACCTACGTCATGGGGAGATGTAGATGACGTTGTCTCCTCGGACAATCGCGAGGTCCATCTTCCGCTGGGCCTGGTTGTCCTGCATCTCCTCCGCGTTCCGGAGGACGAGGTTCATGTGCGGGTCGAATCCATCGAGGATTCCGCGGTACCCTCGCCCGCCTTTCAGCTCAACCATCACGTTCGAGCTGATCCGTTGGTTGAGGAGAGAAAGCGGCTTAATCATCGGACCACGGCGCAGCCATGGAGGCGGCGTACTTAAAGGTTTACGGGAGGGATTGAACGCGCCATTACGGCTCGACGAGTACACCAGGCCTCTTCCGCTGTAAGGCCTCGAGCCGGCTCATGAGGTCCATCATTCCGATTCGGCCCGCCTTCCAATCAATGATCGCCGTGAGTTCGGCCTGATGCTCAGGCGCCACGCTGATCGTGATTGGACGGAAGATGCCAAGAGCGCCGTGCCCGCTTGGACTCATATCGATCTGAAATCGCTAACCATGTTCGGCAGGCGATCGCCGCGGGGACAAGCCAAGACAATCCAATCCGTGCCTACCATCCGAACTTGCAAGTCCAGATCGATCAACTTGGTCAACCAGGGACGGTCACGGGCGGCCGCAATTTCTTTCAGCTCCTGAATACGTCCAGGATCAGCGCGATTGTTGGGGAACGGTTCTTCCCTCGTCAGCAACTTGGTTCTGAGGCCGTCCTCCGCCACGAAACCGACCGATACCTTTCAATCCGGGTCTGACCTTCTCGACCTGAGGGACGAGTGAGCGAACGAGCGAAAGACGCAAACTCGGCGGGTTTGTGTGCCTTCTTGTAGGTACCCTCTTGTTTACGGTGGGCGCGGTCATCTTCTTCTATCCTGGACCTCGTCCGTATCAGACGGACGGGGTTGTTGTCGTAATTGCCGGCCTCGCGATGCAGATCTTGGGAGTCGTTCTGCTCGCCCCGCCGAGAACTCCAACGACATGATCCGAAGAGAAGGGGGCGTCCTCCACCTCGAAACGACCAAAGTGGGGGATCGGGAGCTATCTGATGGCATTCGAAAAAGGGCTCTGAGTTGGAGGTGGGAGCGACGGAAAACAAACCGGAGATCTCTCGACCGAGCCGGATTGGACAGCGGACGGCATCGGAGGTTATGGTCTTCAGCACTACCTCGATGACAGTAGTCGCGGTCGCGTTCTTTCTGATAGCGCGCCCTGCCTCGCCTTGGCTCGGGACTATCCTTGATTTGATGATCATCGGAGCTGTCGTTGGAGCCGGCACAGGGATCCTCTTGACACGGTGGAGGGATCGCGTGATCGTCGGCTTCCTAAGCGCCTTCCTGGGTGTCGCCTTCGCTCTTTTCTTCGCTGAGCTCGTCTTCGAGTTGACCTCTCGCGAGCCCAGAGAGTTCCTGTTGGAACTGGCCGTCCTGATTGTCTTGTTGCTCGGAATTCCATCAGGCCTCGCAGGCGCCGCAGGAGCGGTTCTTACCGGCTTTGCTGTGGTGCCCGCCCCCACACGGATTGGAGCGGCCGTCATAGAATCGCTTCCGTCGTGCCGGGACGAGCCTCGGGCAGTCTGGCGCAGGTCAAGCCAATGCAAAGGGAAAGGTGCCCGCCGGAGAGGGCGGGCATGATGGGGACTGGACGGCACAGGCGCGACCGAACGCTTCTGACAGCACCGATCTTTAATGGCGCGCTTGGGCGGGCCTGTAAAGGTTTACGGGAGGCGTGACGCGGGGACGCAACTCTCAACGAGCGTCACGGATTTCGGTGAGCCCTCTTCCCCTCACTCTCGTGTCCGTTGCCCTTCGACGGATCCACGAGAAAACCGGAATCCCGCAGGATATCCATGCCCACGATCATGTGATATCGCATGTCCTTCCGATCGGCGATTGCAACGGCGACATCGAACTCTCGCCCTGCAATAACCACGCGGGCATCCACGACGTCTCGTTCTTCCGGCTCGTGGGCTGCGGCCGCCCGAACGCGGACTCGATCAAACACGGGGCCAAGGCCCGCCCTCGCCGCGAGGTCCGTGTCGAGGCTGGTCCGTGCCGCGCCGGTATCGATCCGCGCCAGAACCCGGATGTCGCCCTTGCTCCCGCGGAGGGTGACCTCCTCGACGACGCCAATGCTCGTGCGTGCCGGTCGTTGCCGCCGCTCAGAGACCACGGGGTGCACCGCCAACTCCCTTCGCTCTATCGAAATACGTCCCGCGATATAGCCTTAACCGCGAAAATCGCGGACTCGACACGTTTTTCCCCCGCGAACCGCATCGCTTCCTTCCGCGGGTGTGGCCTCGGATGAAGATCGGCGTAATTTCGAAGAAACCCACCTATTGGTCCACAAAGGCCATCTTAAAGTCGATCCGCGAACACGGCCACGAGCCCGAATTCGTGAAGACCGACGAGGTACGACTCGTCGTCGCCGGCACCGACGACGCGGTGTTCAACGGCAAGTCGTTGCGGTCCTACGACATCCTGATTCCGCGCGTCGGCCGCTCGATGACGGACTTCGGCAAGATGCTGTTGCGCCAGCTCGAGCTCATGGGCATCCGGACGACGCTGACCAGCGACGGCCTCATCACCGCAAGGAACAAGTTCCTCGCCCTTCAGTCGCTCCGTCAAGCGCGCATCCCGATCCCCCGGAGCATCCTCCTGGCCTCCCGACCGAATTTCGTGGAGGCCGCGCATTTGGTCCGCTACCCCGCAGTCCTGAAAATCCTCTCGGGGACGCAAGGGATTGGCGTGATGCGCGTGAAGAGCCTCGAGGAAACCGCGTCGATCGTCGACACCCTGAAGTTCTTCGGCGAGGTCGTGTGCCTGCAGGAGTACATCCCGAATCCCGGAGTCGACATCCGCGCCTTAGTCGTGGGCGATCGGGTCGTCGGCTCCATGAAACGAGTCGCGGCGCACAACGAGTGGCGGGCGAACATCCACCTCGGTGCAAAAGGCGTCGCGATCGAACTGTCGGACGATGCGAAGGAAGTCGCGGTGCGAGCCTCGAAGGCCGTCGGCCTGGAGATCAGCGGTGTGGACATGATCTTTCGCGGCGACACCCCATACGTCCTCGAGGTCAACGCGTCTCCCGGGTTCCGCGGGCTCCTGGATGCGACCGGGGTAAACGCCGCGGACGCGATCGTCGAATACGCGGTCGAGAAGGTCAAGGCGGGCGAGCCGAAACGTCCTTGATGGACGCGTCCGTTGCGGGCGCCCATGGAGGAGGCTCCGATCCCCGGCGCGCGCGTTCGGGCGACGACGAAACACGGTGCCGTGAGCGTCGACCAAATCGCCGCGATGCAGCCGGGGATGGCGCGCCTCATGGACGAGCTGAGCCGGCGGTATTGGACGCTCTTTTACGCGGCGAAGGCAAGGAACTGGGAGCTCGCGAGCTACATGCTCAAGGAATCGGAGAAGACCCTCAAGACGGCCGCGGTGGCCCGGCCGAAGTACGCGGACGACATCGGCGTCTTTGTCCGAGAGACCTTGGGGTCGATCGGGCGGGCGATCGAATCGAAAGACTGGTCTGCGTTCGAGAAGGCGTACCGGAAGGGAATCTCCGAGTCCGATCGCCTCCACGACAAGTACAACAAGTCGTTCCTCCGGTTCCGGCTCCCGGACCACCCGCCAGAATGGTTTGACCTCGCGCCGCGATAGGTTTTTGGCCCGGAGACGCGTCGGCCGCCCCGCGGTTGCATGGAGTACGTCTCGCTGGGCCGCGGCGGACCCACCGTTTCCGCGGTCGGACTGGGGATGTGGCAGGCCGGAGGCAAGGCCTGGGGCGCCGACGTTCGCGATGCGGACTGTCGGAAGGCGATGGAGCGCGCCGTCGATCTCGGGATCAATCTCGTGGATACGGCCGAGGCATACGGCGACGGGCATTCGGAGCAAGTCATGTCTCGGGCGATCAAGAACGTCGGTCGAGACCGCGTCTTCATCGCCACGAAGGTCGGAGGGTGGCATCTTCGCGCCGACGACGTCAAGAAGGCGTGCGCCGCGAGCTTGAAGCGTCTCGGTGTGCGGGAGATTGACCTGTACCAGGTACATTGGCCGGATCCGTGGAGTCAAGTCCCGTTGCGGGAGACGATGAAAGCGCTCGAGGCCCTCCACCGCACGGATCGAATTCGAAACATCGGCGTGAGCAACTTCGCCGTGCGAGACCTCGAGGAGGCACGGTCCCATCTCTCTCGTGCGGACATCGCGTCGAACCAGGTGCGGTACAACATGCTCCAGCGGGAAGTCGAAGCGGAGGTCGTCCCCTATTGCAAACGCGAAGGGATTGCGGTCCTCGCATGGAGCCCGATCGGCAAAGGCGTGCTCACCGGAAAGTACCACGATGGAAAGACGCCAACGGACCGCGTTCGAGCGGAAGAGGACCTGTTCAAGCCCGCGAATCTGCGGGCCACCGTCCCGCTGATCCGTGAGCTTCGGAAGGTCGGCCGCGCGCATGGCAAGACGCCCGGACAAGTCGCGCTCGCTTGGCTCCAACGTCACCGAAACGTCATCCCGATTCCAGGAGCCAAGCGCCCCTCGCAGGCCGAAGAAAACGCGGGGGCCGCGGGTTGGTCCCTCACCGCCCGCGAAGTTCGCACGCTCGGCGGTCTTCTTCAACGCATCCGGCTCGATACGTTCTGAGGTTTACGGTTTCTTCCGCCGCATCACGATCGCGGCAACGACCGCGACAATCGCGACGATGATGACCACACCACCGATGAGCAAGGTGGTGTCAATTCCGCCGGAGGTCCCTCCGCCGCCGCCACCCGTCGACTGGACGACGAGCGACCCATGTTGGGCGGCATATCCGTGGACTCCGCAGAAGTAGTTAAACGTCCCCGCGGTCGAAGCGGTGAATGTGAAGTTCGTGGCGGCGGTCGCACTCGAGAACTGGGCGGAGGCCTGATCCGGAGCGTCCTGGACCTGGTTGTTGTTCAGGTCGATGACCAGCATGTGAGGGGTCGCGTCGTGGGCGAATAGGTGGAACGTAATCACGTCTCCCTGCTGGACGGTCAGGGTCGGCCCCGGTTCCGTGATATTGGTCGCAGCCCATCCCCACCCGGCGGGCGCTGAGAAGCTTGCATATAGTGGAATGCTCACCGCCTTTGCCGGAGTCTCCCCGATCGGGGCTCCGCGAACGGCCATCGGGGACGAGACCGCGAACGCAGCGATCGCGAGTCCGATGGCAACGAACACGAGCGTCTTTGTGAACCGATACATGGTCCCTTCCTCGGTCGCGCGAGCCTGTCCCCACACATAAAGGTTTTCCGAAAATGGAGGCGCGCTCGGACGTGCTCGGTGCGGGGGATGGGACTTTCCGCCCGGCGCGGAGCGCGAGGCTTTTGAACCCACGGACTCCTGCGAGACCGGATCTTAAGTCCGGCGCCGTTGTCCTAGCTTGGCTACCCCCGCGAGCCGCCCATCGAGCCGTCGGTATAATGCCTTTCCTTCGAAAGCGATCAGAGCGTTGATTCGATCCTCAGCCGGATCAGGGATCATTCGGCCGAGGATTTATTACGCGGCGAGAGGGTCGGGGCTTCATGGGTCGCCTCGATGGCCGCGTGGCCCTCGTCACGGGAGGCAGCGGGGGCATCGGCCACGCATCGGTCCTCGAGCTCGCGAAGGATGGCGCGAGCGTCAGCGTCCAGTACAATCGCGGAAAGTCCGCCGCGGAATCCACGGTCGCGGAGGTGCGGAAACTCGGCCCCCGCGCGATCGCGGTCCAGGCGGACGTGTCGGACCCGGACGCTTGCGAGGGCCTCGTTGAGGAGACGCGCAATGCATTCGGGCGCTTGGACATTGCCGCATGTTTCGCGGGTCACCCGTTCCGGTCCGAGGCATGGTACAAGGAGTATGCCGCGCTCACGCCGAGCGAGATTCGTGCGCCGATCGATATCGACTTGCTTGGGTCGATTTTCGTCACCCAGGCGGCCCTTCCCACGATGGTCCAAGCGCGTCGCGGGAGCGTCATCCTGGTCGGCTCAACGCCCGCCCTGACCGGCGACACGGTCGGGATTCCGTATCTCGTGGCAAAGGGTGGGATTTTGGCCCTCGCGCGTGCCCTCGCGCAGGTTTACGGCCCGCACGGGATTCGCGTGAATGCGCTCGCCCTCGGGAGCATCGCCACCGAGGCGACGGAGCGGGCCACGCGACCGGAGGACCACAAAGCGTTGGCCCAGGAGCCCGCGCTGCGGCGGTGGGGAACTCCGGAAGAAGTCGCACGGGTCGTGGCGTTCCTCGCCTCCGATGACGCGTCGTACATCACGGGCCAAACAATCGTCGTGGACGGCGGATTCGCGCTCCGCTGATCGATTCACGGAGTGGGAAGGGTCACGCCTTCCATGAGGAACGATCCGCGCGTCCCGCATGTGTGGCAGGTGACCAGAAGGGACGCGGTCCCGTCGCCGAACCGCTCCCGCACGATCCAGTGGCTGCGTCCACACACGCAGACGAGACGCACTTCGTCCGGCTGTCCGCGAGCTCGCAGGAACAGGCCGTCCTCCGTGCTCCTCCAGCGTTGCACGACGATTCCGGGTACCGCGTCGACCCGGACATCGCGGATCGTCCCCATCGAGCGCGTCAACGGCCTCGGGCCTTAATCCCCTTTGCGCGTCACCGGATAGGTGATCCGCGTTCCGTGGACCCGAGCGAATGCCGTGAGCCGGTGGTCGTCCGTCTTGCCCGGCGAAAGGATGTGGATGACGCGGACGCCGTGGACGAGCAGCGCATCGGAGAGGAGGGAGCGATGACACTTCCATGGCACGGCCTCGGCGCACATGATGGCGGTGCGGCGCTCCGCGGCGCTGGCGATGAGCCGATCGAGACCTGTCAAGAATTCGGGGGATGCCATGTAGTCGGCGTAGCCTCGGAATCCCCTGTTCCGCCAACCCAGGTTCACGCTGTCCGGGCGGACCTTGCGGTAACCTCCCAGGGCCTCGAAGTGTTCGTATGCAATCCCCGAATCCGGGAGGGCCTTCGCCAACGAAGCCTTCGCAGTCCACGGCACTCGTTGGGAGGTCGGAAAATGCCGGACGTCGGCGAGGAATTGGATGCGATGCTCGGCAAGAAGGGCGTGGAATTCCTCGAAGGAGCGGGTCGAGTGACCGATCGTCCAGAGGGTCCCCCGGGATTCGCCAATCGCCGCTCCCGGGTCTCTCCCGTTCTCCATTGGATCCCGCCCCCGTGAGCCTCACGGACGATAATCTCTCCGTTGGCCTTAAGAGACCCGGACTCGACGCATTCGTTGCCGCGGGCACGTGCCCGGGCGCGTGTTCGCCATGTTCGCCCCGTTTACCGACCACCGTCGGGTCTCGCGTTGGATTGCCGTTGGCGCGTTCGCAATCGCCGCATTCATCGTCGCGTCGGGCTTCGTCACCGCCTCCGGTCCCGACGGACGGGTCCGCGGGTTCGTGACGGATTCTGTCTCGGGCGTGCCGATTTCCGGGGCTACCGTCCGGCTCGAGGCGTCCGACGTCCCGTGGGTGTTCGACACTTCCACGGACTCGACCGGCTACTACGAAGTGGCCGTTCCCTCGCACCGATACACCGTCACCACGTGGAGCGCGGACGACGACCAGGTCACATCGACGGTCGCCGTCGGGTCGGGCCAGACGGTCTGGTTCAATGAGACCTTGTCGGCGGCGGGCGCCCGATCCGGTCGCCTCCAAGGCTATGTCACGGACGCCTCGACGAATGCGCCTGTGGCCGTCGGAGAGATCGTCGCGGGCCACCCCTGGTGGAACCCCGGCCAAGGATATGTGAATCAGAGTTCCATGAACAGCTCCGGCTACTACGAAATGAACCTCGTGCCCGACGGCTACGAGATCATGAGCCACAACGCGTTCGGGTACGTGCCGTACGACTACTACACGGTGTACCTCGGCTCCGGGCAGGTCCTCTGGTACAACATCTCGCTGACACCCAATCCAATGGACGCATGGATCAACGGGACGGTGTCCGATGCGAGCACCGGCGCCCCGATTGCCGGGGCCACCGTGATCGCGCAAGTCGACGGAACGATTCTCCCATCCGCCGTCGCCAATGCGACGGGATTCTACTCTCTGTCCGTCCCGACGGGCAGCGTGGAGCTCTCGGCGAACGCCCTTGGATATGGGCCGACCTTGACCTCGACGTACGTGTGGTCGGCAGGCGAGTACATCCTCAACATAGGTCTGACGCCGCTCGCCCACGGCGTCCGCGGATACGTGCGCGACGGCGTCACCGGAGCCGGTCTCCCCGGGATTCTCGTGACCGTCGATCCGCTCTTCGGGACCGGGTATTTCGACCAGGAGACCACGGACGCATCCGGATTCTACAACATCCCGTTCCCGCCCGACGATTACCTCGTCCGTGCGAGCGCCCCCGGCTACACGACG
>Ga0209158_1001871_pt1 | contig 13522 bp, 13 predicted proteins | sample GraSoiAngelo_140_FD_185897 | JGI IMG/M metagenome (GOLD analysis project Ga0209158, IMG submission 185897) | Grasslands soil microbial communities from the Angelo Coastal Reserve, California, USA - 14_0929_12_30cm (SPAdes) (version 2) | ecosystem: Environmental > Terrestrial > Soil > Grasslands ...
CGCCAGCGGGAGCGGGAAGCGGACCACCTTGCCGGCTTCGAGCACGATGCCGAGGTCCTTGACGAAGATGTCGAGCGCGCTGAGCGGCGTGTAGTCGCCCGCCAGCATGTGCGGCACGCGGTTCTCGAACATCCACGACCGGCCGGCGCTTTTCGAGATCACCTCGAAGAGGACGCGAGGGTCGGCGCCCGCACGCGCGCCGAGCGCCATCGCCTCGGCCGCGGCGGCGATGTGGACGCCGGCCAGAAGCTGGTTGACCATCTTCACGGTGGAGCCGATCCCCGGCGTGGCCACCATGACGATGCAGAGGTCGGCGTCGGCCGCCGCCTCGGCCGCGCTCGCGGCGGCGCGGCCGCCGGCGCTTGCGAGGCGCCGGACGGCCTCGGCGCGGACGTCGAAGCCACGCACCTCGAACCCCGCGTGGACGAGACGGGCGGCCATGCCCGTGCCCATCGCGCCGAGCCCGATGAAGCCGATGCGGGAGCCGGGGGGCGCCATGGCGCTTCCTATCTACCACACTGGCGATACGCGCGCGACGCGCACGGCGCCTCCTGTCGACCCTCGGCGAGGCGTCTCGGGGCCGGGCGGTTCAGCGGACGGGCCCCCGGGCTATCGGCCGCCTCGGCGGTGGCGGTAGAATGCGGGCGAATCTCGCCGAGACTTGGAAGGGGAGGAGCGGCCCGATGAACGTCCTCCTGCTGTCGATGCCCGACTCGTTCGAGCACATGCCCGCGGTGGCGATTCGGATGCCGAACGGTGCCCTGTCCTCGCTCGCGGGCAACGTTGACCCGCACCATCGGGTCGCGGTCGCCGATCTCGTCCTCGTTCAGGATCGCGTGCGCGACGTCGTCGCGCGGCTCGTCCGCGAGCAGGAGCCGGACGTGGTCGGGCTGTCGGTGATGACGTTCCAGCGCCGCACCGCGCACCGCCTCATCGAGCTCGTGCGCGCGCTCCGCCCCGGCGTCCGGATCGTCGTCGGCGGCTACGATCCGAGCCTGGCCCCCGACGCGTACGCCGATCCGGCGTCCGGCGCGGCGGACTTCATCGTGCGCGGCGAGGGGGAGCTGACCTTCCGCGAGCTCTGCCGGGCCGTCGAGTCCGGCGGCGGCGTCGAGCGGGTCGCCGGCCTCTCGTTCCGGCGCGGCGACCACGTCACCCACAACCCGGACCGGCCGGTCACGGGCCTGGAGAGCGGCGAGATCCGGCTCCCGAACCGGGACGTGCGGGTGCTCCGAGGCTACACGATGGTGGGACGCCAGGTCGACGTCGTCGAGACCTCGCGGGGCTGCACCTTCGACTGTAGCTTCTGCTCCATCATCGAGATGCGCGGGCGCAACTTCCACACGTTCTCGTTCGACCGGGTGCTCGCGGACATCCGGGACGCCCGCGCCCACGGCGCCCGGTCGATCTTTCTCGTCGACGACAACATCACGCTGAACGTGCGGCGCTTCGAAGCGCTCTGCCGGGCGATCGTCGACGCCGGCCTCAACGACGTCGACTACCTCGTGCAGGGCATGACCTCGGCCATCGCCGACCACGGCGAGACGCTGGCGCCGCTGATGCGTCGGGCGGGCTTCCGCTACGTCTTCCTCGGCATCGAGAACGTCCTCGACGAGGACCTCCGGTTCCTGCGGGCCGTCGCCAAGAACCGCCGGCGCGAGGGCGGCGGGAACGCGGGCAACGCCACCCTCCAGGCGATCGAGTATCTGCACCAGAACCGGATGTACGTGGTGGGCGGGCTCATCGTCGGCAATCCCGACGATACCCCGGAGTCGATCGAGGCCAACCTCGACTTCGCCCGCCGCTATGTCGACTACCCGTACATCCAGCACCCGACGCCGTATCCGCGTACGCCGATGACCAAGGAATTCCGAGAGCGCGGGCTCGTCATCAACGAGCGGCTCGAGGAGTACGATGGCACCACCGCGGTGGTGCGGAGCGAGCACCTCGCCGCCGAGGAGATCGAGTTCCTCCGCTGGCGCGCCGAACGGTGGATGAAGCTCCGCCACCTGCCGCGGGAGCTCGTGCACAACCCCCTGTTCGGGCTTCGCCACGGGGCGAAGATGCTGAGGCACACCTTCCGCGGGAGCACGCTCCGATCGCTGCTGGGCCTCGAGGACGAGCGGCGGGCCTTCGCCCGCTACCGCGCCATCCGCCGGGCCGAGCGCGCCTATGTGTGAGGATGGCCCCAAACGGCCGCGCCGGCGCGCCTCCGCCGCCTCCGGCCAGCGCGCGGCGGGCCGCCTAGCGGCTGGCGAGCGCCGCCATCAGGCCGCGGCGGATGAAGGTCACGCCGATGGCGGCCAGGATCAGCGCGAAGACCTTGGCCACTGCGCGAGCGCCGGCCTCGCCGAGGAGCCGGCCCAGGAGCGACGCCCACCGGAGGGCCGCCCACACGATCGCAAGGTTCAGGACGAAGGCGACGAGGGTCACGAGGTAGCCGCGCGTGCGGGCGACGGTGAGGAGGGTGGTCAGGACCGCGGGCCCCACGATCAGCGGCACCCCGAGCGGGACGACGCCCAGGCGGGCCCCGGACTGGCGGAGCGGCGTCTCGGGGTGGAGGAGGTCGTAGATCGAGAGGACGAGCAGGACGACCCCACCCGCCACCTGGAAATCGCCGACGGTCACACCGAGGAACTGCAGGACGGCGTCGCCGAGAAAGATAAACCCGAGGCCGACCGCACCGGCGGCGAGGGTCGCGTCGGCGACGAGCTGGCGGCGCGCGGACTCGTCAATGCCGTCGGCGAGGCCGAGAAAGATCGGCACCACGCCGACCGCGTCGACGGCCACGAACAACGGGATGAACGCGAGCCAGAATCCCTGCACGGCCGACCCGCGGGGACTCTACCACGAGGAGGGCGCCGGGCGCCTCTGCGGGGCTCCGGCACCGTGACCGACCCATTCGTCGAGGCGCGGCGCCAGCTCCCTCCATGGTGCGCACGCCCGGGGGGCTCCCGCTCCCTGCCGCTCCCGCGGCCGGCCACTCGGGCGGCGGTGCGTCCGACGGCGACACGACGCCCGCCGGGTTGTGGAGTAAGCTGATCCACGCCGACCGAAAAGGAGGGATGAGCGATGCCGAATTACGACGCGCTCGAGCAGCAGCTTTGCGAGACCCTGGGTCTCACCCGGCGCCCCGTCGCGATCACGTTCGCGCCGTCTCCACCCCTAGGCGTGTCGCGCTTTTCCGGAAAGGAGCCCGCGGGTTGCAGCTTCTGGCGCCTCGCGGCGGGGGGCCGCGCCTTCTACACCGTGCCGGAGGACCACTTCAACTGCGCGATCGGGAGCTACACGCACAACATCGCGCTCCCCCCTGAGCGCGCCGGCGAGCTCGACCAGACGCTCGCCTTCATGACCGGCATCGGCTACATCCAGCCGGCGGAAGTGGCGGACATCCCGCGCCTGTCTGCGCCTCCCGGCGTCGTCGTCTACGCGCCGCTCGGCGCCACGCCGGTCGATCCCGACGTCGTGGTGTTCGCCGGGCGGCCGGGCCGGATCATGCTGCTCGAGGAGGCGGCGCGGCGTGCGGGGCTTCGCACGCAGCCGGCACTGCTCGGCCGGCCCACGTGCATGGCGCTGCCGGCGGCGCTCGGAAAGGGCCTCGTCGCCAGCGCCGCCTGCGTCGGCAACCGCGTCTACACGGACCTCGGCGAGGACGAATTGTACGTGATGGTGCCGGGAAGGGATCTGGCGGGGGTGGCCGCGGCCGCGGCGACCGTCGCCGCCGCCAACGCAACGCTCCACACCTATCATCGCGAGCGGCAGCAGGCCCTCGCGACCGGCTAGCCCGTCGGGGCAGGGGCCTCGCTCGCGCCGCGCGTCTCCCCTCTTCGAGCGCCGCCGCAGGCCGGCGGTCAGGAGGCCGCTGCGGCGGCTCGCGCCGGCGCCGCCGGCGTGCCGAGCCGTGAGCGCACGCGGCCGTAGAGGTAGGTCCCGCCGAGGATCCCGCCGACGGTAAAGAGCGCCGCGAGCTTGCCCTCGCCCACCTGGGCGAGCGCGGTGCCGGGGCAGGCGCCGCTCAGGGCCCAGCCGGCGCCGAACGTGAGGCCACCCCACAGCGCGCCAATCCGCCAGGGTCTGGCGCCGAGCTCGATCGGCCGTCCGGTCAGGGTGCGGTTGCCGCTCCGGCGCAGGAGCCAGAAGCCGACCGCCGCGGTGGCGATCGCCGAGCCGATCACGCCGACCAGGTGGAGGTCGGTCAGCCGGAACATGCCGGCGATGGTGTCGTAGTCGGTGACGCGCGCGCGAGAGAGCGCGAAGCCGAAGAGGGCGCCGAAGCCGAGGAAGCGCGGGCCGTTCACGGCAAGCCCCCCAGGACCCGGACGAGCAGGTTGAACACGACGACGCCGGCGACCATGAAGCCCACCGTCGCCACCAGGCTCGCGACCGAACCCTGAGCGATGCCGACCAGGCTGTGGCCGCTCGGGCAGCCGCCGGCCCAGTGCGCCCCGGCGCCGACGAGGAGCCCCCCGGCGAGCAGGAGCCCGGCCCTCGCCGCCAAGGAGCCCCCGGTCAGCGCGTCGAGCGATCCGTAGGCGAGGCTCGGCGCGAACCAGCCGCCGAGCGCGGCGGCGGCGAGGCCGCCGAGGGGAAGGCCGGCGACGAACCAGACGCGCCACGTCTCGTGGAACTGTCGCTGCCGGAAGACCGGGAGCCGCGAGGCCGCGGCGCAGACCGAGCCGTACGCCGCCGAGACGCCCAGCCCTTTGCCGCCGAGCCAGGCCGTCAGAACGACGACGAGTCCGAGCGCCGGGCCCGCCACCCACCAGGGCCAGGGACTGACGAAGATCGCGTGGTACATGCCGTGCCCCCTTGAGACGTCGAGTTGCGAACCGGGATCCGTCGCGCCCGCCCTACCTGGCGCGCCCGGCGACCGCGGCGAGGCCGACGACGTCGCCGAGCACCTGCTCGAGGTCGAAGAGCCGCTGGCTGTAGATCTCGCGCACGCGGTTCAGGCCGTCGATCAGGAAGATCAAGTCCGCGTGCGCGAGCTCCTGGCCCGGTCGCGCCAGGTCCCCGTACGCCGCCCGCAGGCGCCGGGTCTCGGCTGGTGTGCCGCGGAGGTAGAGCCACGCGCGGGGATCGGCGCCGAAGCCGGCGGCGTAGCGGGCGAGCGCCGCCGGCGAGTCGTGCGCGGGGTCGAGCGCGATCGAGGCCAGCAGGACCCGGTCCCCGAGGAGCCCGCGCGCAGCGAGGCGGCGCTGGAGCCGCGCCAGCTTGGCGCTGACCAGGGGGCAGGCGTCCTGACACCGCGTGTAGACAAAGGTCTCGAGGCGGACCTTGCCGGCGAGATCTGCGGAGGATACGGTCCGGCCGTCGGTGGCGGTCAGCACGTATGCCGGCGCCGTCCGGATGATCGGGAGCCGACCCTCGACCGGGTGCACCCGCCACTCGGTCGCCACGGGCGCTGACGCGTCGCGGGCGAGCGCCGGCCCTAGCAGGAGGAGGCCGGCCAGGGAGAGGACCGCCATACTTCGGCTCAGTTGAGCAGCATGTCGTGGGCCCGATGCGGCCCCCCGGGCAGCTTGGTGAAGTCCACGTTGAAGAACGGGTCGAGCTTGAGCCGCCCGTCGGGCCCGACGTGGGCCAGGCGGACCCAGAAGTTCTGGGAGTAGTCCATCGTCGAGAGCAGCGAGTTCGTGATGTAGATCCGCTTGCCGTCGCCGGTGACGTGCAGCATGTTCGGCTGCACGCCGGGCACCAGCACGTCGTGCAGCCGCGGCTTGACCGGGTCGGAGACGTCCCAGGCCTGGACCTGGCTCGTCAGGAAGCACGAGACGTAGAGGTAGTGGTCGTCCGGGGACTGGCGGAGATCGGCGGGCAGGCAGCCCTTGCCGAGGTCCGCCGCCTTGCGCGTGGAGAACCGGCCGTCCGCGCCCTGACCGAACCACCAGATGGAGTCGCCGAGGGCCGAGTTGGTCCAGCCGTACGCCCGCCCGGGCTTGAGGCTCCAGCGCACCTCGAGCGGCACGGGGTCGGTCGTGAGCGTCTGGAGGATCTTCCGGTTCTTGAAGTCCCAGACGAGGAGCGTGTTGCCGCCGTCCTTCATGTCCCACTGCGCGAGGGGCTTCTTATAGTTGCGGTAGGGGGTGAAGCTCGACGTCACCAGGCGATTGACGTCGGGCTTGACCGCCGCGTCGTACTGGTAGGGCGCCTCCGGCGGGTTCTTGAACACCCGGATCAGGTCGCCGGAGTTGGTGAACTCGGCGAAGCCCCCCGGGAGGCCGCCGTCCGCGGCCGAGAGGAACGTGATGAGCATCCGGCCCGGCAGCGCGTAATAGGTGTGCGGGCCGAAGAGTCCCGTCAGCTCACCGAGGGTGTCGAGCGTCCGCAGGAGCCGGGGATGGGCCGGGTCCTCGGCGACGTCGAAGATGAAGATCCGGTTTGAGAAGAGGGTCCCGGCCCAGAGCTTCGCGCGGTCGTCGGTGAACCCCATGTGGTGCGGCTCGTTGCCGGCCGGTCCGACCGGGACGAAGTTGACCACCTGGCCGTAGGTCGCCGACGGCAGCGCGACGTCGACCACCGCGAGGCCGTCTTGGCCGGCGGGATCGGCCGCGACCGACCAGACGTAGAGCACCTTCTCCGGCCCCTGGAGGCGCTTGACGTACGGGGAGAGGCAGACCTCCGCCAGCGCCGAGCCGGCGAGCAAGCAGAGTGCGAGCGTCAGCAGCACAGTCTTCTTCATCGCGCCCTCGATCTTCTTGGGGTGTGCCGCACTAGAGCTTCTTCCGGCTGAAGTACCAGTCCACGTACTCGTAGCCTTCGCCCTTGCGCTTCTCCGCCCCCTCCGTGGTCACCGGTGCCGGAACGATCACCGCGTCACCGGGCTCCCAGTTCGCGGGCGTGGCCACGCCGTTCTTGTCCACGGTCTGCAGTGCGTCCACGATGCGCAGGATCTCGTCCATGTTGCGCCCGACCTGGAGCGGGTAGTAGACGAGCGCCCGAATGACGCCCTTGTCGTCGATGACGAAGACCGTGCGCACGGTCGCCGTGTCGCTGGCGCCGGGGTGGATCATGCCGTAGTCCTGCGCGATCTTCATGTTGCGGTCGGGGATCAGCGGAAACGGAACCTTGATGCCGAAGTTTCGCTCGATGCTCGTGAGCCAGCCGATGTGCGAGTAGATGCTGTCGACGGAGAGGCCGATCAGCTGGACGTTGCGCTTGTCGAACTCGGGCCAGAGCTTCGAGAACGCGACGAATTCGGTGGTGCACACGGGCGTGAAGTCGGCCGGGTGCGAGAAGAGCACGACCCATTTCTTGCCCCGGTAGCCGGAGAGCTTGATCTCGTCCTGGGTGGACTGGGCGACGAAGTCGGGGGCCGGCTCGTTGATCCGCGGCAGGCTCTTGAGTTCAGCCGTATCCGTTGCCATCGTCAAACCTCCTGAGGCTGGTAGGTCAAAATACTCTATTCCGACCGGAATAGTCAAGAACTGATATTCCATTCCTATCCGTTCATTTCGAGGAGCGGACCGCCAAGGACAGAGAGCTACTCGACCTCTATGATCATCTCGATCTCGACCGGGATGCCACGGGGGAGCTCCGCCAAGCCGACCGCGGACCGGGCGTGTTTGCCGATGGCCTCGCCGAACACCTCGACCATCAGGTCCGAGAAGCCGTTGATCACCTGGGGTTGCTCGCCGAAGCCCTCGGCCGACGCCACCATGCCCAGCACCTTCACGATCCTCCGGACGCGGTCGAGGCTTCCCAAGTGAGCGCGGACGGTCGCGAGCAGGGTGAGGCCGACCTCTCGCGCGACCTGATAGGCTTGCTGGGTCGAGAGGTCCTTGCCGACCTTTCCGGTGACGGTGGCCTTGCCGTCGCGGAGTGGGCCGTGCCCGGACACGAACAGCAGATTGCCCACCTGCACCGCGCCGACATAGTTCGCGACGGGCTGGTTCGGCCGGGGGAGGGTGATGCTCTTGGCTTTCAGGTTTGCTTCGGCGCCCATCGGGGGCTCCTCCTCGGCCGTTGGGAGGTGACCGCGGCAAACCCTAGCATGCCCGTCGATTCGGGCGCAACCACCGACCGGCGCCCCCGACGAAATCTCCGCGGCGGCCTCGATCGACCCTGTGGGACAATTTGGGGGCGCCCCTTTCAATGCCGGTCACGCCGTCGCCTGCCTCGACGCTCGCGCTGCTCCGGCCGCGCGCCGCGCTCGAGGTGCTGCTGATCCAGCGCCATCCCGGGAGCCGGGTCGCGGGCGGGGACTTCGTCTTTCCGGGGGGCAAGGTCGAGCCCGGCGACACCCCTGACGATGCCCTCACCTGGTGCCGCGGGCTCACCCCGGTCGACGCCGCCCGGCGGCTCGGACTCGGTGACGCGCGGGCCGCCCTCGCCTACTGGATCGGCGCGATCCGCGAGGTCTTCGAGGAGGTGGGGGTGCTGCTCGCCTACGACGAGCGCGGCAGGCCGGTGGAGCCGCGCGGCCCGCGGTTCGGCGACTACCGTCGCGCCTGCCAGGCCGACCACCGCGCCTTCTGGGACATGCTGCGGACGGAGCGGCTCCGCCTCGCCACCGACCGCCTCGTCTACTTCGCGCACTGGATCACGCCCGAGGAGAACCCGGTCCGCTTCGACGCGCGCTTCTTCGTCGCGGAGCTGCCGTCCGGCCAGGAGGCCGTCGCCGACGAGCAGGAGGTCACCGCCGTCCGCTGGCTCACGCCGGACGCGGCGCTGGCGGCGCGCCGGCGGGGCGAAATCTCGCTCCGCCTCCCGACGGTCAAGAACCTCGAGCTCCTGGCCAGCGCCCCCACCATCCCCGAGCTCTTCCAGCACCTCGGCAACCGGGACGTGCCGTCGATCCGGCCGCGCGTGATCACGGAGGGCGACCGGCAGCGGGTGCTCATGCCGGACGACCCCGGCTACTTCTAGCGGCCCTGGACCCGGCCGCGTCGCGCCGTGGTGACGCGTCCGGGCCCGCGGCCGAGGCGCCACCCCCGCCGGCCGGTCGTCGGGCGGCGAGGCGGCGCGGGCGCGGCGGCGGACGTCAGCGCGCGGGGCGGCTCCGGTGCCAGTCGAGGATCTGCTCGCCGGTCCAAAAGACGACGCCGTCGTGTCGGCGGATGTGCCCGAGCGCGGCGTCGAGCAGGCCGATGCGATGGGGCACGCCGATCAGGTACGGGTGGAGGGCGATCGGCATCACGCGGGCGCTGGTGGCGCCCTCGGCGTAGAGCGTGTCGAAGTGCGCCCTCGCGCGGCGCACGAACTCCTCGCCCGGTGCGTGCTGGACGGCGAAGAGGGGGCTGTCGTTGACTTCCAGCGTGTAGGGGACCGCGAGGAGGCGGCCGCGCGCGACCCGCAGCTCGGTCGGCTGGTCGTCGATCACCCAGTCGCAGACGTACTCGATCCCCTCGGCCGCCAGCACGTCCGGCGTCTCTCGGCTCTCGACGAGGCCCGGGCCGAGCCAGCCGCGCGGGGCGCGCCCGGTGGCGGTGCGGATCGCCTCGATCGTCGCGCGGATCGCGAGGCGTTCGTCCGGCTCGCGGGTGAGCGCCCGCTGGACCATGCCGTGGGCCATGATCTCCCAGCCGCCCGCGCGGGCGGCGTCGACGATCGGCGGGTACGTCCGGGCCACCGAGGCATTCAGGGCCAGCGTCGCCCGGATGCCGTACCGGTCGAGCAGCTCCTTGATCCGCCAGAAGCCGACGCGCATCCCGTACTCGTGCCACGCCCAGTTCGGGACGTCGGGCACCGGCGGCGCGCCGCCCGCGGGCGGCGGCAGGACGGGGCGGGGGATCGGCTCGTCGAACGCCCACTCCTCCACGTTGACGACGAGGAACACGGCGACGCGCGCGCCGCCCGGGAGCGTCCACGGACGCCGGGTCGCGATCGGATCGTACGGGGCCCTCACGGCTTGAGAACGAGCTTGCCAAACTGCTTGCCCTCAGCGAGCCTCCGCTGGGCGGCGGCGCCGTCCTTGAGCGGCATCACGTCGTCGATGATCGCCTTGAGCCGGCCGCGGAAGAGCTGGGCCATGACGGCGTCGAACTCCTTCCGGTTGCCCATCGTGGAGCCGATGACGCGGAGCTGGTTCCAGAAGATGAGGCGGATGTCGGTCTCGCCGATCGGCCCCGTCGTCGCCCCGCAGGTGACCAGCCGGCCGCCCTTCCGCAGCGACCGGATCGACAGCTTCCAGCTGCTCGCGCCCACGCTGTCGACGACCACGTCGACGCCGCGCCGGGCCGTCTTCTCGACGACGACCTTGGCCCAGTCGTCCTTCACGTAGTTGATGGCCTCGTCGGCGCCGAGGCCGCGCGCCCGCTCGAGCTTGGCGTCGCTCGAGGAGGTGACCCACACCCGCGCGCCGCAGAGCTTGGCGATCTGCACCGCGGCGGACGACACGCCGCCGCCGACGCCCAAGATCAGCACGTCCTCGCCGGGGCGGACCGCGGCCTGGGTCACGAGCATGCGCCAGGCGGTGAGGGTGACGAGGATGAACGCGGCGGCCTCCTCGTACGAGACGTGGTCGGGCAGCGGGAGCACGTTGGTGCCGCGGACCTTGACCAGCTCGGCGAAGCCGCCGGGCTCGTGCTCGCCGAGGATCCCGTAGCGGACGCAGAGGCTGTCCTCGCCCTGCCGGCAGAACTCGCAGCGCCCGCAGGTGAGGTTCGGGTTCACCGCGACGCGCGCGCCGACCTTGACGTCCTCGACGGCGGCCCCGACCGCGGCCACGTCGCCGGCGATGTCGCAGCCCGACCAGAACGGCAGCGGCGTCTTGAGCGCGGGGATGCCCTCGCGGACGAAGAGGTCGAGGTGGTTCAGCGCGCACGCGCGCACGCTCACGAGGACGTCGCTCGGCCCCAGCCGGGGCTCGGGCACCTCCTGGAGCCTGAGCTTGTCGGGGCCGCCAAACTCGTTGAACGCGAGCGCCTTCATGGATTCTCCTCGCTCAGCAGGGGCCGCGGGCGCGCGACCGCGGCCGATTGTAGCACGCGGCTCGGGGCGGGCTCGGGCGCCGCCGGAGGCGTAGGATGGACGCGTGCGGCCTTCCCGGATCCGGTCGATCGACCGTCGGACGTTCGTCCAGCGCGCCGGGGCCGCCGGCCTGACGGTCGCCGCCGGCCTCGGCGGAATTCTCTCCGCCCGACGCGCGCCGGCGCGCGCCCGGCCGACGACGATCCACCTGCTCCAGTGGATCGACTTCATCCCCGAGGCGGACGTCGAGCTCGAGCGCCAGCTCGCCGCCTACACGCGGCAGACGGGGACGGGGGTCCGGCTGGAGCGGGTCGACGCCAACACGCTCCCGGCCCGGATCGTCCGGGCGACCGAGGCACGCCGCGGCCCGGACGTCGTCCTCATGCTGCACAACTGGCCCCATCTCTACCGGGACTCGCTCGCCGACCTGGAGGATCTCTGCGAGTGGAAGGCCCGGGATCAGGACGGGTACTACCCGGCGGCCGCGGCGGCGGCGCGGGCCGGCTCCCGCTGGCTGGCGCTGCCGTACGGGGTCGTGCCGTTCCTGATCGCCTACCGCCGGTCCTGGTTCGCCGACGTGGGAGCCTCGGAGCCGCCGCGGACGCTCGACGAGTACCGGCAGATCGGGGCCCGGCTCAAGAAGCGGGGCCGCCCCGTCGGCCAGGCCCTCAGCCACACGTTCGGTGACGCCCCCGCCTGGACCTACCCGATCCTCTGGGCCTTCGGGGGCGCCGAGGTCGACGCGAGCGGCGGACGGGTCCTCCTCGACTCCCGCGCCACGCTCGAGTCCGTGAAGTGGATGACGGCGTTCTGGACGGAGGCGTGCGACGAGACCGGCGTACGCTGGGACGATTCGGACAACAATCGCGCCTTCCACCGGGGGAAGATCGGCGCGACCCTGAACGGCGCCTCCATCTACGTCGTCGCCAAGCGCAGCGCGGCCCCGGATCGCGCCCCGATCTACTTCGCGGCCAAGCGCCGGCCCGAGTGGATCAGGGACGAGCGGGGCGCGCCGATGTTCGAAGATATCTCGCACTTCCCGATCCCGGCCGGCGTCGTCCCGACCCCCGGCTCTCCGGCGGTGTTCTCGCACGCCGTGTTGGGCTACTCGCCGAACCAGCAGGCGGCGCGGGAGCTCCTTCGCTGGCTCCACGGACGGGAGCAGTTCGGCCGCTGGCTCGGGGCCGCGGGAGGCTACAACGTCGGGGCGACCCGCATCTGGGAGCGGGACCCGCTGTGGGAGCGCATCGACCCGCCGCTCCGGCCGTTCCGGACCGCTGCCCGCGCCTCCCGGATGTTCGGCTACGCGGGACCGCCAAACGCCCTGGCCGGCGAGGTGTACGCGAAGTCCATCGTCACGGACATGTACGCCCGGGCCGTCCAGGGCGTGCCGCCCGCCGACGCCGTGCGCTGGGCCGCGCGCCAGCTCGCGCAGATCTACGGGCGCTAGCGGTTGAACTCCCGCACGAGCCGCGGCAGGCGCGGATCGTCAAGGCCGAGCTGGCTCGACTGGTAGAGGCCCGTGCGGTCGAGGAGCCCCCGGTAGCGCTCCCGGATCCGCGCGCCGATCGTGTCGTAGCTGCCGGTGACCGCGTAGGTGTCGACCATCTCGTCGGTGATCAGGTCGGCCATGCCCTTCCAGTCGCCCTCGACGGACTTGCGGTGCAGGTGTGGGACGAGATCCTGCCAGCCGTGGGCGGCCAGGACCGGCTCGTAGGTGCGGGTGGAGGCGTAGAAGGCGATCTGCTGCCGTACCGCCTGGCGGCTCTGCTCGAGCTCCTGCGGGGTGTCGCCGATCACGACGAGGGTCGAGCTGGCGAATGTGAAGTCGGCCCGGGAACGGCGGGACGCCTGGAGGCCCTCCGTCACGGCGGGGTGCACGTACTCGCCGAGGTACGTCGCGCTGTTGAACGGGTGCACGTGGAGGCCGTCGCACGCCTCGCCGGCGACCCGGCAGAGGTACCGGTTCACTCCCGCGATGAAGATCGGGATCCGCGGGTCGGCGATCGGGCCGGGGTTGAAGAAGGGCGTCATCAGATTGAAGCGATAGAATCGGCCCTCGAAGTCGAGCCGGGTTCCGTTCTGCCAGGTGTCCCAGATCGCGCGGAGGGCCTGCACGACCTCGCGGAGCTTCGGCCCCGGCGACTCGAACTTCACCGAGAAGCGGCGCTCGTTGTGCCCCTTCACCTGGGTTCCGAGACCGAGGATGAAACGGCCCCCCGAGGCCTTCTGCAGATCCCACGCGAGGTGGGCGAGCACCATCGGGCTTCGCGGGAAGGCGACCGCGATCGCGGTGCCGAGCTTGATCGTGGTGGTCGCGGTGGCGGCGACGGCGAGGGGGAGGAACGGGTCGTGCTGCGTCTCCGACGACCAGAGGCAGTCGAAGCCGAGCGCCTCGACCTTGCGCGCGTAGTCGGGGGTGGTCTTGAGGTCGTGCGTGAGCATGCCGCAGTCCAGCTTCACCGATCGTTCCCCTGCGTCGGGTTCCCCCCGCTCCGGCGGATCTCGGCCTCGAGCTGGTCGAGGTGCCACTGCGCGTAGGCGTCCGCACGCTTGTCGTCGAGGACGCGGGCGAGGCGCTGCGCCGCCGCGAAGCGCGCCCGCGCCGGGC
>Ga0209158_1001873_pt1 | contig 13517 bp, 10 predicted proteins | sample GraSoiAngelo_140_FD_185897 | JGI IMG/M metagenome (GOLD analysis project Ga0209158, IMG submission 185897) | Grasslands soil microbial communities from the Angelo Coastal Reserve, California, USA - 14_0929_12_30cm (SPAdes) (version 2) | ecosystem: Environmental > Terrestrial > Soil > Grasslands ...
ATGGCGGCGGCGATCGCGACCATGCCGAGCGCGGCGAGCCCGAGGTACACGGGTGCCGCGAACCGGATCCATTCCTCGTAGCGCACGCCGGCGGTGGCCAGGATCGCCATCAGGGCGCCGTTCGTCGGCGTGAGCAGCTCGCACAGCCCCGCCCCGTACTGGTAGGCGAGCACCGTGACCTGCCGCGACAGGCCGAGCAGGTCCGAGAGCGGGACCAGAATCGGCAGCGTCAGCACCGCATGACCGCTGGGGCTCGGCACGGGCACGTGGACGGCGGTGTGTACGACCATCATGCCGAGCGCCGAGAGCGTGAGCGGCAGCCCGGCGATGGGTGTGAACAGGCCGTGCACGATCGTGTCCACGATCCGCCCCTCGTCGAGCACCACGTAGATCGCGCGCGCGAAGCCGATCAACAGGCCCGCGTAGGCCATCGCGCGAAATCCGTCCGCGAACGCCTGCGCCGTCCCAGCGACGCCGAGGCCGCCCACGAACCCGGCGACGACGCCCATCGCGAAGAACAGGGCGGACATCTCGTCGAACCCCCAGCGGTGGCGCAGCACACCCCACACGAGCACGGCGAAGGTCGCGAGCACGAGCACCAGGACCGTGATCTGGCGGCTGCCGAGCGGCTCCGGGCGGTCGAGGGCGCCGGCCGCCGGCTCGGCCCGCGCGCGGCGCGCGTGACGCATCGTGCCCCAGATCCAGGCCGCGATCGCGAGGGCGAGGAAGGCGATGCGAAACAGCGACCCCGAGAGCAGCGGGATCTGCGCCAGCTGTTGCGCGATTCCCACCTGGAAGGGATTGATCGGGCTGAAGGCGGCCCCGACCGCCGCGGCGCCGAGACTCATCGCCACGGCGGTCACGGCCGGGTAGCCGAGGCGACGGGTGAGGAGGAGCGCCACCGGCACGAGCGCGATGATTTCCTCTTTCATGTTGTCGAGCGCGCCGCCCAGCGCGAACGCGAGGCACGCCGCCGGGACGACGAGCGTCTCGTGTCGCGCGAACCGCCGGACCAGCGCGTCCACGGCCTGGCGCAGGGCGCCGGTGCGGTCCACGACCGTGAACGCGGCCCCGATCAGGAAGACGAAGAAGATCACGGGACCTGCGTCGGCCATCCCCCGGGGGATAGCGACGAGCGCCCGGAAGGGACCGACCGGCCGCGGCTCCGCGGCGTGGTAGGTGCCGGCGACCACGACCCGACGTCCGGCGGCGGGGTCGTCGCGCCGCTGGTACTCTCCGGCGGGCAAGACCCAGCTCGCGGCGGCGGCGAGCGCGATGCAGCCGGTGAGGAGGACGAGGGGGTGGGGGAAGCGCAGAGACACCTAGGGGACGCGCCCCGCGCGCATGTACACGGGCCAGCGGGCGACCCGGGGGGAGGCCGGATCGCCCCAAGGCTCTCGCAGCTCTGCCACGAGCCCGTCCACCGGGTCGCTGCCGTGGCGCTCGATGTAACGCCGCGTCCCCGACCACGTACGGACGTACCCGGCCAGCTCGTCCAGCGTCAGGGCCTGCTCCATCGTGAACGCGGGGGTCGCGACCTCGGCGAATGGGAATTCGATCGTGCGGTAGCGCTCGTCCGTGATGCGGCGCTCCGGCGGCCAGTAGGGTCCGATCGTGTCCTGATAGAAGGCGTCCATGACGCGGTCCACGCCGGGATCGATCCGCACGAGCCCGTAGCACCACGCGGCCACCATGCCGCGCGGCACCAGCACCCGGCGCGCCTCCGCGTAGAACGCCTTGCGGTCGAGCCAGTGCAGCCCCTGGGCGACGGTCACGAGATCGACGGATCCCGCCGCGAGGCCGCTCTGCTCGGCGCGGCCCACACGGTATTCCACAGCCCGATGCGGCATCGCATGGGCGATCTGCGCTTCGCTCGCGTCGCTCGCGATCACGCGGGAGAAATGGCGCGCGAGCCCGATCGCCGCCTGACCGCTCCCCGTGGCGCAGTCCCACGCCAGGTCACGTCGGTGCACGGCGGCCGCGAGAAACGCGAACAAGGCGTCGGGATAGCGCGGCCGGAACGTGGCGTAGGCCCGGGCGGCGTCGGAGAAGTGGTTCTGGAAGCTCAGTGCGGCGCGCTCCCTGCCTTGATGGGAATCGAGAGCACCGTCGTACCCCAGTGGAGACTCAGCACCGCGCTGTCCGCATCCACGACGGGGAAGTAGAAGGCCAGCGTCTCCATGTGGGGGCCGCGCTGCGGCGTCGCCGGGATCCGGAGCGCGTCCTTTCCCCCGGGGTAGGGCGTGTGGAACACGTCGGCGGCGGTGCTGAGGATGAACGTCCAGGGCCCCCGCTCCATCGGGACGACCCAGACGCTGTACTTCCCGGCGGGCAGGCGCACGCCGCCGAACAACACGTCCGTGCTGAAGGCGATCGTCGTGGCCTCGTCCGCGCCGGGGTCCCATTCCCTGCCGTACGGGACGGTGGGACCGAACAGCTCGCGGCCCCGCGCCACCGGGCGATTGTAGACGATCGTCACGTCCGTGTTCGCGACCCGCTGCGTGACGCTGCCGTGCTGGCTCTTGCGGACGGCCTGGGCCGATACCCATCTCGTCGCCCCGACGGCGAGACAGGCGGCGAGGAATGCGGTCTTCACCGCCACAGCGTGAGCAGGATGCTCATGACCAGCAGCTGGGCGAGCTGGTAGCCCGCGTCGATGACCCACACCGCGATCGGCTTGTCCGAGAACATGTTCCCGGTGAGACCGAGCGTCGCCGCGAAGCCCAGCCACGCGAGGAACCCCAGCCACACTCCCTGCACGACGCCCGTGGCCTGCGTGTACGAGACCAGCAGGCCGACCACGTACGCCATCACGAGGTAGCACAGAAACGAGACCGCGTAGGCGCGGACGACCCCCCGCCTCTTCATTTCCTCCACCTTCTCGGGCGTGTAGCCGTGCGCGTGCATCCACTGCTTTGCGAACAGCACGGGGGAGTACCACACCGCCCCCAGCGCGATGGTCAGGACGGCGGCGACGAGGACGGCGAGCAGGTTGACGTTGGCCGTGGGCATGAGGGCTCCGGGTTCAGGGCGTCTCGTTAGAGTGATCGCTAGAAGCTACTTGAACACCTCCAGCGCCACCTCCACCCGCCCGAACGGCGCGCTCACCTGCACCCCCTGCACGGCGCCCTTCACCTGCCGGAACATGTCGCGCGCGATCGCGACGCCCTCGGCGAGCGCCGCCTCCTTCCCGCGATCGCTCGCCTTCCGCATGCGCGCGAGCACCTCCTCCGGCACGGACACGCCGGGGACCTCGTTCGCGAGGAACTCGGCGTTGCGGAGCGACAAGAGCGGCCAGATCCCCGCCACCACCGGAATCTTGAACTGCTCCACCCGCTCGAGGAACAGCTCCAGCTGCCGCACGTCGAACACCGGCTGGGTGACCGTGAACTCGGCACCCGCGTCCACCTTCCAGGCGAAGCGCGACAGCTCGCGGTCGAGGTCGAGGGCGCCGGGATTCACGCCCACGCCGATCACCCAGCGGGTAGGCGCTCCGATGGGGTTGCTCCCGGGGTCGAGCCCGTGGTTGAGGCGGTACACGAGATTCGTCAACCCGATCGAGTCGATGTCGAACACCGCCGTCGCCTCCGGGTAGGGTCCCATCTTCGGCGGGTCGCCGGTGATGATGAGGATGTTCCTGAGCCCCGCGGCGTGCGCGCCGAGGATGTCGGACAGCATGCCGAGGAGGTTGCGGTCGCGGCAGCAGTAATGGATCACCGTCTCGATCCCTACGTCCCGCTGGATCAGGATCGCGGACGGCAGGACGCCCATGCGGCTCTGCGCGCGCGGCCCGTCGGGGACGTTGACCGCGGCCACGCCGGCCGCCCGGAGCGCGCGGCACTGCTCGAGCATGGGCGTCGGGTCCACGCCCTTCGGGGGCACGATCTCGACGCTCGTGACGAACTCCCCGCAGGCGAGCTTCGCGCCCCAGCCCGAGCGCTCGGCGAGCGGCACCGCCTCCACGCCTGCCGGCGTCGTGACGGCGGAGCGCGAGACCACGACCGTCGGGTGGCGGGGCACGACGCTCGCGATGTAGTCCCGCATCTTCTTGATGTGCTCGGGCGTCGTGCCGCAGCACCCACCCACGAAGCGCGCTCCCGCCTCGATCATGCGCCGGGCATAGCTCGCCATGTACTCCGGGGAGGCGAGGTAGATCTGGCGGTCGCCCACGTCCTTGGGGAGGCCGGCGTTCGGGACGGCTGAGATCGGCCGGTCGGTCGCCTTCACGATCTTCTCGACCGCTTCGAGCACTCCCGCGGGGCCCACCGAGCAGTTCACGCCGATCACGTCCGCGCCCCACTCGGCGAGCCGCTTCGCGAACGTCTCAGGGTCCGTGCCGTAGTGCGTGAGTCCATCCGTGCCGATCGTCATCTCGGTGATGACCGGGAGATCGCAGGCGCTCCGCACGGCGCGCAGCGCCGCGTGGATCTCGTCGAGATCCGAGAACGTCTCGAGGATGAACCCGTCCACGCCGCCCGCGAGCAGCCCGTCCACCTGGCGGCGGAAGAACGTGAACGCCTCCTCGCGCGAGGTGGGGCCGAAGGGCTCGATGCGGACGCCCAGGGGCCCGACGGCCCCCAGGACGCTGACGCGGTCGCCGGCCGCCGCCCGGGCGAGCCGCGCCGCGGCCGTGTTGATCTTCTCCGTGTCGTCCGCGAGCCCGTAGCTCGCGAGCTTCTTGGGGTTCGCGCCGAAGGTGTTCGTCTCGATGAGCTCGGCGCCGGCGCGCACGTAGGCCTCGTGCACTTCCTGGACGAGCTTCGGCTGCTTCAGGTTCAGCTCGTCGTAGCACACGTTCAGGAGGAAGCCCTTGCCGTACAGCATGGTGCCCATGGCGCCGTCGAGCACGTGCACACGCCCGTCGTCGAGCAGCTGGCGCAGCGTTACCGCCATCGTTCCCCTTTTCCGATAGACGAAGCCCGTCGCAGCGTACAAAGCCGCAACGGGCCGGCTTTTTAGCGGGATGTTTTACGTGGCCGCAATACGCCGCAAATCACCACGAAATCGATTGTCGGTACACAATCTAATCTCCGTTCGCCAGAACTGAAAGGCGTGGGGAGTGGGGAGTGGGACGTTGCGGAGCGGACCGGAGTCACGGATCGCACCGTCAGGTCCCACTCCCCACTCCCCACGCCCCACGCAGTTTAGTTTGTAGTGCATGTCCGACCTCCTCGCCGCCCGCTCCCAAATGGCGGTGTCGCTTGCCTTCCACATCGTGTTCGCGATGGTCGGCATCGCCATGCCGGTGCTGATGGTCGTGGCCGAGCGGCGCTGGCAGGTGACGGGGCAGGACGTCTACCTCGACCTGGCGCGGCGCTGGGCCAAGGGCACGGCCATCCTTTTCGCCGTGGGGGCGGTGTCGGGCACGGTGCTGTCGTTCGAGCTCGGGCTCCTGTGGCCCGAGTTCATGCGGTTCGCGGGGCCGATCATCGGCATGCCGTTCTCGCTCGAGGGGTTCGCCTTCTTCACCGAGGCGATCTTCCTCGGTGTCTACCTCTACGGGTGGGAGCGGGTCTCGCGGCGCGCCCACCTCGCCGCGGGCGTCCTGGTGGCGGTGAGCGGCGCGCTGTCAGGCATCTTCGTCGTGATCGCGAACGCGTGGATGAACACCCCCACGGGGTTCGAGCTGGTCGCGGGCCGGGCCGTGAACGTCGATCCGCTCGGAGCGATGGCGAACCCCGCGGCCCTGCCGCAGGCCGTGCACATGACGCTCGCCGCGTACGCGGCGACAGGGCTCGGCGTGGCCGGGATCCACGCCTCCCTCCTGCTCAAGCATCCCGCCAACGCCTTCAACCGCCGCGCGCTCGTGATCGCGCTGCTCGTGGGTGGGCCTGCCGCGGTGCTGCAACCCGTCTCGGGCGACTTCGCCGCGCGGCACGTGGCGCGCTACCAGCCGACGAAGCTCGCCGCCGCGGAAGCGCTGTTCGAGACCAAGGCGCCCGCGCCGCTCGTCATCGGCGGGTGGCCGGACATGCGAACGCGGACAACGCCGGGCGCGATCGAGATCCCGTACGGGCTTTCGCTCCTCGCCTTCCACGACCCCCGCGCGCAGGTCAAGGGACTCGACGTGGTGCCGCGCGAAGAGTGGCCCAACGTGCCGATCGTCCACCTCGCCTTCCAGCTGATGGTCGCGCTCGGCACCTACATGGCACTCGTCGCGCTGTGGGCGGCGTGGCTCGGGTGGCGCGGCAAGGACCTCGTCCACGACCAATGGCTGATGCGGGCACTCGCGCTCGCCACGCCCATGGGGTTCATCGCGACCGAAGCGGGGTGGGTCGTCACGGAAATGGGTCGTCAGCCGTGGGTGATCTACGGCGTCCTGAAGACCGCGGACGCCGTCACCCCGATGCCGGGGCTCATCGTGCCGTTTCTCACGTTCACCCTGCTGTACTGCTTCCTGGCCGTGATCGTGGGCTGGCTGCTGTACCGTCAGATCATTCGAAGTCCGCAGGTCACCGAATGAGTCTCGCCGAGCTGGTCGCGGGAATCATCGTCGTGGCGCTCAACGCCTATGCGCTGCTGGGAGGCGCGGACTTCGGGGGCGGAGTGTGGGACCTGCTCGCCGCTGGTCCCCGCCGCGAGCGCCAGCGTGACTTGATCGCGGAGGCGATGGGGCCCGTGTGGGAGGCGAACCACGTGTGGCTCATCCTCGCGATCGTCCTGCTCTTCACGTGCTTCCCGGCGGCCTTCGCGCGGCTCGGAACCCTGCTCCATATCCCGCTCTCGCTCGTCCTGATCGGGATCGTGCTGCGCGGCTCGGCGTTCACGTTCTGGCGCTACGGGGGGGGCGGGGGGGGCGGGCACGGCGACGAGACGCAGCGGCACTGGGGCGTCGTCTTCGCCATCGCCAGCCTCATCACACCACTCCTGCTTGGGACCACCGTTGGGGCCATTGCCTCGGGCGCCCTCGGGGAAGGGGGAAGGGGGAAGGGGGAAGGGTTCTTTCAGGTGTACGTCGGGCCTTGGCTCACGCCGTTCGCGCTCTCGGTGGGGGTGTTCGCCCTGATCGCATTCGCGTTTCTCGCGGCGGTGTATCTGACGCTCGAAGCGGAGGAACGGGAGCTGCAGGAGGATTTCCGCAACCGGGCGCTGGGGGCGGGAGTGGCCCTGTTCTTCGCGGCACTGGCCGCGCTGCTCCTGTCGCAGCGCTGGGCACCGCGCGTGCGCGAGGCGCTGATCTTCGCGTCATGGGCCGTGCCGCTGCACCTGCTCACGGCTGCGGCGGCGCTCACCGCCCTCGCCGCGTTATGGCGCCGCCGCTGGCGCGTGGCCCGCGTTGCGGCGGCGACCCAGGTCTCGCTTATTCTGTGGGGATGGGCGCTCGCGCAGTACCCCTACGTGCTGCCGCCCGACCTTCCCGTCGAGGCGGCGGCGGCGCCCCGCGTCACGCTGCGCCTCGTGCTGGCGGCGCTCGCGCTCGGCGCACTCGTGCTGTTGCCATCGCTCTATTACCTGCTGCGGATCTTCAAGAGCCGTCAGCCGTCGGAGGTGCCATGAAGCTCCTGAAGGCGCTGATCAGCTTCATCGTCGGAACGATCGCGGGCGCTGCGGGAAGCAAGCTGTTCGGCTCCTTCGGCGCGGTCGTAGGCTTCGTCGCGGGCGGCATCGCCGCGTGGTGGGTCGCGAGGCGCGTGTTCGACTGACGACGAGACTTGCCGCGCTCACAGGGCCACCAGCAGAACTTGCCGTAGCACCCACAGCACGAGCCACGCCACGAGCGGGCTGAAATCGATCGGGCCCGCCGGCGGTAAGAGCCGCCGGATCGGCTCCACCAGCCAGTCCGTGAGCGCGTAGGCGGGGCGGACCCAGCGGGAGTAGCGGAACCAACCGAGCCACGAGGCCACGACGCGCACCACCAGGGCGATGACCAGCAGGTTGTACGCCGCCACGACGAGAAACGCGAACAGGGCACCGGGTCCGCCCGTCGCTGCCGCGTAGAACCAGTAGGCCGTCCGCACGATCCAGTCGAGGAGGGAGAGCAGCAGGACGCCTGCGACCGCGACGACCACCACCAGCCACCACCCGGCGTGCACCGGATTTCCGCCGAGACGCACCAGACGGGCTTCCACGGGGCGCAGGACGGGGTCCGTCACGCTGCGGAGGGTGCGGCCCAACCTCCCGAACGGCGACACGCGGCGGGTGCGCACGAGCCAGCCGGCGAGCGCGACCAGGGCGGCGAGGCAGAAGGTCGCGAATATCAGAATCCGAAGGATCGTGTGCACGTCGTACATGGTCTCAACTTACAAACGGCGTGGGGAGTGGGGAGTGGTACCTGACGGTGCGATCCGAGTATCCGCGGCGCACCGTCGAGTACCACTCCCCCACTCCCCCACTCCCCACACCTTTAGGGTGTAAAGACGTCGACCCCGTCCGTCTGGGCGAACCCCGCCCGGGGGCCGCCCCCGATCACGTAGATCCTGCCGCCCACGGCGGCGGCACCCAGGCCGTGCCGGGCGACGGGCAAGGCCGGGCCGACGCTCCACCGGTCGGCCGTCGGATCGTAGATCTCGTGGTTGTCGAACACCGATGAGCGGGTCTCGCCGCCGAACGTGTGGATGCGGCCGTCGAGCAAAGCGGAGGCGAGTCCGCCCCGCCGCGAGGGCATGGGGGACCTCCGCGACCAGCGGTCGGCGGCGGGGTCGTAGGCTTCGACGGCGGCGACGTTGCGGCCCGGGTCGAACGGGCGCCCGCCGATGGCGTAGACCAGGCCGCCCGCGGCGGCCGCGGTGAGGTGATCACGCGGCGTGGGGATCGGGGCGGCGTGCTTCCAGCGATTCGTCGCGGGGTCGTAGATCGCCGTGGAGTCGAGCAGCACCCGTCCCATGCCCCACCCGCCCACCACGACGAGCTTGCCGTTCACGACTCCCACGCCCGATGCGCCCCGCGGCTCCGGGAGCGGTGCGCGCGACTCCCAGCGGTTCCGGTCCTCACGGTAGATCCATAGGTTCGCTTCCGGGACGAAGCTCGTTTCCGCCAGACCTCCGACGGCGTACAGGGTATCCACCGCGACGGCCAGCGGCATGTGGTGCCGGGGTGCGGGGAGATCGGCGATGCGCTCCCAGCGGTTCGCCGCCGGGTCGTAGCGGTAGGCCACTGCCGTGGCGCGATCGGCGCGGTCGATGCCGCCTGCGATGTAGATCTTGCCGTGCAGCACGGCCGCGTGCATCTCCTGGATCGGCTCGGGGATGGGCGCGGCGGTTGACCAGGGGGAGCCACTCGTTACGAGCGCCCCGGCGGTGAGCGCGGGAACCAGCCGTCTCATGTGGGGCTCGAAAACCGTGGGGAGTGGGGAGTGGTACCTGACGGTGCAATCCTCGGATCCCTTGCGCACCGTCGAGTACCACTCCCCACTCCCCACGCCTTTAGGGTGTCAGGTACCACTCCCCACTCACCGCGTTCTTGCCGCTATTCCAGCGCCGCGGCGACGATGCGCGCCTGCTCGGCAGCGTGCGCGGCGGGGTACCCCTCGGCGGGACTCGAGCGCTCGGGCCGGCCGATGTCGCGCACCGCGACGTCCGACCCCACGAGCTCCCGCAATTGCGGCTTCATGAACTTCTGCGGGCCCATGTTGCGCGGCTCCTCCTGCACCCAGACGATCTCCGCGACCTTGGGATAGCGCGTGACCAGCTCGGCGATCTCGCTCGTGGGGAACGGGTACAGCAGCTCCACCCGGCCGATCGCCACGTGCGGGGCTTGGGCGCGCCGCGGCGACAGCAGCAGGTCGTAGTACACCTTGCCGCTGCACAGCACGAGCCGCGTCGCGGCGCGCCGCGCCTCGCCCTCGGGATCGTCGAGCACCGGCCGGAAGCGGCCCGTCGTCAGGTCTTCGAGCCGTGACGCTGCCTGCGGCAGGCGCAGCAGGCTCTTGGGCGTGAACAGGACGAGGGGCCGCAGCTCGGTATGGCGCCCTTGGCGCCGCAGCAAATGGAAGTACTGCGCGGGCGTGGTGCAGTTGGCGATGCGCAGGTTGCCCTCGGCGCCGAGCGCGAGGAAGCGCTCGATGCGGGCGCTCGAATGCTCCGGCCCCTGGCCCTCGTAGCCGTGCGGCAGGAGCAGCGTCAGGCGTGACGTCTGCCGCCACTTCGCGAGCCCGGCGATGAGAAACTGGTCGATGATCACCTCGGCGCCGTTCGTGAAGTCGCCGTACTGCGCTTCCCACAGCACCAGCGCTTCCGGCGCCGCGGCCGCGTAGCCGTACTCGAAGCCCAGGCACGCGAACTCGGAGAGCGGGCTGTTGTGCAGCTCGAAGGGCGCCCGCGCCCCGGGGAGGCTCTGGATCGGCGCGTGACGCTGCCCGTTCACCGCGTCGTGCAGTACCAGGTGGCGCTGGCTGAACGTGCCGCGCTCGGTGTCCTGGCCGGTGAGCCGGATCGGTGTCCCCTCGACCACGAGCGACGCGAACGCCAGCGCCTCGGCGTGCGCCCAGTCGATGCCCCCGTCCGTCAGCGCGCTGCGCCGGCGCTCGAGTTGCTTCTTGAGTTTGGGGTTCACGGTGAACCCTTCCGGCACGGCGAGGAGCTGCGCGTTCAGGCCGGTGAGCACCTGCGCCGCGACCGCCGTGTCCGGCTCCGGCGGCTGAGTGCCCGAGATCCGCTGCGGCTCCTCACCCTGGCCCTCCTCAGCGAGGTGGGCCTTCAACGACTGCTGCGTCTCGTACAGCCGCTGCGAGAAGCGCTCCGCCTCCGCGTCCGCCTGCGCGACCTCCAGCGCGCCTTCGCGCGCCAGCTGCTCGGCGTAGCGCCGCCGCACCGGCGGCGTCTGCCTGATCCGCTCGTACATCAAGGGCTGCGTGTAAGCGGGCTCGTCCCCTTCGTTGTGCCCGTGCCGCCGGTAGCCCACCACGTCGATCACCACGTCCCCGTGGAACTGCTCGCGATACAGCATCGCGACCCGCACCGCCGCGAGGCACGCTTCGGGGTCGTCCGCGTTCACGTGGATGATCGGCGCATCGAAGCCCTTGGCGAGGTCGCTCGCGTAGTCGGTGGAGCGCGCTTCCTTGGAGTCGGTCGTGAAACCGAGCTGGTTGTTCGCGATCAGGTGGACCGTGCCGCCCGTGGTGTAGCCCTTGAGACGGGCCAGGTTGAACGTCTCGGCCACGACACCCTGGGCCGCGAACGATGCGTCCCCGTGGATCAGCAGCGGGACGGCGACGCTGCCGTCGTGCAGCGCGTCCTTGCCGCGCCGGTTCGTCTGCGCCGCGCGCGCGCGCCCTTCCACCACGGGGTTCACGGCCTCGAGGTGGCTCGGGTTCGGCGACAGGGTGACGTTGACCGGCTTGCCGGCCGCGGTCTGGTACACGCCGTCGGCACCGTGGTGGTACTTCACGTCTCCCGTGCCGCCCTCGGGCGTGAGCGTCTCCTCGACGTGCCGCCCGCCCTCGAACTCGGCGAAGATCGTCTCGTACGGCAGGCCCACGATGTGCGCCAGCACGTTGAGCCGCCCACGGTGCGCCATGCCGAGCACCACGCGGCGCGCCCCGGCCTGGCCGGCGAGCTCGATCGTCAGGTCCAGCATCGGGACGAGCGCGTCCAGGCCCTCGATCGAAAAGCGCTTCTGGCCCAGGTAGGCCGTATGCAGGAACCGCTCGAGCATCTCGACCGCCGTGAGCCGCGACAGCAGCTTCCGCTTCTCGTCCGCCGCGAGCGGGGGGCGATGCTGGCCGGACTCGATCAGCTGGCGCAGCCACACGCGCTCCTGATGGCTGCCGATGTGCTCCACCTCGTAGGCGATCGTGCCACAGTAGGTCTTGAGCAGCGCGGGGTACGCGTCGGCCAGGGTGCGGCCGGGCACGTAGACGCGCAGCAACTCGGCCGGGACGCGCGCCATGATCTCGGGAGTGAGCCCGAGGGGCCGCGGGTCGAGCGCCGGATCGCCGGGAGGCTCGGAGCCGAGGGGGTCGAGCCGCGCCGCGAGATGGCCGAAGTGGCGGATGGCCTTCACGAGCGCCATGGCGGCGGCGACGTGCTTCAGATCCTCCACCCCCCCCATCGCCACCTCGGGATGCGGGATGCGAGATGCGGGAGGCGCGGGTGACGGAGCAGTCGTTACGCTTCCCGCATCCCGCATCCCGCTTCCGGGCAGTCCCAGGCTCTCGAACACGCGGTCGTAGAACCCGTCCTCTCCCTGGAGTAGGGAATCGAGCTTGCGGAGAAACATGCCCGACTCCGCGCCCTGGATGACGCGGTGGTCGTAGGTGCTCGTGATCGTGACGATCTTCGCGCTGCCCGACTGGCGGATGGCCCCGGTGGCGATGATCGAGCCCTGGCCCTTCATGAGGCGCGGCACGGAGGCGACGGTGCCGATGGTGCCGGGGTTCGTGAGCGTGATCGTGCCGCCCGCGAAGTCGTCGGGGAGGAGGCGGCCGGTGCGCGCCTTCTCAACCAGTGTTTCGTAGGTCGCGTGGAACGCCGCGAAATCCATCCCCTCGGCATGCTTGATCACCGGGACGAGGAGCGCGCGGCTGCCGTCCTTCCTCTCGACGTCCACCGCGAGGCCGAGGCTCACGCCGCCGGGATCGAGGCGATGCGGCTTCCCCTCCGCCTCCTGGAACGCATGGGTCATCACGGGAACGGCGCGCGCCGCCTGCACGATGGCGTATCCGATGAGGTGGGTATAGGAGATCTTCTTGCCGCTCGCGGCGAGTCGCGCGTTCAGCTCCCGGCGGCGGGCGTCCAGCGTATCGACCACGATCTCGCGGAAGGAGGTCGCCGTCGGGACGGAGAGCGAGTCCGTCATGTTTTGCGCCAGACGGGCTGCCGGACCCGTGAGAGGGGTCAACCCACTCGGGAGAGGGGAGATGGGAGAGGTACGTGGCGGTGCAGCGGGGAGAACCTCTCCCTTCTCCCCTCTCCCCAAGACTTCTGCCCGGTCCGTCGGGATCACGGGCAGTTCGCTGAGTCGACCGTTATCGAAGAGGTTGCGCCACTCTTCGCCGACCGAGGCGGGGTCGCGCAGGTATTGCTCGTACATCACCTGCACGAAGGCGGCGTTGTGGGTGCCGAAGACGAACTCGCTCACGGTTGCAATTTAATCAAATGGGGACCGGGATTCTTACGCATTCTACGCCACCCCATTGCGGCACGTCTGACGAGTCCGCGGCTCAAGCCGCGACTCGGCATTTGCGGGTAAACCCGCATGATGCTCGACTCGGGTACGCCCGATTACGGGCACTACTTGACCGACGCTGGACGGGGAGCCATGAGTAGGCACCGCTACGATCGCAATGGTCGGCAACAGCCTTGAAAATCTGATTCAGCCGCACCTTTGGCCTGAGGAGCGGCTCGTGTGGTGTGAGCGACCCACGTCTCTGGGAGCCGTCGTGGCCCAGGTCAGCTATGCCTACAAGAAAGCAAATGCCGCGGTCGAGCTCTTCAGCGCGCCCCTCTCGCTGTTCGTGGGTCTCGCTTGGCTCGTCGGCATCACGCCAGTGTTGATCTTCGTACTCTGGTTCCCCCTCGGGCTTGGGCTCTCGGCCGTCATCGTGGCGCTGGTCGCAGCCGTCGCCGCGGGAGTGTACG
>Ga0209158_1001877_pt1 | contig 13496 bp, 9 predicted proteins | sample GraSoiAngelo_140_FD_185897 | JGI IMG/M metagenome (GOLD analysis project Ga0209158, IMG submission 185897) | Grasslands soil microbial communities from the Angelo Coastal Reserve, California, USA - 14_0929_12_30cm (SPAdes) (version 2) | ecosystem: Environmental > Terrestrial > Soil > Grasslands ...
ATTTCATGTCCAAGCAGCCGCGGGGCGCTGTGTTGATCGACGGAATCGAGTACTTGGTTTCGAACAACTCCTTCGACGCCGTCGTCAAATTCGTTCGTCGTCTGCTGGATGCCATCTCCGAGAGCCAGTACGCCCTCATCATCTCGTTGGGATCGGGGACCGTCAAGGAACAGGAGTTGAAGGTCCTCGAACGGGAGATGGAAGTGATCCGCATCTCGTGAGGGGATGCGCGGTTCATTCGAGGCGTTGAATCTCTTTGTAGAAATCCCGAATCTGGCGGAGCGCCTCGGCCCACGCTTCCCGTTTGACGAGCGCACTCGATTCCTTGAGGATCCCGATCGGCTTCGCGAGGTCGTTCCCCTTCAGCTTCAGATCGAGCAATTGGCTCCGGGCTTTACGCATCTCCTCCTGAACGAAATCAGGGACGTCTCGCTTGAGGCGTTCGGACGCCTGTTGGCCGATGCGGGTCGCGGCTTCGATTTGGTAGGTGTCCCATGCGCCGTCGTAGTCGCCGGCCTCCATCCGACCGACGGCCTCCAGGAGTCCCGGCGTGACGACGCCGACGCCGGCCTCTCCCTTCGCCGCTCGGATCTCTTGGACGAAGCGCTCGATTCCTTTGCCGATGAAGTCCACAAAAGCGATATCGAGGGCACGCCGGGCGTCCGCGATGAGTGTGACCGCGCGCTCGATGTCGCGCCCCTTCCCCGCCTGGATGGCATCGTTGATGATCCGCTTCCCTTCGTCGATTTCGAGTCCGATCCGTTTCGCGGAGACGAGGAGGGGTTTCACCTCGTTCACGAGCTTCGGGAGCTCTCGGTAGAGGAGCTTCCGGTCCCCGGTAGGAATCCGACGCTCTGTCTCTTTTCGTGTCTCACGGAGGGCATCCAGCCGACCCTGCAGGGGGGAACGGGCCGGTTTCGCGGAAGGCGGTGCGGGGGCGGCGACGATTGTCAATGCAGGAGACCTTCCCGCCGCAGGTACCTCCACGGACCGCGGAACAGACGGAGCCGGCGGTGTGGCCGCGGCCGTACTACCGTCGTCGGCAAAGCGCACTCCGCAGTTGGGGCACTGGTCAGCGTCCGCAGGCACGGACGCCTTGCACACGGGTCATTCGTACTCGGTCGCGGCTCCTTCGGAGAATTCGGCTCCGCATCCTGGGCAGACAGTGGCGTCTGCGGCGACGAGGGTCTCGCAGACGGGGCAGAGGAACTTCTCGCCGAGTTCCCGCGCGGTCGATACGATCGAAGCGGAATCGGAAGCCGCGGCGGTCTCTCCAGCTTCTGGGGAGTTGCGCGCGACGCTCTTCAACGATTCGATGATTTCACGATGGTCTTCCTTGCCGTCCATGATCGAGGCGAGGATCTCGTCGATGCTCCGGCCGTCCCGGACGGCAACCTCAACGGGCTCTTGCGGACCGCCCGCGAGGTCGAACAGGGTCAGGTCGGTCTGGCACGAAGGGCACACCCGAGCGTCCGCCTCGATGGACGAATCGCAGACGGGACAGACCTTCGTTTCTTTCGCTGGCGTAAGCCGACACCTCGACTTGTCGACGTGTTTTCTATCCTTGAGCAGCGTACAAAGACTTTTGGGACTCAGTCCAGAGAATGATAAGTCATCCGGGAGATAATCAGCGCAAAACGATTAAGTCAGCCTTGGACCCGTGCAACGAGTCATACGGCGTGGCCATGGCCTTCCGCAATGCAATCGATGGACTTGAAAAAGTGATCCGCACCGACATTCTGCCCCCGAAAGTCATCCTCGTCACCGGGCCTCCCGGTTCCATGAAGACGTCCTTTTGCTACACGCTGATGTCCCGATATCTCAAGGACACCGGGGAGTTCGGATTGTACACCACTCTTGAGGAGACGGTACAGTCCCACCTGCGGAATATGGAATCGCTTGGCGTCGAGCTCTCCATGAACATGCAGATCAGCGACTTCACCGACCTGCGAGAAATCGACGCGGTCGTCGGCCCGGAGGACCAAACGGACTACCTCGCCTTCATCGAGCGGATGATCGTCCACTATCGCAAGGTCCACGGACACAAGTTCAAAATCTTCACCCTGGACTCGCTCGGAGCGCTCTACTCGTTGATGGAGAACACGACGAACATGCGCAAGCGGATGTTCTACTTCTTCAAAATGCTCCGGGACAATGAGCTCACCTCCCTAGTCGTCATGGAACGAAGCCCGGATGGGGAGAGCCAGCTCCTCGGGAACGAGGGCTTCCTCGTCGATGGGATCGTGTTGCTCGGCCTGGACCAGGCTCGGGGGAAGCTCGTCCGCTATCTGCAGGTGGAGAAGATGCGTTCGACAGATCATTCGATGGAGAAGCACGCGATCGAGATCCGCAAGGGAGGTCTCACCGTCCTCGGTCCGATCTTCGAAGCGGGAGGGATGTGATCCATGACCGTTCACAAGCCGAAGCCCGAAAGGGTCGGCTGGTCGATCGAACATGGGAGGGCGCCATAAATGGCCGAAGCATCAATCCTAGACGCGCTGGACGCACTGAAAAAGCTTGAAGAGAGCCTGAGGTCGCGAGACGCCGAGTTCAAGGAGCGCGAATCGTCAATCCAGGAGCAAGCCTCGAAGCTGGACGAAGACCGCCGAATGACGGAACAAGAACGGACCGCCCTCGCGGAAGAGCGGGATTCCATCGTGGGCCGCGAGAAGGGCCTTCGGGCTCGCGAAAAAGAACTGGAACAGAAGGAACGCGGCATCGATCAGAGGGAACAGGAATTCACCGCGACGAAACAGGAAATCCTGACGAAGGAGAACCAACTCGTGAGTCGGGAACAGGAACTCGTGAAGCGGCTCGACACGCTCGTGAAACGCGAAGAAGACATTGCCCACCGAGATTCGGAGACGGTCGCGCAGGTGCGGGAGATCGCCGCCCGCAAGAACGAGATCGCGGGACGGCAGGAGCAAATCGTCAAGCTCCTCGAGGAACAAAAGGCGGCCCTCCAGGCGCAGATTGACCGAAACCGCGAGCTCATGGAACGAGAGAAGAGGCTTGCCGCCGAAGAGGAAACGATTGCGGCTGGCCGGGCAAAAATCGCCGAAGAGGGGAGGCGGCTCCTGGAGAAGGAGAAGCAGATCCTCGCACAAGAGCAATCGATGCGCTCCGCGGCCTCGACCGCAGTCTTTGCGGGGCCCACGGCCGCCGGTCGCGTCGTGGTCTCGCCCACGGTCTCTCCATCGGGGATTCGGCCGCAGCCGGTTCCGGTGACGCCGCAGTCGGTCGCGCCGAAGAACGCTCCGGCGGCTCAAACGGCCACGGTTCAGACCGCGAAGGTCGCGGGGAAGCCCACGGTGACCGCGGAGGCTGTCTCAGGAGGCGAATCGGAAATCCCCTGTCCCGCGTGCGGAACGAGCATCTCCGCGGATGCGATTATGTGCTACGCATGCGGCCATCGCCTTCACGAGGAATCGGAAGCGGAAGAGGTCTCGGAATCCGAGAACGAATCCGAAACGCCGTGTCCCGCGTGCGGCACGATGATCTCCGCGGATGCGATCATGTGCTACGCATGCGGCCACCGTTTGGGCGGAGAGGATGACAAGGGGGCGAAGAAGGCCCCCGTGAGCGTGAAGAAGGTCCTGAAGAAGAAGGTGATTTGAGCCGAACGAGGGGACCGTCGTACGCGCATCGCACGCACGGGCCGAACCATGCCCGTTTCATGAATTTTCCGCGATTTTCGCGAGTTTTCCACGATTTTCATGTCCGAATATAGATAAAAATCTTTCCTCCATAGGAACTCGTTGTTCTTTTTCGCGAGAACAGGTCCGTATCGCGATAGATAATCGCTCGGTAACCTATTTATAAACCGGGCCGGGATGGCCCGCGTAACATGCCCACCGGTCGCAGTATTGCGGAGGTTCTTCGAGACTCGACCTTGGGAGGTCTTCGGATGTCGAACCGAGCCGGACAGAATGGGAAGGCACTCAGTCTCTTGATCGTTTGGTCCCTCGCCCTGGTCGGGATCTTCGCGGCGATTGCCGCGCTGAGCCCCGCCACGCGCGCGGGCGCTTGCGACCAGATCGGGGTCAGCATCACCGGAGACTGGACCATCACCACGCCCCAGGTTTGCAGCGGGGTACTCTATACCGTCGACGGGTCGATCACCATCAACTCCGGCGGAAGCCTCACCTTGATCAACGGAGGCCTGAAGTTCTCGAAGGACGCCACCCACGCGGGCTATTCCCTGAACGTGAACGCCGGTGGCGCACTCATCCTTGACAATTCGATCGTCACGACCAACCCGACCTTGATCAATCCGTATCTGAAACTCGCCTTGACGGTTTCGGGAGCGGGAAGCCAGCTCGTTATGTCCAACGGAGCGAAGCTGAAATTCCCCGGCTGGTTCAATACGACGGTCGCTTCGCTCAACATGACGGACTCCACGATCACCGGCTTCAGCGACTCGGAAATTCAGAATTCGGGGCTGGACTTGGAATTGAACGACGACGGCCCGATCATCGCATGGACGGGAGCGACGACCGCGACCCTCTACCGCACCCGAATCGACCACATCTACCAGGACAGCCGGTTCTCTGAAGGGGGCCGGGCCGGCGCGGCGAACTTCAACCTCACCCTGAGCGGGAGCACGCTGTACGCATACGACTCCTACATCAGCGTGGACTACTCGAACGTGGTCGGCACGCACAACGAACTGCAGGTTGACGGAACCTCGGCGGCGTATCTGTACAACGTCACAATTGATCGGACGCAAGATCCTATCTATAGCTCGAACTGGACGACCGCGTTCAGGCCGACCGCAGTGGGCGGTTCCGTGAACCTGTTCCGCTGGCTCGATGCCACGGTCCTCGACCGGACCTCGTTCGCCGTATCGGGGACCGCGATCTGGTCCTCCTCGAGTCCGACCGGCGCGACGGCGCAGTATCCCGACAACGGCCCCTCGACAATCCCGAGCGGGCGAACTCTCTGGTTCCTGGGGCGCGCCGCAAGCGGTCCCAACGCATGGAACCGGACCGATAGCACCGGGCACGCGAGGATCCCGCTGTATACGGATCAGATCACGTCCGCGACGTTGCCGAACGGACAATCGTTCGGGAACTTCCAGGTGGTCCTGACCTACTCGACCTCGACGGTCACGGACGGCGTCTCCTTCAACGCATATCCCGCGGTGAGTGCCGCGGACAATACCCATTGGGCGACGTACGTCCTCTCCAACGTCCAAGTCCGGACGGGACCCGATCTCGAAGTGCGACAAGCCGATTACACCGCGACGCAGAACGTAATTCAGAGTCAGCCGTTCGTCGTCCACGCCAAGATCTACAATCGAGGCCAGACCGACGCGAGTGGTGTGTCGATTGCCGCCTACCTGAATGGGAACCGCGCATCGCAGCTCGGGCGTGTGGACGGCCTTTCCATCGTCACAGGCGGATCGGTGAACCAAACCCTGAACGTCGCTGCGATCAACGTGCTCGGTGCTCAGACGCTCATGCTCGTCGTCGACCCGGACAATACGATCAACGAAGGCGGATCCGCTCAGGAGAACAACAACTTCGCGAACATCACCCTGAACGTCGCACCGCCTCCGAAGGGATACGTCGCGATTTCGACGCCCGCCCCGAGCCAATCCGTGGAACCCGGGAAGGAAGTCGTTGTGACGGGATACGTGCGGGCGACCGACACGGACGCGGCCATCGTGGGCATCTCGATGACGATCGAGCTGCGTTCCGGCACGGCTGTCATCGCGACGAACCAGTCCATCTCGGGAGACCAGGGCCTGTTCGTCGGGACGATCATTGTCCCGGCTGACACGCAGGACGGATCCTACAACGTCGTCGTCACGCCGACCGCCGGGTCGATCACGCCCAGCACGCAGGGCATCGCGATCAAGAAGAACGTGCCGTTCCTGAATCAGACCGTGCCGATCCTTGGCCTGCCCTACTGGCTGTTCTTCATCATCCTCGCGGCAGCCGCCGCGGCGGTGATCGGCGTCACGCTGTACTGGAAGGTCTACGGCCTCGGCAAGATGGTCGAGTGCGGCGAGTGCGGCGCCTTCATCCCCGAGGACGCGACGTCGTGCCCGAAGTGCGGCGTCGAGTTCGAGAAGGACATGGCGAAGTGCTCGAACTGCCAGGCTTGGATCCCGGTCGACGTGAAGCAGTGCCCCGAGTGCGGCGTCGAGTTCGCGACGGGCAAGGTCGAGATGGCCGACTACCAGGAGAAGATGCGCCTCCAGTACGACGAGGTCGTAACGAAGTTCAAGGAGGAAGCATCCCGGCAACTCGGCCGTGCGTTGTCCGACCGCGAGTTCCAAGAGTGGTGGCGCAAGCAGCCCACCTTCGTGACCTTCGAGGATTGGCTCCGCGAGGAAGAGGAGATGCGCAAGATGGGCTCGAAGCCGTGCCCGACCTGCGGCACCCTCAACTCCGTGACGGCCACCGTCTGCCACAAGTGCGGCTCGCTCATGCGTGAGTCGCCCCGGCCGCCAAGCGGCGGCGGGAGCGGCGGCGTGGCCCCCGTGATCCAGACGCGACGCCCCGGCGGAAGCCCGCCCCCGGAGACTCCCTCCGGGAGCCAGGCGTCCCCGTACGGTCCGAGCGGACAGTCCGGGTCCCCGAGCGGGACCGAAGGGATCCCGCGCCGCGTCATTCGCAAGCCGGTCGCAGCGCAGCCCGTCGTGCAAAAGAAAGTGATCAAGAAGCCCTCGGGCGAAGGTCAGGACGACGAAGGCCAGTCGGGCTCGGGCAGCGAGAACACGACGGACGACGACCTCTGAGTCCGGCCCGCTCACCTCTTTCCTTTTCACTTTTCGCGGCCCAGCGACCGCTCGGTTCGGCCTGGGCCGAACGATTTCCCAAAGGCCATGGGCACCGTCGTGCCTCGAGTATCGTGAACCTTCGACGCGCGACATCCTGGCTGCGGCCGTTCCTCGTCAGCTTGGTCTTCGCGATTCCGGGAGTGGTGCGCGCGATCGTCCGGGCGTAACCTCCGAAGAAATCCTTATCACGGGGTCACCTTGTCGTCGCCGAATGCGACGGGAGGATCGTAGGGTCGTCGCCCTCCTCGGGTTCTTGCACGGCGTGGTGCACGCGAACATCCTCGCGATCCCCGTGTTCCTGAATTTCGCATGGCGCGACGATTTCCATGCGGATCCGCTCACCCTCGGACTCCTCTTCGCAATCGGCTTCGGGCTCTACGGGATTGGTGCCGTGCCGTTCGGATTCCTCGCCGATCGCCGGGCGCCGGGTCGGCTTCTCCTCCTGTCCGCCGTGGGCATCGGAGGATCGATGGCCGCGGTCGCTGTGAGCCCTTCGATTCCCGCGCTGGCGGTGTCCCTCGGGGCCTTGGGCTTCTCCTCGGCGATTTATCATCCCACGGGCCTCGCCGTCATCTCGCGGCGTGTGGCCGAGCAAGGCCGCGCGATGGGCTGGCACGGGATGGGCGGGAGTTTGGGGATCGCCGCCGGACCCGCCTTCGTTGGTGCCGCGCTGTCGATCGGCTGGTCCTGGCGCCTCGTAGCCGGTGCGCTGATCCTCCCCGCAGTCGCGGCGGCGTCGCTCCTCCTGATCGCGCCCCTTCCCCACGACCCGGCGGGGGGTCAGGGCTCTGTCGTCTCCCGTCGGGCCCTGTTCACGGGGCCGTTCATTCTGGTCCTGCTCGTCTACATGTTCGCCGGTTTCGCCTATCAAGGGGGTCTCGCGTTTCTCCCGCTCTTCGTTGGACCGGGCCTGTTCGCCTTCGCGCTCGCGTGCGGTGCCGTGGGGCAAGTCGCCTCAGGGCGGCTGGCGGAACGTCCCCGGCCCGAGCGGGCCCTGTTCGCGTTGAGCTTCGCGGGTGCCCTGCTGCTGCTGCTCCTCGCGCTCTTCGCGTCCGGAGGCCAGCCCGGGAGCCTCTTCGGAGGCACGGCGATCGTGTTCGGCCTAGTGCTGTTCTCCCTCGAGCCGCTGCAGAACACGTTGGTCACGGGCGAGGCTCCCCGGCCCCTTCGGGGTTCGGCGTTCGGCTTCGCATTCTTGAGCGTCTTCGGGATCGGGGCGATCGGTGCGATCCTGGCGGGCTGGTTGCTCCAGCAGAATCAGAACGCGGTCCTGTTCCTCGTCCTTGGCCTGTCGATGGTGGCGTCCGGGACGGCGGCGTTGGGAGTCCGACGCAAGACGGCCGGATCCTAGAAGCCCGCTCAGCTCGCAGGAACCTGGACGCCTTGGGACGCCAGGGTGTCGCGAACGATCTTGATCATCCCGTCCGGGTCCCGGTAGTAAGCCGAGACGATCTTCGCGACGTCCCGGTAGTTCTTGATGTCGGTCCGTTTCATGTAGTCGAAGATGTCCAGGCGTCGCTTGACCTCTTGCTCCATCCGCCGCTGGTTCCAGTTCCGCGTGAGGGATATCTTCTCGTAGACGTACGAATGGCCGGAATAGTTGAACGTGTCATCGGCCGGGTTCCACGTGTACGCGGAGTTCGTGATCAACTCGTTCGACTCCGGGTCCGTCCCGACAACCTCGACCATCGCCTTCACGCGTCGCGTCATGTCCGTCCCGACCTTCACCTGCGCCTGCAGCAGGACGATGTCCAGGGCGGCGACCAGGGCCCGCGGCAGGTTGATCGGATCGTTCTCGAGGCGGTGGACCATCGCCTGCACGTCGTCCGCGTGGAACGTCGTGTAGGCCGACTTGCCGGTCGCCATCGCTTGGAAGACGACGAAGGCTTCGGGCCCACGGACTTCTCCGATCATCATGTACTGGGGTCGCTGCCGGAGGGCCGCGGTCAGCAGGTCGAACATGTCGATCTCGCCGGCCGCCTTCCCCGTGTGCGCGGACTTGCCGCCGAACCCGGCGCGGGTCAGGAGGGGCACCCAGTTCTCGTGGGGGAGGTTCAGCTCCCGGGTGTCCTCGATGGACACGATCTTCATCTGGGGCGGGATGAACAGGAGGATCGCATTCAGCGTCGTCGTCTTCCCGGAGGCGGTCCCGCCGCAGATGAGCATGCTCTGCCCGTTCTCGATGGCGAGCCACAGGTAGGCCATCATCTCCGGGGACATCGTCTTGAATCGGACCAGATCGAGCGGGGTGAAGGGGTTCTCCCGGAACCGCCGGATCGTGAACGAGGAGCCGCGCTTCGTCACGTGCATGCCGAGGGTGGCCTGCAGACGCGAACCGTCCGGGATCGTGGCGTCGAGCATGGGTAGGGCGACGGAGATGTGCTTCCCGGACCGTTGGGCCAACCAGACGACGAAGGAGTCCAGCTCCTCCGCCGAGTCGAACTTCAGGTTCGACGGGATGGATCCGTACTTGCGGTGGTAGATGTACAGGGGCACCTGGACGCCGTCGCACGAGACGTCTTCGACCTGGACATCCGTCATCACGACGTCGATCGGCCCGTATCGAATGAAGTCCCGGAATACGAAGTACATGATCCGTTCCTTCGAGACAGGGTGGAGTTCGACGCCGAGCTCGCGGAGGACGCCATCGACCATGCGCCGAAGGTAGTTCTCCTTCTGGGCCCTCTCCGAGCCTTCGAGAAGCTCCAGGTTGCCGACGAGGATCTCCTTGAGGACGTCGAGGAGTTCCGATTCCTCTTCGATGAGCTTCGGCTCGATCGCCTCGTAGAAGTACTCGTTCGCCATCGTGTCGTACAGGATCCGGACGTACGCGTAGTTCTTCAGGATCGGTTGGATTTCAATCTCGTTCATGTTCTTCTGGACGATCTTCGGGATCGTCGTGATCTTCCCGAGGGTCGTCTCCACGACGCCGCTGACCTTCGGGGCCTTCACCTTGATGCCCCGGTCGCCGAGCAGGCGGCCGAAGTACCGCTTCTTGATCGAGTCGAGGGCGCCGAAGACGGCGGCCTTGCGGTTCTTCTCGAGGTCGTCGAGCATCTGCTTCGCTTCACCGCGCTCCCGGTCGAGGTCCGCAACGCGGCTTGCGGTGGCGGCCTTCCTTCGGCTCAACTTCTCGATTGCCTGGGTATCAACCTTCTCCGCGGACTGGCTCATTCGCACACCTCAGATGATCAGGAACGCGAGCACGCAGATGACGAGCAGGATGAAGCTGTGACGGAGCCCGTTCGCGATCTTCCCCGTATCGAGGACGCCGGCAAGGATACCGTCCCCGAGGCCGTGCACGATAACCGCGATGAAGAACGCGATCTTGACGTTGTAGACGACCGTCGGCAAGTCGTTGGCGAGGGGGCTCGCGCCGGCGAGCGCGCCACCCGCTCCGGTTTCCAGGGCGCCGCTCGCCTCCAGCATCTTCGGGAGGAAGGTCACGTTCAGGATCCAGATCGTCACCAGGAACACCATGAACGAGATGTAGATGACCGCGATGTACGTGGACATCGTGATGCGCCGCTCGTCCTCCGTGAGCTGGTTCTCCTTGGTGTCGTGGCTGACCATCGTCAGCACATCGGCCACATCGCCGCCCGCGTCGGACGACTTCACGATGATCGCGACGACCCGCTCGACCATCGGGGTCTTGACGCGGGTCGCAAGGAGGCGAAGCGCCTCCGTCGCGGGAACGCCCCAGGTGATCTGAGCCGCCATCTTCTTGATTTCGGGCGTGAGCTTGCCGTACCGGCCGCTGCTCGAGACCACGATCGCGTCCGCGAGGGTCATGCCGAAACGCCCCGCCTCCGCGACGTCGCGAAGGAAGTCCGGGAGCCGTCGCTCGACCTGCTTGATCTCGCGTTGCCTCTTGGCCAAGAAGAAGCCGTAGGGACCGATGAATCCCATGATGGCGAACACGAGCCAGAAGAGGAAGCGTTCGATCGGTTGTTGACCGGGCCGGAGGGCGAGGCTCACCGAACCGATCAGGTTCAGGAAGGCGATGAAGCCGAAGAGGGCCATCAGGGCCCCTCCGGTCGCCATGATCGCCGGCTTGCGGTCCGACTTCTCGTAGAGCCGGACGCGGGCCTTTTCCAGTTCCGCGTTCGTCATCTCAGCCCTCCTGCTCCATGTTCCAGATGACGAAGATGAAACCGAACTGACTCAGGGGAATCATGAGGCCCACGACGACGTACAGGAGCACGAGGATCGTGCCGGATGAGCCCTTGCTGATCAGGGCCATGATCGCCATGATGACGACGAGGAACAGGGGGAACGCCACGACGACGGTCACGAAGGACTCGGCGAGCATCCCGAGCGTCTCCATCTTCTTCCGCATCTCGAGGCGGTCTTCCTTTTCGAACTGCTCCGCCTTCACCAGGAAGTAGGGTTTCAGCTGACCGCCGCTCGTCGACGTCGTCACGACGCCTTGCAGGAAGTCCTGGAATTTGGCCGACGGCGAGCGCTGAGAGGCCTTCCGGATCGCGGTCAAGATGTCGAGGCCGAGCAGTTCGGTGTCCCGGGTGATCCATTCCGCCTCGCGGGCGACCTCTCCGTAGATCGTCTGCTTGGACAGTTCCTTGAAGATCACGTCGACGGGGACGTCGGCCGAGGCCATTGCCGAGATGAACGACATCGCGCCCGAGATCTTCTTGTCGATCTTGTGGCCGCGCTTCTTGGCCATGGAGGCCGGTTTCCCATGGTACCCGACCGGGAGGCCGAAGGAATACATGTACGAGAAGAAGATCGGAATGGCCGCGACCAGGCCGAGCATGATGAGCAGGGTGAAAATCGGAATCTGGAGGAAGAACAGGAAGAGGGCGGCGACGGAGGCGGCGATCACTGCGCCCACCGCGGCGAACGTCGTGTTCATCCAAGCGACCGCGAGATATTCTTCCGGCCGGAGCTTGATGTGCGCCCGCAGGAGGCTCTCCTCGAGGTCCGGGTCCTCTTTCCTCCGGGCCTGCACGAACTTCCCGAACATGCGCCACGCGACTTGCTGCTTCGGCGTCAGGCTCACGCTGACGGGCTTCGCGCCCTTCGGCAGCTTCACCATGTGGTGCGCCTTTTCCGTCTGTTCTCCGGGTCTGAACCGCTTCGTCTTCGTGAGCGTCCCGCGCGTCTCAAGCTTCTCGAATGCGCTGCTACCCAACCGTCTCACCTCCGGCTTCGACGGCCTTCGGGATTCCGGCTTCCGGCAGTCCCATCTCCTCGCGGACCCGTTTCGCGGTTTCGTCGGGATATTGGTAGTACTGCACGACGATCTTCGCGATCTCTCGGAAGTCGGTCATCCCTTTCTGGACCATGTAATTCACAATGTCGATTCGGCGCGCGAACTCCGACTCCATCTCTTCGTGAGTCATGTTCTTCATTTCCATGATCTCGTCGAACAGGAACGAGTGCCCCTTGTAGACGAACGTGTCCGTCGCGGCGTCCCACTCGTACACGGTGTTCGTGATCAGCTCGTTCGTCTCGGGCTCGAATCCCACGAGCTCGACGACCTGCTTGATGCGGCGCACGATTGAGTCGCCGATCCGGGCGTGCGTCTGGATGACCACGAAGTTCAGGGCGGTGAGCAGGATACGCGGCGTGTTGATCGGCGGGTTCTCCAGGCGGTTGACCATCGACTTGACGGAGTCCGCGTGCATGGTTGACATCGTTGGGTGCCCGGTTGCCATGGCCTGGAACATCGTGTATGTCTCCTTGCCACGGACCTCTCCGACGACGATGTAGTTGGGCCGTTGCCGCAGCGCGGCGCGCACGAGGTCATACATGTCGATTTCGCCGCCCGCTTTCCCGTCCGCCCCGCGCTCGCCCACTCCGGAGCGGGTAACGCCAGGGATCCAATTCTCGTGCGGGAGGTTGATCTCGCGCGTGTCCTCGATCGAGACGATCTTCGCGCCAGGGCGGATAAACAAGGCGGCGCTGTTCAGGGTGGCCGTCTTCCCCGAGGCGGTGCCGCCGCAGACCATCATGGACTTGCCGCTCTCGACGGCGACCCAGAGGTAGGCGACCATCTCCGCGCTCGCGGTCCCGAACTTCACCAGTTCGACGGGGGTGAAGGGCTTCTCCTTGTAACGCCGGATCGTGAAGGACGACCCGCGGGTCGTCACCTCCCGGCTGTACGTCGCCTGGACACGATGGCCTTCGTAGGAGGTCCCGTCCAGAATCGGGTTCGCGACGGAGATCTGCTTCGCGCATCGCTGCCCGAGCAAGACCACGAACGAGTTCAGCGCATCGTCGTCGTCGAAGATGACGTTCGTCTTGATGGACTCGTACTTCTGGTGGAAGACGAAGAGCGGGATGCTCGTTCCGTCACAGGAGACGTCTTCGATGCGGAGGTCCGCCATGAGGACGTCCACGGGTCCGTACCCGACGAAATCGCGGATGATGTAGTAGACGATCTTGTCCTTCGACGCGGGCTCGAGACGGAGGCCACGGGACTTGATGAACGAATCCACGGCTTCAGAGATGTATTCCTTCTTGTCCTTCTCCGCCATCTTGTCCCACTCGTACTCGAGCGTGCGGTTCAATGAGTCCTTGATCATGTCGAGGAATTCCTTCTCCCGGGCGTCGAGATGGGGCTCCCACACCTCGTAGATGTACTCGGATCGATCGTGGTCGTAGAGGATGCGCGCGTACGTGAACGGCTCGCGGATCGAGAAGACCTCCATTTCCTCCATCGTGTCCTTGGCCAGGTTCGGGA
>Ga0209158_1001879_pt1 | contig 13486 bp, 11 predicted proteins | sample GraSoiAngelo_140_FD_185897 | JGI IMG/M metagenome (GOLD analysis project Ga0209158, IMG submission 185897) | Grasslands soil microbial communities from the Angelo Coastal Reserve, California, USA - 14_0929_12_30cm (SPAdes) (version 2) | ecosystem: Environmental > Terrestrial > Soil > Grasslands ...
CCGAAGAAGTTGTATTACCGTTGGCGTCGAACGTATCCCCGCCGATTCGGTCGTTGGCATCATAAGAAAAAGACCCGCCTGGAATGCCGTTTAGCGTCGAAGTCATCTGCATTCGGTTCCCGACGAGTTCGCCCTTCGACCAAGTTTTGCGAGCTTGCGGATATCAGCTACTTTTTCGGGCAGAAATCCCAGCGAGACGAATCGCGCCGAGCCCGGTGTCTTCAGCAATGTAGACGACGCCCTTCCCACCGCCACCGACCTTATGGGTGATGCGGCCATCAGCTGGTACAATCCAAGACCGCTCTCCCGGAGACACAAAATGCAAAGGTATGTTTTCGGCCTGCTCCTTCTTTTCGCCGCCTGGCCTATGGCTGTATTCGGCGGACCCGCTCGAATGCCATCTGCGGACCTCAAGGCGCGCCGCCAAGAACTTAACCGGCTGATTGCCGATGAGTGGGAATACGAGATGCGCGAATCTCCTGAGTGGGCAACGACCATCGGCGACTACCGCTACAACGACCGCTGGAGTGACAACTCGCTGGCACATGTTCGGCAGCAAAGAGCGGACGTGCAGGGCTGGCTCTCGCGGTTTGAGGCGATCGATGGCACCGGTTTCCCCGAAGTAGAGAAACTCAATCAGTCCCTGATGGTCAGGAATCTCAAAGAACGGATCGAATACATCGACCTTAGGCTTTTCGAAATGCCCGTCGAGCAGTTCTTTGGGGTGCATCTATGGATCGCGCAGTTCGTCAGCTTCGTTCCTTTCAACACCGCCAAGCAGTATGAGGACTACCTGGCTCGCCTGCATGGCGTGCCTCTGGTCATCGACCAGGTCATCGAAATCCTGCAGCAGGGCAAAAAAGACAAGCTCATGCCGCCCCGCTATCTTCTGGAGAAGACGGTGGAACAATGTAAGTCCATTGCTGATCCTGTCGGCGAGGCCAGCGCATTCGGACAACCCTTGGCACACTTCCCCAACGCGGTGCCTGCCGATAATCGTAAGCGTCTGCACGATGCGATCGTCGCCGCCATTGATAACGAGGTCCGCCCGGCTTACCGCAAGCTAGGCAATTTTCTGGCCACGGAATACGCGCCCAATGGCCGTACAGATTTTGGCATATGGGCTCTTCCAAACGGCGACGCCCTGTATCGCTTCTGGGTGCGGTCTCAAACCACCACCACCATGGATCCGGAAGCCATCCATCAACTTGGGCTGAAAGAAGTCGCACGCATCGAAGGCGAGCAACTTGCCCTTGCGAAGAAGCTTGGCTTTCCAGATCTCAAGAGTTTTCGCGTTTCTTTGAAGACGAATCCCAAGCTCGTCCCTGCCTCAGGCCAGCAGTTGCTGGATTTGTATCGCCATTATCTGGACGCGATCGAGCCGCAACTCCCCAAGCTGTTCGGACTGCTTCCAAAGACAAAGGTCGAAGTGCGGCCGGTGGAGAAGTATCGCGAGAAGGAAGCTGCGGCGGCACAATATTACGATGGCACGCCCGACGGATCGCGTCCAGGCGTCGTATTGGTGAATACAGGGGACTATCAACACCGATCGCTGACCGACGTGGAGTCGACTACCTATCACGAAGGCCTTCCGGGACACCACATGCAAATTGCCATCGCCCAGACCCTTCCCGAGCTGCCTAAGTTCCGCCAGCAGGGTGGGTATACGGCTTACACCGAAGGTTGGGGGCTTTACGCGGAAAGCCTCGGGAAGGAACTTGGACTCTATCAGGACCCGTACTCTGACTACGGTCGGCTGACAAATGAGCTCTGGCGCGCCGTGCGGCTCGTAGTCGATACCGGCGTGCATTACAAACACTGGACGCGGCAGCAGATGGTTGACTTCTTCCACGAACACACTTCGATCGATGAACCAGACGTGCAGAGCGAGACGGATCGCTACATCGCCGTGCCGGCGCAAGCGTTGGCATACAAGCTGGGAGCGCTCAAAATCCAGCAGCTTCGGCAGCAGGTGCAGGGCGAACTCGGCAGCAAGTACGACGTGCGCGCTTTCCACGATGAGATTCTGAACGGAGGCGCCCTCCCACTGGACGTGTTGGATGCGCGGGTTACGTCCTGGATCGCGGCCCAGAAGAACTCGCCAGCAGGAATCGACCAGAAAGAGTGAAGAGGAAGAGCACTACGCGCAGCCTGCCGTAGCAATGATCGAGATAGCGGAGAAGAAGTCTCGACAACTTGTTTAACAGCTGGCTTGGCAGGTAAGTGTGAACGGTCGCTTGGAGGATGCACGGGACGAGCATGTCGGACCCAACTCTGGTCAGATCACGGGGCATCCGGAGTTATGCGTGCGATTTGGGCAGCGCCCGCTCTCCTTCTCGTGACCGCCCCACGCGCCCACTCACCAACGCGCGCGCTTGCCAGCACGCCCTGCGCGCCAACTCAACATCGCCCACTCCGCCCACACGCGCGATCAACGCGCGCAGATGAGCTGCATAGGAAATGGTGCAAGGTGGGGGGTGTAGCAAAATCCCCTCAATGCGTATAACCCCATCAATTTCTTGAGGGGAGAAGGGAAAGGGACCCCCAAATAGCGCCGCTCTAGCGTTAACCGGGAACAATTGCAACGAATGTCCGAAAGTCTCCGAAATGCTTAATAAGAGGTCGGTTCCAAGAAAGCCTGCCGATCACTCGCGCGAGTGCTTATTCGTATCTCAAGGCGACGATGGGGTTGACGCGCATGGCCCGCCTCGCCGGGATGTAGCAGGCGAGGATGCCCGTCGCTAACATTAGCGCCGTCGCGAGGGCAAGCGCGGTGGGGTCAGCCGGTTTCACTCCGAAAAGCAAACTCGAAATCCACTTCCCTGCTCCGAATATCAAGGGCAGCCCGATGGCGACACCAACAAGCATCAGCAGCAGCGATTCACGCAAAATGAGCCAAAGGACGCTCCCGCGTTGTGCGCCAAGCGCGATGCGAATGCCGAACTCGCTGGTGCGGCCCGAGACCGCATAGGACATGATTCCGTAGAGTCCGATGCACACGAGGATCATCGCAAGTGGGCCAAAAACTCCTGAAAGCTTGGTAATAGTGCGGTCCGTCGCAAGCGATTGAGAAACGCGCTGATTCATGGTTTGGACTTCGATCAGCGGCAAATTCGCAGCCATCTGTTTTACGGCCGCGCGAATGGCCGAGACTATCGTCGCTGGATCGCCGGAAGTTCGCACCAGAACATTTGCGGAGCTCGCGTCACCGATGGGATTGAAGAACGGAATGTAGAAGCGTCGCTGCGGTTTCTCTCGAACGCTACCATGTTTGGAATCACCCACAACACCGATGACCACAAAGTCTGATGGACCCACCGTGGTTTTCACCCTGATGCGGCTGCCGACCGGATTTGCGTCGCCAAAATAATAATGCGCCGCCGTCTGATTGAGCAGGCCGACGCGCTGGCTATTCCCGCCGTCTTGCGGGCCAATTTCGCGACCGTAGAGAATCGGGATGCCCGTAGTCGAAAAGAAATTCGGGCCAACCATGTCCCAACGTGATGCGGGCGTCTCGACAGCCTTCGGCTTCGCACCCTCAACAAAGATGTCCGAGTTCGAGTCGCCTCCGCCGAATAAGCCGTTGTCCATAAGGCTTGCACTACGAACGCCCGGAACCGCGTCGAGGCGTTCGATTATGTCTTTCAGGAGCTGGGCGGCCCGCGGTCCTTTGAAGCCAGAGGACAATGGGCTGACGCCGAAAAGCAAGAGATGATCGCTGTCGTATCCAATCTGCACCGCGGCGAGATTCTGAAAGCTGCGGAGGAACAGGCCGGCCACGACCAAAAGCAGGAGCGACAAGGCGACTTGCGCCACGACGAGAGTCTTTCCCACAGGTACGCGCCCTGCTTGCGAGCCGCTGCTTGCGATGCTGCGAGATGTTCCCTTCAGAACCGAGCTGAGGTCGATACGAGCCGCGCGTAACGCAGGCGCCAAGCCGAAGAGAATGCCGCTGAGCACGGCAACACCCAGCGTAAAAGCCAGGATTCTTGAATCAAGATGCACGTCGAGCGGGACCGGATTGGGCCCGCCGGCGACCAAACGAAGCAGAGCCGCATCCGCCCAGTGCGCGAGGAGAAGGCCAAAGGCTGCGCCGATCGTGGCGAGGAGAACGCTCTCCGTAAGCACTTGACGGAAGAGCCGCGATGCCCCCGCGCCCATTGCAACGCGGACGGCAAGTTCTCTTTGTCTCGCGGCAGAGCGAGCCAGGAGAATATTTGCCACATTGGCGCAGGCGATTAGCAGAATCAGTCCAACCAAAGCCATCAGAATCTGCAGCGCCTTGCTGAAATCCCCGCGCAGCGTCGAAGCACCTCGGCCGCCTTCGACGACCGCGAGATGCTGATTCAAGAACATGCGGCGTTCCTCCCCGGACATCGGGGCGGTTTGGGACTGCAGGATCTGCTGGAAAGCCACATTGATGCTGACCTTTGCCTGAGCGACGCTCACGCCGGGCTTTAGGCGGCCGATTGCCTGTAGCCATTCGATTTTGTGGAACGGCTTTGGTTCCAGCGAAAGATAATCGCGCCCCGGATAGACTTCAGATTGCATGCTCAAGGGGACCCAGATGTCGGGCGAGAGTCCAACTGTCTCGCCGTTAAATTGCGATGGCGTCACGCCGATCACGTCGTAAGAAGTGTCACGAATTCGTATTTTGCGGCCGAGCACGGCGGAATCGCCTCCGAAGCGTCCGTGCCAGAAACTGTAACTGATCACCGCAATCGGACTTGCGTCGCGCATCGTGTCGACGTCGCTTGTAAATGCCCTGCCGAGAATCGGATCCACACCCAATACGGAAAAGTAAGAGCCGCTCACCAGGCTAATTCGCGCGGGCGTGCCTTCACCGCTTTGCCCGTCAATTTCCACGCTTAGCTGCGGCCCTTCGCTTGCGGAAGCAGCGAGGCCCAATAGAACCTGATTATTGTGCGAGAGCTCCTGAAATTCAGGGTACGTGAGAAAGTCGCGATCTCCATCGCCAAAGCCCTGTTCCATTCCCTGTGCGTCTGGGTTGGTGAGAAAAACGAGCTGCTGAGGATCTCTGACGGGCAGGTTTCTTATCAGCACCGAATTGACGACCGAGAAGATGGCTGTGTTGGCGCCGATGCCAAGGGCTAGGGTGAGCACTGCGACGGCGGTAAAGCCGGGGGACTTGCGGAGCGAGCGCCATCCGAAACGAACGTCCTGAAGCAGGGTTTCGAGGAAGGCCAGGCCACCTTCGGCCCAATATTCTTCTCGAATGGCTTCTACGGCGCCGAACTTCAGCAGCGCCTGGCGTCGGGCCTCAGAAGGGGGAAAGCCGGCGCGAAGATTGTCGGCGGTCTGCAGAGCGAGATGCTCTTCGATCTCTTCCTGCAATCGCTTATCGTCTCGGCGCCGCAGGGCAGAGTTACGCAGACGGGCGAGGAAACGCTCCAGACGTCTCATGAGAAATCCTTCGCCTTAACCCGGAAAAAACGACCGATAATGGCGGCGGTTTGCTCCCAGTCTCGGGTTTCGGCCTGGAGCAGCTTTTGGCCGGCCCGCGTGAGCCGGTAGAAACGAGCCCGGCGATTGTTCTCGGAGGCTCCCCACTCGGATGCGATAGCGCCTTCCTGCTCGAGCCTGAGGAGCACGGGATAGAGCGTGCCCTGATTGACAGCAAGCACGTCTCCGCTGATCTGCTCTATCCGCCGCGCGATTCCGTAGCCGTGCAGCGGGCCCAGAACCTCAAGAGTCTTGAGGATCATGAGCGCCAAAGTACCTTGCTGAACGTCGACCTTGTGTCCCATAGGTATAGATGTTGGTTACCAACAGGGAGGATGCCACATTTTCTGTGGGAAAGCAACAGGAGAGAACAAGCCACGGCTACAATGATGCTGGCAGATAGTCCAATGTCATTCCGGGGGAGCCCACGTAGAGCGATCCCAGTTGCTTTCCACTCCGGCACGGAATCTCTTGACCGGCGAGCTGGATTCGCAGGTCTTCTGCGTGTTCGATCAGCGAGTCAGATACTTCGATCACGACTACCTGTGGCATGGGTAAGCCGAGAGCCAACCCCAACCGTGTCGCCAGCATTTCATTGGCAAGAACCCGGATGTGTTGGGGGGGGTTGAAATTTGGTGACGTACCAATTTCCATCGGACGCTCTCAGCAGGCTTGTGCGCCTCCACGAAGCGGACGCAGGTGTTCGACTGCGGAGATGCATGTGTCCACAAGCACCTCCTGAAATTCGTTTGGTAGGAAATTGGTACGCGAGAATCAAACGGAGGCAATTTCAGGCCAGTTCTTGGAGACCGGCCGCGGGCAGGCATCCCTTAGTAAGGAAATCCGTTATTAAAGGACCAATGACCGCTCAACGCGCTAAACGAGCCTGATCTCGATTCCCGGATTGGAGAGGGCCTGCCGTGGTTGGTATTGACTTACGTCGATATGGACTGGGACTGGCTGGTAGAGAACGCCAAGCTGCAAGGTCGTAAACAACCGTAGTCCCGCTTGTTCATCGATCCACCTCGATCGTAGCTGTCGGTTCAAAATGGCTAAGTCACAACCTATTCAATATCCGACACGGAGAGCGCCCGAAAGCCATTCGAGAGTGGATAACTCTTGGAGGTGCGGCAAACCACCGCGCCGCTGGCGATCCGCGACTTGCCAACCACATTGCGGACGAACTCCAGGTTCACTGTGTCTGCGACCGTCGGTACTTCGTTCCACTTGGCTTCAAAGAGTTCCAGTTTCCCGGCTGCATCCACCACGAAGTCCACTTCACGCGTACGGTCCCGCCAGAAGAACAAGCTGCCCACCCGTCCCATGCGACGTTCCCGTGCTCGCAATTGAGCAAAGACGAACGTTTCCCAGACCGCGCCCGCTGCCGGTGCCTGACGGAGATCGTCTACCGTTCGGATGTTCAGCAACGCACATAGCACACCCGCGTCCGCCAGATAGAGTTTCGGACTCTTCACAATGGACTTCGTGCGGTTCGAGAACCATGGCTCAAGCAGAACGACCTGCCCGGAAGCCTCCAGTACAGACAACCAATGGTTGGCGGTGCTGGGGGAAATGCCCACATCCCGCGCCAAGTCCGCCTTGTTCAACAGATTCGCCGAGCGAAGAGCACATGCACGCAGAAAACGTTCGAAATCACGCAGGCTCCCGACGTTGGCTAACGAACGTACATCACGTTCGAGATACGTAGCGAGATACGAATTGTAAAAAGCGACGTGATCAATATCGGAATCTGCGTGCAACTCCGGAAAGCCGCCTCGCACAATCGCCTCTTCTGGCGTCGTCTTTGGCAAGGCAGCTTGAATCTCTGCCAAGGAAAGCGTCTCTAGCTCCGCGATGTCTGCCCGCCCGGCCAGTGACTCAGACACACTCTTCATCAGAGTAAACTTCTGTGAGCCGGTGAGAAGAAATTGCCCATGACGGTTCCGGCTGGCATCCACTGCTACCTTAAGGTATCGAAACAGCCCTGGCGCGTACTGCACTTCGTCGATGATGACCGGCCCCGGATGCTCGCGAAGGAAGCTTTCTGGTTCCTTTTCCGCTTGCTCGGCTTCGGTCGGAAGGTCCAACGACACGAACTGGTGCTCTGGGAATAGGCGTCGAAATGTGGAGGTCTTGCCGGTTTGGCGGGCGCCGGTGAGCACGACAACCGGGCGGGTCCGGGCGGAACGTTGGAGACGAGGTTCAATATCTCGTGGAATCCACATATGCTAAATATCCAATACGATTGTATATTTTGCACAACCTAGACTGCCATTACTATAACATCAATAGAAAGAGCAACTTGCATGCTTATTCCTGCGCGCTGGATTTTGCTACCCGCTCAACTTCGATCACTTGTGGCTACCGAAAATTCCGTCTGAGCTGAAAACGCGAGGTTTACGATTCCTCGTGAGATCATAGTGGTCTCCACGATGAACTCGCTTCTCGTCGCCCTTTGTGCTCTGATCACCTCCATTTTTCGGACCCGCGCTGCCCTGCAGACGGAGGTTTTCGCTCTGCGTCACCAACTGGCCGTTCTCCAGGCGAATGCACCGCGTCGTCTCCGCCTCAAGCGCTCCGATCGACTGTTGTGGGTTCTACTGTCGCGGTTCTGGCGGGACTGGCGAAGATGTCTTCAGATCGTTCAACCCGCCACGGTGGTGGCTTGGCACCGCAGAGCTTTCGCTTGGTATTGGACCAGGAAATCCCGTCGCCGCCCGGGAAGACCGGACATAGCTCCGGAGATTCGCGACTGGATTCGGTGCATGAGCCAAGCGAACCCGCTGTGGGGAGCACCCCGCATTCACGGCGAACTACTCAAGTTGGGGATCAAGGTGGCGCCATCGACGGTGGCCAAATATCTGCGCCGACACGGGAAGCCGCCTTCGCAGACCTGGCGAGCCTTCCTGGTAAATCATGCGGAACAGATGGCTTCCATCGACTTCTTCACGGTTCCGACCGTGACCTTCCGGGTTCTGTTTGTGTTCGTGGTATTGGCACATGCTCGACGCCGCGTGCTGCACTTCCAGGTGACCCAACACCCGACCCAGGAGTGGACCATGCAGCAAATTCGGGAAGCCTGTCCGTGGGAGCAGGTGCTGAGATATCTACTGCGGGATCGAGATGCGATCTATGGCAGGGACTTCGCCGCCCTCACCCAAGACATGGGGATGGAGGAAGTGGTCACCGCGCCGCGAGCGCCCTGGCAGAATCCCTATGTGGAACGGCTGGTGGGCTCCATTCGGCGTGAACCAGCACCGGATGCTTTTCGCGACATGACTTCTATCTCCGGGAGTATTCCCGATTGGAGGCATCAGATAACCTCCACTCCCTCCCAGGAACCGACCCTCTAAGTGAGCACATGAGTAAGGTCACGCGGATAGAGTTTTCGGTAATCACAGGGGAAGGTTCTTCACGTCAAGGTTGATCTTTCCCCCAAGTTAAGGTGCCATTTCCACCCGGGTTCTGAACTCTGCGGATGGCTAAAGGCGTTAATTATCTTGAGCCCCCGCCTTCGGAACGTGTCCGTTCCTCGAACCTGCCCCAGGCCATGACCGTTGTAGCAGCCGGCGCCATTCCGGAGAACCCCATTCCTTCTTAGCGGAGAGGTGTGCAGAGCGGCCCGCAGCGGTCAAGGGCGCGCCGCTCTTTGGCGTGGCGAAGCGAACCCTTGAGGACGAGGACCGCTCTGCGAGAATTCCGCGAGAAGGAATGGCGACCGACGTCCGCAGATCTTGCAAATCGAGCCTCCAATGGTTTCCTCGTTATCTCCTGGAACATGCCACCCGCCGTCGTGCGAAGTTGCCCTACACGGCGCAGGTGCAGTGCGGAACCGCCAGGTGGAGAGCCTTCGGTCTCCTTCAGGCGGGGCGCCTTTTTATAATGCATCGAACCTACAACCGACTGACCTCACATCAACAACCAAAAACAAAGAGTTCCAACGATTTCCCAATCGTTTCCGTGGTCACAAATAGGCAGCTTTAGGCACGGTTGTTACGAAATTTGTTACGAAGGATCGGACACCAGCAATCACCCCATTCCGGAGAAATTCACATCGCGAGTGGTGAGTGACGTCGAATCGTGTCGAGGAGCACCGGTAACGTGCGGCGGCGGACCCTCCACAACCAATAGAACATCGCGCCAAACACCAACAGGATCGGCAGCGCGCGCATCGGCGCAGTCGTGAAGGGCTCGGGAAGGATTTTCGCCACGCGTGTACGGATTGAGAAGAACGATCCGGTCGCGATGAACAGCGCAAAGCACATTCGCCACAGGTGACGCGCCAGGCGCGGCCGGCCGCCAAGCATGCCGAATCGGATGGTGCGCATATCGCCAGCCGCCGCCAGGATCATGACGGTGGCGATGAAGAACAACATCAGGAACGGGACGCCGTTGAGGACCCCCCGGGGGCTGTTGAAGGCCTTTACGCCGGCCCCGATATCGACGAGCGCGAGACCAACTGCGACCGTCAGCGCCGCAATATTGACACGTCGTGTCCATCGCGACACGGGGCGGATGGTCGTCAGCGCCGTGGCCACAAACTAGACCGTCATGAGGCCGCCAAGCACATTCCCTAGGATCGCGGCGGTGATACCCAAGACGAACATGGCGTAGACGAGCACCAGCCCGCTGCGGCGGTGGATGGTGCCGCCCTTCTTCACCAAGAGAGCTACGGCGCCGAGAACAATGGCCAGCCCGCCGGCGGCAATGTGGATGGGTAAGAGCATGTGCGTTGATCTCTATACGAGCAGTATCGAAGGAATGTTCCCATCTGAGATACGGAATTGTCTACGAAGGCGGCGCCGACCTTCAAAACAGTGGTGCCGATGGAACGAAGCCGGGACCCAAACGTCCACGTGTGTTTCCCGGTCATCCGCTGAAGATATTTTGGCATACGGCCGCCGCTATGGCCGTGGGAGAATTGAGGGGAGGATGGTGGCTGAAAATGCCAATGGAAACAGCCGAAATCCTACATCAATTTGATAGAGCTACCGGAAAATTTGCACGAGCAGCAGTCGAAGCGGCCGCGGCGCGACGGGAAGAGATCACACCAGAGCTTCTGCGCATCCTCGAAGAGACCGTAGACCGGCCACGACAACTCGACGCCGAGGGTGACTACATGGCCCACTTGTACGCCATGTTCCTGCTCGCCCAGTTCCGCGAAACGCGCGCCTACTCACTTGTGGTGCGCCTTGCGTCGCTTCCAGGTGACCTCCTCTATTCTCTCTGCGGCGACTTCATCACGGAAGACCTCGGTCGAGTACTAGCGTCGGTATGTGGCGGTGAGTTGGCAAGCATCCAGTCTTTAATCGAGAATGACGCCACCGATGAGTGGGTCCGGGGCGCAGCCCTGAGCAGTCTTGTAACACTGGTGGCCGCCGGGCAGAAGAGCCGTGATGAGATCGTGAGCTACTTCGCTGGCCTGTTTCGCAGCAAATTGGTACGAAAGTGGTCCCACGTCTGGGACACGCTGGTCTCCTATAGCTCAGATCTTTACCCCGAAGAGCTGCTCGATGATATCAAGCAGGCTTACGAGGACGGACTGGTTGACCCCGGCTACATAGGCTTTGATGATGTCAAACGGGACTTGGCGCTTGGCAAGGATCGCATTTTTGCGAGACTCGTAGACAATCCCCATCGACGGCTGGTTGGGGACACCGTGGCCGAGATGGGATGGTGGGCGTGCTTTCGGGAGGACCGAGCGAAGAACACAGCCCGTGCCGCGTCGGACTCCAAACTGAATTCAGCCGCCTCCTCCCAGATCAGAAGGGCAGCGCCGAAGACAGGCAGGAACGAACCCTGTCCTTGTGGGAGCGGCAAGAAATACAAGAAGTGCTGTGGCGCATGAGCGCCTGCGTCGCCATCCTTACTGTCGCATCCTAGCCTGCCTCTACTCTGAATCCATCGGGCAGTCTCTGTACGAAGCTTGCGGAAAACGCTTGTCTTCCAACCTCAGGGAGACTTAAGTTTTCCCTTCCCCGAGTCCGAGCCTTGGACCCCCTTTCTCGGAGTTGGTGAGATTTGAGAAAGAGGTCACTCATGGCCACCCAAATCACAAGGATCGGAACAAGAGAGCGCCAACGCTTGGATTTCCCTGAGGGGTGGCGATGTGAGGTGTCATTTCGATTGTCCCGGCGACGAAGACGCCATCCAGGACTTGGACATGTACATGCTGGCTCTTTATTCCTATCCCGATCAGTTTGCTGACGACCCTCACCTCAGTTTCCAGCAGCATCTGCAGAATGTGATTGACGCAGAAAACCGCCGGGTAGCTGGCAATTTGCAGTCTTGAGGCCAGACAAGCAGTTGGCGTGCGCTGCTTGGCAATACGGTGGGACAAAAACGTGGCAGTCATACTCCGATCCGCTCTACTGCCAAAACCTTAGCCGACCGGTGCTATGTGTTGATCACTTCCGTGCCATTTACCATTTTCAGGAGGGCATCTACTTTGTCGGCGAGCAGTTCTGGGGAGGGCTGTTCGACGAGCGCCTCACGGCTCAATGAGCCTGAGGCGCTTTCGTTTTGGACGAACGACGACCGTGACCGCCGACAATCAGGACAGCCGCGTTGGGCACTGACTTGCGGGATTCTCACAGGCCCTCTGAAGTTGTGGGCATTGCCTTTGCTGCTCAGGCAGCCTTCTTTTTGGGCTGCCCCTGTCGAACTGAGAACTGAGTGGATAAAGGTCTGTACGTGCGGTTCAAGCCAGCGTTCCGGCAACTGAAATTAGCTTTTCAAAGGGAGGCACCGAAAGCGACTTCCGTGTGGAAATGCTTTGCTGTTCGCCTCCCCTTTCCGTGGCGGTCACATCGGGAGTTCTGGGGGAACCGATGGAGTCAAGGCACGGACAGGCCATAGTCTTGGACGTGCGTCCTGTCAGTTCGGTGATGTAGCTCGCATTTTTCAATAGCTACGCCTTCCCCCGGACTGGGAAAAAGTGAGAATCAGGCCGCGACGTGATGGAGCAAAGCTCGGGCTTTCCCGAGCAGCACAGAAGTGTGGTCAGATTTTGAGACGAGGGCGGAAGCACCTAACGACCGAAATTCGGTCTCAGAGAACACATCGCTGTACCCGCTCAATATGACCAGCGGCACTGTCGGCATCAACCGGTTCAGAACACGTGCCGCATCTATGCCGGTCATCACTGGCATAGCCAGGTCCATCACGATCAAGTCGGGATGCAACTCCTGAGCCTTTTCAATCGCCTCGCGTCCGTTCTCCGCCTCCCCGCATACGACAAAGTCGCCTTCGGAGGTGAATACGTGGCGCATCGCACGGCGAAAAATGGCGTTGTCGTCCACGATTAAGACGGATTTGGCCATGGAAGATGTCCCCGACGGCAGTCAAACTGGCAACGTGGCGGTTGACACCTGGGTGGAGGTTCACCCGTTAACAAAGAGTAAGGCCCCACGCCGGCGGTGGGCGTTTAACGACCTCTGCCGAGGCAACCATCGCGTGAGCAGCTACTCTCTAGCAAGAGCTACTCAGGTTCCATCGGGTAAAGTCTGTAGGGTATCGAACCAGACAGATCCAACCTGCTATTTCTAAACCAGACTCGAAGGAGTGAGCGCGGACGGTCAGGAGTTGGCGAAACACTAGCCATTTATGGTTTTTGCCCTTTGCCCTCCCCGGCCCCCGCGCCACGCAAAACCTACGTGGCGAGCTCCCGCCAAGCCGGAAGCTAGAGGAACCGTCGTACTGCTAATCTTCTTTGTAAAGGCGCAATCAGGGCGTGAATGTCGGCAGGTTTCACGAAATAGTCATCGATCTCATGGCGGATACCCTCAGAAGCACTGTCGAAATCAGGGTACGCCGTTAGTACCTATATAAACGAATCATTGCCAAATTTGGCAGCAAATCTCAATTTACGGCAGTGGGTGAGAGTTGGGGGATGATGTGAAGTTGCTTGAGTTTGAGGCCCAGGGTGATGACCTGTTTGCCGAGGGAGGTGAGATAGTACTTGTAGGTTTTGCCGATCTTCTTGATGAGTCCATGGACGCGAAGGCGCTTCAGTAGCCGTGAG
>Ga0209158_1001881_pt1 | contig 13473 bp, 13 predicted proteins | sample GraSoiAngelo_140_FD_185897 | JGI IMG/M metagenome (GOLD analysis project Ga0209158, IMG submission 185897) | Grasslands soil microbial communities from the Angelo Coastal Reserve, California, USA - 14_0929_12_30cm (SPAdes) (version 2) | ecosystem: Environmental > Terrestrial > Soil > Grasslands ...
TTCTTGCTGAAATAGCGTCTCGTATCCATTCATGACCGGTCTGTCGAAACTTTTGTCAGCAAGAATGCTCATCGCGAGTTGCTCTCCGTAACGTCCGCTGCTTCCAGCTTACGCATTTCCAGTAGTGCCATCAAAAAAGATAGCGTCGATTCCGCACCCTGGTTTTCATTGGCGCGATCCGGATGCAAGCCGTCTCGACATCCGCCGGTCGTGTGATCGTAGAGCGCGATCTGCAAGTCGTTATCTCCCAGGAACCAATTGAAGGCGGACCACGCCTCTTTCCTCCAGCGGCTTCTTCCCGTAGCGCGATAAGCCTGCAAGCAAGCCGATACGACGGCACAAGCTTCGACCGGTTGTTGATCGAAGCGCGCCTTTTCCGTTTTCCTCGAATAGAAGCCATGTGATCCGATAGGCACAAAATGACCTTTTATTTCGCAGCGCTGAATCGTACCCAGCCAATCCAACGCTTCAAGTCCGGCTGAAATCATCTCGTCGTTGCCGCCGCGCATTCCCGCACGAATCAAAGCCTGCGGCAGGCGAGCATTGGAGTACGCCAGGCCGTATTCAAACCAATTCCAGGCCGTCGAATGTACCGCGCGATAGGAATTTAGAAGGCGATTTGCAAGTTCGTCCGCCGCGCCAAGAGCTGCGCGATCCCCGGGGAAGGAATCGAGATATTCATGAAGCCCCAGCAAGGCGAAAGCGCACGCGCGCGGACTCTTAAACTCAACGGCCGCGGGGATCGCCAGCTCGAAGAGACGACCCGCAGCCCCACGCAACCCAGCATCCTTGGATCGGCCGAGGACGGTTCCTAATCCCCATATTGCGCGGCCATGACTGTCTTCCGAACCTTGCGGTTCCTGCCATTGGCGTTCATAGCTGAGGCAGTTTCTAAATCTCTTGGTTATGGGGTCAAATGCCAGCCACAGAAAAGCCAAGTAACGAGTGGCGAGGTCCAACGAACCTGCTGGAATACTGCTTCCCAATTCTTCCAGCAGGATCGCGACGATGAGCGCGCGAGCATTGTCGTCCGTCGAATATCCTTCCGGATAGTTTGGCACGGTGAATACTGCGTGCTCTACGATTCCAGTGTGGTCAGTCATCCGCCGCAGATGATCCAGCTTTACAGCCGGAAGACGGTCGAGAGCCTTTTCCGTGTTTTGCGCCGAAAATGTGGCACGTGGATTTCGCAAGCGCTCGTTGTACACGCGTTCAAAGCTCCCCATGTATTGTTGAGCCACGCGATCCCAAACCATGTTCCTCGAATAAAGGTACGCACGTTTCCTCATGGCGTGGCGCGCGGTGCCATTGTCCAATAGCTCGATCGTTTTTTCGGCAATCGCCTGTGGATCGTCGAAGGGAACAAGCACGCCGCGTTGGTCGTCCAACAACTCGATCGCGTGCAGGTATGGAGTGGAGATGATCGCTTTTCCCGCGCTCAAAGCATAGGCAAGCGTTCCCGAAACGACTTGTCCTTTGTGCTTGTAAGGCGTGATGTAAATATCTGCTCCGCCGATCAGTTCCACTAGCTGTCGAGGACTGACGAACCGGTTGCGAAACATCACGCTGTCCTGGACCCCGAGTTCCTTCGCCAGGTTCTGCAAGTACAGCCGGTATTTGTCACCTTCTCGCCGGAGAATATGCGGGTGCGTCACGCCGGAAATCATGTAAACAACATTGCTGTGCCGCGACAGAATGGCCGGCATCGCTTGGATTACGTTTTCGATGCCCTTGTTTGGAGAGAGCAGGCCGAACGTGAGCAACACCTCTTTTCCTTCGGTTCCGAAGCCATCCTTGAAGAAACTGGAATCGGTAAACGGCAGATCGGGGATCCCGTGGGGGATGAGATCGATCTTGTCCGGAGAGACGTGAAACACTTCTTCTAGGATATCGGCGGATTGCTGGCTCATGACAATGAGACGATCCGACAAAGTCGCTATTTCCGCCATCACTGTGCGTTGATCGATGTTGGGTTCGCGAAGGACCGTGTGCAACGTCGTGACCACGGGCATCTGCAGGCTGCGTAGAAGCTCTAAAATGTGAGCGCCGGCCGGACCGCCGAAGATTCCATACTCATGCTGGAGACAAACCAAATCGATGTTGCTGAAATTCAGGAAGTCCGCTGCCTGCCGGTATGACGCCAGCTTATCTTCGGAAAGCTCGAATCGGACTCTTGCGGGGTAACTATATCCTTCTTCTGTGTCATTGACTGGCAACGCCAGAAGTTCCGTCGCGCCATATTCAGCGTGGATCGCATCGCATAGGTCTGTCGTGAATGTCGCGATCCCGCACTTCCGCGGAAAATAATTCCCGACGATGGCGACTCGACTTGGAAGCGCCGGTCGCGGTTGTGCGGTCGTTAGTGTTGGTGTCTCCTCCTCAACGGTGAGGGAACTAAGATTGATACGGGCTACGGTCTCTACCGAGGACATTGTCTTGGGCGACGACATTCGCTTTGCTATCTCCTTACCACGTCGACCAACTCCAGAAAGGCGAGAAGGCGATACGCGGTTCCTTCGCAATATGACGGTCCTGAGAAGCAGCCGATTCCTCGGTTGCGCTTCAGGACAGAGTTGTTTCCCTCAAGACACTCATATGGCTTAACCTGCGATTAGATTCCTCATTTAGCAGCATCTGGGCCCACAACCCAAAAGCCGCAAACGGTCCAAGCGCGCCAAGGGAGCGGGGCTAAGGGAACTAATTGCATCAGTAACCGCCACCATGGACTGCACCAGCCGCGGCCACCTTTTCCTCTCCCTTAGCGTCGGCGATAAGGACTTCGGTTGTGAGCATCAGTGAGACTATGGACGCAGCGTTCTGGAGGGCGAGACGGGTGACCTTCGCTGGATCGATCACACCAGCCTTGACCAAGTCGCCGAACTCACCAGTCTCTGCGTTGAAGCCGAAGTTCTCATCTTTCGATTCGCGCACCCGTCCAACAACCAGCGCGCCCTCGTGCCCGGCGTTTTGGGCGATCTGCCGCAATGGTTCTTCGAGCGCACGCTTTACGATGTTCACCCCGATGGATTCATCATCGTGGAGCTTGAGCTTCTCCAGGGCCGGCAAGCAGCGCAGAAGGGCAGTGCCGCCGCCTGAGACAATGCCTTCCTCGACCGCTGCGCGGGTGGCGTGCATGGCGTCCTCAACGCGAGCCTTTTTCTCCTTCAGCTCTGTTTCGGTTGCCGCGCCTACTTTGATTACCGCGACGCCCCCCACCAGTTTGGCAAGACGCTCCTGGAGCTTTTCCTTGTCGTAGTCCGAGGAGGTCTCTTCAACCTGCGCACGGAGCTGCTTGATTCGGCCTTCGATCGCGCTGGTTTTGCCCGCGCCCGCGACGATCGTCGTGTTGTCCTTGTCGATGGTGATCTTCTTGGCGCGGCCTAGATCCTCGAGTTTCACATTCTCCAGTTTGATTCCCAGTTCCTCCGTGATGGCCTTGCCACCAGTGAGAACGGCAATATCCTCAAGCATGGCCTTGCGGCGATCGCCGAAGCCCGGAGCTTTCACCGCGGCGCATTGTAGTGTGCCGCGCAGCTTATTCACCACCAGGGTCGCCAGGGCTTCCCCTTCAACATCCTCGGCAATGATCAGGAGCGGTTTGCTCATCTTCGCCGTCTGCTCCAGCAAAGGCAGCAGGTCCTTCATCGAACTGATTTTTTTCTCGTGGATCAGGATGTGCACGTCCTCGAGCACGCATTCCATGCGCTCCGGGTCGGTTACAAAGTAGGGCGAGAGGTATCCGCGGTCAAATTGCATGCCTTCGACTACCTCGAGGGTCGTCTCCATCGTCTTGGATTCCTCGACGGTGATGACGCCATCCTTGCCCACCTTCTTCATCGCTTCGGCGATGATGCTGCCCACCTGCTTGTCGGTGTTGGCGCTGATTGTGCCGACCTGCGCGATCATGTCGCCCTTAACCTCACGGGAGAGCCTCTTGATCTCTCCCACGGCGACTTCCACCGCCTTATCGATGCCGCGCTTGAGCGCCATCGGGCTCGCGCCTGCGGCAACCGTTCGTACGCCCTCACGGAAGATTGCCTGTGCCAGCACGGTCGCGGTGGTGGTGCCATCGCCAGCCACATCCGACGTCTTGGACGCAACCTCGCGGACCATCTGAGCACCCATGTTCTCGAGCGGATCCTGCAACTCGATCTCCTTTGCTACCGTCACGCCGTCTTTCGTGATGATGGGTGCCCCGAACTTCTTCTCGATCACCGCATTGCGCCCCTTAGGGCCAAGCGTGATCTTTACAGCGTCAGCCAGAATGTTGACGCCGCGCAAAATCGCCTGACGTGAATTCTCACCGGTTACAATTTGTTTTGCCATTAGACCTCACCCTCCTGGGTGATTAAGCACTTCTGCCCCGTCCGAAATCTTCGGTTCGGGTGAAACCTACTTCTTGCCGGAGGCCCCTTTGGCGATTCCGCTAACTTTCACCAGGATTTCCTCCTCGCGAAGGATCAAATACTCCTGGTCGTCGATGTTGATGTCGTTGCCGGTGTATTTGCCGAACAAGATCCGGTCACCCACCTTCACATCGAGTGGGATGCGATGACCTTTTTCAATCTTGCCGGCTCCGATGGCCATGACTTCGCCCTCATGAGGTTTTTCTTTCGCCGTATCGGGGATTATGATCCCGCCCTTCGCGGTTTCTTTCTCTTCTAGCCTGCGTACGAGGACCCGATCATGCAAGGGAGTGATATTCACAGTCATTATCTTTGACCTCCATTCAATCCATTCCAAAACTCGAACAATCCACTTTTTGTGGCTCTAGGCCAACACTACGGGTGAAAAATCTTCCGATTTTTCTGGCGGGCTACTTCCAGATCATCCGTTTGTTTTTTCTGGCGTTCGGCTTCCCGATTCGGGCCCTCTTGCTCCTCTAGTTTCACTGCCTCCGCAATGGCAAGCTCAGCTTCTGCATTGACTCGCTTGGAGTAAATGATGAGCCCAAGACGATCCGTGAAGGAAGAACGGACGAGATTGAAGGAATATTGTGCATCCTCCCAAGACGCGACAGGCTTTTGCCTCACGTCAGACCGGTCGTTCTTCGAGGAATCAATCTCCAGCGCAACATTTGTCGCCGGGCCGTATTTCGCCGAGATGGAGTTCACCATGTCTTCTGCGGTGAGCCCTTCCGTGGAGGTTTGGTCGTAAGTCACAGAAATCTTGTAGAGCTCGCCGTTATAGAAGGAGAAAAGAATCTGTTCTACGGTATCCGATTGGAACGAAGTCCCGGGAAGGTTTGGCGGCCACCAACTTACTTCCTGAACCAGCGCTGGACGGCCATGAATCAACTTTACATCGGCCATCTTTTGGCCAGTACGCTCCAGCACTCTGGTCATGCTCATTCCAAGGGTAAAATGCCGATACTTGGAAAGATCCTGTGCCAGAAGCAACGGCGTCGATAGGAGCAGGATAGCAAGGCAAAAAAACGAACCGCGCATCGTTTTCATTTTCGTTCTCCCACCAATTCCTAAGAACTTGAAATCAGCTCCATATATTGTTCTGTAGCCAGTTCTCCGTGATGCTTCCGATCGCCGATATGCAGCGTCGTCCCTAGACCCTAGAGTTGCCGCGCGGACAGCCTTCTGCCGTTGACGAAACCCGCGAGGAGCGTCAGAAAGATTGCGCCAATCACGGCAACGACGGTCGTACTGAGGGCTCCCCAGCGTCCGCTCAGGCCTGCGGATTGCATGAGAAGGCCGCCCGCCACTGCTCCCCCGATGCCCATCGCAATGTCCATGACCGTGCCGTATCCAACACCCTTAAGAATCTTTCCTCCCAACCAGCCGGCAACCAATCCAACGAGAATCCACGACAAGAGATACATACAATTCCCCTTTTACTGAATCCGGGACTTACCTCTATCCGCGGCCCGTGCCCTGATTTTCGTAAGCATTAGAAATCTCGCGTACTCCTGCGTCCCCGTTTTGCCGCACAACTTGAGGGGGAGCGGACTTAGCCCGCCCCCTCCAAACGAAAAGGCCTGCCGGCTTCAGGCCGCTACGGCAGCGATAGTCCTTTGAATCGTTGAATTGAGGACTTCGTACGTCTGCACCCGGGGCGTACCTTCAACCACGGACGCCAGGATCTTCGTCACTTCGGGATACGTTCCACGGTTGTATGCCTCTGCGTGTTCCGCAGTCTCCCACAGACTGAAGGCATGAACTTCTTTTCCGCTTGGGTATAGGAGGGTGATTTCGTCGAGAAATCCCTTCTGCTTGCGCAGCAAGGGAATAATTTCACTTTCAATCTTCTGCTTGAATGCCCGGGCACCGTCGTTTTTCAGGTGCATCGATACTTTGCGTGCAAACATGTCAACCTCCTTGGTTGGCTGGCCAAGGGGGATTCAGATAACCTCTGATGGTTTACTGACCTGAAGACTCCCTCAGTACCTTAACCACTTTAGGTTAATTAACTTGACCTGTCAAGCAGAATCTGGGAGTATTTTAAGAGTTAATCAGTTCCAGTTAATTGAGCGAGGGACGCAATGGATGTCTGCCTGGTGATCAAACAGCGGCTGGAAGAATTGGGACTGGAACAAAGAGACCTGGCGGCCGCCGCCGAGGTCACGGAGTCCTACATTTCGCAGCTGCTGACTCGCAAAAAATTACCCCCAGAACCGGGCCGCACAGACATTTACGACAAGATAGGGAAATTCTTGAAACTCCCGGGCGGCAAGCTTGCGAAGCTAGCGGACCATCAGCGCAAGGAGGTGTTGAAGCGAAATCTGGACGATCCACCCAAGCCCTTGTTTAGAGAAGTTCGAGAGTTGATTCTTCGCAAGTGCGCACCCGGCAAAGAAAAGCAAGTTCGGGAGATATTTGAGAAGCAGCCCTTCGGCGAACTCGAGCGCCTCGTCACACAAAAGCTCTTGGACGTGGTTAAAAGAGTCGCTAAAGACGAATTGGAAAGTGAAACCTGGCTCCATTCGGTGGCGCGACTCAGCGGCCGAAGTTATCAAGCGTTGCGAGTCAGCATCATCGAATTCATGGACACGGATGCTTTCAACGTGTCAGTTGAGAACTGCGAGTCGTTTTTGGACCCACTGATCGAATCCTGGGATATCGATCTAACAACTTTCGGGATGGAAATCGTTTTGAATCGAAGACTAATTCCGGGTTATGCAAAGAAATTTGAGTTTGTCGAAACGGAACTTGCTCAAACAGACGAAGAGCCAGGGCTCAAAGAATTCCTTCGGCACCAGTCCGCGAGTGGCGATGCGACCGAGGAAGAAATCGAGTTTCTAAAGAGGCTGAGGTTCGACGGGAAGCGCCCGACGCCGCTTTATTATTACCGGGAATTGCAGAATCTCAGAGACCCTCTTCATTTTCGCGCGCTCACGGCCCAGACCCTGCGAAGAAAAACGCGGGGCCAGTCCCAGCCCGAAGGATCGGTCGCCCCGATGCATAAATACCTGGAGTCGGATGGCTTCGAGAAACAGATGCAACTTAACGGCAGCAAAAAGGCAATACAGCGTTGGGCAGGGAGCAGAGGCAATACGACCAAGAAGCAAAGAGGGAAGCCAGGGAAAGTTTCACCTGCTAGAACGAAGAGGCTCTTATGAGCGATAACGTTATCGTCCAGTTCGTCGGTTTCGAAGCGAAAGCACTCGTCCGCGAATACAATTTCCATGTGAGGCAAGCTTCGAGCGAGATCCGCGAATTTACGCTGACAATTGTGAACGAGGCATTTAATTCCCGGCGCGTACGCTACCAAGACGCCCCCGAGATCTGCTCTCTAAGGCTCCACCGTGAGCTGGCCACTTATTCAAACTGTCCCCCGCAAGCACATTACCGTATCAGCGAGATCGATCTGGACGAGTACCGCAACGCCCACGCACCAAAGGCTTCGGGCAACACATATAAGCCCAAGCCTGCCGAAAGCCTATAGCGCGGTTGCCCGTCATTTCCTTTCCGAAGTCGCCGCGATTGCAAAGCGCAACTAAATGAATCCCCAGCGATGAGACGGGGAAGTCCTCAACAGCAGAGTTTTTCTGCGACGTTCCAATGTCAGGGGATCGCGCCCCGAGGACCCGCTGTGAGACCTTGGAAGCTCCATTAGGAGCCTGCCGCCGATTGCAGGCGGATGACGGCAAACCGGAAGTTATCAGCTCGCACGACGGGTAAGTACCGACAAACGCTAGTGCCTAATCGGATGCGCGTTTTCGCGAATACGTGCACGCAGGCACGGTGCTCTGCGCGCGTTCGATTAAGCCGTTTGAAGGTGGCCGCTGGCGGTTGCGGCGGATGCGGGCTAATGGCTATGGGAATTCAATCTTTTCGCCCATCTGTAAGCTATTGGTTTTGCTGTACTTATAAAATGAGCATGTGCGAGAACCGCAATTCGATGCGTTGCGCTGGGGCATGACGTGCGGAGCATAGCACGCGAAGCGTCCGCCGCGCCAGCGGCTACGTTCAAGCGCGCTAGTGTTGACTGAACCGATCAAATCCCGGATGTGGGGCTTCGTTCAAACGGCGCTCTGGGGAAGTTCGCAGCGAACCCACATCAGGATGCCAGTAGCAAAAGAAAAGCCCCGGCTCTGTAGAACGTGAGTCGGGGCCATTCTTTTTTTGGGTCCAACATTGGGTCCAACTAGCTAGGCCCGGTTTTAGGCAGCTTTTTCGGGGTTAAACGGTGCAGAATCAACGGTTCATGTTAAAGTTAACAGCCGAATGCTCTACCGTTGAGCTACCGGGGAACGGCGCAACACATTTGTTTTCATTCTAATACAGCGGTCGAAATGATGCCACTTCAAACCGTTGGGTCCATCTTGGGTCCAACATCCTGATTTTTCGAATTCTTTTTTGATGAAATCAAAAATCGGCTGACTGATTCTCAACGATTTAGACTTAAAGCTCCCTGGAAAATTCATGAGTGTAACGCCCCGCATTTTTTCGCCCCGCCAGAAGTCTTTTTTCTCAAAGTAAGTCCTGCCTGAGTAGAGGAGATCGTGAGAGATGTCTGGATTCGAGTGTGACGGTCCACTGGATTGCGCAGGGATAGATGTGTCTATCCCGCACGGTTCAACGGACGATGATGTTGGTTGTAGGATTTGGAGATTAGACCCGGAGGGCGGTGAAGCCCTCCGGCAGAAATAATCTCGGGAGTTAGGTGCTCCCGGAGGGAGATCCCTCATGCAAATCCTACACCCCTTCCGCGGTTCCATCCAGCAGTACGGGGAAGAAATTTCTGATGCAAATCGTTATCGCCCGGCCGGCTGCCCGCAATGCCAGGCCCAGTGTCCGCTTATCGCGCACGGTTTCTACTGCCGCACGTTGGTGGATGTGGTCTTTGATGGAGTGATCCGGGTGCGCCGCTATCTGTGTCGTCTCTGTAAGCGCACAGTTTCTCTGTTGCCCGACTTCGCCCTCCCGTATATGCGCTTCAGTCTTTCTGTGATCCGCTTGTTTCTGGTGGCCCGCCTGCTCGAAGGTCGCTGTTTACGAGAAGCGGCTGGCGCGGCTTGGCAACCCCACATGTCCTATCAGCGGGGCCAGTTCTGGATTCGCCGTTTTCAAAAGCAAGCGGCGGCTTTGTGCACGGCCTTGGCCAGCTTGACGACAGTGATGGCCGCGGCAGATTTCCTGACCCGTGCCTTGCACATGCTCGAAGCGATCGGTTGGATGGCGGCTCATCGCTTCCTGTTTGCAGAATTGCGTATGCACCTGCTGGGCTGGCCGCGCTTTCTCATTCCCCACGGTTGCCGCGTCAGCTTCCCAGCGGCTTGGCCCACCTTCTGATCGTCAACACACAGCATTTGTCTTGGCAGAACATCCTCCGCTGACTAGGGTGAGCGACGTGGAGAGGTTTTCGCTGTGGACGCAAAAGCGGAAAAAATCGCCCTGTTTCGTTATGGGCTGATCGCCCCCTTAGTCTTGGAGACCCTTCCTCGTGGAGAGCTCACCCGCCGGGCGGAGGAAATTGCTGCGCGTAGCTATGACATCCCTTATTCCCAACGCAGCTCCCTCTCCGTCGATACCTTGCTCGATTGGGCGCTGCGCTATCGCCGTGGTGGTTTTGCCGCCTTGGCGCCGCAACCCCGACGCGACCGCGGGCAATCGCGCGCCCTCACCCCGCAGCTGGCCGAGCTGATCGAACGGCTGAAACGCGAGAACCCGCACCGTACCGGCACCACGCTGCTGCGGGAGTTGGCGTTGGTTTCCACGGTCGGTTCGGTTTCCCCTTCCACTCTGTACCGCTTTCTCAAGCAACGCGGCCTTACCGAGCGGCAACTGTTGGCTCCACCGGCTCGCAAGAAGTTCGAAGCGGAGTTTAGCAATCAAATTTGGCAATCGGACATGCTGTTCGGGCCCTACGTCCAGCGCCCCGGCGGCGGACGGATGCAAGCCTTCTTGTATGCCATCCTGGACGACGCGAGCCGGCTGATCCCCCATGCTCAGTTTTATGCCCAGCAGGGACTGGATGCTTTCCTCGATTGCTTGCGGCAAGCAGTCGCAGCTCGCGGCATACCCGTTCGTCTCTATGTTGACAATGCCAAGGTCTATCGCAGCACGCAGTTGGCGCGCATTGCCGCATCGATCGGCATCCTGGTGACTCACACGCCACCGTATCAGCCGCAAGGGCGAGGGAAAATCGAACGGTACTTTCGCTCCGTTCGAGAACAATTTCTGGCCAACCTCGATCCCCAACGAACCCTTTCCCTGCCGGAGTTAAACGAGCGTTTCTGGGCTTGGATCGAGCAGGTCTATCACGTCTCGGAGCACAGCGGGTCAGGAACGACGCCGCTGCTGCGCTGGCAACGAGACATCGAACGGATCCGCCAACTCTCACCCTCGAGTGATCTGCGCCGGCTGTTCTTTTATCGCCTCGCTCGGGTCGTGCGTCGCGACTCCACTTTCCTGCTGCGGGGGCATTTCTATGAGGCTCCGCCCCATTTAGCGGGAGAGATGATCGAAGTACGTTTCGATCCTCTCGATCTGTCCCAGGTGGAGATCTACGTTCAGGGACAAGCACAAGGCTTGGCGCGGTTCGTGGATGCAGTGGTCAACGCACAACTCCCTTCCGCCAAACGCGCGCCCTCCCCGACTCCCGAACCGACCGGCATCAACTTCGTCGAGTTGTTGCAGCAGAAAAAAGAGCCAGACGAGAAGGAATGACTGATGTGGGAAAGCTTCTTCGGTTTTAAGAAAACGCCTTTCAGTGATAACCCGGATGGCAAACAACTGTTTGCTTCACAAGCTTGGAATCAGGTCAAGGCCCGATTGCAGTTCCTCGTGGATCATCACGCCGCCGGTCTGCTGACCGGTGAAGTCGGAGCCGGAAAATCCACCGCCGCCCGCTCCTTCATCGCTACCCTCAACCCCAGTCTGTACAAGATCCTCTACTTGCACTGGACTTCTGGATCCGCCTTGGACCTGTTACGGCAACTGGCGCGCGAACTGGATCTCGAACCAGCTCATCGCCGTGGCGATCTGGTGCGCCAGATCTCCGAAGCCATCGTGCGCTTGAACCAAAGCAAGAAACAACATCCCCTGTTAATCTGCGACGAAGCTCACCTCCTCAGCCATGCCACCCTGGAGCAGTTTCCGCTGCTGCTCAACTTCGATATGGATTCCTCGCACTACTTGACCTTGTTGCTGGTCGGCCAACCCTTGCTGCGCCGTACGCTGTCCCTGCAGTTGCATGAAGCCTTGCGCCAGCGCATGGCCGTCCACTATCACCTCGAAGGACTCACTCGCGAAGAACTCGACGCTTATCTCGCGCAGCAACTGAAAGCCGCCGGCATCAGTCAGCCGCTGTTTGAGGACACGGCCACGCAAGCGCTCTATCAAGCCACCAAGGGCATTCTGCGCAAGGTCAACAAGCTGGCCGTGACCGCTCTGCGCTTAGCCGCTTTGCGGAAAACTTCTCTGGTCAATGAAGCCATCCTGCTCGACGCCACGACCGAGGCCCTGCTATGAGCGAACGGGCCGACAAGAACGCAACGGTGCTGTCGCTGGCGCAACTCCTGGAACAGCAACCACCCACAACGCCGTGTCTGGTCGAGCCAGGACTGTTGCCCGCTCAAGGCATCCTGTTCATCGGTGGCGAGCCCAAGGTGGGGAAATCCTTACTGGTCGCCAATCTGGCTCTTTCACTGGCCGCTGGCTCGAACCGCACCGGCTTTCCCATACCGACTTCCCGCCGCGTGCTGATCTGCCAGTTCGAACTGCCCCTGCCGCAGTTCGTCAGCCGCTTGGCACTCATGCGACGTGGCCTCGGTGCAGCTGCCGACCACCATCTGCTGGTGGATACACGAGCGGCCGGACATCTGCTCAGCGCCCCGCAGGGGTTACAGCACTTCCTAACGGCGGCTCAAGCAGCCGCTGCCGAGGTCATCATCTTGGATCCGTTGTACTCGACTCATGATCAGGATGAAAACGACACCCGCGCCATGGCTGCTCTCTGCCAGGCCTTGCTGCGCTTGCGCGATGCCTCCCGCGCGGCTCTCATCGTGGTGCATCATGTGCGCAAATCGATCAGCCGCCATGAAATCGGCAGCGCCTTTCGTGGCTCCAGCGCGCTGCACGCGGTGGGTGATAGTTATCTGCTAGTGACTCGTCCTTCGCCCCAGCTGCCGAACCTGGAGCTGCGTTTCCAGTTCCGCTACGCAGCGCCACAACCGCCGCGTCTGCTGGAACTGAACCCTCACACCTTGTGGTTCTCTAGCGCCGGCCCGGTGCCCGCCAAGACCACACCTGGCCGCAAGGTGGAGACGACCGACGTAAGGCATGCTCTGGCGAGCCGCGGAGGACAACTGCGCTACAACCAGCTGCGCGAAGAAATCATGCAACGCACACAATGTTCCAAGCGCACCGCGCAACTGGCCATCACCCAGGCTTCCCAGCAAGGGCTCATCCTCCAAGACGACGGCCAGTACCGCTTGCCCTTGTAGGCTCTCATGGAGTGTGGAGAATGATCCGCGAAGTAAGCGGAACGACGAGACCAGGTGAAACGGAAGCAGGCTCTGCAGAGATGCAACCATGCCGAGGGATAACCTGGTGGGGCTCATTCGAGCCGATGCGGGCGCGCGGGAGAAAGTAGGGCATCTCTCGCGCGGCCCTCCTCCATCACACCTTCCAAGAATGACATCGGACGAATAGACCCCCGCATGCCTTGAAAATCTTCCTCTGCTTCTCCTGCGCACGAAAGCGTCGACTCCCTCAACCCATCCACCACCGCTCACGAGCGGGATACCCCCCTTTGCCTACACAAACGAGTATCCTATCCCGGCGCGTCCATGTAACCACTAAGCTCGCTGCCTAAAGCCGAACGGAATCTGAGAAACCCGAAGGAAAATCTCTTGAAAGCATCAAAGGAAAAGACCCTGACCCGTTACAGCCGGGAAAGACGGGCGCCGACCCCGTCCCAAAGAGCAACTGCACAGGTCAATCCTGCTATGATAGAGCTATGAACTACGCCAAGATCATAACTTTGGAGCCGGGAAAGCGCGGAGGGAAGCCATGC
>Ga0209158_1001887_pt1 | contig 13443 bp, 6 predicted proteins | sample GraSoiAngelo_140_FD_185897 | JGI IMG/M metagenome (GOLD analysis project Ga0209158, IMG submission 185897) | Grasslands soil microbial communities from the Angelo Coastal Reserve, California, USA - 14_0929_12_30cm (SPAdes) (version 2) | ecosystem: Environmental > Terrestrial > Soil > Grasslands ...
AAATGTCATCCGCCGCGAACGCCTTTGAAATCAGCGACTTTCGAGAAGGTGAACCTGAGAACGTGCCTAACCAAGCGATAGGGACGTAACGCATTGCCACGTTGGGCTGAAAAAGCTGAATGAAGTTGTCGGTATGCACCATTGTTGCTCAGCAGACAACCCTGTCCTTAGACTGAACACATGTACAGATGACACTTGGTCCCCTGGATTGGTAGGTTGGTCAGGATGGGCGATTCTCCTTCACGTGAGCTTGGTAAACGGCACCCGTACCCCGGCGAGATGGCTAGGATTCTCGGACAAAGACCGAATCTCGGACCAAGACCGAATCTCGGACCAAGACCGAATCTCGGACCAAGACCGAATCTCGAACCAAGACCGAATCTCGGATCAAAACCGATTCTCGGACCAAAACCAGGAGGATTGCTCTTAGGCCTGGGGCTGGACCCAAAGCACAAAAGCGTCAACCAGCAGGCGTGGAAAGACGCGATCGGGGCGAAAATGGTCCCCGCCCGCTTAGCGCTTCTCCCTGAGGCGAAGCCACGCTGGGACCGCATCGGGCTGAGCGCTGGCGGACAATTGGCAATCCTAGCTGTCCTGCTTTTGCTACCGCAGATTTTCCCGGACCAGATGAATACCGCCCTGAAATATACTTACGTGGAGTTGATGCAGCCCGTCACGGAAATCCCGGTCGCCCCGGAGCCGGAGCCGGAGCCACCACCTCCCCCTCCAAAGCCGCCAAAGATAAAAGCCAAAGTTAAAGTTCCTCCACCGAAGCCTGCTGAGCTGGAACTAAAGCCGGTGTTGCCGGAAGTGGTGCCGGAACTGGTGCCGGTGAAGTTGAACCCTACGCAGCCGCACATCTTTATGGTTTTGAAGCCTGAGACACCTAAGGTACGCACGGTAGACGCGAAGCCGATAGACCTCAACCCGGTGTTTGAGGTCGCCAAAGTGGATTTTCCGACCACGCAGCCCAAGCGTCCGAAAGAGGAAGTGAAGATCGAGAATCTTGGGTCCGGCGGCACGGCGCCGGGAACGCTGGTTGCTGCAGCGAACAAAGTGCAGACCGGCGGCTTTGGCGACCGGAACGGAATCGCGGGGCCCGGAAATCCGAACCGCGCTGCCAACATCAATCAAGCCGGGTCGCCTCTTCTGCCCGGCGGCCCGGGCAATGGCAACGGCAGTGGCGGCGCCAACGGCATGCGCGGCACGGTCGCTGAGGCGCCGAATAGACAAGCGCTCGGCAAGGGAGGCGGGAACACTCCTGTTAGCATTTTGGATAGGCCGCACCCCGTTTATTCGGAAGAAGGCCGTACTCTCCGAATCGAAGGCGACGTAATTCTAGATGTGGTCTTCCTCGCATCCGGCCAACTTCAGGTGAACAGTGTGGTGAGCGGTCTGGGCCACGGTCTTGATCAAGCAGCAGTCCAGGCGGCAAAACAAATCCACTTCAAGCCAGCAACACGGGACGGGCACCCGGTAGATTTTCCAGCACGCGTGCGGATTTCATTCCGCGTGGCCGCCTGAGGAGGAAAGAGAGCCGAGCCTGCCGATCACCTGCGGACGGTGAATCAGGTCATCTATCGCTGGGTCAATCAGCAACTTCTCTTTTTTCCCATGTAGTTCCTTCCTGATCCTCTCCGACATGTCCCAATTCGAGAACGCCGAACCGTATCCACCTGACCGACGAGAAGCACGTGCTTAAGCATTAATTAAGCTGCAGAGAGGGCAATATTTCAGGAAGGCGGGAGCATCAGCTCGATTCGCGTTCGAAGCGGTCGAGGGCGGCGCAGCCTCTCCGTCGCCCGCGGTGCTTGAGAGCGATGGGGGAAAAAGGGGAATACCGATAGCAGTGTGACAAGGCGGGCGTGGAAAAAAAGAAAAAAATACCCGCGCAACAGCAAACGCTCGGTCTGTCCTACGACGGGCGATTCGTAAGGGACGGGTGCGCACGGTTGGCAAACTCTGCTTGGCCCGCTCTCACGTTGGCGGCGGCTCCAAGAATTGCGCGCAGAATAAGGAAAATGAGCGGCAGAAAAGGAGACTTACCAGACTCAGGGTAAAAGCAACTGCAAATGCGAGCGCCGAGCTGTTTTTAGGAGGCCGCGTTCCTGTAGTTCTCGGCAGCGGCCTCGTGGATGGTTTGGCTTTCGGGCGCTGCTTGAGGTATCCACCGATGAAACTGATTGATGTGTTTCAGCTTGATCTCCATGAGCAGTTTCAGGTTTTCGGATCCGCCGACTTCCTTGTAATCCGGGTCCAGGAAGAGCTGCAGGTCGTGACCGGTTAGATTGGCCAGTTCGGCGGCTTTGTGGGGAGGCAAAGCAGCTTCGTCGACGCGTTTTTCAACGGCGGCAGGCTGGTAGAAGCCGGTCACGCGCTGGCGGAGCGTTCGCAGCAGGCGTTCCGCGCGTGTGGTGCTGGGGCCATTGACGCGGCGCGTCATGGCCTGGTAGCGCAGATCGTTGAGGGCGCGCTTAATTTCGCGGGGTGTGTCGCAGACCATGACAATGTAGTGGCCCCAAAGCTTGAGTGACTCTTCGAACTCCGCCGAATTCTGTGCGTCCAGGTTGGTGCGCGCGCTCAGTTGGTAAGCAAGAATCCCAAACAGCGCCAGGAGAAATAGCGCGTCCACTCCATAGGACCAGGCACTTCCTTCAACCTCGGCGACGTCAAGCTTCAAATCTCCTGGCTTGGTGTCCGGACGCTGGAAGGGAAGCGGTTTGCCAAAATCGTTCTGAGAGACAACAGGCTGTTGTGAAGACGGGTTGGAATTGACGTCCGCGTTTGACGACTTCTGCAAAGATGCCAGGGGCTGGATGACTCCTTTCTGGTAGCCGACAACGACAGACGACACGAACGCGACAACGACCAGCAGAACCGGAGCAATCTTGGCGGTCATGCGGCCGGTCTGAGCCAAACTCTCCCAGAGGCGCACGCGCCACAACCGCTCGACTGCCTGCTCTTCTTCCTCCTTGCGAAGAATCTCAGCCGCCTTGAGCTCGAGAACCCGCCGGCGCTGCTCCGATGTGGTCTTGGGCAGGGGCGCTACGATGTTCACCAGTTTCTTGATATAGAACGTGCCGTACTTGAACCGCGCAACCGCTTTTTCCTGTTCGGTATTGCCGCCCCCTTCATAGGCAGCCTCTGCTAGCGCGATTTCCTTGAAACCGAGTCCAACGCAGTGCGTGACCTGGTTCCGGGCCATTCCGAGGACAATGATGCAGTCGCCGGCGGTAGTCAGGAAGTTGATGGACTCCAGAACGGTGACAACGCTCTCCGGCCGGCAGCGGTCGAGGTCATCAATAAAGATGATCACGCGGCGGCCTCCCCAGGACCATGCATCGCAGAAGTCGCCAAATTCGCGGGCAAAGCGCGGGCGGACACCTGGGTCGGGTTTTACGTCTTTGATGGTGGCGGCATCGCGGAGATTGTCGGTGAGCTTTGAGGGGTTGATTCCGAAGGCACGGGCTTTTTGGAAGATAGCGGCGAGAACGGCGAGCACCGTTGCCACCAGACTGTAATGCCCAATGTCCGCTGGCAAGCGGTCCTGTCTGGACCAGGGCAGGAAATACTTGATCAGCGCGATCATCTCCGAGGCAAAGGCTCTCATGTCTGGCAAACTCACGCCATGACGGGAAAGTTCGTAACTAAGAGAGCCGCAAAGGGCCAGCAAGAGGAGGATCATCAGAGGCCACTTGTCGCGAAGCCGAAAGTGCAAGAGGCGGGCGCGGAAGAACCAATTGTCGATATGCCACCAGGGTGGAACAGCCTGGTCCTTGATGTGTTGCAGGAGAGCAGCCAGCAATTGCTCTTCGCTCTGGTGATGCCAGGCGTTGAACCATACGGGACGGTAGCGGGACTTTTCGAGGTCGCCACGGAGCAAAGACATAACCGAGCTCTTGCCTTCACCCCATTCGCCTTCGATGGCGATCGTGACGGGCGGTTGGGTCTTGGGATTGCGGATGAACCGCGAGAGTCCCAGAGCCATGGGAGTAAAGTCGAGCGAATCCACATCACCGGGCTTGAGGGGGGCATCGGTAACGGTCCAGTCGGCGACAGAGAACTCTGTTGGCGGGGGAGGCGGAGGTGTAGCCACCACCGCGGAACAAGTCACAATCAGCAAAAAGGCAAGTAGCCAATACCAGGGCGCGGGGAGGCGATGGTTCGGCAGGGCGGCTTCCGGGCCACGCGTTTCATGGAACCAAGTGGCGCCGTCATCGGAAGTGGTAAGGACTAGACCGTGGTCGCCGGCAATGTAGCCCCGAGCCCCCTTGCCGAAAGCGAATGCCCGCAGTGCAGCGGTTGTTCGCGTGGGGACAACTGTGACCGGAGCGGCGCTTCCCTGAGCTGACGAGCTCTTGCCGATGAAGCCGTTTTCTCCAAGCAGGAGGCGCTGCAAAGAGTTATTGGACGAGGTGAAGGTATCGGCCAGGAAGATGGCCGGGCCGTTCGCGAGCTGGCTGGCCTTGTCGATGGGCTGATTGCCCTTGAGGAGGGAGCCATCGGACCAGGGCGCGCAGGTAAACGGGAGGCTTTTGTCCCGGGCTTCTGGAAGCGACGAGGTTGAGCACAGGTAGGGCGAGTCGCCAACTTTAGCGATTACTCTGCCGCCGTTCATCGCGGAAATGAGGGAAAGATCACCTTGGGCACCGGCGGGAAGGTTGAACCGTGCCTGCTTAAAGGTCCACTCCTTGCCAGCAACGTTGTAAATCCTTCCGCTGCGACCGAGAGCGTGGCAGGTCTGGTTGGAACAACTGACGTAGATCAGGTCGTCGTCCAACAAAAATGGCGTTGACGGTGGAACAGCATTGACACTCACATTGGAGTTTGCGCGCGACGAAACTTCTACGGATGGAGTGTTGGTGGCCACCCCTGCTCGGGCAAGCACTTTGGCTTTTTCGGACGCGTAGACCACAGGAACCAAGCGCTGAATTAGTAGACTGGCCGCCGCCTTCGGTGGGCTGCCGAGACGAACCATGACTGTTGATTTTGCAGGGACCACCGTACCAGCGGAAGGTGACTGAGAAACCACGACCAGTGTCCGCGACGGACCTGGTTGTTGCTGCTGTTGCTGTTTCTGCGGCGGCGCATTGGGTGCGGCCCCGGGCTCGTATTCCACTGCGAGTTGCAGTCCAACGCCTAGGGCGGTCTTGCGTGCAGCGTCCAGTCCCAAGCCGACGAGCGCTGGAACTCGGACAGCTGGCGTAGCGGCTGGAGGAGTGCCACGCAGGTTCGCGGCGGATGGCCTGGACGGCGTCGGTGTGGTGGATTGAGCTGGCGAAGGAGGCGGGCTGGCTTCGGCGCGCGCAGTGATTTTCAGTTGTTCCCACTTGTACTGTCCGGCGGCCCGGTGCAAGACCAAACCAAAATTACCAACGGCCCACACTTCCGGCCGGGTGACCTGGGAGTCGTCGACCGCGTTCGCAGCGTCGGGGATGCTGACCGCGATGCTGTTCAAGCGGCATGCGTAGTCGTCGGCCTTATCATTCGGACAGTCTAGGTAGGGGAGGCGGGCGTAAGGGTTGGTCTCACGCGGATACCAAAACCGCGTGGAAGGCGTGACGCGAGTGGGCTCGGCGTTCAGTGGTTGGAGGACAGCGTAGATAGAACCGCCGAGCATCAGGACCATGCAAGTAGCAAGGATCGCCACCTTGGTCCGCGACTGCAGATAGAAACCGCCCTTGCCTCTCGAGGGTGTCGCGTCGGGAGAGGCCGGAGCTGAAGCCTTTGAAGTAGCGGATGCGCGCATGGGTCACACGTTCCTTAAAGATAGTGCAGGAAAGAGCCCGAGCGTGACGGAATAATATGGAGCGTTTTGCGCACTTGGCAACGAGGGAGTGGAGCTCGGCTTTCCGCACGGCATGCCCCCGACCAACGCCGAGCAGATTAATGAGGGTTTGTTCGCGTTTCTCAAAGGGGCTGCGACTGCCGCGGCATCCTGATAGAGCGATTCATGTCGGAGGCTATTTGCACACTGTTTTGTCCTCAATGTGAAGGGTCGATAGGCGAGGCCGCGCTGACAGCGCGGCCTGTGGCTGGCGAATTGTTGTTTCGCACATGATTCCTTAGAATTTCCCGAGCCAATCTGCGGACGCGGAATCAGCGACAACCTGTCTCTGACGAATTGATACGGTGGAAGTTTCCAACGCAATGTAACAGCGTTACATTGGGTCGAAAACAAGCTGGATGGAGTTTTTGCGTACCACACCTGGCTGCACGCCTTCGGGAGGATTCTTATAGTTGGCTTCATCGTCCGCTTCGTCCTAGTGTTACGGCGGGCTGGCGCAGACCTTCTCGGTCTACGTGAGGCATGACACCCCAGGTTTTACGGCTGAGTATTCGATGATTGTTCGGAAGCAATTCGCTGATTCGGTTCCGCGGACAGGTAGCGGGAGCTTAAATCAGGGGATATCTCCCGCGGCGACGAACACCCATCATGCTTGCTACAATTTATGTAGGGCGGGTGACGCGGGTAGACTGCATGGCCGCCCTTGGCGGGAACGGCGTACACAGCCGCAGCCTTCGGTTCAAGGGTGCGGGTTTGGACTTTTCCCAGACCTTCTCAATTTCAATCGCGCCACACTCCTCCCCCGAGGCTCCCCAATGGAATACCTGATCGGCTTGCTGCTCTCACTCGCCGTCGCCGGCCTCGCCGCCCTCATCGGCTTGGACCGCGACCGCTCCTTCTATTCCACCCTCCTCATCGTCATCGCCTCCTACTACGTCTTGTTTGCCATGATGGGCGCTTCGCAGCGCACCCTCTGGATCGAAATCGCTATCGCCTTCGGATTCTCCCTGTTCGCTATTCTCGGCTTCAAACGAAATCCCTGGTTCGTAGTCGCCGCCCTGGTGGGTCACGGCGTCTTTGATTTCGTCCACCACCTCTTCATTGCAAACCCCGGCGTCCCCTCTTGGTGGCCCGGGTTCTGCCTTGCATTCGACGCAGTTCTCGGCTCGTTCTTGGCTCTGCGTTTGATGACGCGCCCTGACATTCTCCCGTATGGTCAAAAAACTCAAACGAGTTTAAATAGCGCAACTTGCAGCTTTCCACAGGCTACCTCGAATGGACTTCTCCGACTGGAAAACAGTGTCTACGATTTCGCTTTCACGGGGTTGTAGATTCAGGGGGAATCCAAGATGCTGGGCGCGCCTGCTGGCCTACGTCACCGGAATGGTCAATCAAGAACTCCTACTGCGGAACGAATATCTGGGGGCAGAGGTGAGATCAAGGGTCGGTTGCTGTTTCCGGAAGGTGAAAAGGCGACACTAACTAGCTGAGATTGCTCACCGACTGGGACGCGAGGCTCTCCGAAAATCTGGCAGCAACGGCGAACCCGGACACCATTCTCGGCTGGTATCGGAAGTTCATCGCGAACAAGTTTGACGGATCGAGATTTCGCCGACGAGCAGGTCGACCGAGGTGATGCCCGTTACGAGCGCCGACCAATGTGCCTCTCGCAACGTTGCACGGATATGGTGTGAAATGCTGCGCATCAGAACACGAGCTTACCGTTGAGCTGCGGAGGGATGACGGTGTTGACCGAGATCCTTGTTTGGCCAGCATACACATGCTGCAATTTGGAGAGTCGGGCGAACAGCGACAGGGATGATGCGCTAACCCCAGTGTCAAAGACGCTTAGCGACTCCAAATGATCCAGCGATCCGAGTTCCTGTATAGTGGCGTCGGATATTGCAGTGTGGGCTAAACGCAACTGGCGCAGCTTTTTCATGGCAGCGAGAACCGGGGCAGACCGATCGGTGATCGCCGTGCTAGAGAAATCGGCAGCGACGATCCGCTCGCTGAGAGGGGCCAGAACGACGATTTCGTTATCGCCAAATTTGGCACCAAGCCACGATGCGCTAAGCACCAAATCGGCTGAGGTTCGGGACTGATAACCCACGACATTAGGGAGGCGCGACTGAACCTGAGAGAGGATTGGAGCGAAGGCCGCACGTTCCTTGGCAACAGCATTGAGGTCAATTTCCTGAAAGTTCACTTCAGCGGCGATCGTCTGGCCGGCAGTTACAACGGCGTCGGTGGCGTCCACAGCGAGAGTGTGCGACGCCCCGGATGAGATCCACGCTTCAATCAGCTTGACCTCGCTTGAAGACAACGGCCTCCTATTTGCGGCAGGCATGAAATCGTCATCGTTGGGAGGAAGCGTGATGCGATGAAAGAGTTCGCTGCCCTTGGGATCGCCAGCTTTGATGACGGGGCCATGCTTACTACCGCGCATGACAGCGGCATAAGTGTCGAGCCGCAGGTTCGCCTTGTGCTTGGCCGGTCCATGGCAAGTTACGCAGTGGCCTTCGAAAAGAGGCTGAATCCGGGCGCCGTAAAACGTGGCGAGGCTCTCTTCCGCAGAATTCATCGCGCCATGGCCCGAGCCCGACACTTCCAACAATCTGCGCAATTGCAGCGGCATGAATTCGATGAGATGGTTAGCGCCGTGAGACAACTGTCCTCCGCGATAGCCCGTAAACGAAACCAGGGTCACCGTGCCCACGAGCATAATTGCGTAAAGACGGGCCGGTCCGAGTGATCCGGCACGCAAGCGCTGCAACCAACACAGCCAGGCAGCAACCGCGACCAACACTCCACCCCACATATGCTGCTGAACCAATGGGCCGGAATATCCGCCACCTCTTGCGAGGCACCAACCGAGGACGGCCGCCACGATGGCTCCGCAAATCGCCACGCAGAGGAGGAGATCGACGGAGGCCAGTAGAAAGGGACTGTTGCGTTTTCGGCCAAGAATCTCGAACAGCGGAACCAGCAACAAGACGGCGATGGGAAAGTGAACGGACAGAGGATGAAAGCGACCGACAAACTGTAGCAATGGAGCGTGCTCAATTCCATCAGGCGGCGCAAACAGCAGAAGGGCCAGCAAAACCAAGAAGATCAGGAAAGAGGCTGCTGCGAAACCGCCGCGTGCCGAAGGGTTGCGGACAGACAAAGTCATGAAATTACGAGACTCCGCAAGACAAGCGGGGAGCGGGCGAGCCAAATCATGCCAAGACTTCCGCCAGAACCCGAGCGGGCTTTACACCGGTTAACTTCTGGTCGAGACCCTGGAATGGGTAGTTAAGCTTTCGGTAATCGAAACCGAGGAGATTCAGAATGGTGGCATGCAAATCACGCACCTCGACAGGGTCTTTGACGATTTCATAACCAAGGTCGTCGGTCTGACCAAGAGTCATACCGGGTTTTACGCCACCACCGGCGAGCCAAATGGTGAAGGCTCCGGGGTTATGGTCGCGACCGACAAATTTCATCACTTGGCCGCTGCGATTTTCGCGCATGGAGGTGCGACCGAACTCACCACCCCAGACGATCAGAGTATCTTCGAGCATTCCGCGATTTTTTAGATCAGCGAGAAGTGCCGCGATAGGCTGGTCGACTTCACGGCAGCGCTCGATGAAACCGATGTCCAAAGATTCCTTGGCGGTCGCTCCGTGGCTGTCCCATCCCCAATGATAAAGCTGAATGAAACGGACACCGCGTTCAGCGAGGCGGCGAGCCACCAGACAGTTGTTGGCAAAACTGGATTCACCGAGCTTCGAACCATAGCTCGCGCGGACCGATTCGGGCTCCTTGCGAATGTCCATTGCATCGGTCGCGTCCATCTGCATGCGGAATGACATCTCGTACTGGGCGATTCGGGTCAGGGTTTCAGGATTGCCGAATTCCGCATAGCGCTGCTGGTTGATTTCATCCATGGAATCCAGCATGTTGCGGCGCTGCGGCGAGCTGACTCCCGGTGGCGGATTCAAATACAAGACAGGCTCACCGTGCGAGCGGCATTGCACGCCTTGGTAAACGCTGGGAAGAAAACCGGTTCCCCAGAGCTGCTTGCCGCCGTCTGGTGTGTTGCCACCCGAGATGAGCACGATGAAGCCGGGCAAATTCTGATTCTCGGTACCAAGTCCATAGACAACCCAAGAGCCAAGCGAAGGATAACCGAGGCGGGGATTGCCGGTCTGAACCAGCAATTGCGCGGGGGCATGGTTGAACTGATCGGTGCGCATCGACTTGATGAGACAAAGATCGTCAATATGTTTTTCCAGGTTCGGCAGACGGTCAGAAATCCATTGGCCGCTTTGGCCAGTCTGATGAAATGGATATTGAGAGCCGAGAAGCTTTGGTATACCGGTGAGGAAGGCAAAGCGCTTTCCGGCCAAGAAGGAAGCAGGACAATCCTGACCATCGAACTTGGCAAGCTGAGGCTTGTACTCGAAGAGCTCCAATTGGCTGGGTGCGCCAGCCATATGAAGATATATGACACGCTTGGCATGCGGGGCGAACTGTGGCGGCAAGACAGTCAGCGGTGTTTTGGGATCACGCCTCAGGTCGAGCCGAACCGAGTCGCCAGTGGCCAGCTCTTCCGCAGAAGCGGAGGAGAAAGGCGATGCCAACGTGCCCAGGAACATAGCGCCCAGCCCACCGGTCATTGAACGCAAGAAATGACGCCGAGTCTGTGCCTGCAGACGAGCGAGAGTTCTTTCCGAATGCAGTTCACTGGAAAGATCAAAATCGTGATTTCTCGAAATGCGGTAGAAGGGATCGGTCATCTAGATCACCTGTTCATGGCCGCATCGAGGTTTAAGAGCACGCCGGCGACAGCCTTCAGCCCACCCAATTGTCTGGGGACCAACGCGGCATTGGGTTGTGGATTTTCAGAGATACGCAGCCTGGCTGCCTGCAGTACCGGGGCACCGGGAATGGTGACAGTCTTTTCAAATAGTCCGCGCAACACGGACATTTCCTTCGGTGTGGGATCGCGAGAGAGAACCAGACGGGCTTCGAATGCAATGCGGGCATCAAGAAGGCTCTCGCCATTTTTCGGAGCAACCTCCCTCAGAGCCCGTTTCGCCAACGCCTCCGCGGCTTCATCATAGACCGGGTCATTCAGGGTCACCAATGCTTGCAATGGGGTATTGGTAGGTATCCGTCGGGGCAGACTGGTGGTGCGGTCGGAAGCATCAAAAATGAGCGAGCTTGGATATCCGCTGGTGCGTTTGACAAAAGTATAGATCGCCCTGCGGTAACGATCCGGACCCTTGACTTCTTTCCACCTTTCGCGATTGTAGACGGAGTTCCAGACGCCCGCCGGTTGCGGAGGCATGACTGGGGGACCGCCCATTTTCCTATTCAGAAGACCGCTTGCGAGGAGCGCCTGGTCGCGTACCATCTCGGCGGTGAGCCGTTGCTCGGGCCCGCGTGCCAGAAGGCGATTGCGAGGATCGCGCTCCTTGAGAACGGGAGTGGTGATGGCGCTCTGACGATAGGTGGCACTGGTTACCAGCTCACGCAAGAGCGCCTTCATATCCCAGTGGAGATCGTTCTGGAAATGTAGAGCAAGCCAGTCCAAAAGTTCGGGATGGCTGGGTTCCTCACCCACACTGCCAAAATTTTCAAGCGTTTCCACAATTCCCGTTCCGAATAGTTGTTCCCAATACCGGTTTGCGGCGACACGCGCGGTCAATGGCTGGCCGGGAGAAAAAAACCATTTGGCGAGGGTAAGCCGATTGCGAGGCTCACCATCCGGCAGCCTCGGAAAAATTGCGGGAACATCTGGAGTGAGGTCGGCGCCTACTTTGGTCAGAAAGTTACCACGCTCAAATTCCCTGGTGGTTCGTCGCTCGTAAGGCTGCTCTTCGGACATGACAGGAACGTCCACCGCAGGAATCTTGGCAAGCTGTTGCTTGAGGTCGGTGAGGTGAGCGAGTGCTGCGAGGCGCGTTGGATCATTGCCCAGAACCGTCCAACGAGGATCGCCGCTCAAAGCAAGGCGAACGCGCTGAACAATGGCGGGCCTGGAGTCAATTTCGCGCAATTGTTTCAGAGCAACTTCGATGCGGGAATTGGGGACAAAACGCTGAGGGTTCGCAAAAATTCCGACGATCCAACGGGTGCGGAAAAGCTTTGGATTCGCCGCAAAGCCATCGGCGCCTGGCTTCTTCTTCACAGTTTTTCCGGCGGCCAGCACGGGCGTTACCGCGTCTTCGAGGTTTGCTTCAGAATCGTGGAGGAACGAGCGAAATGGGATGCGCTTCTTGTGTCCGTCCGGGTACAGAACAGAAGCTCGAACCTCTTCGACGATGAAACCGTTCTCCGGGTCAGTGCGTGCCTTTTCTGAATCTATCGGCGGCACTTCGACCTTGATCGCAGTCACTGCGGGAATATTGCTGGTGGCAGCCAGTTCATAGAAAGATTCCGGAGGCGTATCCGGTCCGGCGAACGCTTCACCATTTTGAATTTGGAATGTCATCGCCGGCTTTCCTCTGGCGATAGCTTTCTCGAGCCTTTTCTTCGTAATTTCAATGGTGACCAACCGGTTGGTGATATCTTCGGCTTTCTCTTTGGAGGTTAACTTCTTATTTTTTTTAATTTTGAGCAAATAGGCTTGATGTTCGCGCAGCCGGGGCACCAGAGCCATGACTTCGTTTGCCGCAGCGGACTGGATCGGCGCCGGATTCCATTCGTATTTTTCAACTGCCTCGCGATGGGAGATGGTCAAGGCGTGAAGAACACTGGAGATCTCCTGCTGCATGCGAGACGCCTCGGAGAGCCGAGAACTATCTTTCGGGAAACGTACGCTGGGAAAGTCATCGTCACGATCAGCGTCGTTTGAAGTGTTGAAAAAAGCCAGCGATTTGTAATAGTCGGTATGGCGAATGGGATCGTAGGGATGCGAATGGCATTGCACGCAGTTCATGGTGACGCCGTCTAGAACCGACCACGTGGTGGCAACACGGTCCATCACTGCGACCAGGCGGAACTCTTCATCGTCGGTGCCGCCTTCCTGGTTGTTGGGTGTCTGGCGGTGAAAGGAAGTTGCGATGCGGTCTTGAAAAGTAGAATTGGGAAGCAGATCGCCGGCCAGCTGCTTGACGATAAATTGATCGTACGGCAAGTTCCGATTGAACGCGTCAACTACCCAATCGCGGTAGGCCCATACACCAGGGCGGCGATGATCCGCTTCGTAGCCCATAGAGTCCGCATAGCGCGCCAAATCCAGCCACATTGATGCCCATCGTTCGCCATAAGCTGGAGAGGCTAACAACCGGTCGACCTGTCGTTCGTAAGCATTGTCCGAATTGTCAGTGAGAAAGGCCGACTGTTCGTCGACAGTTGGCGGTAGTCCGGTCAAGTCAAGGGAAACGCGGCGGAGTAGCTCGGTCTTGGATGCCGCGGCGGACGGCGAGAGCGATTCGCGATCGAGACGCGCCAGGATGAAACGGTCCAAAGGCTGGCGAACCCAATTTGCGTGTTTCACTGTCGGCAGTGGCTGCGGTTTGGGCGGCACAAAGGCCCAGTAATCTGACCACTGAGCTCCCTCACCAATCCATCGCCTAAGCAAAGAGATCTGCTCTGGTGGGAGCGAAGGTGCGTGATACGGCATGCGCACGTCGGGATCATGGGAAGTGAGCCGCGAAATC
>Ga0209158_1001889_pt1 | contig 13440 bp, 12 predicted proteins | sample GraSoiAngelo_140_FD_185897 | JGI IMG/M metagenome (GOLD analysis project Ga0209158, IMG submission 185897) | Grasslands soil microbial communities from the Angelo Coastal Reserve, California, USA - 14_0929_12_30cm (SPAdes) (version 2) | ecosystem: Environmental > Terrestrial > Soil > Grasslands ...
GGGGAACCGGGCGGCGAGACGTTCGTCGCCGCGGCTCCCGAGCAACGGATCGCGACGCTCCGGGAAGAGACCCGCCAGGAGCCGAGCCCACGACCGCAAGAAAGGCCGCCATCGAAGAAGGGACAGACGAAGTTCGACGACTTCTGAGAGACGGTTCGATTTTATACCCGACACGTCCGTATCGAGGTGAGGGCCTCCGTGACCCGTTGTCCCGAGTGCGGCTGGGAGATCGACCCCGAGGACGAGATGTGCCCGAACTGCGGGGCCTACCTCGCCGACTACGAGGACGTCGAGCCCTCCGAGGGATGAGGACCTCAGCGGCGGAACAGGTCCTTCGCGGCGCCCTTCATGAATTCTCCGAAGCCTCCGCTCGGCGGCGGGATGTCGCCGCGGATCACCTCGCCGGAGGCGGCGTCGATCAAGATCTGGAACGTCTGCCCTCGATACTCGTACGTCGAGAACCAGATCGGCGCGTGCAGGAACTCCGCGTCTTTCACGTCGATCGCGGTGCGCGCGTCCTCGATCGTGTCGACGAGGTCCTTCAGCAGCTGCCGCTGGTGGTCGTCCACCTGTTCGCGGGCGATCCGATCGGCTTCGTCCTCGTCGACCTCGGCGTTCAGGAACCGGGAGTCGCGGACCATGCCCCCGGTGTCGAACGGCACCTTGAACCCGAGGGGCAGCTTGAACTCCCGCGTCGGGAAGTCGCCGGACCGGCGGCCCAGGATCTTCCAGAAGTAGTCCCGGCGCACGTCCCCGGACCGCCGTTCGTTCGTGCCCGTCCGCGAGAGCACGCCCGTGTAGGTCGTCGTCGCGTCGACCTCGAACACGTAGAAGGGCAGGTAGATGCATTCCATCGTGGCAATCCGGGACGCCTTTCGCAGGTCGTCCGGTTTCATGACCCCGCCCTCCATCCAGCCCTGAATCGTCCGAACCGCGCCGTCGTGGTCGACCCGCGCGGAGAGCATGGAGTGTCGCAGGACGAACGCCTTGTCCCCCTGGAACCGGGAGACCGTGCCGCAGTACGGACACGTGACGATCACCTCGCCCGGAGCCAGGGTCAGGGGTCCGCCGCACTTGGGGCAGTTGATCGATTCGACGAGCTCGGGCATGCCGACGGAATGCTCATGGGCTAGTCGAATATAGCCTCTTTCATGGGAAGCCTCGGGGCCCTCCGGCGAGGCAGCTTGTTCACCGTCGTCCTCCTCTTCGCGTTCCTCTCCCTCCTGCTCCTGCTGATCGTCGCGATCGTCGACTACGTCTTCCAAGCCCACGCGTTCCCGGGTGGGTTCGCGATCGTGGTCGCGCTCTCGTTGTTCTTCATCCTCTTCGAATGGCTGATCTCGCCCTTCATCGTCCGATGGGCAATCCGCAGCCGGGAGCCCGTCACGCCGGAGTCGAACCCGTGGCTCCACCAAACGGTCCAGGAGCTCACGCGCCAGGCCGGCGTACCGATGCCGCGGATCTGGGTGAGCGGCGACTCCTCACCGAACGCGTTCGTCTTCGGTCGCACGGTCGCGTCCTCGGAACTCGTCGTGACGCAGGCGCTCCTCCAGCAGCTGAACCAGGACGAGATCCGCGCGGTCCTTGCCCATGAGATCGGCCATCTTCGCCACCGGGACGTCGTCATCGTGACCCTCATGTCCGCGATCCCTCTCATCGCCTACGTGATCGCTCGGTTCGGGTTCGAGATGATGCGGGGCGGCATGCGGACCCGCGGGAAAGGAGGTGGCCAGGCCGTGCTCGTCATCATCCTCTCCGCCGTCGCGTCGTACGCTGTCTACCTGGTCACGCAGATGCTCGTCCTATATCTGTCGCGGACCCGGGAGTACTATGCGGACGCGTACAGCGGGGCGGCGACGCGGGACCCGCACCAGCTCGCGTCCGCGCTGACGAAGATCACGTACGGACTCTCGCTCGCCCCCAGCGATTCGGAACCGACAGGTCTCCGGGCGTTCATGATCGGTGACCCCGTCAGAGCCACCGCGGACTACGACGAGTTGAATCAGAAGATGAGCGCCTACGACCTGGACAAGGACGGCCAGATCGATGCCTATGAATTGCAGAAGGCGATCGAGGTCGAGAAAAAGAGCCACTGGCGCCGGGCCAACGAACTGTTCGGGACGCATCCGCCGACGTACAAGCGGATCCTCATGTTGGAGGAGATGGAGGAAGAACTCAAGAAGGGTGGCCTTCCTCCGAATATCTATCAGTTCGTCTGAGTGCGGCGGTTTATGGTATGTGCTTCCGCTGGGCCTTCCGGATTGCGTCCAGCTCCGCGTCCCTGGCCATTACGAAGATTGCAGCGAGGACGATCACCACGAGGACGGAGAGCAGGATCAGGTACAGCAACTTCGCGACGTCGGTCGCACCGCCCGTGAAGATCGATCCGTAAAAACTCCCGGCACCGATCACGAAGAACCCCCCCGCGAGAGGACGCGCCAGCTTGCGGTCGTGGGTAGCTGCATACAATAGAAAGAAAGCGAGGGCGAAGATCATCGACGCGAAGCCGGTCCACCAAAGACGCCCATCGGAGCTTAGCCCGGAAGCGACGAAAAGGATGAAACCGAAGATGGCGGCGAGGACGACCACGCCGATCGCGGCCATGGCGAGTAGGACTGCCGTGGACAGCGTCGGCAACAGAGGCCCGCGTGGCGCGGGTGGCGGAGTCGGTTCCATGCACTCAGCTCTTGACCGGCTTCCCGCACTCCGGGCAGAACTTCATGTTACCGGGCACGTCGTGTCCGTCCGGGCACTTCAGCGTCTGCGCCGCTCCGCATTCCCCGCAGAACTTGAGCCCCGGAGGAACCGGCTTGCCGCACTTGATGCACGGCTTGCTCCCCGCCGCGACCGTCGTGTCGGCTCCGCAATTCCCGCAGAACTTCGTCGTCGTCGGGTTCATCGTGCCGCATTTCGGGCACGCCCGCTGTTGCTGTTGCTGTTGCTGCGGCGGCTGGGCGATCATCCCGCCCATCTGGGAGCCCATGGCATAGCCCATGCCGATCCCCGCGCCGAGCCCGACGCCCGTGCTGGCGCCGCCGGACGGGTTCGCGGCCGCGGATTTCATGGAGTCCGCGAAGGCGAATTGCTGGTACGCCGCCGCGTTGGTCCGGCCGAGGACCTTGGCGGAGGCCATCTTCTCGAGGGCTTCCTTGATCGAGTCTGGCAAGGGGATGTTCATCCCGCTGATCTGGAGGATCTCAATGCCCAGGGTGAGGAAGTGCGGTTTCGCGTTCGCGAGCACGCCCTGTTCGATGTCGTTCAGGCTCGCGGCGAAATCGACGACCTTCAGGCCGTTCGCCTTCATCTTCCCCAACGTCACGTTCAACTGCTTCACGAGCTCGCCCTTGATCCGGTCCTCGATCTCCGCGGAGGTCGCGGCGCCGAACGTGCCGACGAACTGGTTGATGAACGTCTCCGGGTCCTTCAAGCGGTACCGGAAATCTCCGAACGCACGGAGCTGCACCATGTCGAAGTCCGGGTCCTGGAACAGGAAGGCGTCCTGGGTCCCGAACTTGCCGTCAAAGATCCGCTTCTGGAGGTAGTACACCTCGGCCTGTTGGACGACGCCGGACAGGGCCTGAATCAGGCGACCCAGGATCGGCGCGTTCTGGGACGTGAGCGCGTACCGGTCCGGGCGGTCTAAGTAGGCGAGGACCTTGCCGTCGCGGTAGAAGACCGCGATTTCGTCCTCGCGGACGACGACGTTGTCGTTCATCCGGACGTTCCGTGGGACCTTCCACATGATGTTCTGCCGCTTGAACTGGTCGTCCCACGCGATCGTCATGCTGCCGCCGATGCCTTCCTTGTGGCCCGCCGTCTGGTCCGTTCGCTTTCCACCGCCGAAGAAGAATCCGATTGGGATCATGGTCTCACCTCACCTGGATGCCGGTGACCGCGTTCGTCCGCGACTTCCAGGCGGTCTCGAATGACGTGATCGCGTCGCGCATCGACTTCACCGCGGCCTCGAACGCCTTCGAGTCCCCCGCCTCGCGGATCGTCGGGATGACGCCCGAAGCCCGGTCGAGGGAGTCGAGCATCGCGTAGTCGTATTCGTAGAGCTTGTCAAGCTCCGTCTCCTTGATCTGGATCGTCGCGCTGAGTCCCGAGTAGCCGCCCTCCGCATGGCGGACCTTCGCCTCGAGCCCTTCGATCGTGAAGATCGCGTTCCCGATCGACTGCAGGCCCTGGACCTTGCCGTCCATCGCCATCTGGTCTCGTATGTCCTCGAGGTCCGCGCGGACGCCTTTCAGCTGGTTCGCGAGCTGGATCCGGAGGAGGTTGTCGGCCGCGCGGATGTCTTCCCGCCGTCGATACCCAGCGTACCCGGGGATCACGAGCTGGATTTTCTTCAGCAGTCCGCGGTCCTGTTCGACTCGGTCACGGATGTCGGGCATCGTTCTTCTCTCCGCGCGTTTCGACACATCATGTTCCGCACATATCTATTTAGGGGTATGGATGGAAGTCCGCAGGTTCGGATTCACCAGAGGGCGAACGCCGGGCGTTCTCCGTTCATGACTTGGCCCGAACCGCCGTCGATGAGGATGAACATCTGCTTGCCCTTGTGTGCGTACTCCATGAACCACACGGGCGCGTGGAGCAACTCCCCGTCGTACGTCGTCGGATAGACCTGGATCGACTCCAGGTTGTCGACGCGCTTCTTCGCCTCGCGCTCCGCGAACTTGTGCGCGAGCGCCGCGGCCTGGGCCTTCGCCTCGGCCTCGGACACGTCTCCGCTTTGGACGTCCACACCGCCGGTCTGGCGCTTGTCGAAATTGCTCTTGTTCTGGAGTTCGAACGTGAATCCGTCCTCGGGCTGGTACTGCGAGTACCCGCGGACTGCCACGACCGGGATGTTCCGCTGGAGCTGGATGCGGTCCCGCACGCGGACGACCTGGGGCTGGCTCACCTGGACGTTCCGGTTCTGGCCACCCGCGGCTGCGGCCGCCATCGTGAGGGCGAACAACGCCGCACCTGCGGCCTTCTGCTTGCCGTCCCCGTGCATCATCATGCCCGCGCCAGCGCCCGCGCCCGCGTTCTTCGTCCCCTGGAAGTCGGCGACGACGGACGTCGGGACGACCCAGTACGGAACATACTTGAGGGTGACCGCGCCGAGCTCGGACCGTTCGGCGACCTTGCGCCGGAAGATCCCCTTGTTCAGCCACTTCCCGCCGGACTCCATGGCGGTCTCGTTCGTCATCTTGTTGTTCAGCATGAAATGCTTCTGGAAGACTTCCGCGGCACCTCCGGCGCCCATCGTCGTCACGGCGCCGCAATATTCGCACACGACGAGCGCGAGGCCCGCAGACGGCTTCATCGGACCGCCGCAGGAATTGCACTTGAAGTTCTGTGGCATCGGCGGCGGAGCGGCCGCTTGGACGGGAGCACTCGGGTTGTACGGCTGACCCATCGGGGCGCCTCCCTGCGGCATGCCGGGTTGGGGAGCCTGAGCCGGGGCCACGACGCCTAGCTTCGCGCCGCACAAGTTGCAGAATACCGATCCGTCCGCGATCTTACCGCCGCACTGGTTGCAGAACAGGGAGAGTCCTCCTATTCGGACCGGCGATGTTGGTCCCGTCCTACTTAACCATTCCGCGCTCAGTGTCAGGACCGCGACTCTTGTTAGGTTCTGCGAGCCACGGGACCATCCTCAAATAGCTCGACAGGCCGTGCCGCGGACAGCGAATGCAGAGCCGCATGGGACCCCTCAACCGCTTCCTGACGAAGACGTTCCATCTCCGCCCGCATGACCTCGCGAACCTCTCCTTCCTCTACTTCGCCACGTTCGTGATGCGCGCGGCCGCCTTCGCCGGCGTCGCCGTGATGCAGCACGCGATGGGCTCGCTCGATTCGTTTTGGAAGGGCGTCCTCTTCGCAGTGTATCCGCTCGCGGAGATCTCGACGGTCGGTTACTTCGGCGCCCTGTGCGACCGCCTGGGACGGAAACGGATCCTCGTCCTCGCCCACTTCGTCACCGCCGTGGCCGTCGTCCTCTTCATCCCGAGCATCAGCGACCCGACGCCCGTCGGGATCCGTCCGTACCTGGTGGCCCTCTTCTTCGCCATGTTCGGGATCGGCGCGGCGGCGAAGGTCGCCTCCACCCTGGCCATGGTGAACGACCACGCGAATGTGGAGAATCGCGCGCAGTTGATGGCGTTCTTCGATCTCGTCACCTTCGGAGGCCTCGTCGCCGGTTTCGGTTCCGGGTTCCTCGCGCTGAAGGCGTCCGTCCCGGAGGCGTTCGTCCTCGGGGCGGCGGGGATCGGGGTCGCGGTCTCCACGGTCCTGGTCCTGGCCCTGGTCCGAGAGACGGACTTCACGCCGGAGCCGCAGCGCGGGACCCTCGAGCTGCTCCGGACCGTGTTGCGCAATCCGGACATCCGTCGGCTCCTGCCCGTGTACGTGCCGGTCGTCGCCCTCTACGGATACGTGCTCACGTTCACGGATCACCTGATCGGCAGCGGAGGGACCGCTCCCCTGTCCCAACTCCTGATCGTCGTCGGTTCCCTCGGGGTCCCGCTCGGCCTGTCCCTCGCGGTTAGCGGCCGATGGTCCGATCGAACCCGCCGTCGCCGGCCGTTCATGGGATTGGGCCTCGCCTGCTTCGGAGGCCTGGCCATCCTGTTGGCCATGGCGACCGGACCCGGCGGCACGGCCCAACTCGCGTCCCAGTGGCCCCTGATCGCCGTCCTCGCGGCGGGTGCCGGGACCTTCCCTCCCGCGGCCCTCGCCTATCTCGGCGACATCGTCGAACGGGCCGTGTCCGGGACGACGTTCGGGATCTACTCGATCATCTTCGGGACGGGCCTGATCATCGGACCGATCCTCGGGGGTGCCCTCACGGACGCCGTCGGCTCCTTGGCCTTCGCCGTCCTCGCCCTCAGTTTCATCGGGATCTCCGCCACCGGGGTCTTGTTCATTCGCGAACCCGCCGCGGGAAGAGCGGCCGCGCCGTCGGATGCGTCGGCACCCCCCGAAAACGGTTGACGCCTCGGGTTCGTGCGTCGACCTGATTCTGGCGCCGCGGGATTGAAGTACCGGCGCTTTGGTCGTGCGTCCGTGCCGCCCGCGTCGCAGCTCATGCGCCTCCCTGCGATCGCGTATTTCGCCATCGGCGGCTTCGCGATGTTCTTTGGACTGTTCTTCGTCGTCTTCCTCCGGGACGTCCCGGAATTGCTCTACCTCTGCGGGCCGGTCACGATCATCCCAGGGACGATCGCGATCGTGCTCGGCGTGATGCAATGGCGCCGCGAACAGGTGGTCATCGAGTTCGCGAACTGGGCGAAGTCCCAGCGGCGGATCAAGATGGACGTGATGGCCCAGCGGATCGGAAAGACGCGGTTCGAGACGGAGAAGCTCCTCGGGGAGGCGCTCGATGACGGACTCGTCAAGGGCGTGATCGACCGCTCCGCGGACGAGTTCGTTGTCCAGGACCGGGACGCGGGTCAGGAACACTTCGTCGGAGAGTGCCCGAATTGCGGTGGGAACGTGGATATGTGGTACTTTCCGGAAGAGCGGGTCACGTGCCCGTATTGCAAGCGCGCCGTGACCGCGCTTGCCAGCGCGTAATTGAAGTAACCTCGAACTAATCTCGGGATGGAGGGAGCATGCTTGGAGGCCCTAGGCCCGCCGCCCGCGACGACGCCGTCCAGAGCGTGGCGGTACAAAGACACGGTCTACTTGAGCCTCGGCAGCCTACTCCTGATCGGTGGCGTCCTCGGCGCGACGGCGATGGCGACCACTCGGGATCCGTTCTATGTCCTCTGGGGCGCGGTCCTCTGCTCGTCTACTGGAATCGTCCCGGGTTTGCTGTTGCTCCTCCTCGGCTTACGGGCCCGCAAAGAGGAGAAGACGCTCGTCGCATTCTCCGCGTGGATCAAGACCTACCGACGAATCCCCCTCAACGACCTCGCAAAGAATATGGGCAAGACTCGTTTTGAGACGGAGCAGGTCCTCGCCGCCGCGGTGGACCGGCGACTCGTGGAAGGAATCGTGGACCGGACGACGGACGAGTTCGTCGTGAAGGAGTCCATCGGACAGCAAATCTTCGTCGACCAATGTCCTCATTGCGGCGCCGCCATCCATCGCTGGTTCCTGCCGGAGGACCGATTGATTTGCTCGCACTGCAATCAACCGATCCTTGCGTACGCGGCCGCGTCGACGAAGTCCGGTTCCTCCTAGGAAACCCGCACGGGACATTCGACACGATCCGTCGGGTCCAAGTGCCGGCACCGCACCACCCTTAAATAGCACATGGAAATCTAGGACGCAACTCTCTCGAGGTTCCCTTGTGGCACGGGGTCTGTTCGCGGCGCGGAAGTTGAAGGGCGAGCGACAGAGCCGACGATGGTCGGATCGATATTACAAGCGACGCGTGCTGCACCTGAAAGAGAAATCGGATCCGCTCGAAGGATCACCGCAGGCGAAAGGCATCGTCCTCGAAAAGGTCGCGATCGAAGCGAAGCAGCCGAACTCTGCGCTCCGGAAGTGCGTGAAGGTCCAACTGATCAAGAACGGCCGACAGGTGACCGCGTTCGCCGTCGGCGACGGTGCGATCAACTTCATCGACGAGCACGACGAGGTCCTCGTCGAAGGGATCGGAGGCCGAATGGGCCGTTCGTATGGGGACATCCCCGGCGTGCGGTACAAGGTGATCCAGGTCAACGGCGTGAGCCTCGACGAGCTCGTCCGCGGCCGGAAAGAGAAGCCCGTGAGGTAGACGCGTGGAACCCGAGCCCCCGCCGCCTCCAGAGACGCCGCCCCCTCCGCCGCCGGAACCATCACCCGCGACGACCCCCGCGGAGCCGACTCCCGCCGCTGAAGTTCCTCCCGAAACGGCCCTCGCGGAGGGAGCGCCCGTCGTGGAGAAGCCGAAGAAAGAGCCGAAGAAACCGCGGAAGCGGCCCAGCTACGAAATGAAGCTCTTCGAGAAATACGACCTCACGGAGGTGGAGATCCACGATGCGGGGCTCGCGAAGTACATCAACCTCTCTCCCATCGTGATCCCACATACCGGCGGACGATGGGCGAACAAGCCGTTCGGGAAGGCGAAAGCGAACCTGGTCGAGCGGCTCATCAACAACATGATGCGCACGGAGAATTACACCGGCAAGAAAGCGAAGTCGTATCGGGTCGTGCGCACCGCCTTCGAGATCATCGCCCAACGGACGAGCAAGCATCCCGTGCAAATCCTCGTGGACGCCATCGAGAAAGCCGCTCCACGGGAGGAGATCACACGGTTGCGGTTCGGCGGCATCTCGGTGCCGCGAGCCGTGGACGTCGCACCGTCGCGGCGACTCGACCTCGCCCTGCGGAACATCTGTGTGGGCGCCGTGCAAGCGACGTTCAAGAATCGCAAGGCCGTCGAGGAGTGCCTCGCGGACGAAATCCTGATGGCGGCGAAGGGCGACATGCAGAGTTCTGCGATCGCCAAGAAGGAAGAGCTCGAGCGAATCGCGTCATCGGCGCGATGAGCATTCGGTCCTCTCTCCACCGAAGGTTTAATTAAGTTCCCTCCGGTGCGTTTCCATTACACACTCGCGCATCAACTAGGTGTTTCTGCATGGGACGAAAGGAAGAAAACATCAAAAAAGCTCAAACCCTCCTCCATCAAAAGGAGCGAATTCGAAACATCGGCACTGCCGCCCACATCGACCATGGAAAATGTGAGGGGCCCGAAACACGAGTGTGGGTGAATGGCCAGTGGATTCGAGCCGAAGATTTGTGGAATCGGTTCGCGAACCGACCAGCCGTGTCCAACTCGTGTGAAGCAGACATAAGAGATGTTCAAGGGGATTCCCTTTGGACGCGATCATTAGACACCCAAACGGGTAGCACGAACTTCGCTCAGATCACTCACGCGTGGCGGGTCCGCGCTACCGATCCTCTTGTGGCAATCGAGACCAGGGACGGTCGGCGCATCCGGACGACACCGGAACATCGGTACGTCGTTGCCAGCGAACAGGGACTGGTCTTCCGGGAAGCTCGAGCGGTGTCAAAAGGAGATTTCCTCGCCGTTCCCCGTCGACTCCCATCGCGAGAGGACGATCGAGATTGGATGGATTTGGAACAAGCAGTCCTCCAAAGGCTGGCCTCCGATCCGAGGTTCCTCTTCTCCGTTTCTGAGGGCGGCATAAGGTCCTACGAAAGCGGAGACCCTTTGCGGGGCAAAGACCTGCCTAAGGATGAGAACGGACAGGTTCCGTCAGAAGTCTACGAAAAAATCGAGGCCATTTCCGTGCAAGGACCCGGCGTCGAGGGTAGGGCGTCCCGAAAGATTCGACTCCCAAGGCGCGACGAACTTGAGGATTTCTTCTGGCTCGTCGGCCTCCTGTACGGGGACGGGGACGGCCTCGCGCGCATCCACATGGGAGACGACGAGATGATCGGCCGTGCGTATGAAATTGAAAACCGACTTACCTCCCATGCAAACATCAGTCGCTACCCCAAGCGCGTGGCTCATCTCAACCCGGGTTCCACCGCTTTCAAAGGCCTCCTCCAGGCCGTCTTTGGCTATCCCGACCGAAGAAAGGCCTGGTCTATTCGGTTGCCCGACCTACTCTACACCGCCCCGTTGCCACTCGCCGCGGCTTTCGTGCAAGGCTACTTCGATGCGGACGGCACGGTCGAAAAGGCGCGATCGGCAGTCTCGGCCACAAGTGTGTCCGAGGAGTTCCTCGATGGGCTCCAACTTCTCCTCCTACGATTCGGGATCCGCGCGATCCTGCTTCGTCGAACCGCCAAGAACACTCTCTACGTGTCAGGCAAGAAGAATCTGGCCCGGATGCCGTTATTCAGCGACCCCGAGAAAGCCGCGTTGCAGCAGAAACTCGAAAAGAAGGCGAGCACGTCGTACGTCGTTGACCTGATACCTGTCGACTGGCGGAGGCTCGCACCGAACGACTGGAAAAGCCGGTTCTACATGGCCGCAGGCCAGAGACCGTCGGCACATTCCCTCCTTACAATGGCCGATGTCGACCTCTCAACTGTAGAAGCCATGCTAAGCGACGATCTCGCCTTCGTCGAGGTCAAGGACATTGGCCAGTCCACCGCGGAATGGGTCTACGACTTCTCCGTGCCGGGGCCTCAGAACTTCGTGGCCGAAGGCCTGTTCGTCCACAACACGACCCTTTCCGACTCCCTCATCGCGGGCGCGGGGATGATCTCCGAGGAGCTCGCGGGCTCCCAGCTCTTCATGGATTACGACGAGCAAGAACAGGCCCGAGGTATCACGATCAACGCGGCCATCGCGTCCATGGTCCACGACTTCGAGGGCGGGCAGTATCTGATCAACCTGATCGACACACCCGGTCACGTGGACTTTGGCGGAGACGTCACCCGCGCGATGCGCGCGATCGATGGGGTCATCATCCTCGTGGATGCGGTCGAAGGGATCATGCCGCAGACGGAGACGGTCATCCGGCAGGCGCTGAAGGAACGCGTGCGACCGGCCCTATTCATCAACAAAGTCGACCGCCTCGTGAACGAGCTGAAGATCTCGCCGGAGCAGATGCAACAGCGCTTTACGAAGATCATCACGGAGGTCAACAACCGCATCCGCAAGTGGCTCCCAGAGGACATGGGCGAGAAATGGATGGTCCACGTCGAAGCGGGCAGCGTCGCCTTCGGCAGCGCGTTCCACAAGTGGGCCTTGTCCGTCCCGTTCATGAAGAAATCCGGGATCACGTTCAAGGACGTCTACAAGCACTGCCAGGAGGGGACGATGAAGGAGCTCGCGAAGAAGGCGCCCCTCCACAGCGTCGTCCTGAACATGGTGATCCGCCACCTGCCGAATCCGCTCGAGGCCCAGAAGGTGCGCATCCCGATCATCTGGAAGGGGGACCTCGAGTCGCCCGTCGGGAAGGCGATGATGACCGTGGACGAGAACGGTCCAGTCGGCTACATGGTCACGAAGATCATCGTCGACCCGCAGGCGGGCGAGGTCGCCGCGGGCCGATTGTTCTCGGGCAAGATCCGCCGCGGCCAGGAGCTCTGGGTCATCGGCATGCCGAAGCCGCAACGGGCGCAGACGGTCGCGATGATCGTCGGCCCGGACCGCATCCCGGTCGACGAGATCGACGCCGGGAACGTGGTCGCGGTCGTCGGATTGAAGGACGCCATCGCGGGCTCGACCGTGAGCGACGACAAGGACATGCAGTCGTTCGAGAAGATCGTCCACTACTCCGACCCGGTCGTCACAATCGCCGTCGAGGCGAAGTCGACGTCGGACCTGCCGAAGCTCGTCGAGGCCCTCCGCCTAATCGCGAAGGCGGACCCGAGCATCGAGGTCGAGATCAATCAGGAGACGGGAGAACACCTGATCTCCGGCATGGGGGAGCTGCATCTCGAGATCACGATCTACCGGGTCCAGAACGATTACAAGATCCCCGTGACGACGAGCCCTCCGATCGTCGTGTACCGGGAGGGCGTCGGCGGAAAGGGCGGTCCCTTCGAGGGGAAGTCTCCGAACAAACACAATCGATTCTACATGGAGGTCGAGCCGCTCGAAGAGAAGGTGGTCCAGGCGATCCGGGCGGGCGAGATCGCCTCCGGGCAACGGATCAAGGACTCGAAGGTCCTCGCGAAGAAGCTCGAGGAGCTCGGCATGGACCGGAACGAGTCGAAGAACGTCGTCTGGATCCAGGACACGAACATGCTGATCGACGGGACGAAGGGCATCCAGTACCTGCACGAGACGATGGAGCTGATCAAGGAGGCCTACATCGAGGCCATGAACCGCGGCCCGCTCGCCGCCGAGAAGGGGATGGGCCTCAAGGTCCGTCTCGTCGACGCGAAACTCCACGAGGACTCGGTCCACCGCGGGCCCGCCCAGGTGATCCCCGCCGCCCGGTCGTCCATCTACGGCGCCATGGTCCTCGCGGGCCGCATCCTGCTCGAGCCGATCCAGAAGGTCTTCATCAACGTCCCGCAGGACTTCATGGGTTCCGCGATCGGGGAGATCCAGAGCCGCCGCGGCGTGATCGAGGACATCAGCCAGGAGGGCGAGATCACGGTGATCCACGCGAAGGCGCCCGTCTCCGAGATGTTCGGCTTCGCATCTGCGATCCGGTCCGCGACCCAGGGCCGCGCCCTCTGGTCGACGGAGAACGCGGGCTTCGAGCCGGTGCCGTCGAACCTCCTGGGCGAGGTCGTGCGAGCCATCCGGACGCGGAAGGGCCTGCCGCCCGAGCCGTACGACGCCGCGTACTACGCCGCTTGAGCCCGACCCGCGCCCTCGATCGGGATCCGCAAATCCTGAAACGCCGCGCGGACCATGCGCCCTCGGGGCGGAATCATGACGACGGATCGGAGGTTCTCTCGTTTCAGCAAGTCGCGAGAGACCGCAGCATTCAGCATCACGGAGATTCCGGTGGGCGGCGTCTGTCTCTCGGCGTTCCTGATCGTCACGGAGGCGGGAGACCCGAAGAAGATCCTGATGGGCCA
>Ga0209158_1001894_pt1 | contig 13411 bp, 12 predicted proteins | sample GraSoiAngelo_140_FD_185897 | JGI IMG/M metagenome (GOLD analysis project Ga0209158, IMG submission 185897) | Grasslands soil microbial communities from the Angelo Coastal Reserve, California, USA - 14_0929_12_30cm (SPAdes) (version 2) | ecosystem: Environmental > Terrestrial > Soil > Grasslands ...
CCGCTGCGGTTCTCGCCGCAGCAGGGAAAGATGTGATCGTTCTCGAGGCTGGAAGTTATTACGATGACGAAGATTTCGACGGCGCGGAGCTCGGCGGTTTTCAGCGGCTGTACAGCGAAGCGGGTTTCGCCGCCACCGAAGATCACAGCGTCAGCCTGCTCGCCGGCGAATGTTTCGGCGGCACGACGGTCATTAATTACTGCACGTCGTTTCGAACGCCCGACGACATTCGAACGGAATGGGCCGCGGCGGGAGTGCCGTGGTTCACGAGCGACGAATACACGCGCAGCCTCGACGCGGTGTGCGAAAGATTGCACGTCAATCGCGATCACAATCGCGTCTCGCACCGCGAACAAATTCTGGATCGCGGCCTGCGCGCACTGGGATGGCACGTCGACGCCATGCCCCGCAATGTGGCCGGCTGCGACCAGGGAAAAGTTTGCGGTTATTGCGGCTACGGCTGCATTCTCGGCGCCAAGCAATCTTCGACGAAAACGTGGCTCGCGGATGCGCAACAGCATGGCGCTCGATTCGTCGTTGATACGCGCGCCCTGCGCGTTCGAATCAAGGCCGGTTCCGCGACTGGCGTAGAAGCGCGTTCGAAACGGGGCCACCGTGTACGCATTCGCTGCAAAGCGGTCATCAGCGCTTGCGGCTCTCTCCACACACCGGCGCTGTTCCTTCGTTCCGGACTGCGCAATGAAAACATCGGCCGGCATCTCCACCTCCATCCCGTTTCGAACGTTTGCGGCGTATTCGAAGAAGAGATTCGTCCATGGGAAGGGACCATGCAGGCGATCTACTCCGACGAGCACCGCTTCCTCACTGGGAATTTCGGAGTGAAGTATGAAACCACGGCGCTCCAACCCGTCATCGGCGTTGCCGTTCTTCCGTGGCGCGATCCGGCACAGTACCGTTCCCTGCTCGCGAAGCTTTCGCACATTTCGGCAATCGGTGTACTTTTGCGCGATCGCGACGCCGGCCGTGTCACGATCGATGCCGAGGGCCATCCCGTTTCCCACTACTCACTTTCGAATTTCGATCGCGCGCATCTTCGTAGCGGTTTCATCGGCGCAGCACGCATCCTGGAAGCGGCCGGCGCGCGCCAGATTTTCTCGCCGCATGCGAAGTGGTGCAGTTACGAGCCCGGCCGCACCGGCTCACTCGATACTTTCACGCAGACCATGGATTTAGCGGGTTGGGATTCCGGGCGACTGGCGCTCTTTTCATTTCATATCCAAGGCACCGCACGGCTAGGGGGCTCGGTGAAAACCTCCGCCACCAATCCGGACGGCGAAGCCTGGGAAGCGCACAACCTGTACGCGATGGACGGTTCTACTTTCCCCTCGGCTTCCGGCGTCAATCCCATGATATCGATCGAAGCTATCGCCCACCGAAACGCCACCGCGCTCGCAGCGCGAATGAACTGAAGGCGTACGACGGCCGGCGCTACCGCCGTTCTTTTCTGAAAATGGTGAAGAATTACCAAGGACTTAATAGCTTTGGAATTCTGTTTGCGCCCAAATTTGTTTCGATTTGTTACAATTCTTTCCCGTCGCTACCGCTTATAATAAGAGGTGGCGCTTTACTGTATGAAAGCAATATGTTTAGCGGTGCCTGTGAGGAGCCGTCCCCGGCCCCGCACCTGCACTGAATTAGGGTTCGGACCTCCCGCATAGGCCGGGTCGCCGGTTCTGCGTCCGAACGAGGAAACTACCTTGGGACGGAGTGCAACACTTTCGGACACTCATCGAAGACGCAGCCGTGGTTTCAGCATGGTGGAGCTTGCGGTTTCGCTGAGCGTGGCTTTGATTCTGACGGCCGTCGCCATCCCTTCGATTACGCGCTCGTTGCGCACCTACCAGCTCAACGATGCGGCTGCCCGCCTGTCCGACGAGCTGAAATTTACACGATTTGAAGCTGTTCGCCGGAACACGCAGATCAATTGCCAGATCAAACAATTTGGCACCGACTGGATCGTTTGGACGGACTCAATCAGTAACGGGACGGTCGATCCGACCGAGAAACAGATCTTAATCAGCGGGTTTGTGACCCTTCTTCCAGCGGGAGCGCCGCCAAATTCGTCCACGATTACGTCGAAGCTGGGCGCCAACAGCACTCTGACCACACTATCCGGCACCAACAGCTCCGTCACTTTTGATGCGCGTGGCGCGGTTTTGTCTTTGACCGCCGACGTGTTCTACCTTGGCAGCGCAGCCAACCCCGAGTTCGGCTATCGCGCTGTGATTTTGCTGCCCTCCGGTGCCGTACAGATTTGGACCGCTCCTGCCGGCGGCACCTGGCAACGGATTGGCTAGTTGAAAGACGAGAGAAAAGAAACAGGAATGCCATTCGCACTCACAAAGCGCCGCAGCCGCGAAAGGGGTTTCAGTGTCCTTGAGATGATGTTCGCGACCATCATCTTGCTCGTGGGTCTTGTGGCCATCGCGCAGCTCGTGCCGGCCACCATCCTTATGAACTACCGGAATCGCAACGATTCGTCCGCTCTCGTATTTGCGCAACGCGAACTGGATCAGTTTTTGGACCAGCAGCTCTCCTTGTCAGTTCCCTTTACCGATGCGCTTGGAAACACGTGCTCGCTTGGCGATCCAGCGAGTCCGAACACAATCCAGCCGGATAATTCTTCGGTAGTTGTTATCAACAATCAGACCCTTATCAATTTTGGCGTAGCCCCGGTCGCCAACTATAGTTTTACCTATCAGGACCTTACGGATCCCAGCGGCATAACGTATGACATTCGCTGGGCGGTGATCCTTACCGGCAACGGCACCAAGGTTTACAGCAAGCGTTTCATCCTGGGCGTGCGGCAACAGGGCGGGAACGGCTATTTTCAGCCCATCACGCTCGATACCATGGTGCAGAAATGAATCGGCGCCAGGGCAGGCGGCAGCAGGCGGGTTTTACGCTCATCGAGTTACTGACCGCTCTCGGAATCTTTCTTATTGTGTGCGGGGCGGCGTTCACCCTGCTAGCCTCTTCGCAACAACGGGCAAGGACGGAATCCCAATTACTGACTTCTTTCCAGGAAGCCAGGCTCGCGCTGGATCAGATCGTGCGTGATGTGAATGACGCCGGATATCCACCGCCATCCTACAGCGATGGTGTTCCCTCTCATTCCGCAAGCACTCCCTTTGCCTGGTATCCCAACTATACGATCCCGACTCCCTGCGCGGTCGGCATCAACTGCGATCCGCCGAGCGATTTTGACATCATCATCGAGACCAACCCCAATCGGCAGGATCCTTCGAGCAAGGTTCAGTGGATTCGTTACAAATTGGACCCAACGACGTCAACTCTGATGCGTGGGGCAGCAGACAAGACGAGCGGTGGTGAACCGACCGTGGAAACGGCAGACAAGCTTGCACCCCTTGTGCAAAATGTTGTAAATAACTCTTCCCCCGCGCAGATCGCACAATACCAGGCAATCTATCCGGGCATGTTCCCGAGCGGCAATCCCGTGCCAATCTTTTCCTATACATGCGACAAAACGTCTGGGTCCGTGACGCAGATAGTCTCGTGTCCCTTGGCGGGAGCCGATAACATTCCGGCAAACATTCGGGACGTTACGGTGACCCTTATCGTTGCTTCTCCGCTTCCGGATGCCACGACCGGACAGCCCCGTCTCGTACAATTAGTTGGGCGCGGCCGCCGTATCAATCCCAATCAATGAGGTCGAGGGAATCGAAGTGTGGGCGCGAAACACAATTCGAAAGCGGCGGAGGGAAGCAGGGATCGCCCTGCTCATTTCCATTTTTGTTTTGCTCTTGATCAGCGTGGTGGCGATTGCCTTGATCGTTTCTTCCGGAACGGAATCGGCTCTCGCCGGTAACTATCGTTCCTCAGCAGGCGTGTACTACGCGGCCCTATCGGGACTGGAAGAAGCACGCGGGCGGCTCCTGGCGAGGAACCCCAACGCTTTCAAGATCACCAATCCGACCGGATTCTTGCCGGCGCCGGGAACTCCACTCAACATAGGGGATGCCTATTATGTGATTAATCCCGTGCCGGGAGAAACCGTAGCGCCCTGGGACGTCGGCACAAGCACTACTTATCCGGATCTCGAATTTGGGGTAGAGTTCGCCAGCAGCGGCTATTCGCAGCCACCCAACTCTTCACCGTCAGCCAACTCGGTCTGGAACAGGAGCCCACTGAACTCTTTGAACGTCCCGGGCCCTCTTTACAAGTGGGTGCGCATCAACGCAGTTTCGGAAAAATCGCTGAATCTCGATGTCGATCATGACAATCTTGCGAACTCGACCACTCCGCTGTACTACGACGGGACTCTCTCTCGTTTCAGCAATAGCTCGTTGGCGGGCCCGCAAGTCCTGGAGATCACGTCGCTTGCAACTCTGCCGAACGGCAGCCAGAAGCTCGTTCAATACCTTGTTGTGCCCTTCCCGGTCGCGCTGCCCCCTTTTCTCGGGGCACTTACGCTCTCTGGTAGCCCAGGTGCAGACCCAGTTTTTCATGCTCCAGCCAATAACAATGGGTACGCAGTGAAGGGGGATGGCTGGGATTGCAACGGCAATCCTGCTGGACCGCCAGTTAGTGCGATCAATATTTACGGCGATTACCCGGGTAGCAGCTCCGGGAGCGCCGTCAACGGCGTTGTCGGCGGCATTCGGCCCCCTTCAACTTCCCCCCCTCGAACGAATTACACGGGCCAGGGTGGCGCGCCGGATGTCGAGTACCTGAACGCGTTCCAAACGCCAAGTCAACTCAACGCCCTTGCTCAGACGATTATTCAATCCGCAGATGCCGTCGTTCCAGCAGGTTCCGCGGCAACCCAGACTTCCTTTATGAATTCCCTGAACATGTCTCCATCCAACATGCTGACTGTGGTTTCGAACGGTGATCTGGATTTGAGCCACTGGGGCAACACAGGATACGGACTTCTTCTGGTGACAGGAAATTTCACCATGGACCCGGACAATGGCTGGCGGGGAGTTATTCTGGTGATCGGGCAAGGCAAAATTAATAACACAGATAATAACGGAAGCCGTGAAATTGACGGCGCGGTTTTCGTTGCCAAAACGAACGACACGTCAGGAGTTGCGTTACCCGACCCGAATTTGGAGGAGGCGTCCGTAATATTCGACGACATTATGGAAGGTACCGGCATCAGGTACAGCAGCTGCTGGATCCAAAAGGCGCAACCCATCGACAGTTACAGAGTTCTCTCCTTCCACGAAATCCCCCAGCCATAGATTCTTCACCCAGGACCCTGTCCCATAGACTCAAAATGTTTCTCAATTCGATAAACGGAATTTTTGATTCCTCAGCAATCGCATATTGCCGCGTAGAGTGAATAAAGGGATATCTCTCCGGAGATCCGCATGAAAATGCATCTCTTCATCGTTCTGGTTCTTCTATCTCTCTGGAGTCGCGCGGCCAGGGCACAAGACGCCCCCGCCTCCGCCAAGTCTGATGTGTGGCTCCCCGGAAAGCCCTGGGCGCTAGAGCTGGATGGCACGGGCTTCACAGCGCGGGCCAACGAAATCCAGCCCGACGGCCGGCGCTACTTTCGCGCGGAAAATACCAAGACCCGCGCCGTGGTTTCTGTTTATCTGGAAGCTTCGAAAGCGCTTGTGCAGCCCGGCGAATGCAAACATTCACTCGAAGAGAAATTGAAGCGCAATTCATCGCTGGCCTCAGGCTCATTGAGAGGAGTCGTCACTCGCGAGAGCGGCGAAATGCAGATACTGGAATTCACGCTGCCGGAACTCGATGGCGTGCCGACCAGTCAGAAGAATATCTTTGGCTGCCTGATCAAAGACGACGTTTTCGTGGACCTCCACATTTCCAAAGTTTTCTTCAAACCCACCGATCAGCCCCTCTTCGATGCTCTTCTGCAATCGGTCCACTTCGTGCCCAGGGAAGCCGGCGATACATCCGTTCCCGCGGGGAACAGCCTGAAACTCTTTCAGGAAGGCAGCCGCTACTTCATCGCGCATCAATATCGCGAGGCCATACCGTTCTATCGGAAAGCCTTCGAAATCGAGAAGAGTACGCCCACGCTGGACAAGAACCTCTGGCGCGTGCTGATCGACAATCTCAGCACCGCCTATGGGATCACGCATGACTTGAGCAACGCCCGCGAGGCCCTCACCTACGGTGTTACGAAAGACCCGGACTATCCGCGCTTTTACTACAACCTCGCCCGCATCACGGCCGAGAAGGGCGACCTCCCGGACACGGAAAATTATTTGAAATTGGCGTTCGAACGCCGCGAGAATCTTATCCCCGGAGAAACTTTTCCGGATGCCCGCGTCGACGACTCCTTCCAGACACTCCTCCTGCAAAAGGAATTTCGTCAATTCCTTGCCTCGCTCTACAGTCCGCCGGAATAGTCCTGCGCTTTTACGGGATTTTGGCGCTCGGACTCCCTGGGCGGTATAATGGCCGGATGCGGAATAGCCAGGGAAGCGCGCAGATGCACGGCACTACGGTGCTGTGCGTGCGCCGGGACAATAAGGTTGTGCTCATCGCCGACGGACAGGTGACCATGGGCGATCACGTGATGAAGCACACCGCGCGCAAAACGCGGCGCCTCTTCAATGACAAAGTCGTCGCCGGCTTCGCCGGTTCGACTGCCGATGCAATTACGCTTTTTGAACGCTTCGAAGGGAAACTTCAGGAGTTCTCCGGCAATCTGCAAAAGGCAGCCGTGGAACTGGCCAAGGAATGGCGCAAAGACCGCGCGCTGCGGCACCTCGAAGCATTGCTCATCGTGGCTGACACCAAAGGGACATTCATACTTTCCGGCAACGGGGACGTCATCGAGCCGGATGACGGCCTGGTGGCCATCGGGTCCGGCGGAACGTACGCTCTGGCCGCGGCGCGCGCGCTTCTGAAGCATTCCAGGCTCAGCGCCAAAGATTTAGCCATGGAAGCCATGCGCATTGCCAGCGAGATTTGCATTTTCACCAACGCGAACTTTACAGTGGAAGAGCTCTAGGGGTCAGACGTGAAAACACAGCAGACTGTTTTTGCGCAGCAAAGGAATTGAGCAACTCATGCCCACCAAGTCTGAAAAAGAATTGATCATCGCGCCCGGCGGCAATGGCGCGCCGCCCGTCGAGGGAGAAGAACTCCTTCCCGCGCTCGACGACATGACGCCGCGCGAGATCGTTCTGGAGCTTGACAAGTACATCGTGGGGCAAGCCGCGGCCAAGCGGGCCGTAGCGGTGGCGTTGCGCAATCGCGTCCGCCGCCAAAAGCTTCCGCCGGAAATCGCGGAAGATGTTTTGCCGAAGAACATTCTCATGATCGGGCCCACCGGCGTCGGAAAGACGGAGATTGCCCGGCGTCTGGCGCGCCTTGCGGGCTGCCCGTTTGTTAAAGTCGAAGCTTCAAAATATACGGAAGTTGGTTACGTCGGGCGCGATGTGGAATCCATGGTCCGCGATCTCGTGGAAACCTCCATCGACATGATCCGCGAGGAAAAGCTCGATGAAGTCGCCGACCGCGCCGAAGAGGCTGCGGAAGAACGCGTGCTCGATCTCCTGCTTCCGCCGCCGCCGCCCCCTGCGCCCGGCACTCCGGAAGCCGAAGCCGCCGCGCAGCGCGAGCAGAACCAGCGCACGAGAGAGAAACTTCGCGCGCAGCTTCGCGAAGGCAAGCTGGATCAGCGCATGGTGGATATCGAAGTCCGCGAACGCGCCATGCCCTCGTTCGAAATCATCTCCAACCAGGGCGTCGAGGAGATGGATGTCAATATCAAGGACATGCTCTCCGGCATGTTCGGCCAGCAAAAGAAGAAGCGGAAAATGAGCGTGGCCGACGCGTTTGAGTATTTGATCCAGGAAGAGGAGAACAAACTCCTCGACATGGATCAAGTCACGCGGGTGGCCGTGGAGCGCGCCGAGCAGATGGGAATTATTTTCATCGACGAGATCGATAAGGTTGCCGGCCGCGAATCCGGCCATGGGCCCGATGTATCGCGCGAAGGCGTGCAACGCGACATTTTGCCGATCATCGAAGGCACGACTGTGAACACCCGCTACGGGATGATTCGAACCGACCATATTCTTTTTATCGCTGCGGGCGCGTTCCATGTGTCGAAGCCGTCCGATCTGATCCCGGAACTGCAGGGCCGCCTGCCCATTCGCGTCGAATTGCAATCGCTAAAGGAAGAAGATTTCATTCGCATTCTCACCGAGCCGAAGAACGCGCTCATTAAGCAATACGTGGCCCTCCTGGAGACCGAAGGCGTCAAGCTGAACATTACCGAAGATGCCGTCGCCGCCGTCGCGAGGTTCGCCACAAGCGTGAACGAGCAGACGGAAAATATCGGCGCGCGGCGCCTGCACACCATCCTCGAAAAAGTTCTCGATGAAATTTCGTTCGAAGCGCCCGACCTGAAGAAGAAGAACGTAAAAGTGGACGCCGCCTACGTTACCAAGCAGCTCGCGGATATCGTCAAGAACCAGGATCTGAGCCGCTACATTCTGTAGTTCCTGAAATTGGAAAATGGAAAATAGAAACGGGACGCGGCTGTCTATCACAAAACTCCCTGCGCAACTTTTTCCCGTTTTCCATTTTCTTTTTTCCATTTTCTCCTTATCCGCTGGTTGCGGCGCTCCAGGTGAGCCGGTTCCTCCTTCGCCGCCGGTACCCGCAGCCATTACGGATCTTGCCGCCCGTCAGCTTGGCGATGGCGTTCTCCTGTCCTTCACGCTTCCCACGAACTCCGCTTCAGGGAGCCGGCTTCCCGAACCACCCGCCGTCGAAATTCTCCGCGGCATCACCCGGCGCGACGGTACGCCCGATCCAAAGTCGTTCCGAGCCGTCGACACAATTCCAAGCACGCTCGTGACTACCTACGTCACCCAAAAGCGCGTGGAGTTCATCGACACGCTCTCCCCGCAAGATCCCCAAGCGAGTTCGGGTACAACTCTTGCGTATCGAGTGCGCACACGAACTTCCAGGAAACGCGCGTCCGCTGATTCAAACACCGTTTTGGTCCAAGTCTTTCCTGTTCCGCAGAAGATTGCTCCTGTCGAAACTCAAGTGACGGAGTCCGCCATCGAATTACGCTGGGCGGCGCCGGCAAGCACATCGGCGGGGGCCAACCTCTCTGGGGCTCTGATGTATCACGTCTATCGCGCTGAAGTAGATCCGGCCTTCCTCAAGGCCGCCGAGGAAAGAGGCTCGCTTTTGGAAACTAAATCGGGGCTTGCGCTTCTCGCTACGTCGGCCGCGCCCAGTTACCAGGACACATCGTTCGAGTTCGGCAAGTCGTACCTCTATATCGTCCGAAGCGTCTTAACCGCGAACGGACTTTCACTCGAATCCGACGATTCGCAACACGTCATCGTCACTCCTCGCGACATTTTTCCGCCTGCAGCGCCTCAAGGGCTGGTCGCTGCTTTGCTCCCAGGCGCTACTCCAGAAAGTTTCGTTGTCGAACTGTCCTGGTCCATCAGCCTTGAAACCGATTTGGCAGGCTACCGCGTCTATAGAAGTGAGCAGGAGAACGTAAGGGGTCAGCTGCTTACTGCTGAATTGTTGCTCGCGCCTGCGTATCGTGATACGTCTGTAGAGCCTGGCCATCACTACTGGTACACGGTGACAGCGGTCGATCACGCGGGAAATGAAAGTGCGCCCAGCGCGGCCGTCGCCATTGACATCACGCAACTATTGCCGTAGATACGGGTTACACAATCGTTCGCATCTTGGGAGCCCAGCCTCGGATGTCAGTTCGCGCACATCTACCGGGTTACCGTTGGTTCCAGGTTTTCCCCAACGCGACCATTCGAATTGGCATCTACGCCGCTTTCGGTCTGATTCTGGCGTTCACCACCTGGTTGTTTCTGGCCAATCGCGTCTCGTTCCTCGACCGTGTCGCGTTGGAACGCAACATAGCGGCCGGCCTGCTACTTTGCCTGTTCGCGCTGATTCCCATCCTTCGATTCTTGCGCATGCCCGGGCATTTGCTGGCTTCCGGGTTGGTCGCGTGGCTGATCTTCAGCTTGTATTATCGCTTCCTGTGTTTGTTTTTCCGGAAACTCGGCGATTGGCATGGCACGATGGAGATTTTCATGTATGGAGCCGTCGTCTACCTGATCGTTGCGACACTGTCCTGGATTGGCGTGGCCATCTGGAGAGTTCGCGAAGCACACTTTTCTCATCACAACAATCATGCGAGCTGATCAACGATGAAATTCTGCCGCTTTGCGATGCGCGACGCTTCCTCGCTGACCTCTGACGCGCCGCCATACGGCCTGATAGAAGGCGACAGCATTCTCGAAATCGCCGGCGTCCCTTGGGGACAGTGGTCTCGCGGCTCACGCTCCGTGCGTCTCGCCGATGCCCGCTTGCTCGCCCCGGTGGCGCCGTCAAAAATTGTTTGCGTCGGCCGTAACTACGCGGCGCACGCCGCCGAGTTCGGCAACGAATTACCGAAGGAGCCGCTCATCTTTCTTAAGCCCCCTTCTTCGATCATCGGTCCTCAAGAAGCGATTGTTCTGACAAAGTATTCGAATCGTGTTGAGCACGAGGGCGAACTGGCAATCGTAATTGGCCGCCGATGCTCGAATCTGCCCGATTCCGACGATTCACTTTCCTTCGTGATGGGCTATACGTGCCTCAACGACGTCACCGCGCGCGATCTCCAGAAGAGTGATGTTCAATTCACTCGAGCAAAAGGCTTCGATACGTTTTGTCCTGTTGGCCCGCACATCGAAACCGAGCTCGACCCAACCAATGTTCTTGTCGAGACGCGCGTCAACGGCTCGCTCCGCCAGTCCAGCAGCACATCCCTGATGATTTACGCGCCCGCATTCCTCGTCCGCTGGATCTCCCGCATGATGAGGCTGAACCCCGGCGACATCATCGCCACGGGCACACCCGCAGGCGTCGGCTCGCTCCTGGCCGGGGACGTCGTCGAGGTCAGCGTCGCCGGTGTTGGCGTGTTGCGCAATCCGGTGCGCGCTCCGCGAGCGTAGTTACACCCAAGCCGCGTGGATTAGGTAAAATACGCAGCAGTGGGGCCACCGGTAGCACAGAGACTTTTCTTGCTCCAGGGCATGCGCGAGTCTCTCCGCGCACGATCTCAGAGCCCCCTCATTTGACACTACGGAGCCTGTTCCTTGAAGGCCTTGCTCGCTGACTGGAAACTGGTGCTGGCCATGGGTGGCGCCGCGATCGCCGCGCTGGCCATGATCGCTTACGCATTCTTCCGCCCGGCGGTGGACCCTGAAGAAGCGGAACGCAAGCGCCGTCTTCATCTGAACCAAATTGGGCGAATTGCGGAAGGCCAGGTGGTCGAACTTGTTGAGCACCCTCCGGAAGCGAAGGAAGCACGCAAGCGTTTGTTTGGCGGGAGCGCCCGCCCGCTCGAAGCGAGACGGCCTCGCCACCTCGTCTCCTACAGCTATTCGATTTCCGGCGTTACTTATCACACCGCGCAGGACATCACCGGCCTGGAAGGACAAATTCGCTTCGAGCGGCTCGTTGCCGGCCAGCCCGCCAGCGTCAAGTACGACACCGCCAATCCAACCGATTCCATCATCGTGGCCGATGACTGGTCTGGCTTGCGCTGAGTTTCGAGGCTGCGCTAAACCCTTCACGGTCGCTGATGCCGTTGCCGGCAATTGCGAGCCTTCCACGTTCTGATTTCTGCCCTATTGCGCTATCCTTCTCCTTGCCGCGCTAGAGCGGCCATAACCAACTCACATGAAAATGATCATCGCTTCCTTCCTGACAACCGTTCTCATCGTGGCGATGACTCTCGGCGCAATGTTCATTCTGGTGCAGGCGACTGAATACGTGACTTCGCTCGAATCTCCCCTGCGCCGCGCCTCCGCCATGGGTGCGGAGTTGCTCCTTGGCGTCGTCCTTCTACTCGGCACCGTCTGGCTCGCCACGCATCTTGCTGTACGCATCTTCGCTACCGAGGAACCGCCTTCCGCGGGAGGTTCCGTTGTCTGAAACTAAGCGCGGCTTGTCCTCTGAAGCAAGGCATCGCGACCGCATGGAAGAGCTCCACCGTATTTCGGCGGAAGCGGAGGCAGGTGGCGGCTCTGAGCGCCGCGAGCGCGAACACAAAGCCGGCAAGCTCACTGCGCGCGAGCGCATTCATCTTCTGCTGGATGAAGGAACCTTCGAGGAACTGGACAAATTTGTACGCCATCGCTGCGTGGATTTCGGCATGCAGGAGCAGCGACCTGCCGGCGACGGTTTTGTTACCGGCTTCGGCCGCATCGATGGCCGCCTGGTCTATGTGTTCGCGCAGGATTTCACCGTCTTCGGCGGTTCGCTCTCGGAGACCAACGCGTTGAAAATCTGCAAGATCATGGACCTGGCGATGCGCGCCGGCGCTCCCGTTATCGGCCTGAACGATTCGGGCGGCGCGCGCATCCAGGAGGGCGTCGCTTCGCTCGCCGGCTACGCCGATATTTTCCTGCGCAATACGCTGGCCAGTGGCGTCATTCCGCAAGTCAGCGCCATCATGGGCCCGTGCGCGGGCGGCGCGGTCTATTCGCCGGCCATCACCGATTTCATATTCATGACGCGCGAGACTTCGTACATGTTCGTCACCGGCCCCGACGTCATCAAGACCGTCACGCACGAGGAAGTCACCAAGCAGGAGCTCGGCGGGGCCAGGACGCACAACGAGAAGAGCGGCGTCGCCCATTTTGTTTCCCGGGACGATGCCGATTGCCTCGCCATGATCCGCGAGCTGATGAGTTTTCTTCCTTCGAACAATGTCGAAGATGCGCCGCGCCGCGCAACCTCGGACTCGCCGGCTCGTCGCGATGAATCTCTTAACACCCTCGTTCCCGCCGATCCCCAGAAGCCCTACGACATGAAGGATGTCGTTCATGCCATCGTTGACGACGGCTACTTCTTCGAGGTCCACGAGCACTACGCGAAAAACATCGTTGTGGGCTTTGCCCGTCTCGACGGCCGCCCCGTCGGCATCGTCGGCAATCAACCTGCGTTCCTCGCCGGTGTTCTCGATATCAATGCTTCCGTCAAGGGCGCGCGCTTCGTCCGTTTCTGCGATGCATTTAACATTCCGCTGATCACGTTTGAAGACGTTCCCGGGTTTCTTCCCGGCACGCAGCAGGAATTCGGCGGCATCATTAAACACGGCGCAAAGCTGCTTTTTGCATTTGCCGAAGCCACCGTCCCGAAAATCACCGTCATCACGCGCAAAGCGTACGGAGGGGCCTACTGCGTTATGGCTTCGAAGCACATCCGCACGGACGCCAACTTCGCCTGGCCTACCGCCGAGATTGCCGTCATGGGCCCCGAAGGCGCGGTGAATATCGTCTATAGACGCGAACTGGACAAAGCTCCTGAATCCGAACGCGAGATCCTACGCCAGGAAAAAATCGCCGAATTCCGCGACCGCTTCGCCAATCCCTTCGTTGCCGCGGAG
>Ga0209158_1001910_pt1 | contig 13352 bp, 10 predicted proteins | sample GraSoiAngelo_140_FD_185897 | JGI IMG/M metagenome (GOLD analysis project Ga0209158, IMG submission 185897) | Grasslands soil microbial communities from the Angelo Coastal Reserve, California, USA - 14_0929_12_30cm (SPAdes) (version 2) | ecosystem: Environmental > Terrestrial > Soil > Grasslands ...
CAGTTCGTTTGTACGAGGACGCCACCAGTGCGGGACAATATGCGCCCTCTTTCTCCGGTTGTTAGCAATCCCACAGAGGAGAAAGAGGGCGCATATTGTCCCGCACTGGTGGCGTCCTCGTACAAACGAACTGGAACGAGCAACCGCAAGAGGGCAAACCTTCGTTTCCGTCGTTGGAGTTGAAAGTCCACCTCACCTCTTTCGAATGCCGACTATTCACCGCTTCCCGACAGCACTTCCGGAATTGTCTTCCAGGCATGTTGCAAACGACGGGTTCGCTCGCGCGGTAACCTGCCACAGACCCGTGAGACCAGGTTTGACCTCCAGGCGAGAATGATGCTCAGGGCGATATAACGCCACGTCGTCCAATGGATGCGGCCGCGGGCCTACCAGGCTCATGTCCCCTTTCAGGACATTCCACAGTTGAGGCAACTCGTCCAGGCTGTACTTGCGCAAAAACCTGCCGAGCCGCGTGACACGCGGATCATTGGCCATCTTGAAAAAGGGAACTCGGCGCTCACTGAGATGGAGAAGCCTCTGGCGCAGAAGGCTGGCGCCAGGAATCATCGTCCGAAACTTGTAGCAAGCCAAGGGAGCGCCTATTTTCCCCACACGCAGTGATCGATAGATGACCGGGCCTCGCGATTCGAGTTTCACTGCAACGGCGATCACAAGCATCAACGGCCAGAGCAAAAGAATCGTGATCGAAGCGACTAGGTAATCCAAAATCCGTTTGGCAAATCTGCCCAGGGCCGAAATAGCTTCCGGTCGCAACCGGCAATTGCTTCCGGCTCCCGCGCGATCCCAGGGGGCTCGGTTCGCAAAGCGATGGGCAAGGGATTGCAAGCGCTTTGCGTCAGCCAAATCGATAGCTAACTCAACGTCCAAGCCCTGAAATTCAGTAGGGAACGGCAGAAGGAGGGGCAGTGCCGCTGACGTTTGTCGGCGGTTGACTGGATTCGCGGAGCTTGCAGATCTTGCCATCATGAGGATTTACCCCTGCGAATTCCCACTCCAGGGAACCCCCAATTGCTTCTTGTCCGGTCGCGCTGGCGCAGGGCATCCGCCACCTCTTGATACGGACATTCCGAAGAGAGCTTAGAGTCGCCTTGCCACTTCGTCGATAAGGTGCAGTCTGCATTTGAAATGCGGGAAAACACCCTAGAGCATTTCTTTGGCCCCCTCGCTCAGAATTAGGGCTATTGGAAGCTTCAGCCCCGCCCTAGGGAGACAGCATCGTGCCGACCGTGGAGGAAAGATCCGTGGAAAACGCCAACTGGGGAGAACGTTTTTCACGCCTTCGTACGTCATGCCAATGCCGAGAACACAGGATGGCTCCTGCCATTTCTTTTGGCTTGATCTTGATGCTCACGCTCCAAGTCTCCGTGCTTACTACCTCTGCCGACTCTGCCTCTGTCTCACAAGAGCAAACGCAAAGCACGAAAAGGCAACCGTTAGGTTCCCTCACGGCAACAGGCCAGGTGTACGTGAACGACAAGGTTGCGCCAGCGGAATCTACGGTTTTTGTTGGCGATACGATTCGCACAGGCGAGGCTAGCACCGCGATATTCACGATGACCGGTAATGGCACATTAAAGATAGGTGCGCAATCTCAGGTTGTCATCTCCGGCGACCCACAGTTCGCCACGGAGTTGCAGAGTGGCACGGCGGTGATTGACTCCATCAGCGGACCGTCTGGTATCAAGCTTCGTGTAGGGAACTTTGCGGTGGTTCCTGCCGTCCGCTCCAGAGTGACGTCTGCGAAAATTGAGGCACAGCCCGGCGGAACATTTCAGGTGACCTGCTTGACCGGCGACATAAGCACGCTCCCACTGCAAGGCGGTTCAGGTCAGCTTTTGGAAGCGGGGCAATCGGTCAGTAGTTCGCCGGGCCGAGGGCTGGTCGCGCAAAAGCAATCCGGTCTCAAGCTCTCAGGATCGAGCCACACTGAGGCCTTGAAGGGCCGGACAGGCTGGACTCTCTTCGGTTTGGCGGGTGCGGGAGCTGGTGCTGCAGCATTGGCATTGACGCATGGCGGCGGAACACCGGTGAGCCCATCCACTCCGTAGAAAACAAGCGGCTTTAGGTTTCTTGAAAGACCTGGCTTTTCACTGCTCTACTGCAGAAGAGCATCGCTCGTCTTTTACTCACCTAGTTTTTTGGAGGCCACATTTGACAACCGAAACGAGACGGTAACGTCTTCTTCGGTTTCCATGGCTTGTCCGGCGAGAATTGTCGGTGAGAAACGCCACTGGTGAACCGCATTCATCGCCGCCGGTACGAGCAATGACGGGCCGTTGAGCGGAGTCAGGCTCTGTACCGCACCTTCACGGCCAAAAACGACATGGAGGTTGACGGTGCCTTCTACGCCCTGTTGTTTCGCCTCCTCGGGATAAACGGGGTCAACGCGCAGAACCAGACGACCCATCTGCAAACTTTTTCCTTGCCGAGATTTCTTGGAGTTTTCTTTCTCCGGCATTCGGATGGAAGGATAGGGATCGAAGCTGACCGCCACCACTGGCGCCCTTGCCACTGGAACTTCAGGCTGTTTTGGTGCGGGGGGCGGCGCCTCTTTCTCCTTACCGAAAATGGATGCAGCCTCGGGTTGAATTGGCGTCGCAGCCAATGAGGGTGGAGGCGTATTTAACTCCTTTTTCGGTGTTGGCAGAACTGCCGCGGCTTGGACGGGCTTATTCTCTATCCGCTTATTCTCTACAAATTTGTTCTCCGTGGTTCTATTCTCCTGGGGTCGCACAAGCGCAGGAGCAACGCTCCGCGTTGGTTCGGGCCTCAGCTCACGAGGCGGAGTTGTTTTTCGCTCAACCCGGTCCGCACTGCGGGGCGGCGAATTCACCGCCGGCGCGTGCCGCAACCCGCCATCATTTTGATTTTGTACTCTCTGTTTCATTGCAGAATCGATGCTCCTGCCCATGTTTTCTGCAAGAGGTTTTATGGTGTCTGCTTGCGGCGTGATATTCTCGTTCTGCCGGATGGAGGGATCCGCGGTTGGCGTCTCAGGAGCGACCTGCGTCTCTTGCTTGGATTCGCTCGGGATCGTGGCCTTAGGAACATTCTGCGCGACTAGCCCGCTATCTTTATTCAGGTAATTTCGCTGCAGTAAGGCCCAACCTAGTCCCAATAGAATTACTGCAGCGGCGACCAACGCCTTGCGGCCGGCCCAGCCTCGTGGCTCGACAGCATGTCTAGGTGGCCGCGGTGGCTTGATCTTTGCAACGCGCCTTCTTGCCGAGGCTCTTGCAAAGACTCCCTTCATTCCGGATAGGAACACCGCGGAGCGCGGTACCGCGGGGGCATGGAGGCGCTCTTCAAAAGATGCCGTGGACTCGCGTGGTACAGAAACCGGGCTCTCCAACTCCGCAAAACTCGGCACAGCGGACGGTAGATTCTGCCTGCCGCGAACCTTGCTCTCTTCTCGTTGAGACTCGTCGGCAGGGTCTCCCAGCGAAACCCATTCCCTGATCCTTGTGCGCACATTTTCCGCAAGGCCGATAAATTCGATTCCCGCTTCTTTCCGGGAATCGCTGATCCACGCAAGGCGTCCCTTTGCCTCGATCCAATCCTCGGAATCCGGAAACCGAACGCGGATCTGGTTGAAGTGAGAATCTCGCAACGCGGCCGCAGCCGTAAGCGCCAATCCGCCCTCGCCGAGATTGAAAGCGAGTCCACCGTTGTCATCACTCAATACCGCTTGTGTGAACAGCAAAATGGGCCGCCGCGAATACGAGCGACGCTCAGGAAGTGACAAACGCGGCCGGCCTTGGCGAGCTTCCTCCGGCGGGGGCGGCGTTCGCGTCTCCCCTCGGTCTGAAGAACCCTCCGCCCTCCGCTCTTCCGTGAATGCCGTACTTTCGAAGGCCGAGGCAACAGCTTTGCGCGCATCGACGAATGTGTGGCTCTTCATTGAAGGAGAAGGAGGCGCTTCGGCTTCCTCGGCGGCCCCAAGAAAATCGCCGGCCTGCGCTTCTTCTTCCGCCCCCACCCTGGAGCTTGCAACATCCGCGAACGAGAACCGGGAGCCGCGTTTCTTTGGCGCTTTCGTCTCTGGCAATTGCATCTTGGGGAGTTCCGGTTGGTCCTGCTCCAAGCTGTTTTTGTCGGTCTGAGCAGAGATCCATCTGTGGATACGGTCGCGGTGCTCCTCGCCAAGGTTGACAAATCTCACGCCTGCTTCTTTTCCAGATTTACTCTTCCATACGATCCGCCCGTTCGCCTCAATCGCTCCCTCGATTTCCGGTAGTTGGATTTGCATCTTTGGCAGCTCATCGCCCGTCTCTCTTCCTTGTAGAACGCCTGCTGCCGTCAGAGCCAGCCCACTTTCGCTTATCCACGTGGCGATTCCTCCGTTTCCATCGTCCAGTTCTACATAAATCAGGGACGAAGCGCGTACTCGCTGGGTGGCGCGCCGTTCAGTTGCTGCGGCCGTGCTTTCCGAGCCTTTCATTTTGTCGGGCCTGCCTCGCAGTTGTTGCAGGAGGGCGGTGGCAACAAACCTCAACGGATAAATTATGTTCTCGCTTTTCCGCAATCTTCAATCGGGCAAATACTTGAAGCCTTTGCGTACGCCGCGAAACGCATTGCCACACAATTCCTCTAAGTGCTTGTCTGTCAGCAGATTGCGAGGGCTGGCCCAGAGACGGATAGGCTTAGTCCTCCTGCGTCAGGCGCACCCCATCAATCCACACAGTTCCGGCAATCTTGTTGTCGAACTTGCCGCTCGGTGGTCGCGCGATTCGTATGAGCAACAGGCGGGTGTCCACTGCGGTTTTGAATTCCAGTCGCTGCTCAGCCCACGCGGACGTGCCGATCACATTCTCTGTAGCGAAGGATTCTTTCCCGGCATCGTAGGGATCGAAAACCTGGAATCTTGGCCCGCTATCCGTAGTGATTCCTGCGGCGCGCATATAACCGGAAAACCGGTATCGGGTATTAGGACGAACCAACACGTAGTGAAACAGGTGGCCATAGTCGAGGTTTTGCGTTCCGTCGAAGTCGACGCGCACGGATCGTTTGCCCTCAAACGCTTCCTCTAAATCCATGCTGACTCTCGCCCCTTCCAGGGGGACAACGCGCCAGTCCAAACCTCCGTTCAGGATGTCAGACTCGAATCCGCCGTTCGCCACCAGGTTAGGCGGCGCGTTGAGCGAAGCTACTTTTTCTGGGAATCGTTTTCCAAGGGCGGACCACGCGTCGGCCAACTGCTCTGTCTCCCGCTTGTGGATCAACGTATCGAGATAAAAAAACGTCATGCGTAAATCGAAAGGTGAGGTCAACGCGAGCAGCCGGTCCCACACCTGCTTGGCGCCGGTCATATCGCCCGTTTTGGCCTGGTAATTCAAATAGTCAAACAGGATGGGGGCTTCGGGCGGGACCGCCTCTTTCAGAATTGCGTTTTCGTCCCGCGTTGCCATTTCCGCCAAAGCAAATACGTCTTCTCGCGGCACTGTGCCGCCGATAAGGACCTTCCCGAGAGCTTGCAAGCCTTCGGAAGTCTTGCCCGTGCGCACGCAAAAATTCGCGAATTTCCAATTGATATCCGGCGAATTTGGAGAGAGCTCTATCGCCTGGGCGAAAGCGCGCATCGCCTCGTTGCGGTTTCCAGCCCAGTCGTACGCCATTCCCAGGTCCGTCCAGAAATGCGCGTTCTGAGGGCTGAAGCTCGTTGCGTGCAGATACAATTGCACCTGTTCGCCGGGGTTTTCATTGTCCGCGTAGAGGTGCCTCAGTGTTGCGAGCGCGTCGTAATATTCGGCGTTGCACGGATCCCAGCGGATTGCTTTTTGAATCGCTTGAGGCGACTTTTGCTGAAAATACCAGGCGCCCATTCCCCTTCTGAGTACTGCGTAAATGCATACAAGCATGGCCGCAACAAGGCAAATGCGAAGGACGATGTTTTGCGGTGCTTTGCCCGACAACACTCCACCTCTCGGCCATTATGTTGAGGGCCAAGAAGTGAGCCACAATAAGGTCCATTCTTGACGAGCCGCGTTAGAAACCCCGGAAATCAGGCTGCAGTGAACACCTGAGTTTCTTTCTTGAGCAGCAAGCCAGCCGCCGTGGATTGGCACGGCGGCTGAATTGAATCCAAGCGCCGCGAGCGAGACGTAGGTCGGCACATTTGTGCACCGGATTCTATTCGTCAGGGACCGGGGATGGTGGGCACTGTCCGATTCGAACGGGCGACCTTTCGGGTGTAAACCGTAAGACAAGCCTTTCTAAGTCCTGGCTTTGGCGTCACTTACGGAATTCACAGGCACGCTGGAATTGGCCAACTGGCCATCCGAGTCACTCTTCCAGAAGCCGCCCGCGTCGGAGGCGGCTGCCGTTGGCCGCCAGCACTTCGCGCACGGTGTCTTGAAATTCGCGTCCGGCCGAGACGGCCGAGACGCGCCGCTTGACCTCCACGTGCCGCTCCTGCGCGGCGGTTGTAAGGGCCTGAAACTCCATCGTTGGGCTGTTGATTCTAAACGGCTTGAAATCGAGTTTCTGGAGAGACCGGTGACGTTTTTGAGTCAACTAGAGTGGGGCACCCGAAGCGAGCGGATCAAAGGGGCTGGAGCCGTGTGACAAGTCTTTTTCTGCTCCGCGCGTGCAGTCCTGCATGCAGGTCCCGTGCAAATAGTGGTTGACAAGCAATATCCACCACCTTAAAAACCTCCCGTGGTCTGTAAATATTGGTTTGCAGCTTGTCAGACAACGGCCATTTAAAGAAGCCTGCGCGCAACACTTCTTTTAGTTCTTGCGATCATGTGCTCAGCGGGACAAAACCTTAATGACCATGAACCGTCAGGCTGCTTGAGCTTGCGGAGATGAATATGCCAAAACGACTGCTGAGGAGAATTGTACCGCTGGGTGTCACCCTATTCATGTCAGTCGGTGCTGTGGTTTCGCAGGCAAAGGCCGACATTTTTAACGTCAAGGATTACGGAGCAACGGGGAAGAAGGCGGACAACGCCAGGACCGCCATTCAAAAGGCCATCGACGCCTGCGCCAAAGCTGGCGGCGGCATCGTCTACCTGCCTCCTGGCGACTACACCAGCGGCACGATTCACCTCCGCAGTCACGTCAGGTTCTGGATCGAGGCCGGAGCCACGTTGTTCAGCGCAGAGGAGGACGCAGCGTTCGACACCGATGGGCTGCTTTTCGGCGAAGACCTCATCAACATCAGCATTGAAGGCCGTGGAACCATCAACGGCCAGTCGGAATACGACTGGCGCATGAATATTATCGATGACGGGTACATCCGCGACAATCAGAAATCGGCTGAGGCGGCCGGAGTGCCGTTGATGCGATCCTTTCCTAAGGGAATGGGCCAGCGGAAAATCTACCCGCATATGATTAAGTTGCTACGCTGCACAGACGTGCTGATTGAAGGCGTTTCGATCATCGATTCCCCAAGTTGGACGATTTATCCCTATGCCTGCGAGCGGCTTCGTATTGACGGCATCTACATCAGAACGGACCAGAAGCTGGGCGTGTGGGCCGACGGCATTGACCCGGACGGCTGCAAGGACGTAGTGATCGCGAACAGCGTCATTGAAACCGGTGACGACGCCATCGTGTTTTACTCCTCCGGGGCGTCAGGCTTTCCTCCGAAGGCGAGTGAGAACATCACCATCACGAATTGTCGCCTTTCATCTTCATCCAGCGCGATCAAGTTCTGCGACGGCAATTCCGTTGCGGTTCGCAACGTCACTATCAATAACGTCGTGATCACGCATTCGAATCGTGGGCTCGCCTTCATGGTGTACGACGGCGGCGTTGTGGAAAACGTCGTGATCTCGAACGTGGTGATCAACATCGACCGTTTTGACTGGTTCTGGTGGGGCAACGGTGATCCCATCTACTTCACCGTTCAACGCCGGAGCGAAAGCCTCGGCCTTCCTGTGAAGCCGGACGAGCCGCCGGCCGGAGCAATCCGAAACGTCATCGTCCGCAACGTCATTGCGCATGGCAAAGGAGCGTGCCTGATCAACGGCCATCCCGATAGCTGGCTGGACCACGTGAGCCTCGAAAATATCAAACTCTATCTCTCAACCGATCCTTCCGCCGCTTATGACCGATCAGTGAACGCAATGCAGTTTCATTACGGTAAAAACTTGACCCTCAGGGATGTTGAGGTCATCTGGGACAAGCCTGAGCTGAACAAATGGGGAAGTGCGCTCTACTTTGAGGATGTTCAGGGATTGAAGGTGATTGGCTTTTCCGGCAGGCCGGCGAAGCCGAATGCGGACACTCCCGCCATTGTATTGAACAAGGTTGAGGGCGCGACCATCTCCAACTCAACAGCTCAACAGGGCACACGCGTGTTTCTTGGCGTGACCGGAACCAATACGCGGGATATCCTTCTGGAGGGAAATGAATTGCACAATGCCCAACTGCCGTATCAGCTCTTCGGCGGAACCAAAGAGGGTATTGTGAAGGCAATTAACAATTTTTGACTTCGGTTGTGTTGTTCCGAATGGGCTTTGCTCGGAGCTAACGCATGACTAATCGACGAGGATTCCTATATAGCGTGTTCGCTTCCGCGCTCGGCGGAGCGATGTCGACTAGGGCCGCGCCCGCGCCCACTCCCAGAGGCCTTCCTCCTTTCCCCGACGATAACGACCCTGAATTCTGGGATCGGATTCGAGATCAATTCTATATTCCGCGCGGCGAAGCCTTTTTCAATACTGGAACGATTGGCTCCGTACCACGACCGGTTCTGGAGAGGGTGATCGAAGACATGCGCACCCCTGGAAGCAACCGTGACGCGTTGGGATTATTCCGAAAACACGCCCAATTGGATCAGCGGCTACTCCCCGGAATTGCCCTTGCGGGACAAGCTGGGGAAGCTGGTAAACGTGGAAGGGAAAGACATCGCGCTGACACAGAATGCCACCTTCGGCTCAAATTTCGTGGCGAACGGGCTAAGCCTGATATGAGGGGATGAAGTTATTCTTACAGACCGCGAACATCCGGGAGCCATCTGCGCGTGGCAGGAACGGGCCAAAAAAGACAGGATTGTGCTGAAGCAGGTGCTAATTCCTACTCCCGCAAATGATCCGGATCAATTGGTAGAGTTGTTTGCTGGGACCATCACTTCGCGGACGCGCGTGCTGGCATTTCCCCATATTATTTCATCCACCGCAGTGGTCCTTCCGGCAAGACGCCTGACGGAGCTCGCACACCAGCACGGCTGCCTCGCCCTTGTTGACGGAGCACAGGCTCTCGGACAGATTCCAGTGGGCTTGCAAGACATTGGTTGCGACGCTTATTTTGCGAGCCCGCACAAATGGCTCCTGGCGCCTCCGGGAAATGGCATGTTTTATATCCGGCGCGATCAGAGGGAGAAGTTCTGGACGACGCTGTGCAGTTTCGCATGGGACGACCAGACGGATGGAATGTACCGCTTCATGCAGTATGGCACGGGCAATCGCTCTCTCTTGACAGGCCTCGATGCCGCTCTGGACTTTCACTTCCGGATAGGCCCTGGCCGGATTTACAAGCGCATGCGCTTTCTCGCCGACCGTTTGCGAAACGGTCTTCAGCAGATTCCGCGCGCCAGAATTGGCTCGCCCGTTCATCCGGAGCTCGCCGGCGCGACAGTGTGCCATAGGGTTGAAGGATTGCCGGCGGCAAAACTTGAATCGGAACTGTGGGCTAAGAAATGGATCAGGGTCCGCTCACAGGGAGATCAGGTTGGCGTGCGGCAGTCATGCCAGGTTTACAACAGCGAAGCGGGAGCGATGCCACGCTTGAAATCGTGCGCAGCCTTGCCCCACATGCATAAACCTTCGCTGCGTCGACCCTTGCTCGCGACATGCCCTGATCACTTACACAGCACCCCGTTCTGAGGGGCGGGTGCTGGGTGATGATTGGAAGATGAAAGCGACGCCCGAAGCCGGGAGCTGGGCCGGAATGCCTTCTTCACTTCTTCGTTTGGTTCTCTCAGGAAAGTTCCTGCAGTTCATATAGTGACGCGAATTTCCATCGGGACCTTGGGGGTCGGAAATTGACCCGAGCATATCATTCCCAACAAATGTCGCACCTTTTCATCGCCATCAGGAGGCGCTAAGGTCCGGCGGAAAGAGCCGCTCCCACGGAACGTGCCGCAAATAGGGTTTACCGGAGTGGTAATTTACGATGTTTTGCGCCGCCTGGCAGACCAAATCGAATCCGAGTATTGCGCGCGCATTCAAATGGTATAGAACCCCGAGATCGGACGGGTGATCCATGAACTCAGCGTACTTTCGTGTGGCCGCCTGCACCTGCCTGCTCGATACTGAGAATCCATCCAACGCCTTGTTCAGTTCCGCGACGAATTGCTGATGCGACAGCTTGCTGCGATCCTTGAATGCCTTATCCAATATCAAATAAGCCTTTCGCATCGTCACCAGCGCGGCGATGTAGTCGCGGTAAGATTCTGTCCGGTTGATCGTGTAGCGAAGTTCGTAGTCGCCGTGCGGGGCAACATCCGGCAAAGCCGCGCGCATTTCTTCCAGCGCTTTATTCAAGTAGCCGATCGAGCCCTGGAATCGAACAATCGTGTCAGGCAGTTCCGTGATGAATCCCTTCCAATCGGAAATCGTGGGTCCATCAAAGGCATCGGGTTGGGTGAAGAACCGGTGTCCCATGTGAACCTCCGGCAAGGATGTGCAACAATTCATCATCGTGTACAAGTACCAGTAGCTGTTGTAGGCAACGTATTCCTGATTGTCTTCGAGCGCCATGAAGGCGCGGTACATTGCGGGTGCCGCCTTATCGCCAAACAGCCGGCTCGAATAGTCTTTGTAAAAGTCCTCGGGCCCCAATTGCGGAGCCCATCCGGCCTTGGCGAGGAAGGAGCTGTTGGTCTCTGTCCCGCGAACCCGATCGATCTGTCCGGCGAAGCCCGATAATCCGTATTTCAGGCCATCGGTGAAAATTTTGTCGTTGACGCTATATTGCCGCACGCTGAACTGCATTCCCATCATTTCAAAGTCATCGTCCACGCGCGGCTCAATCGTTCTTTCACGCTCTCCCATGGCGCTGAATATCTGCATGGGAAGGCCCGCCGGAGTCCACACCCCGCTGGATTCCATATCAGTAAAGGGAACGTCTTTCGGCAACAGTTTGTTGAATAACGGCAGCGCATACCCGCGTCCAACGCCCATGAGCCCGATTTTTGCATGGGGCGTCATCGCGTCCCGCTGTTTCAGCAGGTACTGGAAGAGATCCAAGTATCCGATATTCGAATCCACTACCAAATCGGAATCCTGAGGAATGTCGATGATCCAGGGAACTCGCGCTTTCCGCAGCTCAAAAAACTCAGGACGTTTCTGCTCAAAGAAAGCCCGGTGTTTTTCGTTGTTAAGCTCTGGATACATCTCGCCCACGTTCAAAAAATACCCCTCGGCCTCAGGGTAGGTGTCGATGAGCGCTTTCAACCGACTCACTTGAATTTCGCGATTGGTTTGGTCCAGAGGATGGACGAACGATCCCGCCAGATTCATGAAGGGCAGACTCCCGATTTCTTCGCAGTATCGCGCCAGGTTGGGTGGCAATGCATCCAGTTCCACGGCCAGCCACACCTTGATTCCGCGCTGGTTGGCGTGCCGGATGATTTTGTGCAACAGGTCCTCCGCGACCTGAAAAGCCTGGTCAGAGGTTTCGACATTTTGCATTTCCGGCGGCGCAAGTCTGCGAAATTTAAAGCGTTCTTTGCCAATCGAAACATCGTCGGTGGTTCGAGAGCCAAATCCACCGTAAGCCCACGTCATGAACCCGCTCTCCTTCGCGGAAACGTCGCCGAGCATCGCAGTCTCGCCCTTGTAACTGTATTTCAACCACGGTTCGTAAGAGAACCACCAGAACTGCATGTAATTGCACTTCATCTTCGCCATTTGGTCGATCAACTTGGCGTAGTCGTCGTAGGAGAACATCGTGGCATTCTCGTAGCCTCCAGCCTGGACAAGAAACCCTCGTCTGGGCATTGCTGGTTCCATGCGCACATCGAGGAACGGAATCACCAGATGAGTGCGTGGTTCCGGGATAATGTCGCCCGTCAGACGAAACGTGACCCCAAGCCGTTCGATGAATTCATAGACGCCATAGAGCGTGGACAGGCCGTCGTTCCCGGCGATGACCACGATGGCTCGATTCCTCACCCGGCCGGATTTGATCAGAAATCCCTCAGGCTTCAGGCTAGCGAAATTCAGTTGCAGAGCTGATGCTGTTTCCTTTGCGGTTTTGTTTACTACCGTGCCGCCCACGATCAGCATCGATTCCTGCGTGGTTGCGACTTCACCGTCCGAAACGATCTTTACCGTTGCGCCGGAGAGGATCTTCAAATATTTGGCGAGTTCGGCAGCCGCAAACTGATAAGTCTCGTTGGACCGCTCACCGAGGACAATTGAGACTTGAGCCTGCCCGGCCGAGGCGATCACTATTTGTCCGGACCTTTGCGCGGCCGCGTGCGCATGCTGAGCGGCGAGAAAATTGGCAAAGAATTGCGTCCCCGCAAAAACTGTGTGAAGGATCACACGATGAAGACTGAAAACGGCGGCATGACACATTTTCGAAATCCTTCAGCCTTGATTGCTCACAGAATGTAGGAAATTCTGGCGGCCCACATATATACCACATCTGGAATCTCCGGGCTTCATCACCTGAGATCATTTTCTTGTTTCAAAGGGGATTTTGGTGGACCAGGGAGGTTCGAACTCCCGGACCATGGTTGCTGCCCGATTAGCACCGCTAACCGGACATCTCTAACAATGCCGCGCGTCAAGTCTTTTTATTGATTGTTCTTTTCTTTTTCCTTCCTCTTTGCACAACTCTCCATTCACCCCTGCGAATGGTCTTGTTCGTTTTTCTTTGACCCTCTGGGCACGCGCTGCGCGAAGCAACTGATTGAGAACATCGAGTGGTGTAAACAGTGGGCTGAGAAGGTCGGCCTCGGATTCAAGCTGCCGAGCCTTCCACTCGAAATTGGCCAACCTTCGCAGTCCAAAACTCAGCCCGCGAAAGCGGCATAATGGTCAGAAAATACTGAAGATAGCATGGTGGGCACTGTCCGATTCGAACGGACGACCTTTCGGGTGTAAACCGAACGCTCTAACCGCTGAGCTAAGCGCCCAATGAAATTCATCGTACAGGAAGCATAGGGACGGGTCAACGCGCGTGCGTTCTCTACTTTTTCCCCGAGGCCTTCTTTCCAGCATTTTGTCGAAAATTCCTCAGCCTTCAGGAGTTCCGGCCCACACCTGTAATGCCACGTAGTCATTGAAGATCCCCGCGGTGGCGTCATGCGCAAATTCCCCCAGCGAAAGAAAGGCCTTGACGCGACGTATTCTTAATGTAATTATACGTGA
>Ga0209158_1001917_pt1 | contig 13323 bp, 14 predicted proteins | sample GraSoiAngelo_140_FD_185897 | JGI IMG/M metagenome (GOLD analysis project Ga0209158, IMG submission 185897) | Grasslands soil microbial communities from the Angelo Coastal Reserve, California, USA - 14_0929_12_30cm (SPAdes) (version 2) | ecosystem: Environmental > Terrestrial > Soil > Grasslands ...
CTCCTTTGTTGAAGAACACTGTCGAGACACCCTCTTGTGGCACTACGAACGCGTACACAAAGTTGGATGCCAGGGTTGATTTGTCAAGAACATGAAGGTGCTCGACACGATAGCGTTGCATGCGGCCTAACGGATCGCGCTTAAGCTGCGGGCGACTCGCCCGCCGGCGCAAGAGTAGTGGACGACAGTCCGTGCCCGCCAGGGCACAACACAACGGCCTCCGCTAAGGCGATAAACGCCCGCCGGCTTCAAGCGCTTGTTAGGCGGCGCGTCGTACAACCTCATGCTGGCCTGTCGCAACTGATCATCCATGGCGTACCGAATCGGTCCGTGAGCACCCCGAACCGGCGTGCCCAATGAGTCTCTTGAACCGGCATCTGCACCGTGCCTCCTTCTGAAAGCATTTCGAAAAGGCGATCGGCGTCTGCGGGGGCATCGAGATCGAGGGTGAGTGAAAGGCCCTGTGGGCTTCGATAACTGCCGGGGGGAGCATCGGCAGCTCCGAGCGTCTGATCGCCCAAGGAGAACGTCGCATGATAGATCCGCTTGGCCCACTCAGGTGGGACCTGCGCGGCAATTGGTGACTGCGCATACGTCATCATATAGACGATCTTGCCGCCCAGACACCGCTCGTAAAACTTGAGCGCCGCCTGGCATTGGCCGTCGAACGACAGGTACGGGTTGATCTTCATATGGTGCTCGTACGCCGAGATGAAGACGTACTCTGCGCGCCGCCTAACGGATCGCGCTTAAGCTGCGGCGCGCTGAAGAAAGATTCATTCCGTAATCTACGCGCGCCGTCAGCTTCAAGCGCTGGTTAGGCAGCAGCAGCCCACTCACGCACTCCGCCGAGCGCTCGACCGGTCACATCACTCCGGCGTCAGCGCGTCCGAGGGAGCGACGGAAACGGACCAAGAGAATCAGCAGAAAGAGGCCGACGCAACTGGTGAAGAGCGACACACCGTGATGCCGCCATGGCAGGCGCTCTGCCCGATAGCTCAAATGCCAGCTGCCAAGACGGAAACTCTCGGCAGTCTCTGTCCAAAGGGGGAACACCATCATTGCGACCAGCGCCGAGGTGAACGAGAGACCGATAGCGGCGAGGACCGCCACGTTCCGCTCGTCGGCCCGAAACCGTCGGGCGAGTCGTCCTGCGAGCGCATATGCGGTAAAGGCGTATAGCACAGTGAACGACAAGAGGACAATGGCGTCATAGAGTTCGTTGCGTAGCGCCGTATATCCACGGACCAGTCCGATATCGAGGCCATGAGTGCGAGCGACGGCGCCAAAGAGCGATGCCATGCATTCGTCGCGAGCCTGATCGTACTCCTGTGGTCCCTTTCGCCGAGCAGGCGACACGTCAGCGTAGTGGATGGCTATGGTCTCCGCCGATTCCGCGTCTCTTCGCAAGTGCGCTCGATCGGCCGACTGGGCCAGGTCCAGGCGACGGGGCGTCTCTGTTGGCCACTCACATCTCCTCGACTGCCGCTTGCTTCCAACGCAGCCACCAAGCGCGAGTGCCGCCAGAACGACCGTCCCGATGGACGTGGCCAGCCTCGCTGAGCGTTTGAGAAGAGTGGTGTTCCACGACATGGCGTTCTTGGACTGCTGCCTAACGGATCGCGCTTAAGCTGCGGCGCGCTGAAGAAAGATTCATTCCATAATGTACGCGCGCCGGCAGCTTCAAGCGCTTGTTAGGCCGCATGCGGTGCCATCTTCTGATGCTGGCTGGAACCCGACCACTCGGCGGGAGTCATCGCCCTTCGTTGCGCGGGCGGTAAGGTGCGCAAGGGCGATCTCAGGATAAGGAATGCACACCTGGTCGAAGACTTGGTGGTCCTGACGAGGATTCGCAGCCTGCCACTGCTTGGTGTGGAGCGGCGGCTTGGCGTCCGAATAGACATTCAGAACCACGTAGGCCTCGTGAGCTGCGATGAGCGAATCGGAGGACCGCAACAAGTCTACCTGGTCCAGGAGCACCGTCAGCGTCGGGTGTAGTCCTCTGGGTTGGCGGCGCCGAGTTCCTTGAGGCGGCCAGTACGCCACTCGCGGGGGGTGTATTCAGCGCTTAAGCGGTCCCAGGAAATCTTTCACCCGCGCCCAACCGGAGTTTCGAGCTGTTTCCGTCGCCTCTGGCGTGCCGCCAAAACGCATCGTGAATCGTTCGTTGACGCGAATTTCGGTCGGCGCAGGACCGAAACCCATCAACAAATGGCTTGCATTCTCGTACTGAACATTCTCGACCCGATACGAAAAGCGATTCGCGCGCAGGCGTGATTCAATACTGTTCGCCATGCGAGCGCTTGGCCACACTTCATCCGCTTTCGAGGACAGCAGCAGGACGGGTCCATGAATGTGCTCCACCTCGATGGCCGCAGCGTTGCGCACATCAGCAGGACCGTCGAGAATTTCTGTGAACTCGCGCATGGGCGCGGCGCGGTCGTAATGCCCCTGGGCGTAGGGCAGCGGCAGGCCATGTAACGTCCACGCCGCGGCACCACCTCCCACCGCGCCCCATCGCAACTCGCTTGGCGAATAGGCGATCACGCCAGCCACGTCCGGCCTGAGCGAGCCGATCATCAGCGCCAATTCCGCCCCACGTGATTCGCCCATCAGGACGATGCGGTCGGCACGGACTTCCGGACGAGCCTGGAGCCAATCGAGCGCCTCGAATATGTATTCCAGCGGTACATTGCGAAGGTGCCTCTGTTCGAGTTCTGCGGGATCACCTCCATAGTCGCGAAAATAGGCAAGAGCGAACACCGGATAGCCGGCCCGAGCGAGATCGCGCGCGGCGGCCTCATCGGGATAGCCGCCCCCCGAACCGCCAAGCATCAGGACGCCGGTCCGCCCCGAGGCGCCGGACGCGGCATAGAAATGCCCGACCAAGCCGGGGTCGCGCACGTCCACGCGCTGGACGTCTTGCGCCTGCGCGTCATGACTAGCAGCAAAAACGATAACCAGAGCAATCGCTAAGACCTTCCGACGATTCGTAGGCATCATCCACTCCATAACCTTGTTCTAAAACCCGAACCTTGGATTCGGAGGCGAAGAGGAACCGCTCGGCTTAGATAGTAGAGTATTGTAAAAGGTTGTCAGGGTCGGTTAGGGAGCTTAATCCGGACGACATCATGCGGCCTAACGGATCGCGCTTAAGCTGCGGGCGACCCGCCGGCCAGCGCAAGGGTGTGGGACGAAGTCCGTACCCCGCCAGGGGCACAACACTCCGCTTCCCTTAAAGCGATCATCGCCCGCCAGCTGCAAGCGCTTGTTAGGCGACACGCGCTCAAGAACTTCGCCGCCAACCGCGCGCCACTCCTACACCTAAGAGCAGGCCGACACCGGCGAGCCCACAGGTCAGAACGGGTGTTATGGGGGTACGGAGATTCGCCACCGCAAAGGGAGCGGCGACCGCGAATCCGACAATTCCGCCAACGAAGGCGCCACTGCGATCCTCGGGCGCAAGCCACCGCAGTTTGGTGAAGACGGCAACCGCAGCCCCGACTCCGAACACGCCTCCGACGCCCGCTCCGGCAAAGAGTCCGGGCTTCCCTGCTGCGCTGCCAAGGACGGAACCGACCACGGCACCGAGGCCTGCCAACACCCAGGTGGCGAGGAATACAGGTATGGGCTTCAAGGGAGTCGGCTTGTTCTCGAAGGTCGTGTGTTCGCCTAACGGATCGCGCTTAAGCTGCGGCGCGCTGAAGAAAGATTCATTCCTTAATCTACGCGCGCCGTCAGCTTCAAACGCTTGTTAGGCAGCGTCCCCCCACCGATGCTTCACTTCGGCAGCAGAAACACGAGACCCACCAGAAAGCGGCGAGACGAGGTTTCAACGGTGGCGCCGTTTGCCGGTTTGCCGGATCAGACCGAGCACCGCCTGCACCGCGGCGCTCCGCTCGTCCCGTCGATAGATGACATCGATCCCCCACGGCAGGTTGAAGCCAGTGATTGGCAGAACCACCGTGCCGGCTGGCGGTCGCGCCCGCTGAGAACGGAAGCCAAGGCACCACCCTTTTCCTTGTGCGACCAACGACCAGACGGCGGGGAGGCCATCGTACGTCGCATCAATGCGCGGTGTGAGGCCGATCGAATCGAGCGCCCGCAGGACCAGGTCATACAGCCTCGGGTGAAACGCGCGCTCCGGGAATAGAAATGGCACATCGGCCAGGTCCGCCGCTTCGAGCTTGCGGCGTTGAGCGAGCGGGTGACCCGAGCTGAGCAGCGCGGCATCCACGCGATCCTTGGCAATGCGATGGTGCGCGAATGCTTGGTCGCCACCCACACCGACATAGGAATGGGCCAGGCCCAGATCGATCTTGCCTCGCGCCAGTGCCGGCGGCTGGAGGGGGCTTGCCATTTCCTCAATCATCACCCGCACCTCAGGGTAGCGAGCCGCGCACTCGGCCAGCATTCCGGTCAGGATCGCGCTGGTCACCGTGGTCGCCACGGCGCCGACCACGCACCGAGCCTCCATCCCTCGCCGCGCCCGCAATGCTTCTTCAAACAACTGTTCCAGCGACAGTAGCAGCTCCGGACAATCCTCTGCCAGGGAGGCGCCGGCCGGCGTTAGGATCACTCCCCGGGCGGAGCGTTCTAGGAGTGGGACGCCGACGGCGTGCTCCAACTCGTTGAGTTGCCGTGACACGCTCGGTTGTGCGACGCCGAGCTGCTCCGCCGCCCGGCCGATGCTCCTGGCCCCAGCGACCGCAAGTAACGCCCGCAGATGCCGGATTTCGACCATCAGAGGCACCCTGCCCCCGCTGCTCCGCCGCGTCGAGCCGGCTCCCGCTGGCGGCAGCAGCTGCGACTGAATCACCACACGTGCGCCCGGTCGGCGTCGCACCACCTCGAGCAACTTGTCGAGCGCAGTCCGAACGACAGGCCGTCGCTCGCTCCGACGCCACATCGCGTACGTGAGAACCTTGAACTCGAACCCCTCGATCGGAACGGTGCTGGTGCCCCCGGGAGGCGCCAGCGCGCGTGCCCGGGTCACCAACGCCCATCCGCGGCCCGCCGCCACTGCCATGTGCGCGTCCTGAATAGTGCCCTCGACGATCATCAGTGGTGACCGCAGGCCGCCTGCGCGCAACGCGCCGAGCACGCGCTCGAATACTCCGTCGGAATAGCCGTGCTTCGGCAGGACCAACGGCAGATCGCCCAATCCGCTCACGGTCACTCCGCAATGCCGAGCGAGCGCGTGCGCAGTGGGTACGAGAGCCTGATCGGCCGTTTCCTCCCACAGAGGCGCGACGATAATGGCGGCACCATGCGGTGCAGGGGCCGCGCCGAGCCCGAGGTCGATCACACCGGCGTGCAGCTGTTCGAACAGCTCCGGTTGATCGAGGTCCTGCAGTACCAGCGCGATCTCCGGATGGTCGCGTCTCAGCTCCTCCTGGACGGCACTGGGTAACCCAAGCGCGAAAAACGCGCGCAAGGCGCCGAGCACAACGCGACCCCGCCGACCTGCCGCGGTCGCTTCGGCACGCTCGAGTGCGATCGCCGTGTTCGCCAGAATGCGGGGTGCGCCGTGGATCAGGGCTTCGCCGGCGGGAGTGGGTGTGACACCTTTGGGATGGCGCTCGAGTAACTCGACGCCCAGCTCGCGTTCCAGATCGCGGATTTGGCGCGACAGCGCGGGCTGCGCCACGTGCAGTTGCGCGGCGGCGCGACTCAGGTTCCGCGTCTCCCCGACAGCCACGAAGTACCGCAAGTACCGCAGGTGCACCGCTGCTCCGGCCATGCACACCCGCTATCGAAGTCCCAGCGAACGAGTATTGGAACCCCACGTCCCCAGCGTCTAGACTGTCGCTCGCTCAGGATAATCGAGCATACGATGGCGTTCGGTCCGCCACCACGCTAGAGGTCGCCCAATGGAGCTCCGCCATCTCCGCTACTTCGTCGCCGTCGCCGAGGAGCGGAGCTTTGTCAACGCCGCCCGCCGCGTGCGTGTCGCACAACCCGCCATATCGAAACAGATCCACGACCTCGAAGGGGAGCTGGGCGTGGCCCTGTTCCATCGGCTCCCTCGTGGCGTGCGACTGACCCGCGCCGGCGAGACGTTCCTCGTGGACGCTCGGAGAACCCTGGACGCGGCGGAGCACGCGGTGGTCAGCGCCCGCGGCGCGGCCGAGGGTGGAGTGTCGGATCTGGCGTTTGCGCACGGCGAGCTCGCGGTGTACACACCGATCATCGAAGACCTGCTCGCCGCGTTTCGGGCCGCTCATCCCGAGGCGCGGGTTCGCGTGTCGAGCAAGAGCGACGCGGACACCTACCAAGCGCTGCGCGAGGGGCAGGTCGACGTGGCCTCTATCTTCATCGCCGAGTGGCCCGTCGCGGGGTTCGATGCGATGCGCTTGGTCGATTGTACGACCAAAGGGGTGTTGTTGCCAGCGAGCCATCCGCTCGCAGCCCGGCCCTCCGTGCGGTTGGAGGAGCTCCGGAGCCTCACGTGGCTCCAGCCCGCTCCACAGCGGTGGCCCGGCTTCATCCGGACGATGCGGGAGGCGCTGCGGGACCGCGGCTTGGTCCCGGTGCGGAGTCGTGAACGCTCCAAGGAATCGCCGACGGCAAACGTTCACATCGCTGCCGGCGACACCTGGGCGCTGGCGACCGAGGCGATCGCGGCCCCCTACCGCACGGCGCCGACGGCGATCGTGTATCGTCCCTTTGTCGAGGCGCCGATTCCGTGTTGGATCGCGCTCGTCTGGCGCTCCAAAGCGCCACCGCTCGTGCGCAAACTCATCGATGTCGCGCGCACGATGGCCGATCACATCGAGGACCGCGTCGGCGCGCGAATTGCCTGAGGGTGACGCGACCCAGGTCGAACTGAGGGCCGGCCCAGTGCGGGCCGGCCCGTTGCACTCCCTAGCGGCCGAGCACCTCCCCCAGCGCCCGTAGCCGCTCCTCCCAGAATGCCTTCAGCCTGTTTGCGGCTGCCCTTTCAGACGGTTTCGCGAACCGCTATCCAGATCTCGACACGCTCGGGTTCGCGATATGCTTCGAAATCCACGGTGTAGGCGCGTCGCAGTGCGTCCGGCCGTTCGAAGAAGGCCCATACCGCCCGCCACCCCTCGATGACCGCGCCGGGCAGCGGGCCCGAACATCTGAATACGAGATACTGGCCTGGGGGAATGTCCACGACTTGCAGTGGCGGCGCGACGCGCGACGACTCGAGACTACCTCAGAGACCGGGCGCCGTCAGCTTCAGGCGCTTGTTAGGCAGCGTGAAAACGGATGTCAGCCTTCCAGGTCCTGACCGAAACAAAGGCGGTATCCGTTGCAATCCTCAATGTCAAAATCGTGGCAGCCATAAGGTTGGTCGCAGATATCACGCGCAATCTTCACGCCCCTCGCCTTGAACTCAGCATTCAGCGCATCAGCATCGTCGATCCAATGTAGGTGTCCCACGCCCCGCCCTCCGGATCAGCGACGTGATTAGGGCGCATCGCTCCAGTGGTTTCCAGCTGAGCCAACATGATGACGACGCTGTTGCGCTTGACCATACAAAAGGATGGTGGATCGTTCCAGAAACGTTCATAATGGAAGCCAAGCTTGTCGCGGTAGTAGTTCGCGGTGCTGACCACGTCATCGACGATGAAGTACGGGGCACAGGTCCAGCATTGGCGGTCCTTCACGACGTCGTCGGCCATGTTCTTGCGGTACCCCAAGAGTGCTTTCGAGTAGTGGTGAAGAGCCCACGCTGCCTAACGGATCGCGCTTAAGCTGCGGGCGACGCGCCCGCCGCGCGGCGTGTCGTTGAACGATAGTTCGTGCGCGCTAGCGCATAACACTCCGCTTCCCTTAAGGCGATCACCGCCCGCCAGCTTCAAGCGCTTGTTAGGCGGCCAGCTACCTTGCTGGCACTAAGTAGTCGTGTGCGGCGACGATCTGCCAACGCTGGTTCCGCCGGACCCAGGTATCCGTGAACCGGTATCGGCGACTGAACGGTCCCTTGGGCCCGTGGCCGCCGACCACTAACCATCCTGTGACGATGGCCGTCCTGCCGAAGCGATGGACCTTCATATCCTCGTTGTGCGCTTCCTCGACCGTGTCCGGTCCTGCCACGATATCGCGCAAGACGTCGTCGCGACCGACCGTCCGATCGTCTTCGCTGTAAACGAATCCGTCTGCCAGCAATCGCCGAAACAGAGCGGCATCACGGCGCCTCAGCCCGAGAGCCCAATCGTCCTCAAGCCGAAGGAGCACCTGCGCCTCGGTATCCTGCACGCTCGGCGCCTGAGCGTCGACGGCTGTGGGCTCCGCACCGGGGGTCGCCATCGCCGAGTACTTTGCACGAGAGTCAGGAGCGTGCGTGGCGAGCAACAGGGCGACGAGTAGCCAATCCATTTGTGGACTCCGGCAACCTGGACGTGTCTGGCCGCCTAACGGATCGCGCCTAAGCTGCGGGCGACTCGCCGCCGGCGCAAGAGCGGTGGACGAACGTTCCGTGCCCGCCAGGGCACGACCCAACCGCTTCCTGTGGAACGGAAGCGCCCGCCAGCTTCAAGCGCTTGTTAGGCGGCCGCCTTGCCTCGCTCAAGGTGGTTTCACACCGCGCGTAGCGAGCGCCCGCTGATACTCGTCAAGCTGTCGTTGCCATTCATTTCGATACGATGGCGCCGCCCCAGGCACCGCCAGTGCTTGCTTCATTAGCTTGATCGCCTCTGCAAGATCTCCGCTGCTGGCATAGGCCCCAGCGAGAATCACGAACCCACGCGCGCCGCCGCGCGACGAGTCCAGCGCGATCGCGCGCTGAATGGCATCGATCGCCTTGCGCGGGTCGCGACGCGTGGAGTCCGGACACCCGGAATAGACACTCGACTCGAGGCTGTACAGCTCGACCACGAGATTGTAGCCCTGGGGCGCCGAGGTCGGCGCGAGCATGATGGCCCTATCGAAGTCGCTCAGCGCCCGGTCGCAGGCACGCAGGGTGTTGTAGTGCCGTCCACGCCGCAGATAGAGAAACGCCTCGGCCGGATGAAGCTGGATCGCTTTGCTGTAGTCCGCCGTGGCTGCGTCTCGCTGATTCAAGGCATGCTCAGCCTCTGCCCGGCGCAAGTACGCGTCCCAAGCACCTGGGTCCCGTTCGATCAATGCGGTAAAGTACGGAATTGCCACAGGTAACCGACGGACTTCGGCGCTGTCGACCCAGCCCGAATCGCCCCCGCTCGTTGAAAGGACCCACAGTCGGTGTCCCTCAACTCGAACGACCGACGTTACGAGATTGATGCCAACGGCGGATGCGACATGAGTGCTGTCGAGCGGACTGTGCACTTCGCCCATGCCCTTCAACATCACGATCCGCTGGCCGACCCAACCCGAGTCAGCGAGGACTCGAACTGTCTGGGTCAACGCCGGTGGTCCTGCAAACAGACACATGCAGGCGATGAGGGTACTTCGCGCGCGTTGGAGGTTCATTGTCGAGTCACGTTGGGAAGTGACATGAGCGGCCGCCAAACGGATCGCGCTTAAGCTGCGGGCGACCCGCTCGCCGGCGCAAGGTCGTTGGACGAAGTCCGTGCCCCGCCAGGGGCACAACACTCCGCTTCCTCTAGGGCGATCACCGCCCGGCAGCTTCAAGCGCTTGTTAGGTGGCCGCGCCTTCAGGGCTTCTGGAACTCGTTAACAAGAAATACCCAGTCTGGCCGCTTGGATCGAGCGGTGCCTCCCGGCCACACGATGAAAAGCCAAACACGATCACCTGGTGTCATCTCATTCGCGAAGTAAGGCAGGACCCGCGACTGTACTGGTAGCCAATACTCCACACTGTCCTCGCGAAACAGCAGCTCGTCCTTAAACTCCGTGGGCAAAGGCTGGCGCAGCACCTTCTCATAGTAGTCGCGAATGAAGGCTGAGCGCCACGCGCCGACTGCCCGCTTTTTCCCCGTGTAGGTGACTAGTACTCGGGAGGGATGATCGTTGCCCCGAAATACGAAGCCTGAGTCCAGAGGTTCGGGCGCGCTGTCCACAAGCTGGCGCAGGGTCCGAGGTTGGTAGCACTCCCAACAGAACTGCGCCCTAAGCGTATTCAGCGGCGCGAGGCATAACGCTGTGCCAAGGAGCAAGTATTGGGCTGCAGAGTTCAACATGATCTGTTTCCGACGGCGCGCTGCCTAACGGATCGCGCTTAAGCTGCGGGCGAACCGCCCGCCGGCGCAAGGCCGTGGGACGACAGTCCGTGCCCGCCAGGGCACAACACTTCGCTTCCTTTAGAGCGATCAGCGCCCGGCAGCTTCAAACGCCTGTTAGGCAGCGCACGTTCTTAGCGACGCTTCCATGTTGGAGGCCCGAGCAGTCGAAGGTCTTGTGACGCGGCTGCAATGGTAACCGTTCTACTGCAACGAAGGTACTCGGGATGGTCCCACAAGAGGCTAGCAATCTGGCCAACAGTATCTTCGCGCCGCTGCCCAGCCGCGTCAGGAACAGAGTGCAGATACAGCAAATAGGACTCGTTGACTGCAAAGCGCGTGGTCGCGCTGTCCTCCTCAGGTGGCGGCGTATCGATAAGAACAGTATCCCGTGGCTGCCCTTTCCAACCGCGTGAGACTTCTAGGACAACCCTGTGCATTCGCCAGGTGTGCCGGGAATGGCCGGTGACCAACCGTTGTTGATAGCCCTTCGATTGCAGCACCCTCCCAACCAAGACGAGCGTAGCCTCTTCGAATGCCTTCTCAAACGTGGGGCGCTCGCCGCAGGGTGGCCACACGGGCTTGGCGTCCTGAGCCAGCGCAGGGGCTGAGGAGAGGAGCGCAAGCAGCAGGAGTGCAGACGGTAGACGCATGAGTTGTCGGGTGCGCTGCCTAACGGATCGCGCTTAAGCTGCGGCGCGCTGAAAAAAGACTAGTCATTCAATATCCTACGCGCGCCGGCAGCTTCAAGCGCTTGTTAGGCAGCAGCACAAACCTAGTTCTCCACCACTTGCACGGTCACTGTCTCGGCGCGCACGTCTATTTGGTAGCGACGAAGAAGGGGAGCCTTCCCGGCTGCCACCAACTCATACGTAAGGCAATCAAAGCCCTCAAGCCTCAACCGAAGACTGGCGCCCCCATTTAGCCGCTCGAATCGAAATGCTCTCGGCTCGCGCATGTCGCCGATGAAGAACACGGCTCGACGATCTGCCGGAGAAGCACCCTGCACTAGGAGCCCGTAGTCCCGGCAACTCTCCACTTGCCGGCCGCGTGGGACAATTGATCGGACCCCAGTCTCCACAAGGGCGACATGCAGGGCCGCAACACTGTCAGGCGGCCCCGGCACCACCCATGTGGTGGCCAAGGAGTCCCATGGGCCGGAAAAGAGCTCCCCTTGCTGCCGCATCTCCTCTCGAACCCAATGTGCCGGAGTGAGCACCCCGACTCGCAACTGACCAAGGGCGCGCCGCGTGCTGATGGGACCCGAGAAAACTACCAGTAGGACAAGAATTAGGGGTCGGGTCAATCTCATGCTGCTGCTTAACGGATCGCGCTTAAGCTGCGGGCGACTCGCTGGCCGGCGCAAGGGTGCGGGACGACGTCCGTGCCCCGCCAGGGAACAACACTCCGCTTCCTTTGAAGCGATCACCGCCCGGCAGCTTCAAGCGCTTGTTAGGCGGCACCCGGGAAGGCTCGGGCCCTTTATGCACAGTGCGCAATGAGCTCAGCCTCGCGCCACGGAGCGATCGGCGTCACGCGAATAGGAAGATTGTTTCGCACCGCACCTTCCTGCCGGTCCCAGTCGAGCGTCACGCGGATCGTGTCACCGAGCGGCCGGAAGGTCAAGCCTGCAGCCACCGCTCGCCGGTTGTCAGCTAGTAGCATCCCGCCCATCCGTGAGTCGCTCTCCGGAATCCAGAGAGGGAGCTCCGTCCAAGGCTTCACCTCTGCCGCAAGGAGATCCTCGTCTGGTATCCAGATGAAGCGTGCGAAGCTCTCCGTAACCGCAGCGCAGTCCTCGAGCAAGCGGCCCATCATCAGCGTGGATCGAGGGCCGACGGCGTTGAAGACTCCGATGCGGTACTGCTCGGCTAGCCGCACGCACCATTCGGCGAGATCACGCACGTCGACCAACTGCACCGCCCGTTCGGGACGGCCGGGTGCGAGCACGTTGCCGCCGCGTGCAACTCGACGGGGCCAGTACGTGAAGCGGTCCGTCGGATCATGCGGCCCCACAATGAGCCCGGGTCTCACGCGCGCGATTTGGCCCGGTAGCGTCTCTTCGAGGACATCCTCGCAGCGTGCCTTGAGCGCTCCATAGCCCTGATCGCCCTGTGCGAGCGGGGCGTCCTCGTCGAACGAGCGGTGTGGAGGGAAGTCTCGGTACACAGAGATACTTGAGATGAAGGTGTAGTGGGCAATGGCGCTGCCCAGCACGCCTATCACCGCCCGAACTTGCTCCGGTCGGTAGCCGGACGGATCGATGACTGCGTCGAAGCGGCGGCCGCGAAGCGCGGAGAGATCCCCGTCGCGATCTCCGCGCAGCTTTTCGATCTGAGGAAAGAGGTGCGGGTTCCGCCGGCCGCGGTTGAAGAGGACAACTTCATGCCCTCGCGCAAGCGCTGCTTCGACAATGTGCCGACCGAGGAAGAGCGTGCCCCCAAGGACCAGGATTCTCACGCCATCGAATCTCGCGTCGAGGGTGCCGCCTAACGGATCGCGCTTAAGCCGCGGGCGACTCGCCCGTCAGCGCAAGAGTAGCGGACGAACGTCCCGTGCCCGCCAGGGCACGACACTCCGCTTCCCTTAAAGCGATCAGCGCCCGCCAGCTTCAAGCGCATGTTAGGCAGCGCCGTCCACCAGAGCCCGAGTGACACGGCCATACGACGAGCCAAGGGTGGCCGGTGAAAGGTAGAGGCGTCGAACGTTAGAGAGGCGTATCACCCGACGATACCGCAGGAGCTGAGGAACGGCGCCGTACCAGAGCCGAGCGCCGCGTGCCAGAACGATCAGGGCATCACGGGCGATGGCGGCGCGGATCAAGGCGAATGAGAATGGCTGGCTCGGTAACCGGAGGTACGCGTGCTGAAATGTCTTACTATGGTAGGGGAAGTAATCAACGGAGAGGAGGCCTTCGGTTACGCGACGAAGCCCGCAGTCATCGATAAGATGGCGTACGGCGGCGCGCCACCAGCGTGCTCCGGGGCTTCGAGCGGTCGGCGCGAGGTAATGGAACGGATGTTGGGTTCGCTGGCCGCGAAGGCAGGAGATGACAGCGCGGCGCAAGTCAGGGGTCGCGTGGGCGCGCCGGTCGGCACTGGAGAAGCCAGGATTCAGTGCGAGAATTACGACAGGCGCTCTGAACTGGCCGACGTAGGGTTCCGGCAATAGCTCGACGTGAATGCGGGCGCTC
>Ga0209158_1001923_pt1 | contig 13307 bp, 9 predicted proteins | sample GraSoiAngelo_140_FD_185897 | JGI IMG/M metagenome (GOLD analysis project Ga0209158, IMG submission 185897) | Grasslands soil microbial communities from the Angelo Coastal Reserve, California, USA - 14_0929_12_30cm (SPAdes) (version 2) | ecosystem: Environmental > Terrestrial > Soil > Grasslands ...
ACCGCGAACAGCGCGGCCTGCCCTTCCTGGAAACGCTCTTGCAGGACGTTCGCTACGCCCTGCGCATGCTCCGCAAGAGCCCCGGATTCACCGCCGTCGCCGTCTTGACGCTAGCCCTCGGCATCGGCGCAAACACCGCCATCTTCAGCATTGTCGATGCCGTGCTTTTGAGACCGCTTCCGTATCGGGACGCTGAGCGTCTGGTTGCTATCTGGTGCAGCGAAATTGGCCAGCCTGGGTCAAAGATATTCGCTTCCTATCGAGATTTCGAGGAATTTAAGGCGCGCAATCACAGCTTTGAAGCATTGGAGGCGCTGACTTGGGCGAGGGCAGGCGAGATCTTAACTTGGCGTGGTTCGCCCCATCAGGTCGTTTCCATTCCAGCCAGCGTCGGCTTCTTTTCACTATTGGGCATCCCGGCGGCCCAAGGCCGCACATTTGCGCCGGAGGATATTCATAACGGATGCACGGTTGTACTGGCTCATTCGTTTTGGCAAAACGAGTTGGCATCGGCGCAAGGTATTGTAGGCAACACACTGACGCTGAGTGGGAAACCTTGTTTTGTGGCCGGCATAATGCCTAAGGGGTTTGAGTTCTACCCGAAGCAAACCTCTTTATGGACGCTGATTACACCGGATAGCCAGTTCTCGGAGAAACCTTTTGATTCTGTCGTGGGAATTTTCGCCCGGCTTAAGCCCGGCGTTGGCATGGCCATTGCTGAAGCCGAACTGGTCGACCTTCATCAGCGAGTCGTCAAGGAATCACCCGCAGGGAGCTGGGTGGCTCAGATTACCCCGATCGTGCGTGACCTCAGGGAACAGTTTACTTGGATGGCAGGAAGAAACCTGCGAGCGGCGCTACTGGCTTTGTCCGCAGCGATGTTCTTGGTTCTTCTTATCGCTTGCCTCAACGTCGCCAGTTTGTTGTTCGGCCGTTCTGCTGAAAGACAAAGGGAGCTGGCAGTTCGCACCGCGCTTGGCTCAGGCCGTTCCCGCTTAATACGCCAGCTACTCGTCGAAAGCATGCTCCTCGCCATGTTGGGGACTTTCACGGGAGTTTTGTTTGCAGTTGCCAGCGTGCGATATTTCAATTCCGCGAACCCTGTGGAGCTCCCTCCCGGCAATCAGGTCACTCTAAATTTCCACGTTCTGAGTTTTGCCGCCCTTCTCGCGGCGGTCACGGGCATGTTCTTTGGATTGGTGCCGGCGTGGCGGGCGTCCCTAGTCGACTTGAATGATGTTTTGAAACATTCAGGCGGGACTGCCACCCGCTCGAAAAATCATCGTACAAGTAAATTGCTGGTGGTCGGTCAGGTTACGCTAGCGATGGTTCTGCTATCCGGCGCGGGCCTGTTGATTGAAAGCATCTACCGCTTGGGGTCCGTGCCGCTCGGTTTTCGCCCTGATCATCTTCTGACTGCAGAAGTTGCCCTTCCGCCCATTGCTTACTCCGAGATGAGCCAGCGAATAGTTTTCTATTCCAAGCTGAATGCTGCTCTCGCTGCGCTGCCAGGTGTTACGGGAGTTTCTTTGTGCTCCTCGTTGCCTCCCTACAACGGTGGCGCTTCCAGCGAATTGACAGTGTCAGGAAAAGTAACAATCGAAAACCTGGGAGCCGTCAATAGCGTCGACGTTGGCGCCGACTACTTTCGAGTGCTTGGCGTTTCGCTTCTGCAAGGCCGCGAATTCGATTCGCGCGACCGCGAGGAGTCGCAGCGGGTTGCGATCGTAAACGACCGGATGGCCCGCATGTATTTTCCCAAGGAAGATCCGCTTGGCAGGCAAATCAAGCTTGGAAAGTCAGGAGGCAATGGTCCTTGGCTTACGATTGTTGGCGTGGTCGGCGATGAAAAACGAACCATAGTCTATCAGGAGATGGGATACGTAGAACCCGCTCTGGTCTATCTGCCTGTTGCGCAGGCCGCCGGCAGGTCAATGGGGCTCGTGATTCGAGTTGCAGGTAATCCGCTCGTTTTGGGCCCCTTACTGCAAGCCGAGGTTTCTCGTGTTGATAGTGGTGTCCCTGTGTACGGCGTCCGAACAATGACGGACCGCTATTCGGAATTCCTTGCGCATCCCCGCTTCCGGGCGGTCATTATGGGTATCGTTGCCGGACTAACGTTGCTTCTGGCGATCATCGGCATATACGGTGTCCTCGCGCAATCTGTCGTGCAGCGCAAGCGCGAGATCGGAATTCGTTTGACGCTGGGCGCCCGGTCAACCGACGTGTTTGGTTTGGTTCTGCGGGAAGGAATGAAAATGACCGTCGTCGGCGTTGTCGTCGGCTTGCTGGGAGCATTTGGGTTGACTCGATTTATGTCCGCAATGCTGTACGGCGTCAGTGCAAGGGATCCTCTCACTCTTACCGTTGTCGCGCTCGTCTTCACAATGGTCGCTTTCGCCGCGTGTTACATTCCAGCTCGCCGGACAACACGCGTCGACCCCATGGTCGCTTTACGCTACGAGTAATTGTTGAAGCGCGGCGAAGTTCGCGTGCTAAAATCACCGCGAATGAGCCGACTCTGCTCCTCTCGTTTTGAGCGAGCGGCGCGCAAACTGGGCTGGATGCGCATCGCCGGCATCGATGAGGCCGGCCGCGGCGCGCTCTTTGGTCCAGTCGTTGCCGCTGCGGTGATTCTCAATCCCAAGCGGCGCATTGTCGGCCTGGACGATTCCAAAAAGCTCACTCCCGAACGCCGGACGGAACTTGCCCCGCGCGTCCGCGAACACGCTCTCGCCTGGGCCGTCGCCGAAGTGGACGCCCAGCGCATCGATGCTTGGAACATCTACCAGGCCTCCCGTCAGGCCATGACCGCCGCGCTTCAGCAGCTCGCAATTCCGCCCGATTATCTGCTCATTGACGCGATGCAGCTCGACGTTTTGATCGAGCAAAAGTCTCTAATCAAGGGGGACGCTCGCAGCATCTCAATCGCTGCAGCTTCGATCCTGGCGAAAACGCACCGTGACATGCGGATGGAAGAGTGGGATGCCGTCTATCCGCAATACGGGCTGGCGCGCCACAAAGGCTATGGCACGCCCGACCATCTCGAGGCCTTACGCCTTCACGGCCCGACACCACTGCACCGCTATTCCTTTGCGCCGGTGCGGGATTCCACCTGTTGGGCTGTCGGCGCGACGCAAACTGCATTTCCGATTTTCTGAGAGATCACCCCAGTTACTAAAATCTGCTGGTAGTCGCTGGATCGTTATTTGAACATGTTCAAATACGGAGGAGCCCCAATTCAGTTTGTGTTGCAAACCAAATTGTATCGCAGACAGAATTCCTCTCTCCGCCTCCAGACCCACGATTCGGTAGGGAGCCGGTCTCCGTGTAGCCCCCATTCGGCTGCCCTGTTTGCCTTTCGTGTGGCGTCTCTTCAATGCAACCGTGCCGTGCGTCACTTCCGCCCCGTCTTCGTCCGCTTGTTTCCAAGCTGGAAGGGGATAACTGGCTGCTCACAAGGTACTTTGGGTTCGTTGACTTGTCTTTTTCCCGCCTGATAGCGTAGTTCAGTAGTGTTGCGGGATTTTCCGCTGCCGCAACCCACTGAGGAGAACGTCACAGACAGACTCCCACGGGGAGGTTTGTCCCAGTTCGCGCATGGCTTATAACAAAAGCAAATACGTAGAGGCCGCACAAAAGCTGCTGAACCAGGGCAAAGTCGCCCAGGCTATCGCCGAATACCAGAACATTCTGAAGTACGAGCCGCGCGATCAGGTCACGCTCATGACCATCGGTGAGCTCTATATCCGCCAGGGAGAAACGTTCCAAGCCATCGACTACTTCGAGCGCCTTGCGCAGATTTTCGTTGGCGACGGTTTCCTTACCAAAGCAATCGCGGTGTACAAGCGCATCGCCAAGCTGGCTCCTGAAGAAATTCGCCCCCTCGAAAAGCTTGCTGACCTGTACGTTCAACAGGGCGTAATGAGCGAAGCCCGTCCGCTTTTCCTGCAACTGGCGGAAATTCATCTGAAGAGCAATCGCCAGCCGGAAGCCATCGGACTTCTGAAAAAACTTCTGCAAGCGGAGCCTGATAACCTCCGCATACAGATACGCCTGGCCGATTTGTATCAAGCCATGGGCCAGACACGGGACGCCATCGAAGGGTACGTGTCTGCTTCGCAGCGTGCGCTGGCTCGCGGCGAGCAGGGAGAAAGCGAAAAGCTCGCGGACAAGGCGCTGAAACTCGATCCCAACAATTCAGCCGCAGTAATCGTCAAAGCACGGTCGCATTCTTCCCAGGGCAATGTCGCCAAGGCCGCCCAGCTTCTGGAACAGGCCGCCGATCTCGAGAAAGGCGGTGAGCAGACAGAGCTCCTCCTCGACCTGTATCTCAAGAATTCCGATTGGGACCAGGCTTCGGCGCTCGCGCATCGCGTATTTGAAGCCGACGAGAAGAATTTTGGGCCGATGCAGAAGGTTGTGGAATCGCTGCTGCAATCCGGCAATCCCGAAAAAGCCATGGAGATCTTGGAGAAATCCCGGCTGCCCATGATCGACGCCGGAGAGCACGAGGTTGTCGGGAAATTACTCAACGAACTTGCAGCAAGCATGCCTGGCACCCTGGGGCCGCTGGAATGGCTCGTGGAACTGTATGGCCGCACTAGCGATTCCTTCCGCTTGCCCGACGCGCTGGCGCACCTGGGAGACGCCTTAGTTGCCGGTCACCAGTGGGAGCGCGCAAAACAAATCTTTCAGCAGCTTGTCGACCGCGACCCGGACAGTGATTCGGCAAAGCGCAAGCTCAACGGCGTTCTCCGTAAAATGGGACAACTGCCGGCGGGAGAGGCAGAAGATTTTCCCGAGGAAAACTTGCGCGCGGAGATCCCGAAGGCTCCTGCCGCCAAACTGCCAGTCGACGACGAAGAAGAACCCACTCCGGAAGTATCAGTCAAACCCGCGGCTGTCTCCAGTGAGCCTGCCCTTGACGAAGAAACGGAAAAATTTATCGCGCAGTCGCTCACCGACGTGGATCTTTTCGCGAGTTACGGCCTCACGCAAAAGGCGATTGGATTGCTCGAAGCTATCCTGCGCCGTGCGCCGCGCCACACGCCGACGCTCGAGAAACTGCTCGACTTTGTCCTTGGCGCGGGCGATGACCGGCGCACTGCCGAACTCGCCGCGCAGTTAGAGCAGATTCACAGTGAAACGGGCGACAAGCGCAGCTCCGAACGATTCGGAGAATTGCGCCGCCGCTTCCAGCGTGCCGCTGGTTTGACGGATGAGGAATTGGCGATCGCGGTTCCACCGTCAAAACCTGCCGCTCCGGAAGCCGCAGAAGCCCAGCCTGCGGATGGCACAATACCTGAAATCGCCGCAGTACCTATGCCGGCTGCACCTCCGCCTGCCCCGGCTGCTCCTGTGAAAGAAGCGCGCCCCGAGCCAGTTGAAGTGAACTCCACTCCCGCGCAAGCCGAAGTGCAGGAAGTCGATTTGTCCGACGAATGGGCGACCCTTCTCGAAGAGACGCGTCCCGCCGAAGCGGCTGCTTCTCCTCCAGTGCCGGCGAAGCCCGCTGCTGCCGCGCCTACGCGTCAAACGAAGCCTGGGGATGTGGAAGAGTTTCAGATTGGCGAAGAACCGCCCGTCGCTGAGCCATCCGAAGCCGCCAGCGCCGCTCCTGCAATTCCGCTCAAGCCGGAGCCCGTCATTGAAAAAGCGAAGGCCAAGCCTCCGGCCAAGCAAGTGCCGGCGGCCAAGACTCCGCCGAAACCTCCCCAGAAGAGCGAACCGGAATTCGAACTGGAACAGGAGTATGAACTCGTACTGGATGCGGAACCCCTAGTGCCGGCGTATGACCAGAAACCGCCCGAGAAACCAGTCGCGCCACCTGTGCCAGTCGGGAAAAACGCGGCGCCAACTCCAACAGCGAGTAACAGTTTCGCTTCCGATCAATTCCTTGCCGACCTTGCCAACGAAATCGATCAGCTCGGTATCGGCGAGCTGACCCCGGGATTTTCAGAATCAGCGCCCAGCGCGCCGCCGCCCTCTGCCGCGAAGAAAGATGCGGCGCCGTCGCAGTCCACGGAGTCGAGTCCGCTCAAGGAAGTATTCGACGAGTTTCGCGCCGAACTGGGCGAGATGGGCGCGGAAGATGAAGACCTCGAAACGCATTACAACCTCGGCATCGCGTTTCGTGAAATGGGTCTCCTTGAGGAGGCCATCAGCGAGTTCCAGAAAGTTGCCAAAGCCAGCGACCGCGGCCGCGCTTTCCGCTACACCATGCAGTGCTGCACACTTCTGGGCCTTGCCTTCATGGAAAAGGGTCAGCCGGGTATTGCAGCGATCTGGTACGAGCGCGCTTTGAAGACTCCCGGCAATGATCCGGAAAGCACGCTCGCCTTGCGGTATGATTTGGGCGTAGCTCAGGAGTCGGCGGGCGAGCCTGAAGCGGCGTTGAAGAGTTTCTCCCAGGTCTATGCGATGAACATCGACTATCGTGACGTGGCCGAACGCATCGCCGCCCTTCAGAAGCCCATCCGTCGATCCTGAACCATTCCCTGCAGGACGGAATTTCACTGAACCATGAGCCGGTTTTATCGCGCATTGCTGGTCGTACTTGCGTTCGAAATGGGCGCAATGCTTCTCTATTTGCCGTGGTCCGGCTACTGGGAGCAGAATTTTTTTCTCAGTCACTTCCCTTCGCTCATGCCCATTCTTCTCCATCCGTCCTTTCGTGGCGCAGTAAGCGGCGTAGGAGTCCTGGATATCCTCCTAGCAATCGGCTGGATCGGTTCGCGCCCAGGGCCTGACCGTGTCCCGCCTCAATAACTCATCGTGCGGCTCGCTCCTTTGCTACGTGACCGACCGGCGTAGCCTTCCCGAATGCGAACCTCGGAAAGCACAAGAAACTGTGTTGTCGAAGGTCGAGGCCGCTGCCGCTTCCGGCGTCGATTGGATTCAGATTCGGGAGAAAGATCTTTCCGGAAGGGACTGCGCACTGCTCGCGCGAGAAGCTCTGCAACGTGCCGCGAAATCCCTGGCGAGCAGCGGCGGCACTACGCGCATTCTTGTGAACGACCGTCTAGACGTCGCGCTCTCGGAACGCGCCGGCGGCGTACATCTTGGCGAGAACAGTCTTCCGCTGCCGGAAGCCAGGCGATTTGTCGGGAACCGCAACGAACCGGAAGGTTTCCTTATCGGCGTGTCTTGCCACTCCCTGCAAGCTGCGAGATCGGCTGCGAGCGCCGGTGCGGATTATCTTTTTTTTGGCCCGGTCTACACCACGCCATCGAAAGCCGCGTTCGGCGCGCCGCAGGGTCTTGAACGCCTCGCCGAAGTCTGCCGCACGGTTTCCATCCCAGTGTTAGCTATCGGCGGAATTACTTTGGCGAACGCCTCCGATTGTCTTGCGGCGGGCGCCTATGGGATCGCGGCGATTCGTCTCTTCCAGGGTGCCCGGGATATGTCCTCTGTAGTGCAGTCGCTGCGAAAGCATGCGCGCTGATCAACGCTCCATCAGCCGGCGGAGAAGCCGTATTTGCCCCGCATGATAGATGTCGTGATACGCGATGCCGTAGAGTTGCGGCACGAATCTTGCCGCTCTCGCTGTGTGCAATAATTTCGCTGCTGTCGCTAGCAAGGCCCGGTGCTCTCGCTCAAGTAATTCTTTGTCTGCACTCCAGGCCGCATCGTTTGATTTTCCTTTTTCGGGTCGCGCAAAAAAATTGCTTCCTTTGAGCACGAACGAGCCGCGCTTGCCGCCTTCGATTCTTCGCCGCACGGCATATTTCCAGTACGCGGCGTGGAGCATCACTTCCCAGATATTGTGCCGGCCCGGGGCCGGGCGCCATGCGGCTTGCTTTGCCGTAACTCCTTTGATGGATTGTTTGAGATTCGGTCCGTGCCAGGTCTTCTTTTCGTAGCCTTCTTCGAGAAGCGCGAGCACGAGCCTTGCGGAATTCACCGGGCCTCCTCATGTGAGCGTAGGAGAAGAATCCCGCCAAGGATGGCGCGCTCAGCCTAAGGTGTCAACGCCCGGCTCTCTTTGGGGGGAAAGAGGGGGGAGATTCAGATGAAAGCCATTTGCAAACAATATAGGACTAAGTTAGTCTTATTTAGATTATTGCAAATCAATTGCAAGGAGAATTTCTTGGTTTCGACCTATCGGCTCGCTTTGGCTGGTTCCTTCTGTCTTTTTCTGCTCTCGTTTTGCTCGGCTCCCTATGCCATCGCCCAGGAAAATCCGTATTTTGTCGCCTATGATCACTATTTGGAGGAACCCGGCAACCTCGAGATCGAGTATTTCTCTACCTTCGGGACCCAGCGGGGCGGGAACGACTTCCACGGCTACTGGGCGGAATTCGAATACGGCGCGGCCGCCTGGTGGACCACGGAAATCTACCTGGATGGCCAAACTACCTCCAGCGACAGCACGGTGTTTACCGGTTTCCGCTGGGAGAATCGCTTCCGGCCTCTGAAGCGCGAACATTTCATCAATCCCATCTTCTATGTCGAGTATGAAAACAAGAACGGCGCGGACAAGATCCTCAAGGAAGGCGAAGGGCACGATGTGGAGTCAGACTTCCTCGTTTCGAACGCAGAAGCTCGCAAAGAACACATTCATGAAATTGAGTTGAAACTCATCCTGTCCAGCACGTTCAAGGGTTGGAACTTTACGCAGAACACGATCGCGGCCAAGAATCTTTCGAGTTCGCCCTGGGAATTCGGCTATGCGCTAGGCGCCAGCCGTCCACTCGCGCTGAAGGCTTCCGCAAAACGCTGCACTTTCTGTCCGCAAAACTTCGTCGCCGGTGTCGAAATGTATGGCGGTCTGGGTGACAGGCACAGCTTTGGGCTCCACGACACAGCGCATTATCTGGCGCCTGTGCTCGGCTGGAATCTACCCTCCGGGTGGGGGTTACGGATTTCGCCCGGTTTCGGTTTGAACGACAATAGCCATCAATTCCTCATGCGCTGGGGCGTGTCGCGGGAAATAACAGGCTTCGGTTCGATGGTCAGTCGGCTCTTTAGGGGGCGCAAGTGAAAACCATCGCCGCGGCGCTTGCCGTTTGCGCTTGGTTTCTTGTGGTATCTGTTGTCCTAGCGCAAAGCCAAAATTCCGACAAACCAGCCGGAGGCGCAACGCCAAGTTACGATCCATCTGTTTATGCCGAGTTGCAAAAGGCATCCAAGAAAGCACGGGGGCGCACCAATCCACTGGAGAACGATCCAGACGCTGTTGCCGCCGGCGCCATTCTGTTTGAACAGCACTGCGCAGAATGCCATGGCAAATCCGCCGAAGCCACGCGCAAGGCGCCGAGCCTTCGCGCTCCGGAAGTCCAAAACGCAACGCCCGGAACTCTTTTCTGGCTGCTGACCAATGGAGTGGTTCGAAAGAATATGCCGGTCTGGTCGAAACTTCCGGAACCGCAGCGCTGGCAGTTGGTGCGGTACATCAAATCGCTTGGTGTGTCAGTCCCAGAGGCCGGATCTCCTGCGCCGAAGCCCTGAGAAAAGAATCCTAGTTCGCAGACTTGGCCGCATCGTTCAGAATCATCGCCAGACGTACGCCCGCTTCCGCCAGGCCGGTCTCAGCGGCTTTCGCGGCATTGGCTTGATACGCCTCGCCGACTGCTAGATGCTTTTCAAACATCCGCTTTCCCATGTGATTGTTTTCCGCGCAGCTTCTTAATTTCATGTCTGGTTCGACGGTGATTTTTTCCGGGAAGGCATCGTAGACGGCGGTCTCCGCCAGCTTGTGGCTCTCCCAGGCCCAGTTGTCCACATGGATGCCGGCCGCTTCCCAGGAGGCGATTTCGGCATGAAACTTTTCGTTCAGTTCGTCGGCATAACGAAACGGATTGGAGACTTCCATGTCGCGTTCCACAATTTCCGTGTCCCAGACCTGATGAAGATTGGGTGAATACTCCTCGCGCTCCGGATGGAGCGAATTGGGCAGCGGCTCATGGCGAAGATACTTCACCGGCACGCAAGTTCCGCCGTTGTCTGCATTGGTGATGGCGTGCAGCGGCTGATGCATGTCGCCGACAAAATGGATGAGGTAGCGGATCGCTTCGGTGCGCTTCGGAGAATCCGCGGACTTGTTTTTCAAAATGGCGCGCTGCTCTTCGATGGCGCGCGTCACGCATCCTTCGGAGCCGCAGTACTCCGCCAAATCGCCCTTGTGTTTGCTGCGCGGAATATCGATGTAATGCCAGGGCCCGTTCTTGCGCTCGTTGCGCACATCATCCGGCCAGGTGGAGGCATCCACCATCAGGTCTGTCGTGGCGTTGCCGCACCAGCGCTTCAGCTTCGGATCAATCGGGTTGTCGCCAAGAAGCTGCTGAACCATTTGCCGGGCTTCCGGTGTCAGGTACTTCTCTGCGATCAAGGCCACAGTCTGGTGGCCTTTACAGCCCCAGCCGCCCGCACGAGGAGAGGTCATCGCCAAAAGCGCCAGAGCAGCCACACATAGCACGGTTTTATGACTCACAGTTTCTTACCTCGGTAAAAATTGTTGGCTGCATCTTGGCTGATTGCCGAAGGGCTAAGACGGTCACCGTCTGCGCCGCGGTTTCATGCGCTGAGCCAGCGCCCGATCGGTTTCCACGATTCGGTGTGATCGCAAATTACGCGTAGAGTCGCAGTAATCGGAATCGCCAGAACCAGTCCCATACCGCCCCAGACCCAGCCCCAGAAGAGCAGCGCAATGGTGATTGCCACGGCATTCAGGCGCACGCGGCGGCCCACTAATTTAGGCGCCAGCAGATTGATCGCCAAAACGTGAATGGCCGTCAGCGTCGCCGCGATCAACGCGAACTGCCCGAGCGCTTTCCATTTTGCGAGCGCGATGAGAAAGGCCGGCAGCCAGGCCATCACTGCACCAATGTAGGGCACCATGTTCAGGATCCCGGAAGCGATTCCTGTGAGTATGGGATATTCCATCCCGATGACCCAGAAAAAAAGGCTGCTGGACGCAATCACCACCAGCGTCACGATGCTCATTCCTGCCAGGTAATCGCGAAGCACATCGCGCAAATCCTCCAGCGTCTCCTTGACTTGCGTGCGGCGTGAGGCAGGAAAAAGCTGTAATGTTCCGTGCCAAAGTTCCCGCTTCTCGGCGAGCATGAAGAAAACCAGGAAGGGCATGAATGTAACTTCGAGAAACAAGGCATACAGGGGGCGAACCCCGCTAAAGATCAGCGTGCGCACGATACTGGGTTCCGTGCGCACTGCTGGCGCGGAGGAAGCGCCTTGCTCGGGCGCGATTTGCGAAACCTGGCCTTCAATCCCTTTTATTTTGCCTTCCACGGCGCCTGCTGCCTGCCGAAGGACAGTGCTGTATTTCGGCCAGTTTTCCGCGAAGTCTGCGACGCGCGTCCACAGTCCGTAGCCCCCCGCGACTAGCACGGCGATCAGGATCAGCACCATTACCATCGCGCCGACCGTTCGAGGCAGCCCCATTCTTTCCAGGAATTCCACCGCCGGATCGAGAAAATAGGCCAGCAGAATGGAAAGCAGCAGCGTGATCACCACGCCGGCGGCGTAATAAAAGAACAGCAAAATGATGGCTGCCGCAAGGACGCGCATGCTGAAATTGGAACTTGTGAAGCGAACGAGCGATGGCGGCGTTTGCGTGGCGGACACGAGCAACTCCGGTGCTACACGTTAACACATTCTCGCAAAACGTTTATGACCTCGTGCGCTTCTGCTTCGATACGGCAAATCCAGGGATTTGAGCGATCTGATTCTTGATTTGGCCCGGTTATGCAATGGGCATGCACGGAGCCAGGCAGTAAAGCCGCGGTTTTGCGTGTGCTAAGATTTGTGAGGTCATCCGCACGGAAGCTGGCCCTGGCCGGGCCCGGCCACACACTCTGGAGAGACAGGCTTTTCCCATGGCCAAAGAGTTTTTTGGAACCGACGGGATACGCGGTGTCCCGGGCACGCCCCCGCTTGATGACGCCACTCTCTACGCCACTGGGCGCTCACTCGGAGCGTATCTCAAGCGCGAACACAGCGCGGCGCATGTCCTGATCGGGATGGACACGCGCGAATCCGGCCCGCACATCGCTTCTCTACTTGCGGCGGGTCTCGCGCAGGCCGGAGCTACCGTTGCGTTTGCCGGCGTGATTACGACTCCGGGTGTGGCTTGTCTGGTTCGCCAGGGTGATTTTCACGCCGGAGTGGTCATCTCCGCCTCGCACAATCCGTTTCAGGACAACGGTGTGAAATTGTTCTCACACGCGGGAATGAAATTTCCGGATGCTGTCGAGGAAGAGCTTGAAGCAGGGATCTTGAAACATCGGGCAGAAGCACCGCCAAAGAATTCGCCGCCGCTTGCGGCCGATGAATCCCTTGACGCGGAATATCTCGCTTTTTTGCGGAGGCGAGTCATTCCCGGCGCGAGGCTCAACGGCTTTCGCATCGTCCTCGATTGCGCCAATGGGGCTGCTTACAAGCTTGGTCCGGAATTGTTTCGCTCGCTCGGGGCCGATATTGTGGCCATGGGCGTTTCACCCGACGGCCGCAACATTAATGCCGCATGCGGATCTCTTCACCTGGAGGGTCTGCGGAAGCGTGTCGTTGCGGAGAAAGCACGCCTCGGAGTAGCCTTCGATGGCGATGCCGATCGCGCTCTATTCGTCTGCGAATCCGGAAGAGTCGTGAACGGCGACGGCGTGCTTTTGGCCGCCGCGCGCTTCCTCAAATCCCAGAACAAGCTCAGAGGCGATCGGGTTGTCGCTACTTCCATGTCCAACCTGGGCCTCGAGCGCGTGCTTGCCCGCGAAAATATTGCGCTGGCGCGCGCCGCCGTCGGCGATCGCTACGTGCTGGAAGAAATGCTGCGCAGCGGCAACGTGCTGGGCGGCGAGCAATCCGGGCACATCATTTTTCTCGACGACAGCCCTGCCGGAGACGGCCTGCTCACAGCCGCAAAAATCGCTTCGCTGGTCTCCATGCACGGCAAAATCGAATTGCTGGTTGAGGGTCTGAAGGATTATCCGCAGCTTATCGTCAACGTGAAGGTGCGCTCGAAACCGCCGCTCGAAACGCTGCCGGAGGTGTCGCGTGCTCTGGCCGAAGCGCAATCCGCGCTTGGAGACAACGGCCGCGTCGTCCTTCGCTACTCCGGCACCGAGCAGCTCGCCCGCGTCATGGTCGAGGCCGAACACGAGGCCGACGTCCAGCGCTTCAGCCAGTCCCTCGCCAACGCCCTCCGCTCCTCTATCGGCGTCTGAGCGGTTCGACTCTGCGCGTCTCCGTGTTCTTAAGGTCCTGCGTCATTTTTCTTTCAATTTCCGCGGGAACTTTTTCGCCGTTCGCGACATTACACTTAGTGAATGACTCAGGCGGCCTACCAT
>Ga0209158_1001926_pt1 | contig 13289 bp, 9 predicted proteins | sample GraSoiAngelo_140_FD_185897 | JGI IMG/M metagenome (GOLD analysis project Ga0209158, IMG submission 185897) | Grasslands soil microbial communities from the Angelo Coastal Reserve, California, USA - 14_0929_12_30cm (SPAdes) (version 2) | ecosystem: Environmental > Terrestrial > Soil > Grasslands ...
AAAGGACCACGAAATCGTGGCCGGCCGGCTGCACGCTGGCCACCCGGTCCACGGTCACCGTCTCCAGATTGAAGGCAGATTCAGCGGCGGAGGTCAGCGCGGCGCGAAAGTAAAGCGGCGAGCGCGTATCGTTCGATTCGTAGACAAAAAGCACTTTGCGGGGGTCGGAGCGCTTCACCGCAAACAGGCTGGCATCATCGGCGGGCAGAGAATCCGCGGAGTCGATGCGCACCTCGCAACGCGTAAGGCCGTAGGGAACGTCGAGACAAGAAAACTCCACGCTGGCCCGCCCTTCGGCCGGAACGTCCACCGTTTGCGTGGCGATGGCCTTTCCGTTTACCACCAGCGAAACGGTCTTTTTCGCCGCCGGCGTGTGATAGCCGGAGATCACCGCCTGCACGCGCGATTTCTTGGGGTCGAACACTTCGCCCGGCGCGCTGACGCTTTCCACCGTCCAATTCGGTTCCGGGCCTCTGGCTTGCGGGTGCGGCACCAGGGAGACATTTGCGGGGAGCGCCATTTCCGCAAAACTCGCGGGCATCGCGCTTCGCTGCATATCGCTGAAAAGGTGCAACTCGATGGGCGTATGCACCGTCTCGGTCATGGAACGCAGGGTGCCCGCGAGTTCGCCAAAGCTCGCTCGCGTATCTCCCGGCTGAATACTGTTCACGGCGGAGCGAAGCACGCCGGAATCCTGCGTCGGTTCGGTCAGCACCTGGACTTGAGAGCCCAGCGCCATTATCTGGGCGCGCTCGGAAGGCTTGCGCGTTTCGAGGAACGCCAGAGCGTCGCGCTTGGCGTCCGCCAAGTGCGTTCCCGCGCGCATGCTGAAAGAGTCATCAATGACGAGCAAATCCAGCTTCTCACCGCTCATGCTCGCAGCGGAGCGCTCGATGAAAGGATTCGCAAAAGCCAGCGCCAGCAGCAGAATCACCGCCAGGCGGAATGCGAGCAGAAGCAGATAGCGCAAGCGGCGGTGCTTGATGGAGCTCTGTGTGCGCCGCTCAAAGAACATCAGCGAGCTGAAGGGAAGAGGCGTGGTTCTGTGGCGCCGTAGGAGATGAAGGTAGATTGGCAATCCCACAGCCGCCGCACTGGCAAGAAACCACGGCGCCAGAAAACCCATCAACGTCTCCTTTGACGAAGCGTCAGGTACTCCCGCAACGCTCCGTCGAGTGGACTGGACGTAACGAGCAGGTGATAATCCATGCCCGCGGCGCGCGTGCGGTCCTTCAATTGCGTGATGTGAGACTGCACCTTGGTGCGATATTCTTCGCGACCGTACTCGGGCGTCACTTCCAGGCTCTCCTGAGTCTCCATATCAATCAGCAAGACCGGCTCGTCGAGCTCAGGCTTCAGTTCCTGGGGGTCGAGCACGTGGAAGAGCACGACTTCGTTTCCGTGGTAGCGCAGCGGCTCGATGGTGCGGACGATGGTCTCCGGGGACTCGAAGAAATCCGAGATCACCACCACCATGCCGCGCTTGCGTAGGAAATTCTGGAAGTGGAGCAGGGGTTTCGCGTAATTGGTGCGCGCGCGGGCCTCGGCATTTTCCAGGCCGCTCAGCAAGCGGTAAAGCTGACCCTGGCGGGTGGAAGCGCGGATATAGGTACGCACTTCGTCGTCAAAGACGATCAGGCCGGCGGCGTCGCGTTGGGTCTGCGTGGTGAGGTAAAAGAGCGAGGCCGCAACGTAGCGCGCGTAATCCATTTTGCTGACCTTGTGCGACGAATAGTTCATGGAGCTGCTGGCATCGAGGAGCACGGTCAGCAGGGTGTTCGTTTCGCCGCGGTAGCGTTTCAGGTAGGCGCGTTCGGTGCGAGCAAAGACGTTCCAATCGACGTGACGCAGGTCGTCGCCGGGGCTGTAAGCGCGATATTCGGCGAACTCCTGGCTGAAGCCGAAATCCGGCGAGCGATGCAGGCCGGCGACGAATCCGTCGACGACCGTTTTGGCCACCAGGTCAAGTCCGGAGATGCCCGCTAGAACGGCTGGGTCGAGAAATCGCTGCACGTCAGGCTCCCGATGGCGGCGGGAAGCTCTCGAGCAGTCGATGCAGGATCTGGTCTGAATCGATGCGATCGGATTCCGCGTGGAAGTTCAGCAAGATACGATGGCGCAGAACAGGGATGGCCAGCGACGTGATGTCATCGTAGGTCACGTGATAGCGGCGGCGCGCCAGGGCACGCGCCTTTGCCGCCAGCACGATGAATTGCGCGGCGCGCACGCTGGCTCCGTAGTTGACGTATTTCACGACAAAATCGGGCGCCTGACCGCTGTGGTGCCGTGTCGCGCGCACCAAGTCCACCACGTAGCGCGCAAGCGTATCGGCGATCGGCACCATGCGCACTAGTTGCTGGAAATCCAGAATCTCTTCCGCATTGGTGACCGCCTCCACGTGCGCCACGCGTGTCGCCGTGGTCAGGTCCACCACCTTGATTTCGTGTTCGGCGCTGAGATAATCCAGCACCGTATTAAACAGGAAGCGATCGAGCTGCGCTTCCGGCAGCGGATAAGTGCCCTCGAGCTCGATGGGGTTCTGCGTGGCCAGAACAAAGAATGGCGAGGGCAACTGGTAGTGATTCCCGCGAACCGTGCAGGAAAGCTCCTGCATGGCTTCCAGCAGAGCGGCCTGAGTCTTGGGCGGCGTGCGGTTGATTTCGTCGGCCAGCACAATATTTCCAAAGATCGGACCGGGAACGAAGGTCCATCGCCGATGACCCGTGGTGGGGTCTTCTTCAATGATGTCCGTCCCGGTGATATCGGAGGGCATCAAGTCCGGCGTAAATTGGATGCGACGGAAGACCAGACCGAGCGTCTGGGCGATGGTGCGAACCATGAGGGTCTTGGCCGTGCCGGGAAGCCCGGTGATGAGACAATGGCCGCCGACGAACAAGGCGGTGAGAATCTGATCCAGCACTTCTTCCTGGCCGACGATGACTTGCCGAACCTGAGCGAGAATAGCGTCGCGCACGGATTGAAAACGTTCGACGCGCCTTTTCAGTTCTACCGAGTCCAGATTCAGTTCAGCGAGCGTGGCCACTGTTCATTTTCCTTTCTGGGAGTCCTCGAGCTGTAAGAGCAACTTCTGAGCCGGCCGATAACCGGGCGCGGCCTCCAGCGACGCGAGCAAATGATCGCGGGCTTGATCCTGTTGGCCCGCGGCGAAATAAGCCCTGGCTACGTCGAATTGTGCGGAGGCCTGATCCAAGGGGTGCATGGCCAGAACGGCATTGCACTCGCGTACGTCGGCGGCCGGATTGTTCTGATCAAACCACAAGTCGCAAAGCTTCCGGTGCAGCTCTTCGTCCATGGGATAAATATAATTGATGCGCTCCAGGGCCGCGGCTGCATCCTTCGGATCGCCTGCTTCCTGCTCCAGCGAAGCGAGTTCTTTTAGCGCCTCTGGGCTGCGCCCGCCAATCTTTTCATATTCTGTGAGCACTTCAGCCGCGGCTTTCTTGTCTCCTTTGGCGATATGGGCTTCGGCGAGAAACTCGTAGGGATTGGCGCCTTCCACGTAATCGGGATACATCTGGCGCACGGCGTCGCCTTTGGCGAGTACTTCGTCCCAGTTTTTAGCTTTGGCGGCTTCGGCCAGCTCTTTCAGGCGATTGCGCCATTCGTCGAAAGAAGCGGCGGTTTTGCCGAGATCCTTGTACAGCCACTCCATAAAGGCTTTGTCGAACTCCTCCGGAGACATTCCGAGATTCTGCTGTATGGCTTCGGGCGTGGTCTTCAGTTGGGCATACGAGTGCACCATGTCCAGGATCTTGTCGTCGCCCCACCGGTCTTTGATGTAATCCAGAATGCGCCCCCCCTGGAAATAGGAGACGATCACCTGGCTGGGATATTCCGGACGGATAAAGCCGCGATCGAGTTCCGCAACCGGCAGCAATTTCTTATCGCGAATGGCGATCAGAATTTCCGGCGAAACGCGGTCGCCCCATTCGGGCGAGACGTTCGTTTCCTCGTGTACCGCGAGCCCCTCGGTAAACCAACGGGGCACACGAGAATTCGTAGCGGTGAGAATGAAGACATGACTCATTTCATGCCACAAGGTTTGGCCCCAGTGATAGGTGCCGGGCGGACGGCCGGAGGGGCTATCCATGGCCACGACTTCGCCGAAGGTGACGCCCAACGCGCCGAGGCCCGGCATCCCCAAGGTGCGCACGGCAAAGTCTTCATGATCCGGATAGAGTTCCACTTGTACCGGTCCCGGCAGCTTCATCTTGTACTTTTTTTCGTAGGCGGCAATCACGTGCTTCACTTCGGCGCGAACGTAAGGGAGCAACAGTTCTGCTTCTTTTTTGTGCAGCTTGATAATGGTGGTGTCGTCTTTGAAGGTAAGAAAGTTTTTGTAACTATCGAGCAGGCGAAGGCTGTTTACGGTGGCAGCGTCGCGATAGCCATTGTCGTAGGACATCTCGAGTTGCTGGAGCGGTTCATTGGTTTCCCCGAAGCGCATCAGCTGGATGCCCAATTCCGAGTGCGCCGACCACAATTTGGGATCAGCTTCGATGGCCTTGCGATAATAGGCCACGCTGTCTTGGAACCGCATGTTCAGTGTCAGATGGTGTGCCACGAGAGCGTAGGCTTCGCCGTACGTCGGATTCACCTGCCGCACTTTCGCCAGCCAGGCATCGGGAGAACGGTCGGCCAGCACTTCGATGGCGGCATGAATGGCCATGGCGTCGAGGGCTTCGGCCGAAATCTTCAGTGCCTCGTCAGCTTCCGCCCCGGCGGCCTTGGTATCGGAATCTTCCAGCGCCAGGTTGGCCATCAACTCGTGCGCTTCGACGAGCTTGGGATCGAGCTCGATCGCTTTTTTCGCTTCCTCAACGGCCTTGTTATCGAAGCCATCGGCGCTCACCAGAGCCAGCCCAAGATAAGCCTGCGCGTTTTTGGGATCGCGCTGGATGGCCTCCTGGAAGAGATCGGCGGCGTCCTTATTATTAAAGCGCTCGTGCAGCAGTCGCCCCCAGCGGACCCGGCAGTTCGCGTTTGCCGGCGACTGAGCGACCGCGGTGCGAAATTCGTTGTTTGCCTCCTGATACATCTCCAGGCCCCAGAAGCCTTCGGCGCGAATGGCCGGTTCACGCGCCTGGGTCAGGGACTCAAAGCATGTGTTGGCCTGATCATTATGCCCATGCTTGCGCAGCGTCTGGCATTCTTCGGGCGCGGCCGCGCGGGCGAAGCTCGCGCCGCTGAGGGCAGCCGCCAGCGCCGCAGCCAAAATCGAGGCTTGGGCCTTTCCGCTCACTTCTCGAGCTCCTGTTGTACGCGGGCCAATTCCACCAGAGTGGCCGTAAGCTGGTTTTTGTACTCATCTTCGGGCATGGCCGCTTTTTCGTATTTCAGCTTATCGATCTTTTGTTCGAGCGCTTCTTTCTTGGCCAGCAAGTCGCGCTTGGCCGGATCGGCCGCCGCTCTCTGGGCTTCGCCGATGCGCACCAGAGTAAAAGTCGAGAGGAGCAGCCCTTCATTGCTCTCCGTTGAGGGCGCCCGCACCGGATCGCTTTTGCCGGTGTCCTCGAATTGAGGATGCTCGGTGGCCAGCCGCTTCTGGGACTCGTAGAACTCCGCCGTTTTGCGTTCCGCGAATTGAAACGCTTCGAGCGCGCTGATGGCTTCATTTTTATCCACATCGGCCGCTGGATCGCGCAGCGCCTCGATCCAATACCGTGCGAAGACCGTGGCATTCTTTTCCGTGCCGCTCTTGGTTGCCGTGATGATCGCCCGGCCTGATTTCTTGAGGGCCGGCACGGCACCTCCACTGGCGCTGGTCGTGCTGACGATCAGTTGCCGCTTGGCGGCGATCTTGTCACACAGACTCGCCAGCTCGGTTCCAGAAATGTCCGGACCGGGCAGATTGAATTTATACTCGGCGCCGTCGAAAGAGCCGTGGCCGATGAGAATGACCACCAGATCGTCTTCGGCTTTAGCCTCGCGCGCCAGCGTGGCAAAAATGTCGTTGATGTGTGCGCGTGTGGCGTCCTTTCCTAAGAGGGTATAGACGCGAAGATTGCCGCCGGAATCCTTGAGCAGCTTATCCAGATCGTTGGCCAAACCCTCGAAGCGCTGCTCGTAATCGGGCTCGCCGCCCAGTCCGGCGATGGTGACGTAGTACGTGGCCGCACGAGCGCTCAGGCCCGACAGGAAAATGCAAAGCAAACCCAAGCCGAGCCGCAAGCGCGTTTTCACACGAGCCCCCACTTCCGACGCAGAAGCCATTCCGATGACGGCAGCAGCAGAATCAAAATAAAGATCACCGGCATATTCCAAAGGTCCTTGGCGTCGCGAATCGTGATGCCGGCCTCGGAATAGGGAATTTCGTTGGCGAGCTTGGAGAGTTCCTGCGGCTGCCAATAGTGTCCCCCGGTCTGTGAAGACAGCTTTTCGAGCAGTTCCCGATTCTGCTCGGTATGGAAGTTCTCCGCCACGCCATCGATGCGCTGGAACATCAGGGTATCGCGGCCCACGTCTTCATCGCCGCGCTTCACCGATATCTCGACGGTGTAAGTGCCCGGTTTCTCCGCGGCCCATTCGGCGTTGAAAATGCCCGGGGAGTTTGGATCGGGCGTCATCTCCACGAGCGAGGCTGTGTTTTGCGGACCGAGGAAATGGGCCTCCACGCGTGCATCGCCCAGCGGCATGTATTTCTTGTCGCGAACGTCGGCGGACACGCGCACGTGGCCATCGTCAAACAGCATGGGATTGGGAAGCGAGGAGTACACTCGCCCCGGCGAATCCGAGACCAGCCAGCGCAGCAGTTGCTGCCAGAACTCTTCCTGCGATTTGTCTTGGACCGGCAGCAGCATGCGCCAGTGCCACGTGGATGACGTGGCCATGATTGCCGTGCGCCCGTGCCCATAATTTTCGGTGGCCAAAAGCGGCAGGTTGCGGCTGCCAACTTTTGCTTCGACCAGCACGGCGGCGCCAGGCTTTGGTGTCCCGATTTCCTCGTAGTCCATCAGGGGAGGCAGCTTCTTCCAGCGATCCGTGTTTTTCGCCGGATCTTCCAGCAGGCGGCAAATGATGCTTTCCGCTCCTGCCGGCGTAAGCTCCACGGTGGCTTGATCACGATGGAAGGTGCCCTTGCGATTGGGAAGCACGACCGGAAGCAGGTCCGCCATTGACGATACGCCCCAAGCTCCGTCTGCCAGGGCGTAACGGCCCCCGACCAGCAGCAGCCCGCCGCCGCGACGATCGACGAACTCCTTGATCAGCTCCTGCTGTTCCGGCGTGAAGGAATTCGCCTCGACCGAGCCGATGATAATGCCCTGATAGGGAAAAAGGTCCTCGACCTTGTTGGGAAATCCCTCCGCGAGCTCCTTGGGATCCGCGATTCCCTGCCGATAGATTTTATTTTCGCTGGTGCGCATCATGGAGGAGATTTGCACGATGCGGTCGTCGTCTTCCGCTCGCCTTATAAATTTGTACTCCCAGCGCGGCTCACCCTCTATATAAAGGATGCGCCGCTTTTCCGACCTGACGTCCACGAGCCGGGTGAGCGCGTTGTTGGCGCGGTTTTCCTCGCCGGGAAGGGGGTCGAGGGAAAAGGAAAGAGGCTTGGCTCCCGCCGCGCCGACATTGAACAGAAGGCTTTCGGTTTGGATATTGCCGTCTGGACCGAAGGTGATCTCGCGGGTCGTCAGCACCTTGGCGCCGTCGCGCACAGCGAGCATGGCCTTGCGTCCGGCATATCCCCGCTGGTGGAAACTGACGCTTGCAGCCAGCCGTGAGTCGGCCAGGGCACGAGTGGGCAGGCTCACATCATTGATCTCCACGTCTTGGTATTGCTCGCGGCCGAATCCAACTGTGTGCACGGGAATGTGCCGGCCGCGCAGCGCGGAGATGGTATCCAGATCAATTCCGCCGGAATTATCGGAGCCGTCGCTCAGCAGTACCACAGCTCCGATGGGCAGGTCTGTGGTTTCATCCGCCAGCTGTTTGAGACTATCCCCGATACGCGTTACCGGCGCCGCTGCGTGGAGTTCATCCAGGCTGTCGATGCGGTTCAGCTTGCTGTCCATACGATAAAGCCGCGTCTGGAACCGCTTCTGCAAACCGGAGAGCACGCCGCCCTGGAGCGCTTTGACGGCTTCCGTCTGTCGGGTGCTGCCGTTTTCTGTAATTCCCATGCTTCTGGAGTCATCGACAACCACGGCGATGATGTTTTGCTGCGGCTTCAGCTCGGCGACCATCAGAGCCGGCTGCCACAGCAGCGTGAGCAAGAGAGCGGCGAGGGCGGTTTGCAGAAACCACAGGACAGCCATGCGCCAACTTCGGAGAGCAGGAATGGTTTTGGGAAGTTTGGCTCGGAGCAGTAAGGCGAACCCCGTGCTCGTCGCCAGGAGGAGAAAACCCAGTATCCACCTCGGCCAGTTGGCCAGCAGAACTAATTCGCCTCTGGAAAACGCCGAAGCGGGATACTTGAACAAGAATTCGAACATATCACCGGCGCCCAATCCAATTGTCAGTCGGTAAACCTATGTGAATGTTGCTGTCAGTCTGGCTGTCGCTACATAGGCCACATTTCTCGCCGATATCCTCGTTGGGAGGAAGCGCTAAAGCGGGGGAATTCGCGCTGCCATGCCTCCACACGTCCGCCCTTACGCCTAAAGTAGCGCTGAAAGGTCCTTTCGCAAACTGAGATGCCGTTCTCGCGCCTCGCGGATGCTACCTTGCGCGGCACCGGAACTATGCCCGACGAACAGAATCTTCCACGTGCGGTTACAACGTACAACCGCCCTAGCGCGCGGTAACCGCCCTTCGAGGGTATCAAAATGCCGCCAGCATCTCCAGCGGCACGCCGCCCCTCGAAAAGAGCAAGTTCCGCAGAGTGACTTACTTCATTACTTCTCGAGGCCGTAGGATTGATGGTCGTATGTCCCGGTCATTTGACCGGCAGGATTTCGCCGTGAGCGGTGGCAACGTAAAACGCCGGTCACTAGAATTGCGCCCGGGCTCCAGTTAAGATAAGAAAGGGCGCAGATCTCAAGGATTCCCTGTAGGGATTTTCGAAAAGTCCGCTGATAGAGTTACGTTGCCTGCGTTGATTACTGCGCGATGGATGCGATCTTGGGGGAAAACTCATGAGCGACTTTGAGCGGCTGCAAACCGGTCCCGCAGAACTAGCCGAAGTGAATGATACCCTCGCCGCCTGGCGCGATAACGATCAACAGGCACACATCGTTCAGTTCTACGAAGACGACACCTTCCTAATCCAGAAATGAGATCGGCCTCTCAGGCATTGAATCCTGAGAGGCCGATTTTTTTTCAGCTGTCGTTGGCCCTGGTAACTAGTTCTTTTTCTCGTCCTTCTTATTACCGGACGAATTGTTGTTGGACTTGGCCGGAGCAGGATTCGGCGCACCTCCCTTATTCTCGGGAACCGCACGGACGTTGCCTGATGGTTGTGCAGAAGGCGCCACGTTCCGATTTTGCGGCGGCGGCACATTCGCGGGACGGCTGACAGGCGCGTTCGGTGGCTGCTCGACTCGCCTATCGTTTGGCTGAACACTGGGCGCGCTCCGCGGCTGGCTTATTGCAGGGCGCTCGTTGGATGGCGGGCCGGGGTTCGGCCGGTCGCCAGGAGATGGCTGCCGGTAGCTCGGCTGCGCGTTCGAAGGCCGCTCATTCGAGGGCTGCGGAGCCGGCGTGCTCTGCGGCTGGCTTATTGCAGGGCGCTCGTTGGACGGCGGGCCGGGGTTCGGCCGGTCGCCAGGAGATGGCTGCCGGTAGCTCGGCTGCGCGTTCGAAGGCCGCTCATTCGAGGGCTGCGGAGCCGGAGTGCTTTGCGGCTGGCTATTGATTGATGGCCGCTCGTTAGACGGCGAGCCAGGATTCGGCCGATTTTCAGGCGAAGGCGGCCGGTAGCTCGGCTGTACGTTAGACGGCCGATTGTTAGGAGCTTCCGGAGCAGGAGTGCTCACGGGTTCTTGGGGGCGATTTTGTTGTCCCGGCCGAAAGTTCGGCTGCGCATTGGGGGCTTCGCTCACTGTCGGGCGATTCCCGGGTCGCTCTGGACCGGGGCGGTTGTTAATCGGTGGTGCCCCAGCAGAAGGATTGTTTCCCGGCCCATTGCCGACTCCATTCCCGCGGACGTTAGCGGGGTTTTCCGGCGGACGATTAGGGGCTCCAGGCGTTCCCGCTACCTGGCCCGCGCCGCGATTCGGATTGGGCGTCCGTGCTGGGTTCGGCGAGGTTTGTTTGACGAGCGGATGCGCCACTTCCGCCGGACGCAACGTCTCGACTTCATTCCGCTCCAGAGGGCGGCCTGGGTGCGCCTTCAGCGCGGACTCCTGCCGTTCGAACGACACCGCAGGTGGCGGTGGCGTAGTCTTCGCGACTACAGGCCGGTCGGCCAGACCCGGCGGCACCACTCTGCCTGGTTTGTGTTCGGCAGGTCCAAGAACACTGCTTTGTGTGGGAGCCACCGCAGCTTGCGTGCTGACAGATGCTTTGGCAATCTGGCTTTGGTTCACTGTGACGGCGGCGGCAGCTACCGGCTGAGCGCTGGTGAATGCAGTCGTGGAAACGGCGGTTACGGCGCCGGGCGCCGTCCGATTCACATAGGTCACGTTATTCCGACAGCGAAGTTCGGGCCGCCCACAAACGCGACCAGTGCCGGGGCATACACGGGGGCCGCGTCCACGGGCCCGGGAACCCAAAACCACGCTCCTCGGCCATAGGCCCAGCGTCCATAATGAAAGGGCGCATAGCCCCATGGCGCATCATCCACCCAGGTCCAGCCCCACGGCGCGATCCAGGCCCAGTGGCCATAGTGGTAGGGAGCCCAGCCGGGAGCTACTGCCGTAGGCACCCAGACCTGTCCATATTCGGGGTCATAACGCCAGACGCCGTTCTCGTCCAGATCTTCGTAGCCGACCATTTCCGGCGAGACGTAGCGAACCGAGCGTGAATGCTCCTCGCGGCGGTCGCGTTCCTCGCACCAATTGTCGAACGCGTCGCGTTCGTGTTTATCCATCTTGTCGATATCGGCAGAGAGGCTATCGGTGCCGCTCAGCGAAGCTCGCTCGCGGGACTCGATCGTGTAGCTACGGCCGTTGCCGCTTGCCTCTCCTTTGCCTTCCCTCACCTCCACAATCGTGCTGCTTCCATCTTCGCTGGCCTCGAGGCGATATTCGCCGGGCCGCAGAATGGAAAATGCCTGGTTGGGAGTATCCACTTCGAAGACTTCCTCTTTGCCGAGCCGTCGCACGCGGAGACTGAGTGTGCCGGCGGAGAGCTGAATCTGAACTGTACGGTCGTCCAAGTTCAGAAACGAGAAGCCGGTGTTGCTGTTCAGCCGAATTGCCGCTGCACCAATGTGCAATTCCGCACGTGAGTTCGCATCGACCCAGAGCTTATCACCCGTGGTCATGGGGCGATTGAGCGTCGCCGTCACCCAATCGGATTCGCCTGCCGGCTGGAAAGAAACCGATCCGTTGAGGTAACTCAGCCGGGCCACGCGGCCCGGCGGATCGTCAGCATCGGCCGCGGCTCGCTGCGGCAAAGCGATGGATAGCAACATAGCTGCACACAACGTTGCGCAGGCACAGCTTAAGGCCTTCATTTTAATTGGCATCAAAGTATCCTTGTTCTCGATTTAAGTTTTCGAAAGGGGGCCGAACCCGATCCCTGACAGGCTAGCATTAGAAATTGCCGATGGGCTACCGTCGGTTGGGACGCATTTGTAGATTCAAGCAATAACCCATGGGATGCCAGGCGCAAGCGCCTGTTTATGAATGAATCAAGGAAGGCAACCAAGTGAAAATGCGCCAAATACAGCTTGAAAAGGCCTTGACATCTGTGGCTTGCCAAAGTATACGCTGGCGCAACCTCGGGTTACGCCTACTGAATGCCCAGCATCGCAGCGGTAGGTGGCCAACGGCTTTTCCGCTCAGTGGCTGGCAGGCCGGATGCGAATGGGTTGGACGGGCAGCAAAGGAGCACATATGAAATGTCACCGGAACCTGACTTTTGGATTTGCGTTGATCTTGGGCTTAAGTGCATTCGCCGTTGTGGCTAACGCGCAGCAGGGCCCGGCGATCTCCGTAAAGTCGGTAAGTGACGGTGTTTATTGGGCGAACGCGGGCGGTGGCGGGAATGCCGGCTTCATTATTGGCCGCGACGGCGTCATTGTTGTGGACGCGACGATAGCCCCGTCTTCGGGAAAGCAAATGTTAGCCGAGATTGCCAAGCTCACGCCCAAGCCGGTCACGACTGTGATTCTGACGCACAGCGACGCCGACCACGTTAATGGTCTGGCGGCTTTCCCGCCGGGGTTGACCATAATCGCCCACGAAGACTGTAAGAAGGACATACAAGCGACGGCAAATTCGCGTAACCCTTCTCCGCAGGATCGCCTGCCAAACAAAACCTTGACGAAGAGCGAATCGCTCACGATCAATGGCGTAAGGGTCAATGTGCTCCATTTTGCGCCGGCGCACACGAGTGGTGATTTGCAGGTGTACCTCCCCGAGCAGAAGATCGTCTTTACCGGAGATGTGATTGCCACGAGCTGCTGCGGGAACGTGCGGGCGCCTCAGGCTTACACGATGATCAAGGAGCAGAAGAATGGGTCGGCCGAAGGCTGGGTTCAGACCGTAAAAGGACTCCTCGCACTGAATGCTGACTCTTACGTTCCTGGACATGGCGACTTGCAAACGAAAGCCGATGTGCAGCAGAGGCTTGCGCGGGTGGAGGCGAGGCGGGAACAAGTGAAGAAGATGGTCGCAGAGGGCAAATCCCTGGAGCAGGTCAAGCAAGCTCTGGGCGAAACCGGTCCTGCTCCCGGTTACGATCTTGCTCAGTTTCCAGACTTTACAACGGTTGTGTACACGGAGTTCACGAAAAAGCGCTGAGCGAGAAAGCGCTGTACTCGGCCCAGGAGTTTATTTACCGCCTGGATAAGGTGGCGCTGCAACTAGGAGCCGTTTGATAAGTACTGCGGCGGCGCGAAAAGAATGGCGGGGACGACGGGACTCGAACCCGCGACCTCTGCCGTGACAGCGCGTTGACGACAAGTACTTACAACAACTTACAAGGCCGCCAAGGACTGCCAAGTACTTGTAAACACGCTCTCGCCGACCCAATTTCGGGTTGACGCTCGGGTTGAAAAGGTTGCGGCAAATACGAGCACAATTTGAACCGACGACCTTCGGGTTATGAGAGAGTGGGTCAAAAAACTACATCGCGTTTGGCTGGCGTCGCTTCCGAAGGTTACCCGACACCTTTCGTACCTTCACTTGTACCCAATCCTGTACCCAAAATTGCAGGCC
>Ga0209158_1001928_pt1 | contig 13276 bp, 12 predicted proteins | sample GraSoiAngelo_140_FD_185897 | JGI IMG/M metagenome (GOLD analysis project Ga0209158, IMG submission 185897) | Grasslands soil microbial communities from the Angelo Coastal Reserve, California, USA - 14_0929_12_30cm (SPAdes) (version 2) | ecosystem: Environmental > Terrestrial > Soil > Grasslands ...
CGTCAGGCTTTCGCCCATTGCGCAAGATTCCCCACTGCTGCCTCCCGTAGGAGTCTGGACCGTGTCTCAGTTCCAGTGTGGCTGGCCATCCTCTCAGACCAGCTACCGATCATTGCCTTGGTGAGCCATTACCTCACCAACTAGCTAATCGGGCGCGGGCTCCTCCTTCGACGCCTTACGGCTTTGAGTCCTCGAACCGAAATCCAAGGAATGTTATGCGGAATTAGCTTCGGTTTCCCGAAGTTATTCCCCATCGAAGGGCAGATTGCCCACGTGTTACGCACCCGTGCGCCGTGCGCCATACCGTATTGCTACGGTACGCGCACTCGACTTGCATGTGTTAAGCACGCCGCCAGCGTTCGTTCTGAGCCAGGATCAAACTCTCGTTTGAATCTGGTTGCTTGGCGAAAAAAAATCCCGGGATTTGCATCCCAGGCAGCCTGCCAAGCGAATTGTTGATCGCTCGAATTTACTCAGCCCATTGGCGCTCGAAAAGCTCCAATGGTTTCGAACAGATTCTGGCACATCGTATCGGTTGTCAAAGAGCGAAGCCCCCCTGTCTTGCAGAAAGGCACATCCACAGCCCAACAAGTATGCCAATAGCTGAGAAGAATGTCAACAGCCGATTAACGATATCCACTGGCGTCCACAGGGGTTGTTACCTGCTTGGGCGTGGTAGGATGCGCCAAAAGCGTGATTGATGACCAACAACTTCGGCCTGATTCGGTGAATAGTGACTGACGCAAGGAAACGATCGTCCAAGGGCAAGGGTGGTTTTGCTCTTCTTGCGCAACGCCTCCTTACTGACTTGAAGAAACAGGAAATGCTGCGGCCGGGCGACCGAGTGGGCGTGGCGGTATCCGGCGGTGCAGATTCCGTTGCTCTGCTGCTGCTTCTCCTCGAGTTGCGCGAGAAATTGGGGGTCGTGCTGAGCGTGGTGCACTTTAATCACAAGCTGCGCGGCAAAGCTTCCGACGCGGATGAAAAGTTTGTCGCAAAGCTGGCCGCAAAGCACGGGCTGGAGTTTCACAACATTTCGGTCGATGTAGCCAAGAAGGCGAAAAAGGAGCGGGCCAATCTCGAGGACGCCGCGCGGCGCGCGCGCTATGACTATTTTCGTTCGCTGGCGGAATCCGGAGTATGCAAACGAATCGCGGTGGCGCACACAGCCGACGATCAAGCGGAGACCGTGGTTGCGCATCTCCTCCGCGGGACAGGGCTCGCGGGGCTTGGCGGGATTCATCCGATTTCTCGTCCAGTTGTCCGTCCCTTACTAGGCGTTCGGCGGAATGAGCTCCGGCATTTTCTGCGCGCGCGAAAACAAACATGGCGAGAAGATGCCACCAATCGGGACACGAAGAGAATGCGCGCGCGAATCAGGAAAAAACTATTGCCGTTGCTTGAAAAACAATTTCAACCGGCAATCGTTGAACACCTGGCAACGCTCGCGGAGCTGGCGCGCCAGGATGAGGAATTTCTCGACGCCTTGGCCGAAGCGCGCGTGCGGTCAGTAATTCGGGAACAGGATAATCAGGTAAGAATCGGCATCGAGGACCTGGTACAACTTGAAAGAAGGAAAGATTTTAAGGCAGAGAATACGACGGACACTGAGTTCGCAGAGAAGAAAAAAGCACTTAGCACGCGGATGGTGAGGCGAATCGCGGAGACGGTCAAGCCGCGCGCGGGCCAATTGGGCGCCAAACACGTTGAAGCCGTGCTCGAACTTGCGCGAAATGGACAAAGCGGAGGTTCGCTAGCGCTGCCGGGCCGAGTAGAAGTACGAAAAGAGCGAGACGCGCTTGTGTTTCAGGCTGTAGAAAATGCTGGCGGACAAGCTTTACAAAGCGCACCGCGGAAATATGAGTACAAGATCGATTTGCCTGAGAGCGATATCGAAGTGCGCGTTGCGGAACTAGGACCGATTACGTCCCATGGGTCATCGAAACGCTCACAAGCTGAAGCGTTTACTAAACGAGAGGCACGTCAGCCGGTGGGAGCGTGACGGCTGGCCGGTGCTCGCGAGTGGCAGCGATCTTGTATGGACTCGCGGCTTTCCTGTGGCCGCCGAATATGCCGCGAATGAAAGGACCCGGGCGGGCATTGTGATCGCCGAGGAAAAATTTGAGTAGCCGAAGGGGGACGGCGTTTTCCGCGGCGCGCATCGCCGCTCGCGTGGCAGCCCTAGGGAAAGAGGTTACGCGCGAGTACGCCGGACGGCGGCTGGATATAGTCATAACGCTGGATCGCGCCTTTGTTTTTGCTGCGGATTTGATGAGGCAGATCAATGCAACAGTTGTTTGCCATTTCGTCCGCGAAGAAGTGCGGGACGTCGAGCAAAGCGGGCACGCGAGGCGGGAAGTTTTTTTCGAATCAGGCCCGGAATTGGAAGGGTGCGACGTGCTGGTGGTTGACGCGGTGCTGGAGAGCGGCGTGACGCAGGATTTTTTGTTGCGGCGGCTGGGCGAAAGCAAGCCGCGCTCGATTCGGCTGGCAGTGCTGCTGGACAAGCCGGCGAAGCGGCGGGTGGCCCTGGAGCCCGATTACTTTGGGTTCCGAACCGCATCTAATGATTTGTGGGTTGGCTATGGCCTTGCGGCAGCCAACGGGACGGGACGCAACCTCCGGCAGCTTTCTTCAGGGACAAATGGGATGCACACGAAAAGCGGGCGACAGCGGAAGAAGTAGTGAAGCTTTTGGTTTTTGGTTTCGGGTCGCAGGATTAGTGAGGACAACGTGAATTCTAGTTCCACGGCAAAAACAATTCTCTTTTGGATTTCGATCGTCTTTCTCGGCGTGATGCTCTGGAAGCTGGTGTCCGCCAATGGGGCTCAGGCGCGCGAGGATGAACCCAGCTACAGCGAGTTCATGCAGAAGGTCGATGCCAGCGACGTCAAAGAAGTAACCATGTACCTTTCGCCGAACAGCTACGAGCTGAAAGGGGAATACGTCCGGCCCGCGAACCGCAAATTCCACACAACGGTATTCAAGGAGGATGCGGCAGGGTTGGCCAAGGCCCTGCGCGACAAGGGCGTAGCGATCAAAGTAGTAGAAGTGCGCAGCGGTGACTGGGTATTGATTCTTTTGAACGCTGCCCCGCTGATTCTTCTTGTTGGTTTCTGCTTGTTTCTGATGCGGCAGATGCAGTCGGGCGGAAACAAAGCATTGAGTTTTGGCAAGTCCCGCGCGCGGTTGCTTTCCGCGCAGCAAAAGAAGGCCACGTTCAAGGATGTCGCCGGAACGGACGAGGCCAAGGAAGAGTTGCAGGAAATCATCGAGTTCCTGAAGGATCCGCAAAAGTTCCAGAAGCTGGGCGGGCGAATTCCGAAGGGCGTGCTGCTGGTCGGACCTCCAGGAACGGGCAAGACGCTGCTGGCGCGAGCAATCGCCGGCGAAGCCAACGTTCCCTTTTTCTCCATTTCCGGTTCGGACTTTGTGGAAATGTTTGTCGGCGTGGGCGCGAGCCGTGTGCGCGATCTCTTTGAGCAGGGCAAGAAGAACGCACCCTGCATCATCTTCATCGATGAAATTGACGCTGTTGGGCGCCATCGTGGCGCCGGACTTGGCGGCGGCCACGACGAACGGGAGCAGACGTTGAACGCTCTCCTCGTCGAAATGGACGGCTTTGAATCGAACGAAGGCGTGATTTTGATCGCTGCCACGAACCGGCCTGACGTTCTTGACCCAGCACTGTTGCGGCCGGGACGCTTCGACCGCCGCGTCGTCGTAGCGCGTCCCGACGTCAAGGGCCGCGAAGAAATTCTCCGCGTGCACACACGCAAAGTGCCCATCGGCGACGACGTGGACTTGTCCATCATCGCGCGCGGCACGCCGGGATTCTCCGGCGCAGACCTTGCAAACCTCGTGAATGAAGCGGCCTTGTGGGCGGCACGCCAGAACCGCAAGTTCGTCATGATGGTCGACTTCGAGATGTCCAAAGACAAGGTGATGATGGGTGTCGAGCGCAGGTCGATGATTCTCTCGGACGAAGAGAAGAAGAACACCGCTTATCACGAAGCGGGGCACGCTCTGGTTGCGGCGATGACGCCAGGCGCCGATCCGGTCCACAAGGTGACGATTATTCCGCGCGGCATGGCTCTTGGCCTCACGATGCAGCTTCCCGAGGACGACAAGCACACCTACACGCGTGAATATTTGGAAGCGATGCTTGCCGTGCTGATGGGCGGACGATCCGCCGAAGAAATTTTCCTCGGCCATATCACCACCGGTGCAGGCAACGACATCGAACGCGCCACGGACATCGCGCGCAACATGGTCTGCGAATGGGGCATGAGCGAGCTGGGCCCGCTGGCTTATGGCAAGAAAGATGAGGCCATTTTCCTTGGCCGAGAAATCGCGCAGCACCGCGATTATTCGGAAGACACCGCCATCCAGATCGACAAGGAAGTGAAGCGCATCGTCAACGGCGGCTACGAGAAGGCCAAAAATATCCTCGGGAAAAACCGGGATATTCTCGAGCGCATCGCACAGGCGTTGCTCGAGCGGGAAGTCATCGACGCCAACGAAGTGAAGTTGCTGATGGAAGGCAAGCCGCTGCCGGACAAGCCGCGCACGCCTACTCCGCCGCCACAAGCTGCTCCGGGCACTGACCCTAAGGTGATGCGTCCGGAGTTGCGGCCGGCGCCGGGATTTACACGCGGCGAAAACCCCGCCAAGGCCTAACATCTCAACCGTATAGGCATCACGGGGCACCCGCCCTAGGGGGTGCCCCCTACTTTTTTGTCCCGAAGGAGTACAATACGTCCTATGGGAAACCGCAACAGCGAAAACCTCTACGTCACCTGCCCGTGCTGCCAGGCAAAGCTGGTGATTGATCCGGTTTTTGGCGCGGTTCTGTCTCACGAAGCGCACGTAAGACCTGGTCCCGATGTGGACCTGACGAAGGCTTCGAGCATCCTTGAAGACCAGAAGCGCCAACGTGAAGACAAGTTCGCGGATTCCTTCTTCCAGGAAACGCACAAGGAAGACATCCTGGCGAAAAAGTTTGAAGAGGCCATGAAGAAAGCCAAGGATGCCCCTGCTGGCAAGCCGATTCGCGATTTTGACCTGGACTAACCTAACGCTTCTCGTTTTTCCGTTTCATGGAATTCACTATTTGGATTTGACGCCGGACTTGGTTCTATCTATCCTGGTGCTGTTCTCGATATCGAAGGATTTCTTTGTCCCACATTCGCCAACTCTGCTCCCGAGTAGCATTCAGCTCTTCGTGTTGTTCTCATTTCATGCGAGTCGGCGCGTGGAGGCTGATGGCATAGAACGAGGTTTCTAAGTTCTTCTCAGACGGCCACCGTCAGATTTGCATCTGGCAGGGGCCGTTTCTGTTTTCACGAGACATCTGGTTCAGGAGAATCCATGTGAAACTCGCAGTAAGAATAATCACTTTGACCTGCGCGGCCCTACTTCTGGCCGCAAAAGCGTGGCCGGATCAACATCGGCCGGAGAAACTGGAATCAACGTCCGGTTCAGCAGGAGGAAGTGGCGGCGATTGCTACGCTGCTCAAGACGAGGCCTCCCCACAGAACTCCCCAGAGACGGAAAAAAAGAAAGGACGTAGTCTTTTTCGCTCTTGGTTCCATATGGCCACGGAAACACAGGCCAACCAGCCGGACTGGCTTTCGCCTTTGGCCACTACGTCCGGCCGGCTGAAGCAGGAGCTTCGCTACGATATCTGGGACCAACCCTCAACTCTAGGGAATAGAACTTTCCAGTTTGGGGGCGGCAAGGGATTTGAGTTCATCACCAGTTCGCGAACCCAGATCTTGGCTGGTATACCCTCGTACACGCTTCACTCTCCCAATGGCGCTCCTAGTGGATTTGGCGATTTGCCGCTGATGCTGAAATTCCGTATTGCTTCGGCCGAACGGGGAGAGGGCAATTATTTGCTGACGTTTATTCTTGGCGCTACGGCTCCCACGGGGTCTTATCGGTATGGTGCAGGCGACGCGGTGCTGACGCCGACGCTCGCGGTCGGCAAGGGCTGGGGGAGATTCGACGTTCAGTCGACGTTTGGAGCGAACTTGCCAACAGGGAACACGGCAAAGCTGGGCCGCCAGCTTCAGTGGAACACGGCCTTCCAGTACCAGGCAGCCTGGAAGCTTTGGCCAGAACTGGAGGTGAACTCCACGCTCTACAAGACAGGGCCTAACGCCGGCAACAAACTGGTCTTCCTGACGCCGGGACTGGGGTTTGGACGAGTGCGCCTTCGGAAGGCGTTTCGGTTCTCTTCAGCAGCGGGCTTGCAAATTGCGGTCACGAGATTCCATACCTACGATCACCGGTGGATGTTCTCGGAGAGAATTTCGTTCTAAGCGGCAGGAAAGGAACCTGCGCTACACTCCTGTTGCGCATATGATTCCACGCCGAAGAGTTTTCCGGCTTAGGCTGCCATCGCGCATTCTCGATCTTGGCCAACGCACGCTTGTCATGGGCGTGTTGAACGTCACGCCGGACAGCTTCTCCGATGGCGGCAAATTCTTGGACCCCGAGAGCGCGATTGAACGCGCCTTTGCAGTTGAGCGCGCAGGCGCCGATATCCTCGACATCGGTGGTGAATCGACGCGGCCAGGCTCCGTCGGAACACCGGCCAGCGAGGAACTGGACCGCATTCTTCCCATTCTTGAAGCGCTTCGCGGACGCCTCAAAATTCCTGTTTCCGTGGACACGCGCAGGGCCAGCGTCGCCGAGATTGCACTCCGCGCGGGTGCGGAACTTCTCAATGACGTTTCCGGATTGAAAAGCGATCCAAAGATTGCCGAAGTGGCCGCCCGCCACCGCGTGCCGCTGATCCTGATGCACATGCGCGGAGAGCCGCGAACGATGCAGTCAGGAGGATTTGCGCGGGATGTAACGCAAGATGTCTTGCACGGGTTGCGCAAATCCGTGGCAGTCGCGCGCAAGGCTGGCGTGGCGAAATCACAGATCATCCTCGATCCGGGAATCGGCTTCGGCAAGAGCTTCGCTCAAAATTTCGAAATGCTGCAAAAACTCCCGCAACTGGCGAAGCTCGGTTATCCGCTGCTTGTAGGGACTTCGCGCAAAGGTTTTCTTGGCGCGACCTTGGCCCGGGACGGCAAACCGGCCGCCCCGGAAGAGCGCATCTGGGGCACTGCTGCAACGGTCGCCGCAAGCATCTTGCAGGGCGCTCACATTCTGCGTGTTCACGATGTGGAAGAAATGGTGCAGGTCGCAAGCGTCGCTGATTGCGTTGTCGATCCGAAGCGCGGACCGAAGAACTAAACGCGAAGAATCCCGCAGGGAGAATGCCATCGGCAAGCTTCCTTCGGTATAATCCGCTCCGCAACCCGTACTGAATGCTTCGCCTAGAAACTTCAAGAAAAGAGAACCAACTCATGCTTCGCCGCACGATTCTTTTTATCTCTCTGCTTCTTTGCCTTTTCGCTTCGATAGGGTCTGTGCAAGCCCAGATCCCCCCGGCGAAGCAGAATCCGCTGCCCCCGGGGCAAGGCGCGCAGGCCAGCTGTTCCACGACAGAGGCATCCTCGTGTGCGCAGGCGGCAGCAAAGATTTTGCCGATCGTGATGGGATCGTCGCCGCTGGAGGAAAATTTGCGGCGGCTGACGGATGAAATCGGCGGTCGCGTGACCGGGTCGCCGGAAATGGCCAAAGCCGTGGAGTGGGGAGTGGGGGCGTTTCGCGCGGCGGGCGTGGATGTTCACACGGAGAAGTACATGCTGCAAGTGGCCTGGAGCGAAGGTGACACGCGGCTCGAATTGCTAGAGCCGGTGAGATTTCCCGTGCGGCTGAAAGCGACAGGGTGGTCGCCGGCAACACCGGGGGAAGGAATTGAGGCGAACATCGTCGACGTTGGATACGGCAGCGAGGACGATTTCGTGAAAGCAGGCGGACTGGTCAAGGGCGCGATTTTGCTGGTTCATAGCGACATCGGTTCAACCTGGGCGGATCTCTTCAACGAATACTTGCGCCCGCCGTTGATCATCGGGAATGCCCTCAAGGATGGCGCGAAAGCAATTCTGTGGATGGGCGCGCGGGAACGGCTGCTGCTCTATCGCCATACGAATTCGCTTGCCGGCGAGATCGATAAGATTCCGCAAACAGTCGTGGCGCGCGAAGATGCGATGCGGATTGCGCGGACCGTCGCCGCTTATCCAGGGAAAGTGCGAGTGCATTTTGACATGCCCAACAAGATTGGCAAGCCGATGGAGCAGGAAAACGTTGTCGCTGAGATCCGAGGCTATGAGAAGCCGGACGAAGTTGTCATCCTTGGCGCGCATCTGGATTCGTGGGAGCTGGGCACGGGGGCGCTCGACAATGGCTGTAATGCGGCGCTGGTGATTGACGCGGCGCGCGCGATTAAGGCGACAGGACTCCTGCCGCGGCGCACGATTCGTTTTGTGCTCTTCAGCGGCGAAGAGCAAGGAACAATTGGCTCATTGGAATACGTGAAGGCGCATCGCGCAGAACTCGATAAGATTTGCGCGATGATCACCTTTGATGCAGGCATAGGCCGCGTCAAGGGGTATTCGCTGGGAGGGCGGCGCGACATTGAAGCAGGCGTGCGCGAAATCCTGAAGCCGCTGGAATCCTGGGGCGCGAACAATCACACCTATGACGCTTCCTTTGGCACCGACAATTTCGACTTCCTCCTCGAAGGTGTGCCCACACTGGTGGCAAATCAGGAAGAGGCCAACTATCTGCCGAATTACCACGCCGCTTCGGACACTCTGGACAAGGTCGACATGCGCGAATTGAAATTGCACACCGTGCTCGCCGCGCTGACCGCCTGGGGAATCGCCGACCGCCCCGAACCGCTCGGGAAGCGCCTTTCACGGGCAGAACTCGATGTTCTGGTTAAAGAAACGGGCCTCGACCAGCAGCTTAAGTTGCTTGGTTACTGGGACGCGTGGCAAAGCGGCGCGCGCGGACGCAAGCCGTAGATTCACCATCTCGTTCTTGCTTTGGATTTACGTAACGGGCATCTTTGGGCGCATCGCACATATCGTGGAGCCCTTCCCGGTATACTGGAAGCGTGGGCAGCGTGAAAACCGAATTGAACCGAATTGACCGGCGATTCATTTTGGCGGTGGACTATGGCCGCGCGAGAATCGGACTCGCTCTGGCGGACTCCGAAACGCGGATGGCGAGACCGCTAAGCACGATGGAGCGCGTCAACCGAAACGAGGACATGCGGCGGTTGCGTGAATTGGTTCGCGAGCACAACGTCAAGCATATCGTTGTGGGACTTCCGCTGCGGCTGGATGGCACCCGCGGGGAAATGGCCGAAGAGGCGGAGCGCTTCGCGCAGCGCGTGCGGAAACAGATTGGCATGCCGGTGGAAATGGTGGATGAAAGGCTCACCAGCTGGGAGGCAGAGCGCCTACTGGAAGAAGTTCAGGGAAGATTCATCCACGAGGACAAGCTGACCGGCAGCAAGAAAACTAAGAGCGTCCAGGCCAAGATGACCGTGGACGCCGTGGCGGCGGCCGTTATTTTGAAGGAGTACCTGGATCGCCAGGAACAGACGGCCACTAAGACCTGAGCGAACTGAGAAAATAATTCGATGAGGCTGAATTGAAACCTTTGGTCGTGCTATTTCTGCTCGTCGCGCTGATCGCCGGTGGCGTCGCGTGGTGGATGTGGTACGGAATGACGCACCCGTACCAGGGATTTCCAAAAGAAGGAGTCTTCGTTGATGTGCCGCGCGGAGTATCTCGCCGGTATGTGGGGTACATCCTGAAGAAAAATGACGTCGTGCGCAGCAAGCTGGCTTTTGAGATTTACGCGCGGCGGCATCCGAAGCGCACGCTTCAGGCAGGCGAATATTTCTTTGATCATGCGATGACCGGCAGCGATGTTTTCTGGAAGATCGCAAACGGCCAGGTGTTCCAGCAGCCGTTCACGGTGCGCGAAGGCGAGACCATGTTCGATATCGCACGCGATCTGGAGGCGGGAAAACTCATGCGTGCGGGCGACTTTCTTTACGCCGCGGGCGACCCGTCACTGATTCGCGATTTTGCGCCGGGAGCGCAGACGCTCGAAGGTTTCCTCTTCCCTGCCACCTATGAGCTTCCCCGGCATCCTGCAGCCAGCGAATTGACTGCGGAAATGGTGCGCAAATTCAAAGAGGAGTGGAGGCAAATCGCCTCGCCAGCGGCTAGCGGACCGACAGACGAGGGCGACCACCACGCCGTGAACAGGATTGTGACGCTCGCCTCTCTCGTCGAGAGGGAGACACCGAAGCCGGAAGAGCGTCCGCTGGTGGCGGGCGCGTTTGAAAACCGGCTCCGCAGAGGCATGAGATTGCAATGTGATCCGACGGTGATCTACGGGATGGAGCGGCTCGGGAAATACAATGGCAGTCTGAGCGGGAAGGACCTGCAGTTCGATTCTCCTTATAATACTTATGAACACGGTGGTCTGCCCCCCGGACCGATCGGGAATCCCGGCGAAGCGTCCTTGCGCGCCGCGATGCATCCCGCGCAGACGAATTATTTGTATTTCGTGGCCAACACGCAGGGCGGGCATTTTTTTGGCGCCACACTGGCGGAACACAACAGGAATGTGCTGAAGTATCGTCGGCTGCTGGCAGGACTTCCGGCGGATCCCCCGCCGCCCCCGCCCGCGCCTTCCAGCCCGAAGAAAAAACACAGCAAGCTGCACCAAGGCAAAGCCAGATGACAGAAGATTTGAAATCGAAGAAAGCGCTGATCCTGGAAGCCGCGCGGGAAATAAAAGTACAACAATGGACGCCCGCAGAGATCGACCAGTTGCGCCGCCGGCTCCTGGCGGAGCATGGCGAGGCCGGCAAAACGGGAATGGAATATATCGCGGACGTGCTGAAAGACGCCGGACAAAAAGTAACCATTAACCAGGTGGAAGAAGCCGAGGAACAGTACGAAGAAGAATTCGAGGATTTGCTGCATTTCAAGACGCTGGAGGATGCCGAGGTCAGCATCATGCGGCTGGATGAATTGATGCGCAAGTTTCGCGAGCACGGCGAACGCGCGGCCGTCGAGCGTGTCTTGAACGTAGCGCGACTCGGCAAGCGCCGCGCGGAGATGATTTCGCGCAACCGCAAGGTGGAACCTCAAAAACGCGCTGAAAAAGTGGAGATCGCCGGATGGTTTCGCATCTGGCTGGAAACCCCGGACGCCTTCTTCGACTGGCTGGACGTTCGGAAGCAGTCGCCGGATTTTCGCGCCAAGTTTCCGCAGTCGGAGTCCGAAGAATGAATGCGTCCGGAGCGGCGGCGCCTGGAAGCGGTGCGCTGGAGTTGCCGCCGTTTTTCCTGGATGTGCAAGCGCTGGACCTTGGCGGCGACGTGAAAGCCGTAGGGCTCGAACTGGTCGAAACGGAAAACCGCGAACCGGTGCACGGCAAGGATGCCGCGGAGATTTGGTCTGCGGTGTTTCCTGCCCTTGTGGGAAGCGAGCCATACGTTGTGGATTTTTTCAGTCACATCGACCGCGTAAGAGAATTTTGCAAGCTGCACGAAATTACTTTGCGCGAAGCAGCGGAGCGTTGCGTCGTTCTGCCACAACCAAATCAAGAGCAGTTGCGTCAGATTCTTGAACGCTTTGAAGGCGAAACCTTTGGCATCAGGGCTGGCAAATACGTGCAATCCACCGATGCCGCACTTGAGGGCGATCTGTCAAAGCGCGGCTTGGACGCCTATCAGCAGGCGTACAATCGCTACACATTTTGCGCGATTTGCGAACCGGAGGACGGCTGGGTGACCCTGCTGAGCGAGTCGCTCTGGCCCAGCGAAGTCATCCGTCGCGTACGCCCGGCGGTTCAGCCATTTGACATTCATATTGCGCGGCCCAACTGAATGGCTCCCCGGCAGCGACCCGGCCGTTCGGCCGGCATCCAAGTGGTTGCTAGATTGCATTATTTATACCAGTGGGAACGGAACTCATTGATGCGACGTGTGAAAACATGCATGGTACTGCTGACACTGGCGGCGATTTCCTGCGGTTGTCCTGGCGGAAGAGTGGTGACCGGCCACACCGTAGTTTCGCAAAGACCAGTCGCAAAGGATGCCACGCGTGAGGAGCTTCTGGAGGTCTACAATTTGATTGCACGCGGCACTAAAACGCTGAACGCCACCGTCGAAATGAAACCGACCGCGGGATCGCAGTATAGCGGCGTCATCGACGAGTACCATGAGGTCAAGGCCTTTTTGCTGGCGGCGCGGCCCGCGCAGATTCGGGTCATCGGGCAAGCGCCTGTGATCGGAACCACGGTCTTCGACATGGCCAGTGACGGCGAAACCTTTCGGGTTTTGATTCCGTCGAAGAAGAAGTTCCTCGTTGGGCCGGTGGCCGTAGAGCGCATCAGCAGCAAGCCCATCGAGAATTTGCGGCCGCAGCACTTGCTGGACGCGCTGCTCTGGCCGGAAATCCACAAGGCAGAATCGGTGACCCTCCGGGAATTCAATGACGAGAACGCCAGATACTATATCCTGACTGTTCTGCGTGGCGGCTATCAAGTGGAAGTGCTGCGAGAGATTTGGTTTGACCGTTCCACCTTGCAAGTCGCCCGCATGCAGAATTTCGGACCGAAGGGCCTTCTGCTTTCGGATGTTCGAGCTGCGGATTGGCAACCTGCGGACAACGCCGCCGGATCGAGCGGTGCGGCCACGCCTCCGAATGGGGTGGCTTCGTTCCCACGATCGATCCGGATCGAACGGCCACACGATGATTACAAACTGGATTTGCAGGTCACAAAAGTCATCGTGAACGAAGAAATCCCTGTTGAGCGATTCAAGCTTGAACAGCCAGCGGGAATGGAATTAGTGCCCGTTGGAGAGCCCACGGAGAACAAGCAGCCATGATGGGCGAATTAATCCTTCGTAACTTGCTGCACCGTCCGCTGCGCACGCTTATCGGCGCCATGGGAATCGCTGTGGAGGTTGCACTGGTCGTTCTGATCGTCGGGCTGACCAGCGGCCTTCTGACGGAAACGGCCAAGCGCATAGAGGGCATCGGAGCGGATATCATGCTGCTGCCCGCGAATTCGTCAATCTTTTTTGCTTTTGGCAGCGCGCCGATGCCCATAAAAATCGGCGATAAGCTTGCGGAAATGAAGTACGTCCAATCCGTGGCCCCCGTGCTTTTCCAGTTCAACACCTCCGGCGTGGAAATCGTTTACGGAATTGATCAGGAGAGCTTTCGAGCCGTCTCCGGCGGATTTGTATTCATCCAAGGACACGACCTGGAAGGTCCGGACGACATTCTTGTGGACGACATCGCCGCGAAAACTAAAAACTTACAGCCCG
>Ga0209158_1001946_pt1 | contig 13201 bp, 10 predicted proteins | sample GraSoiAngelo_140_FD_185897 | JGI IMG/M metagenome (GOLD analysis project Ga0209158, IMG submission 185897) | Grasslands soil microbial communities from the Angelo Coastal Reserve, California, USA - 14_0929_12_30cm (SPAdes) (version 2) | ecosystem: Environmental > Terrestrial > Soil > Grasslands ...
CCCGCGCGGCTTGCGCGGCGAGGGAATCCCGCTCGGGGCGCGCATATTCGCTGTCGCGGACGCGCTCGACGCCATGATCTCCGACCGGCCTTACCGCCGCGCGCTGCCCATCTCGCACGCCAGGGAAGAGATCAAGCGCTGTGCCGGCACACAGTTTGATCCTGCGGTGGTCAAGGTGTTTCTCTCCATGCCGGATACGCTTTGGGTCGAGCTGCACGAAAATATCGGCGCCCCCTTCCGCCTTTCTCAGCTCAAAGACCTATAGTGGCACCGCGCTTCTCGGAGAATCCTCCCGTCGCCGGACCTAAAGAGCGCGAACGCGGGAATCATCCACAAAAAAAAGGGAGCCGCGAAAGCGGCTCCCTTGGGGGTTCGGTCCCAGGCAAAGCTTCTAGAACGAGTACTTGAGCCAGAACTTGATCTGCCGACCACCAAAGATAGTTTGTGAATTATCTGCGAAGGAATCATCGATCACAGTAAGCGATGGGATACCTTTATTCGGATGGTTAAAGGCATTGAAGAGCTCTGCGCGGAACATCAACGCCTGCTTCTCAAGGTGCATGAAGGGCATCTTGAAAGTACGCTGGATCGCCGTGCTCCAGTCCTGCCGCCCATTGGTCAAGACCGTGTTGCGACCCACGTTCCCAAGGCCCGAGTCCTTGATGATGAAGTGGAACGCACTGACCGCCTCCGCGGGGAGACATGGGATCGTAACGTCATCGCAGTTCACAGCGTTGTGAACCTCAAAGAAGGTCCCCGGAGTTGACGAAAGCCCAACCAGCGTCCCGTCGATTCCGTTATGAGTAAACGGCGCCGCCGGATTGCTGAGACTTGGCCTATCATTGCCGCCCCGACCGTCACCGAGGACGTCGAAACCCACAGTGACCGTCTCGGGCGCTCCCGTCTGGAAAGACGTAGTCCCGGACCACTGCCAGTCGCGGGTCACCGCCTTGAGAACAGCCCAGCCTCCATCGGACTTGTGCACGTACGGCAGCTCCCAAATATAGGTGAGCACGAGCCGGTGAGTGCGATGGAACGCAGAGAGTCCCCGGTCGCCAGCCTGATTGAAAGGGTCCTGCGAGAAGGAACTCAACCCGCTGGTCGTGAACACTTCCGAACTGTTATCAATCAACCGCGAGAAAGTGTACGAACCGCGGACCAAGAGACCACGGCTGAACTTGCGATCGACCTTGAGCTGGGCCGCATGATAGATGGAGTCGCCGGAGTTGGTGCGAACGGTCATCGCTCCGCGTGCTGCGTTGAGCCGCGCGCCGAAATTAATTCGCGGGTTATATTCTTGGTTAACGAATAAACGCTCGCCTCGAGTGCCCACATAAGCGGCCGTAACAACGAAGTTGCCGGGAATCGCACGCTCGATGTCGAAATTCCACTGATGGGTCAGCGGATTACGAAGCCGGCTGTCAATTGTAGTGACCGCGTTCGTCGGGCGCTGCACGGAGGTGAATCCCGCGAGGACGGTCCTAGCGTTGGCGGTACCTCTTCCCGAGCCCCCAACAGTTAGGATGCTGTTGGCATTAGGAGAAGCTCCGGCCGTGTTGTCCAGGATGTTTGTAAACAGGCCGTCATAGAAGATGCCGTACCCGGCACGAATGACGGTCTTGTCCTCGCCGAAGAGGCGATGCCAGAAGCGCGGCGTGTAGGCAATCCCAATGCGCGGGGCGAAGTTGTTCTTGTCCGGCTCCTGGGGCAAACCGTGGACATCGGGGAACGGGCCCGCCACGCCGAAGCCCCGACTCAGATCAGTGGCCGGGAATTGCAAAGCATTCTCCAGCAAACCCCAATATTCGTACCGCAGGCCAAGGTTCAAGGTGAAATTCGGCCGAATACGCCACGCATCCTGCACGTACGGCGCATAGGTTGTGCTAAAGGGGCGGACCACCGGGCTTCCAAAAACCTTGTTAACCTGGCCCCCAGCGCCGGTAAAATCGTCGATATAGTTGCCCAACGAGGTAAACCCACCCCCTAACCGATACTGCAGTGTGCCCCGGTCGTTAAAGGGAATGTGGTCGACCACACGCAGGTGAGCAATATCTATCCCGATCTTAAAGGTGTGAGTTCCAATCGTGTAGTTAAGGGCATCCTGGTATTGCCAGTTGTCGTGGCCGCGGCTCTGGGCAATACCCGTCGGCACTCCTAAAATCGGGAAGTTTTGGATCCCAGCGATCGTGACCGCTGGCTGCGAGAACAGCGGATTGGCTGCGGTCTGCGACGTCGGCCCAAACGTGAAGTTGATCTGTGTGTAGGAAAATCGGAATTCATTCACAAGCTTCGGGGAGAAGATGTGCACCCAGGTCGTGCCAAAACTCTGCGAGGGACCGCCTTGCTGGGTATCAAACGGCGGCAGGTTCCGTGGGAAGTTAAAGAAGTCGGGTGTCAGGTTACTATCGTCGCGAATGTACCGAGCTGTTATCGTGTCCGACGGCGCGGGCAGAAAGTCCACTCGAACGTTCCACTGCCGATCATTCGAGGCAATGGAACCTGAGGAGCGTTGGATCAAACCTGTTTCTACCGCAGGTCGCCCGCTGCCCAGCGCGATATTCTGCAGGTTCGTCTGCCCGCGCAGACCACCAAGGGAAGCAATCAGAAAATTCACGTTCGCTAGGTTAGCCTGGGTCGGGCTGAGAGACTGAAGTGTGGTCACTCCGTTTGCCGTCGGAATACGAATGGGCAAGGTCGACGCACCAGCGGCGGACCGATCCCGATCCCATTGCGACGACCCAAAGAAGAAGAGCTTATTCTTCCTGATTGGCCCGCCAAAAGAAAAACCGAACTGGTTCTCTATGTCTACGGGGTTCGAAGTAAGACCACCGAGCGCGGCTTCGGCTGGGACGGCAGCCACCGCCGAATTCCGGTGGATCTCCCAAGCAGAGCCATGGAATTCGTTGTTACCTCCCTTGTAAATGACGTTCGTCACCGAGCCGCCACCACGCCCGAATTCCGCGCTGTAGGAGTTGGTGAGAACGGTCACCTCGCCGACGGCCTCTAGGTTAATTGGCTGAAATGCCTGGCCGTTTATAGAATTGTCATTATTATCCTGTCCGTCAATCAGAAAGTTGTTGGCCCGCGGCCGCGTGCCATTCACCGAAAAACTGACACCGTTGGTGAAGTCGTCTCGGCTGGCCACACTCTGAACACCCGGTTGAGTAAGCACAAGTGTTATCGGGTTCAGGCCAAAAATCGGAATGTTCGCGATCTCCTGGCTGGTGATATTCGCACTAAGCTCAGCTGATTGGGTGTGTAGCTCTTGCTCCTGAGTGGCCTCGACCGTGACCGTCACACCCACCTTGCTGATTTCCAGCGTGCCGTTCACCGTAGTCGTCAGGGAAGCCTTGACGTCGATGTTGGAAACCTTGAGTTCTGCAAAACCCGGTGCCGTGACCACGACAACGTATTTCCCGGGAATAAGCGCTTCGATGCGATAGCTGCCGATGCTATCGGTCGTAGCTTCCCGTTTCTCGCCCATGCCGACGCTAGTCGCTGACACGGTGGCCTTGGGAACGACCGCCCCGGTCTTATCCGAAATCACGCCAGCGATTGCCCCGTTGCTGGTCTGAGCAAAGCTCACGCTGGCAGCAAGAACCAGAAACGCGACGACCACTGCCGCGCTCAATATCATTCGAAACCGGTTCATTTCAATACCCTCCGTTGGCTGAAAAGTCGAACTCAGTAGTCCACATAATGATCTGAGGTCACAAGCCAAACATGCAACAACCGACCGCATCGCACAGAACTGTGTCCTGCCAAGCACCATGCATCCGCCATACCAACCCTAAGGCGATCCATATCTATTAAGCTAAAATATTTATTACCATTAACTTAAGAGAGCTGAAACGGGAAGAAGACTCAAGTAATGGACGCCAAGGCTACGGAAATCTGTATGCGTTGATTGCCTATCTTCCAAAAAGAGTAGCCTTCGAGGCTCGTTCCCATGCGTGGCACCCGAAGGACTTCCCAAGGGCCACTCTGTTCTCTGCTCCAGGCCGGGATTTGGACTCCTCATTGAGCCTTGAGCTGTTCCGCGGCGTCGGGAAGAGAAGAGATGCACATCGGAAATGCGATGGGGCAACCCTCTCCAGCAATCAATACGGTGTGATATTCTTAAAGCAAAGCGCAGAAGGAGAAACCATGGCACTGGTGCCAATCAAGACGGCGTCCGTCACTGGCTACTGCGACTGCATTTGCGGCTGCTACGAACTGGCCAGCTTGCGCGACGATGATACGGGCAAAGGCTATTGCCCACGCTGCGCGAAGGAGCATTTCGAACTGAATCGGGGAGTCGGTTTGCCGCAGCCAGCTCCCTCAAAGTTGACCTCCAGCGGGGCTCCCCCAGCCGTTCTCCCGCTGATCCCCGCACCGGCTGACCCCCCGGGTCGTCTGCGTTAGAAACTCCCCGAAACGGAGAGATTCCTCCGCAAACGGACCGGCGTTTGCCGCGTCCGGCGTTCTTGCAGATACCTATCGAAGGAGCCGACGGCTCGGGCTCTCTGGGCTTATTTTGGATTGCCAACGCCCGCGTCCTGCAAGGACTTCACCACTGAGCGCACCTGCGCGGCCGTCGCGCTGCTCGAATCCAGCCGAAGGTAGGCTTCGAATTCGGTGAGGGCCTCGGACTTGCGGCCTTGGCGGAGGAAGAGATTGCCCATCAAGATGTGGAGTTCCGGCCGCGAGCCTTCCGTCAACTTCTTCGCGCGTTTGCATTCATCGGCGGCAGGCTCCAGACGACCCAGGTTAAGGTACGCCCGACAGCTCTCGAAATGTCCGAGGTAGGAATTCGGTTTGAGCGCTAGACCTTTTGTCAGAGGTTCCAGAGCTGCCTCGGAATTCCCTTCACGATTCAAAACGCTGCCTAGCCCAATGAGCGCATCGCTCATTTGGGGATTGGAAGCGACGGCCTCCTTATAGAGTTCGCGAGCCTTCGTCAGGTCGTTCTGTTGCATGTAAATTAAAGCGCGGTCGCTCAACGCATCGGCAAAGTTCGGGGCTATGGCGAGAGCGCGGTCGAAGTCTCCTGCGGCTTCGTGATACCGACGCTTGCTTAACTGCCGCTCACCTTTCTCGAAAAACTCTCGCGCCTCTCTTGGGACTTGAAACTTCTGCGCGGAAACGGGAGAAGTATCTGCAGGAGCCGTGGAAGAACTGCCCTTGGGCTCGAGCAGGTAATATCGTCGCTGGACGGACTGAGAGCGCGGTGGGATTTCAACCGTGTCTTCCAGGCGCTGATAGCCGGGTTCGTCGATCACAATGATGTACTGACCCGGGCCGATTCCGAGAAACTGGAATGAGCCCAAGCTATCTGTAAAGGAGTGATCCACCGGGCGGCGGTCGCTGCTCAGCAGGGTGACTTCGATGCGCTGCTCGATCGTGGCTTTGCCTTTCAATTTCACCGTGCCGGCGATGCCGCGGCTCTGGCCGGTCACGAACTGCGCCCACGCTGTGACGTTACCAATGGTCATGAGCGGCAGGGCGACCCAAATGAGAATCGAGAATCGGGGCCAGAACTTCCGCGTTCTCAACGTGCGCATACGGGCTCCAGTCGAGCACAAGGAAGCACAATGTTTTGGCTGCATTCTACTCCTGCCGGATGCCAAAAACAAAAAAGCCGGGAACGCGTTTCTCTGCGTTCCCGGCCTTCCAATGGGTTGTCTCAGAAGCTAAGCTTCAAGGCCAGCTGGATGACGCGTCCGGTGTGATCGACGGTTCCGGTCAGCTTGCCGAAGTTTCCTTGCTGTCGCGTGCCGTTCGGCAAATAGGAAGTGTTGATGTTCGTTGTGATGATGGAACTGCCGTTGCCGTCAGTCACCCCAAAGATTGGAGTATTGAAAAGCTTGAAGAACTCCGCTCGGAATTGGAGGTTTCCCTGCTCTCCCAGAAGCGGGTGGATCGGGAAATTCTTGATAAGCGCCAGATCCCAGCGCTGCTGCCAAGGAGCGCGTACCATATCCCGGCCGGAATTCCCATACAGCGTCCCTCCGGTAATGCTGAAGCTTTGCGACCCGAGGGTTTGCTGAGGAGTCAGACCGGTTAGTGTCCCAGCCGGCAGGGTAACAGGCCTCGCGAAACACCCGAAATTGATGTAAGCATCGACCGCGTGGTCTGGGCCCGAGTTGGTGAAGCCGCAGGTTCCAGGCACCAAATCGGCTCGGGCAAGACCCGCACCCGCGACACCTGCCAGACTTCCCCCAGAACTCGACGTGATATTGACCGGGAAGCCGGATTGATAAATCGTCGTCCCGCTCAGTGTCCAGCCGCCAAGGGTTTGACCGAGCCAACTGCTCTTGGGCCCGGGAATGTCCCACAAGTAGGTCACTACCAGCCGATGTCTCTGGTCGTAAATGGACGGACCCTTGTTCAGCCCAGGAACAAACTGGTTACCGCCGGAATTGCCCAGGTCCTGCGTCGTAGCGCCGGAATTCGTGTCCGACGACTTTGCGAAGGTGTAATCGGCTTTGACCTGGAAGCTCCTTGTAAATGGATGCCGCAACGACAGGGTCGTTGCCTCGTACCAGGAGTCGCCTGAACCCGTGACCATATTGAGCCCAGTCGTGGAAAAGCCGGGAATCGGAGTACGAGCATTCGCGTTTCCGGGTGAGTTCACAACCAGACCGCCCAAGCCCGGATTGGCGGAGTTCACCAGCAGTGCCGTGTTAACCTGGCGGCCATTCAATAGCCTTATACCCCGCGAGCCAAGGTAGCCCAATTCCGCCACCCAACCCTTCTTGAACTCGTACTCGACAGAGGCATTCCAACTCTGGTTGTACGGCGAGCGGAGAGTTCGCTCGAAAGGATTGATGGTAATGAGAGGAGCAGGCAGTCCCGTCGCTGGATTGACAAAGATGGGAGCACCCGATGCGGTGAAGCCATTAAACTGCGGGAAGATCGGCAGGATGGGGAATTGAGAGGGGACCGGCAGGGCTGGATACGGATTGGCCAGAGCCTTGTTGCCGATAATACCCGTCCCAGTCGTGCGGAACAGTTGGAAGAAGGGTGCGGCAGTAATGAGCTGGAGCAGGGTCTGACCGGAGGTCCGGATGTAGTAGATGCCGTAGCCGGAGCGGAAAGCCAACCTGCCGTTCCCGAAAACGTCCCACGCCAGACCCAACCGGGGCGCAAAGTCTTTCTTGTCGCTGTTGAGCAGCGTGTTGCCGCTCACGCCCGGCGTGCCGAATCCTCCCCCGAGTTCTGCCGGAGAGACGAAACCCGCCCGCAGGCAGTTCCCACCACCGGCCGCGACGCAGGCAGGAGTGATGAGACTGGGATCGAAGTTACCCAGTTTGTTGCCGATTTCCGTCGGGAAAGAAAGAAAATCGTAGCGCAATCCCAGATTGAGTGTCAGACGCCGGGTAACGCGGTAGTCGTCCTGGGCAAATCCGCTGATGTCGTAGGCGCGGAAGCCGCGATCGGTTTGTCCCGTTCCCACGAAGACGTCGTTTGGAGTGCCCGTCAGGAAGGAGGTGAAGTCGGGGAAGTTCAAGAAACCCCGCGAAGCAAAATTATTGAAGATATTGAACCGATAGCGGCGAAATTCGGCTCCTCCGCGCAGGGTGTGCTTGCCGCGCGTCCACGATAGAGTGTCAGCAACCGTGTAGGAGAGGTTTCCGCTTCCCTGATCATTGTTGGTACTGATGCCGCCCCAGGAAAGGATGCCGCTATCAAAGAACACCGCCGGCGTGCCAGCAAAGATGCTGGAGTTGAAGCGGGTCATCCCAATGTCGCTGACGTTGGCCGCTTCCACGGCCAACGTTTTGCTGCGGACCAGCGTGAAGCCGGCGCGCGCCTCATTCAGCAAGTTGGAAGTAATAGTTTGAGTATCCGAAATCGCCGCGTGCGTGTTTGACTGCGGCTGCGCTTGGCCCTGACCGAGCGACACGCCTCCGCCGATGGGGTTGTTCTGGTCCACTTTGGCGTAGAAGAACTTTCCCGATAGGCGGTTATTATGAAAAAGCTCGCGGTCCACTGTGGCGTTGTATTGGTCTTCGTTATAGATCGAAGGCGCGGAAAAACTGAACTGGCCCTGGTCACCAGGCTTGGAACATTTCGCCGCGCTAAGGCCTGCGCAAGTCCCGGAAGGATACAGCAGGCCGCCGTACGGTCCGGGGCGATTCAGCCAGGCTACGGCCACGGGGTCAATCTGCGAGGGAGTTAAGCTGAACGCAGCGGCAAGCGATGCCGCATCACGGGTTGTGGGAAGCACCGGTTGGCTTCCGGAAACTGCCCCCGAAACGCCATTCTTCTGCCGCGTTCCCTGGTAGGAAAAGAACCAGAAAGTCTCTTTCAAATGAGGGATGGGACCCCCGATCGTGCCACCAAATTGATTTTGGTTGAGAACGGGTTTCGGCGTGCCCGTGCGGTTAAAGAAGAAATCGTTCGCGTTGAGCTTGTCACTCCGATAGAAATCGAAAGCGCTGCCGTGAAACTTGTCGCCGCCCGAGCGCTGGATGACGTTGATATTGCCGCCCGAGCCGCGTCCCTGGCTGGCGTCATACTGGCTGGTGCTGACACGGAATTCCTGCACCGCGTCGGGATTGGGCACCGGCACGTTGCCCAGATTGTTGTTCCCGAAGTTGTTGGCGTCCACTCCATTCAGCACAAAATTGTTTACCGTTCCGCGCTGCCCGGCCACGAACAACTGCGGCGTGCCGCGCCCCAAAGCTGCCGCGTTCCCCATTGGCGCGGCAACGCCCGCCTGCAGTGCCGCCAGATCCAGGAAATTACGCGTAGGCAGAGGGATGTTCTTGACCAAATCGCCGCTGATCACGTCTCCAGTTGTAGCTGTACGCGTGTCCACGATCTGAGCGGCTTCGTTCACGACGACCTCGGTACTCAACTGGCCGATCTCGAGCTTCGCGTTGGCAACGGTCACTTTCGTGACGTCCACCACGATGTTCGGCAGGACGGCACGGCGAAAGCCTTGCGCTTCGATCTCGACTTTGTAGGTACCGGGCGGAATTAGCGGGAAGATGTAGATTCCGTCGGAAAGCGTAGCGCCTTCCGCGCGAACTCCGGTTGCAGTGTTGGTGACCACTACCTTGGCGCCGAGGACCACAGCCCCGTGGGGATCGATCACCGTTCCCTGAATCGCACCGGTAGAGGAGCTGATCTGTGCAAGCGCCTCAGAGTTGTTCGTCACGGTCAGCGCACTCGCGCCGAGCAAGTAAATCAGAGCCAAAAGGAGAAATTGAGTCACTCGATTCGCCATAACCCCCCCTTATGCGGAGCCGTCCCAAGGGTCGCGTCCCTGGAGAGCCGAACGGGAAGAACTCGGGCGAAGATGTACCCAAGACGAGCTAAAACTCCCTGAGGGCCGTTCCACCCAGAACGCTCGTTCTGAACACCACAGAAGCTAATAAGCTCTTTCACCACCCACGAGATGCCCAATTTACAGCAATCAAGTAGCCAACCTGCGTCAAATTGAACGCACCCGCAATCTACGCTAACCAAGCCAGATAGGGGATGCAACAAGTCGCAAAGTCCCAGAGCCGAGAATTTCCCTTCCAAAATCAGTAGAAGCTCCGACAGGCCCTACAAAAAACTGAAGCGAGCACAACAGGAAGCGAACCAATAACTGTGCTTGCGGTACGCTTCATCTCCGGCACCTAGAGCATACGGGCATGGGCAGCCAAGGTCTAGATTGTCTGCACAATCCGCTTGCTTACCCTAGTCTTGCACAGCGCCGACCGCTTTGCCAGCGGACTGCGTTCAGTGCAAAGCTGTTGGCAAGCGGCGGCGGTGGCGTATAATGCGCGGGCGGCAAGCTCGAATGTCTTGGTTGTGGGAGCGTAAATATGAGACTTGCAATCCCTACGTTGTTTGCCATATTCGCTCTGCTTCTCGGTTCGCAGGCGCCGGCGCAGCAGCCCACAGTGGCCAAGACACACCTGAAGGTAGGCGACGTCGCGCCGGACTTCACCTTGAAGGATCAGAATTGGAAGCCAGTAAAGCTGAGCGACTATCGGGACAAGAAGAACGTCATCCTCGCCTTCTATGTGTTGGCCTTCACCGGCGGTTGAACAAAAGAAATAAAGGCGTACCAGGATGGTATCGCCGGCGCCAAGCTCGATATGTCGGAAACTGAGGTCCTGGGCATCAGCGTTGATAGCCCCGCCGCCAACGCCGAGTTTGCGAAACAGATTGGCGTCAGCTTCCCGCTGCTGAGCGACATGACGCGCAAGGTCTCCAAGGAATACGGCATCCTCAACGAGGAGATGCAGTTTGCCAACCGCACCACCTTTGTGGTGGACAAGCAGGGCGTCATCCAGTTCATCGAAGATGGCAAGAGCGCCGTGGATCCCACAAGCGCCATTACCATTTGCACGGGGCTGAAAAAGAAGGAAGCGAGATAGCACCTATTCTCAATCCTGCGCGAAGGGGCGGAGGGATCTACCCCTGAAGTTTTCACGCGCGGCCGAGGGGCGCGCAACTCACTTTGTGACACGGGCCCCGGCCGGCGTAGTGCAGTCGCGCGGCACGCCGCGCCTCTAGCAACCCCGTCGCGCCATGGCCGAAGCAACCGGAACGCCGCGTTGAAACCCCCAATGAAAGCAAAGCCCGCTGAAGTCCAGGAAAGTATCCCCATGCTCGATCTACGGGCGCAATACGCCGTCATCGGAGAAGAAATCCGCGCCGCGCTCGACGAGGTACTCGCGGAACAACAGTTTATTCTCGGCCCGCAGCTTGCCGCGCTCGAGCAGGAAGTGGCGCGCTACTGCGGGCGACGCTTCGGCATCGGCGTAGGCTCGGGCACCGATGCGCTGGTGCTCAGCCTGCGCGCCTGCGGGGTAGGGCCAAGCGACGAAGTAATCGTCCCCGCGTTCAGCTTCATCGCCACGGCCGCGGCGGCCAGCGTTCTGAGCGCGCGCCCGGTGTTTGCCGACGTTGAGCCCAGCACATTTAATCTCGATCCCGCGCAGATCGAAGCTAGGATCACTCCGAAAACTCGCGCGATCATCCCCGTTCATCTCTACGGCTTGCCGGCCGACATGGACCCCATCTTGGATCTCGCCACGCGTCGCGGCCTCGCCGTCATCGAAGATAACGCGCAAGCGATCGGCGCGAACTACAAAGGCCGCAAGACCGGGTCGATGGGTCAGCTAGCGTGCCTCAGTTTCTATCCCAGCAAAAACCTCGGCGCCTACGGCGACGCCGGGATGATCGTCACCGACTCGGAGGAGCTAGCCGCGCGGCTGCGGGTACTGCGCAATCACGGGCAGACTGGCCCATACGTCAGCGCGGAGCAGGGCTGGAACAGCCGGCTCGACGAAATCCTGGCGGCCGTGCTGCGCGTCAAGCTCAGGCACCTGGACACCTGGAACGCAGCGCGGCAGGGTCACGCTGCGCGCTACAACAAACTGCTGGAAGGCCTCCCAGGGGTCGTCACCCCGCTCGTACCCCACGGGAGCGAGCACGTGTATCACCAATATACGATTCGCCTGCAGGGCCCTTCGCAGACAGGAGCGCACGCTCGCCCGCAAAGTTCTGCGCTCGGGCTGGCCGGCGAGCGTGGGCCATGGCGCGAACGAGTGCAACAGTTTCTCGCCAGCCGCGGCATTGCCAGCACGGTTTATTATCCCGTGCCCCTGCACCTACAACCGATCTACGCTTCCCTCGGTTACAAACGCGGCGACTTGCCCATGGCCGAGCGCGCTGCCAGCGAGGTACTCTCGCTGCCGATGTACCCCGAACTCAGCACCGACCAGATCGCCCGCGTCGCCAACGCGGTTGCCGAGGCTCTCCGCGTCTGATTCAGTAGCGGCGGCGCGGCGGATGGCGAAGCCCAATACAGCCACAAATAGGACCAGCGTGGGGACGAGCAGAACCAGGATGCCCAGGTCGAGCGCGCGGGCCGCGCCGGGGCCCGCCGCAGCAGCAGTCGTGTAGCACATCGCGCAGCCCTGGGCAAAGGCGTTCAGGGAAGCCACAGAGGCACACAGCGCACAGAGGGCAAAGAGAAAGATGCGACGGAAGGCTCCAGCCATTCCAGCGGTGCGGAGCGCGTCAGTGCGTCTCAGCTCTGGTCTCATGCGCGGCTCAACATCCTTCGTCAACTCCATCCTACCTCAGTGTGGCCGCAGATTCAGCAGCCGGCTGCTGTCCGGGAAGAAGAAAATCAGAATCATGCAGATGCAAAACACCAGCGCCGGCACCAGCAACAGCACCAGGCTGAACCTTTCAAACTTCAGGTGCATGAACCAGGACATGATCAGTCCCGCCTTAATCACGGATAGACCGAGCAGGATGGTCAGCATGATGTTCGGCGGCAAGTGCTTGTAGGCTAGAAAGACCTCGAAGCCGGTGATGGCCACCAGCCAGATCCAGACCCAGACGAAGGTCCTGGCCGGGGTGTCCGGATGCGACTCAATCGTGTGCGCGTGTGTGCCCATCTTTTTCCCTCATCCTCTCTCGCTCGGCCGGCGCGCTCCTCAGTATTTCACCGACATCAGGTAGATCAACGGGAAGACGAACATCCAGACCAAGTCCACGAAGTGCCAGTACAGGCCGCTGACCTCGACGTCCTCAGAAGAAAACTTGCCCCGGCCGAAGCCGAAGGAGATGATCCCCAGGTAGATCACACCAATAGCCACGTGGGTCATGTGGAGCCCAGTGATCCCAAAGAAGGCGGCGCCAAATAGCGGCGATCCCCACGGATTCGAGAATGGCCGGACGCCCTCTTCGATTAGGTGCAGCCACTCGGTCAAGTGCAGCCCCACAAAGAGCGCGCCGCCCAGCATCGTCGCCAGGATCCAGGACACGGCTTTTCCGCGTTCGCCGCGGTTTGCAGCCGACACCGCCATGACCATGGTCAAGCTGCTGGCCAGCAGTACCACGGTCATCATCGTTGAGAAGAGGATGGCGGGCGAGAAGGGGAAAGGCAAAGGCCAATCGGGATTGGCGAAACGAAGATAACTATAGCTGATCAGCAGTACCGAAAACGTCAGCGCGTCGGAGATGATGAACAGCCACATCCCCAGCTTCTTCGAGCCCATCGCAAAAGGCGAAACGCCTCCCGCCCACGGCGAGGCCAGCGTTGCCTGTTGATCAGTTTCGTGCACGGTTCACCGTCCCAGGTTCAGCAGTAGGAAGAGAAAAACCCACAGCCCGTCCATGAAGTGCCAGTAAATCGAAGTGAGCTCCGCGGCGGTGCTCTGCGTGATGCGCGAGCGGTGCCAGGCGCGGAAAGGCACAT
>Ga0209158_1001952_pt1 | contig 13178 bp, 17 predicted proteins | sample GraSoiAngelo_140_FD_185897 | JGI IMG/M metagenome (GOLD analysis project Ga0209158, IMG submission 185897) | Grasslands soil microbial communities from the Angelo Coastal Reserve, California, USA - 14_0929_12_30cm (SPAdes) (version 2) | ecosystem: Environmental > Terrestrial > Soil > Grasslands ...
AAATCTGCGCTACACACGGACCAACGAGAACCAACAGGAACCAATGGCGACGGCGACTTACGAGGCGAGAGGGCCGTTCCCTGTCGGTTTGTCTCGGTCGCTTGACTTCATAAACGCTTCATAGCGGTTCGGATTGGATGCGGATCTCTTCCGCTTCCCTCGGCGAAGGTACTGAGGCTCAAGTCCACCGGGAACGCCGATTACCTTCGCCCCCGTGGCTCGTGCGATCTCTTTCACTTTCGCCTCCACATCGGCTTTCGTACACGCGCAGAACGCGAGGTGAACGCCCTCCGCCGCGAAGCCTAGCGCCATGTCTGCGGCGATGCCGCGCGCGCCCCCCTGATGATCTCTCGAAACACGGCGTTCACGTTCAAGAGCAAGGCGGTCGTAGCGCTTCTGACTTAAGTGGCTTTGGGTCTCTTTGTCTCCCGTTGGGGGCAACTTCCTGGGTAATTCCTGGGTAACGCCTGGGTGGTCACGTTCCAACGTTCAAATTCTCCGCGGCGACCTGAAGGGCACGTTGCGACGGCTCGGGCCGATCACGCGCCGTCTCGCCGGACCGCCTCCATCGCCTCATCAAGGAGCACCGTCCTCGCGATTCGCAGGGCGATATGCAAGACTGACGCGGAGGACACATGGCCGAGGAGTCCCTGGTCAACCGCCGGCTCGCCGCCATCCTTGCCGCCGATATCGCTGGCTACAGCCGGCTCATGCACGCGAATGAGCCTGCCACCGTGCGGGACCTCAAGGCGCATCAGAGCGTGATCCTGCCGCTGATCGGCCGGCACGGCGGGCGGGTCATTGACACCGCCGGCGACGGCATCTTGGCTGAGTTTCCCAGCGTCATCGGCGCCACTGAGTGCGCGGTCGAGCTCCAGACCGTGATGGCGGAGCGCAACGAGCGGGTGCCCGCGAGTCGCCGCATGCTGTTTCGCATCGGTATCAATCTGGGAGATGTGATCCACGACGAAAGCCGGATCTACGGTGACGGGATCAACATCGCGGCCCGGCTGGAGGCGCTGGCAGAGCCAGGTGGCGTGCTCGTGTCCAGTACGGTTTATGACCACGTCCGCGGCAAGCTGCCTCTCACTTTCGCGGATGCGGGTGAGCGGCAGCTCAAGAACATCGAGCAGCCCGTGCGAACGTATCGGATTCTGATTCCAGGCGCAGCGTCCACACCCGATGCCGCGCCCCTCAGTCGCACCACCACGGCGCACCGCCGGCGTTGGATCGTACTGGGACTGGCGGCACTGCTGGTTCTTCTCGCGGCCGGGGGAGCCTGGTGGATTAACTCGCGGTTCTTTCAAGGTCAGCGAGCAGACGGCACGGAGGCGCCGCGTCTCTCGATCGTCGTGCTGCCATTCAGCAACCTGAGCGGCGATTCGAGCCAGGACTACTTCGCCGATGGCATCACGGAAGACCTGACGACAGATCTGTCGCGACTCGCCGGAAGCTTCGTGATCTCCCGGAACACGGCGTTCACATTGAAGGGCAAGGCCGTCGATGCACGACAGATCGGGCGCGAGCTGAGAGTCCGCTACGTACTCGAGGGCAGCGTACGCCGGATGGGCCGCACCGTCCGCGTCAACGCGCAGCTCATCGACGCGGGTACCGGCGCGCATCTGTGGGCCGAGCAGATGGACGTCGATCAGGGGACGCTGGCGACGTCCCAGGACAACTTCGGCATCGCGAGTCGCCTGGCGAAGACGCTCAGTGTCGAGCTTGTCAACGTCGAGGGTCGCCGCGCACCACGCGCGAACCCGGACGCGGTGGATCTCACCATGCGGGGTTGGTCGATCTTGAATGCAGCGCCGCAGCAGGCCGAGGCGAAGAAATCCGTCACGGTGTTCGAAGACGCGCTGCGAATTGATCCCGACAACAGTCAGGCCAGCGTCGGGCTCGCGCACGCCCTCACGCTCATTCACCGCAATCGTTGGGATCCCGAACCAGCGAGGATCCTGGCCCGTGCCGACGAAGCCGTCACGCGGGCCATCGCTCTCTCGCCCAACTACGCCCACGCGCACTACGTGAAGGCCGAGGTTCTCGCGTTGTCGGGGCGGTTCGACGCTGCGCTGGCGACGTACGACAGAGCCATCGCCCTCGATCCCAACCATGCGGCGGCATACGTCGCCCGCGGCCGGAGCCTGATCGCCATCGGGCGGGCCGCGGAGACCGTGGCACCGGTGGAAAAGGCGATCCGACTCAGCCCGCGCGATCCCGACCTGTTCATCTGGTACTACGTCCTGTGCCACGCGTACACACACCTGGCGCGTGACGCGCAAGCGATCGAATGGTGCCTGAAGTCCACCGCGACCGGAAAGTCGTTCTGGGGTGCCTGGACCGATCTGGCCTCTGCGTATGCCTGGCGCGGGCAGAAGGCCGAGGCGGCGGCGGCGGTTGCGGAGCTTCTTAAAGTTCGACCAGGCTTCACGGTGCAGAAGCTGGCGCAGGACGGATCGGGGTATTCCGACAATCCGACGTTCCGCAAGGAGTTCGAACGGATTGTCGAGGGAGCACGCAAGGCCGGCTTGCCGGAACGCTGACACGACTCGGCTGCGCATCGCGTCCATCATTTCGCCCTCGCGCATCCAGGCCTAGACGCCTTCGACCAGGACCACGCTGCCCCTCGCCGTGCGCAACCGGAGCGCCTTCAACGCACCATATTCTTCCGAGTCATACCAGCGCCGGGCCTGCTCGATGGTCGAGAACTCGGTCACAACGATGCGCTTGGGTTTCCAGTCGCCTTCCAGCGTCTGCACCTGGCCGCCTCGCACGAGAAACTTGCCGCCGTACTTCTCGACCGTGCCCGGAACCTGCTTCCGGTACTGCTCGAACCCCGCTGGATCGATCACCTCGTTATCAACGATGAAATACGCTGGCACGCGCGGACCTCCTCGTCACGCTGTCGCGAGCTCTCGCATTCGTCCGACATCCCGCATCGGCGGCTCGCCGAAGTGACGCTTGTACTCGCGGCTGAAGTGCGAGGCATCGTCGTAACCGACTCGGTAGCCGGCTTCCGCCGCGTCGAGATCTTCGCTGAGCATCAGCCGCCGGGCCTCCTGAAGTCGCAGCTGCTTCTGGAACTGCAACGGACTCATCGCCGTCACGGCTCTGAAGTGCGCATGGAACCCGGAGACGCTCATGCCCAGCTCTCGCGCGACCTCCTCGATCCTCAACGGCTTGTTGAAGTTCATGCGGAGTTTCTCGACGGCGCGAACCATGCGGTGCGCGTGACCGCCGAACGTGGCGAGGTGGCGCAGGCGACCAGCCTGGGCACCCGTGAGCAAGCGATACACGATTTCACGAATCACGAGCGGCGCCAGCACGCGGTACTCAGCGGGCGCGTCCACGAGCCGCACGAGCCGCAGCGTCGCGTCGAGCAAGTTACCGTCGAGAGCGCTGACATCGACCGACTTCAAGCCGCTGCCGTCGCCGCGCTGCACGGCGCCGGACTCCACCATTACCGACGTGACGACAGATGGCTCCAGCACAAGCCAGAAGCCGAGGTATGGCCGCTCAGGCGACGCCTCGACGATTTGACCAATCATCGGGAGCTCGACCGTGCTGATCATGTAATGCGCGGGGTCGTACCGGAAGTGATCGTCGCCGACCACCAGTTCCTTGCTGCCCTGCGCGATCACGCAGAATGAGGGTTTGGTGAAGCTATGGAGGCGTTCGGTCGGCCTCGAACAGCGACGAAAGTGCAGACCCGGCTGCACTTCGACCGTTCCCTCGCTTGGCGTTGCCCGCGCAATCCGCTCCGCGAGTTCCTCCTGATCGGCCCGCATCCGACGCGCCTCTCGTTCGCTCGTGGTGTTCTTCATGTTCCGCATCGTAAAGCACCTTTCCGGACCAGCGCCGGCGTTTGGAGGATTGTACAAGCATCTCCGCGGATCGTCATACCGGTGCTACCCGATTGGGTGGCTAAAGTCGAGCGAGGAGGAGGGACCGCGGCGTCAAGTGCACTGTGACTTGGATTTTGCTCCAAGCGGCGAGGATCAGACATGGACATCAAGCAATGCGGGTCCCAGGCCTCCCGCCCGGGCCCACCGGAGAACTTCACCGGCACGGTTCGCATCGATCCGCTGTCCGATACACCAGAGCCGCGGCGCGTGTCCGCCTCCAGCGTCACGTTCGAGCCGGGAGCGCGTACCGCCTGGCACGTGCATCCGCTCGGTCAGACGTTGATCGTCACGGCCGGCTGCAGATGGGTCCAGAGCTGGGGCGGCCCCGTTGAAGAAATCCGGCCGGGTGATGTGATCGATTGCCCTCCGGCGATGACCCACATCGCGATCCAGGAACGACTCAACGGCAAGGTCGTTGAATGGATGCAGACAGTCACGGACGAGCAGTATCAGGTCGGATCGCGCCACAAGGAGAAATAGCGATGCGAGGAGCGGTTCTCCATGGTCGTCGTGACGTACGGTTCGAGGAGCGAGACGCCCCCAAGATTGTCAAGCCGACGGATGCCATCATTCGGATGGCGGTCACCTGCGTCTGCGGGTCCGACTTGTGGGACTACCGCGGCATCAACCCGATTACCCAGCCGAAGCCGATGGGACACGAGTACTGCGGCATCGTCGAGGAGGTCGGGCACGCGGTCACCGCGATCAAGCCCGGGCAGTTCGTCATCGGCTCCTTCTTCGCCTCTGACAACACCTGCCCCAACTGCCAGGCTGGCTACCCGTCCAGTTGCCAGCACCGCGAGTTCGTCGGCGATGCGCAGGCGCCACTCGTGCGCGTACCGCTGGCGGACGGGACGTTGGTCGCGACGCCCGAGCGCCCATCGGACAACATGACCCCGAGTCTGCTGGCGCTCTCCGACGTCATGGGCACCGCCTGGTTCGCGGCCGACGCAGCCAATGTGGGTCCGGGCAAGACCGTCGTGGTCGTCGGTGACGGCGCCGTCGGCCTCCTGGGCGTGCTCGCCGCCAGGCAGAAGCGTGCTGACCGGATCATCGCGATGAGCCGCCACACGCCGCGGCAGAAGCTCGCCCGGGAGTTCGGCGCCACCGATATCGTGAGCGAGCGCGGGGACGAGGGCGTCGCTCGCATCATGCACTTGACTAACGGAATCGGTGCGGATTCGGTCCTGGAGTGCGTCGGCACACAGGAGTCGATGATGCAGGCGATCCACTGCACCCGGCGCGGCGGCTACGTGGGCTACGTGGGCGTCCCGCACGGCGTGAAGCTCGATGGAACGGACCTGTTTTACGGGCACGTCCACCTCCACGGGGGTCCTGCACCGGTGCGCCGCTTCCTACCCGAGTTGATCGACCTGGTCTTCGACCGGAGGATCGACCCGGGCAAGGTCTTCGACCTCACCTTGCCGCTCGACCGGGTGGCGGAGGGCTATCGCGCGATGGACGAGCGTCGGGCAATCAAGACGCTGCTGCGCCCATGAAACCGCTCGCGGCCGCCATCCTATCGCTGGCTGTGCTCACCTCGGCATGCTCGCACGCAAGTCCGACAGGACGCGTTGCTGTGTCGGAGATTGCTCCCGTCGATGCGCGTACCGCATCGGCCATGCCGAGATCGGAGGTTGCTGCACCAATGCCAACACGCGACGATATCCGCACGGTCGCTCCCGCGCTCGAGAAGTACACCGAAGATCGGCTGCTCGGGGAGGTATGGAAGCGGCCCAGCCTTGCGCCGCGCGACCGCAGCATCGTCACGCTAGCGGCGATGATCGCGCGCAACCAGATGAGCGACATGCCGTACTATGTGAACCTCGCGCTCGACAACGGCGTCAAGCCGCGCGAGATCTCCGAGATCATCACGCATCTCGCCTTCTACTCCGGCTGGCCGAATGCGATGTCGGCCGTGGCAGTGACGAAAGATGTCTTCGCCGCGCGGAAGATCGGAAACGATCAGCTGCCGCCGGTTTCACCACAGCCTCTTCCCCTGGACGAGGCCGCCGAGGCGCGGCGTGCCTCGCGTGTTGGAGAGCAATTCGGCAAGGTGGCCCCGGGAGTCGCGCAGTACACGACGGACCTGCTGTTCCGCGACCTGTGGCTCCGTCCGGACCTCGCGCCGCGCGACCGGAGTCTTGTGACCGTCAGCGCACTCGTCGCGTCGGGTCAGGTTGCGCAGATTCCCTACCACCTCAGCCGCGCGATGGACAATGGGCTGACGCAGTCGCAGGCCGCCGAGGCGCTCACTCATCTCGCGTTCTACGCCAGCTGGCCGAATGTGTTCTCGGCGCTCCCCGTGGCGAAGGACGTCTTCGAGAAACGGTCCACAGGGCGCCCGTGACAAGAAGGAGCCAGGCATGAGAAGCGCGACACTGCTCGCATCGCTGTTCTCTTTCGCGTGGGCGGCCGTGGCCCTGGCAGCGGACAGACCCTCTGGGTCGCAGACCGTGTCAGTCGCCGGCTCCCAGCCTGCCGCCAAGGGCGCGGCAGAGTACTTCACAGGCAACGTCCGTGTCGATCCGTTGTTTGCCGCCAAGGATACGGCGCCTTTCTCCGGAGCCTATGTGACGTTCGAGCCGGGCGCCCGGTCTGCCTGGCACACGCATCCCGCGGGTCAGCATCTGATCGTCACTTCGGGCGTGGGCTGGACACAGGAGTGGGGCGGTCCAGTCACCGAGATTCGCACCGGCGACGTCGTCTGGTGTCCGCCGGGCATCAAGCACTGGCACGGCGCGACGCCGACCACCGCCATGACGCACGTCGCCCTGACAGGAACGGCTGGTGGCAAGAACGTGAACTGGTTGGAAAAGGTCAGCGACGAGCAGTACAGGAAGGCAATAGCGCCGGGGACATGAAGGTGCCAGGCACGCGCATGCGAACGCTCCTGGTCGTGCTATTGCTGGTTCTCGCTCGATCGAGCGTAGCGGGCGAGGAGGCAAACACGATGAGAATCCGTCTGACGTTCGATGGCAAGGCCGTCGAGGCAACGCTGCTGGACAACGCGACAGCTCGGGACTTCCTTTCCCTGCTGCCGATGACGCTGACGCTTGACGACTACAACTCCACCGAGAAGATCGGCTACCCGGCCCGGAAGCTAGCGACAGCCGGCGCTCCCGCGGGCGTCGATCCGTCCGTGGGCGACATCGCGTACTACGCCCCATGGGGCAACCTGGCCATCTTCTACAAGGATTTCGGTTACTCGAGAGGCCTCATCGGGCTGGGCCGGATCGATTCGGGCATCGAGGCGCTGCGTTTGCCCGGCTCGCTGAAGGTCACGATCGAGCGGGTGGGGAAGTGAAGTCGCAGGCCCAGCAGGACTTCATGTGGACGTTCGATCGGATAAAGAGCTCGAAGTAGGGAGATAGGCGATGGCCACGTGGACTAAAGACGAGCTTCACAAGATCGCAGCCGCTGAAGAGCTCGAGCTGGCGTCACTCTGCGGCGACGGCACGCTGAGCAAGGCGGTGACGATCTGGGTCGTCCGCGTCGGCGACGATCTGTACGTCCGCTCATGGAAGGGCGACGGCGGCGCATGGTTCCGCGCGACTCAGGCGCGCCATCAAGGCCACATTAACGCCGGCGGCGTCGGCAAGGACGTTGCCTTCGTGGGCGAAGCCGACCGCGATATCAATGATCGGATCGACGCGGCGTACCAGTCCAAGTACCGCCGCCACGGCGGACGCTACGTCGACCCGATGGTGGCACTTACGGCGCGAGCCACGACGATCAAGCTCGTGCCGCGCTCAAACATCGCGTAGTCGGAACAACTGAGTCGAAAGTGTAGCGGGGCTGATCGGCGCCCGATACGGCGCCGTTCGGTGACTTCTATTGTCGATAGAGCGCCTTCAGCCACGGCGGCGCGACGAAGGTCGTCAGCATCACCACGACCACGAGAGCCGAGTATAGGTCTTCCGCTATCACACCTGCCCCAAGCCCTGCTCCGGCGAAGATCAGCCCGACCTCACCCCGCGGCACCATGCCGACTCCAACAGGCCACCGGCGCACACCAGGCTTGTAGACGACGACTCCCGTGACGAGCTTCGATGCCACGGCGGCCAGGGTGAGAAGCAGCGCGAGGCCGAACTGGGCGTTGTCGGCGAAGGGGTTCAACATCGCGGGCTGGTCCGGCAGCAACCGAAGCTGCGCCACTCCATCGGCGGGTCCTCCGCCGGGCGGCCCTTCTCGATCCGCGCCCGCTCGTTGTGGATCTCCAGCGCGGGCAGCGCGTCCGGCGCGTGCACGACGGTCGGCAGCTCGAGCATCTCGGGCGGGACGAACACGGGCGCGCCCGCGTACAGCGCCACCCAAGCTCCATCTCGTTCCCCCACTCCGGGTTCGCCAGCGGTTTCGGTCCGGCGGATGTTCTGCTATTCGCGATGCGTGCCCAGGACTCGTTCAATTCGCCGGTCAGGCACCAGCCACATCAGTGCGACGAACACGAAAAACGCCATGCCGATCCAAGCGGGGACCACCCAGGCTGTCACGATGCCCGCCACGTACATCAATGGCGATGCTTTGCCCTTGAGATCACGCGACACCGCCTTCGCCAACAGGCACTCGGGTCCTTGGTGTCGAATGATGCTCGTCTGCAGGAGATAGTACGCAGTGGCGCACAACAGGAGATTTAAACCGTATAGCACGGTCGGCCAGCGCTCGAAGTGGTTCTCGCCCATCCAACCGGTGGTGAACGGTAGTAGCGACAGCCAGAACAACAGATGGAGGTTCGCCCACAACACGGCGCCATTAACCGAGGTCGTCAGCTGAAACATGTGGTGATGATTGTTCCAGTAGATGCCCACGTACAGAAAGCTGAGCACGTAGCTCAGGAACAACGGCACCAGAGGCAGCAGCGCGGCGGGGTCGCTGCCACGCGGCACCTTCAGCTCCAACACCATGATCGTGATGATTATGGCGATCACGCCGTCGCTGAAGGCCTCGAGCCGATTCTTTTCCATGGACATCGGTCCCCGACGCCGTGGTCAGGAAAGTTTCCACCATATCAGTCCGGCGACGAGTGTAGGGACGCCGAAGATGCCCAGGAAGATCGGAAACTCTTCCGCAGCCGAATAGCCCGCTTGTCTGACCCCGATCCACATGTTGATGGCCGCACCGATCAGCCACAGCGGGATAAAGAGCTTCGCGCCCGTTACCAGACCTGGCCTACCGCCGCCGAACGCGTGACCGAGCAACACACAAGCAAGCAGCAACGCGAAGCCGCCGCCAACCACAATCACCGTCTGCATTCGATCTTTCTCCCTATACGTCCTTGCGTTCCTGGGGGTGGCGGTGGGCTGGCATTCTTCCAGTTGCTGAAAAGAGCGACGAGAGGAAGTTTAGCCCGCCGAGCGCGGCGACGCCCTTTCATCACATTGCGCTCAAGATCGACAAGGCAACCCAAGAGGTCATCGAGAGGCGCATCAAGCAGCAGGCTACAAGAACCCCGATACCTAGCGTGAAAATCCCTGGCGGATGCGGACGCCGCAGGTCCTCAGGCGCTTCGCATCCGTTCGACATGCTTCGCGAGCAGGTCGTTGATGAGCGACTGGTAGCCCAACCGTCGCCGCTTGGCTTCCCGCCGCACGGCGGCAAGAACGTGCGGATCGATGCGAATCGCGATCAGTCGCCTGGGCTCGGCGCCCAATGGCGGCCGTCCTACCCGCCGCATCGCTCGGAGTTGCACGGGTGAGGTCTCCCGAATCTCCGAGAAGTCAATTCCCCGACGCCGTCGCGTAGGCCGCGCGCTCTTTGCGGCTCGCGCGGCGCGCGCTGATGATGCGAATCCTCTCGCCATCGTCTCGCCTCCTCACGGTATAGGCAACGATGAGCACGCGCCCCGTCACCGCACGGCCCAGTCGCAGGAATCGTGACTCCTTCTCCGAGTGACTCAGATCCGGACCGTCCAGGGCATCCGGATCACCGAATACCGTCGCCGACTCTTCGAATGAGACGCCGTGCTTTGTGCGGTTAACCGCAGCCTTCCGCGCGTCCCACTCGAACACGATTCAGTATATACGAAACTCGGCTGACTGCAAACGCCCGACCGGTGACTTTGGCGGTGGCTCTTCATCGGCCGCTCCGCCATGCTCGCACACGACGTCGCCGCCCGGGGGACCCTGTGGAGTGGATGAGGAGTGTCCGTTGGGTGGGAAAACCAAGGTGCTCGTAACCCAAAGCGCCGACGGCAACTCATTGTGCGAACAGTCGATTTTGGATCGTTGAGAGCGCTATGAAGCGAACGGGCCGCTCTGTAGAGAGCCGTCGAGTTCGCAAACGAGGACGAAAGGGCGGGATTTCGGGGCTCAACGTCTATCTGTCGTGACTCCACCAAGCAACGGGACGGTCGAAAACCTTCATAGTCGGTCGAAGACGCCAAAGGGGCCGATCGGCTTCGGCCCCTTTGGATTCGAGGACTTATATGGTTGCGGGGGCTGGATTTGAACCAGCGACCTTTGATGGGATGAAAGCGCTGCGTCTCCGCCCGCGGTCAGATTACCGTGGGCGCTGGACAACACTCGACGGCGTCCGCCACGAGAGGAGGCGCAGCACATGGAATATATCGCGTTCGATGCCCACAAACATTACACCTTGGCGTCGGTCGCCCGGCCGGACGGCCAGCTCGTCCGCGAACAACGCATCGCACACGAGCGCGGCGCGCTCCAGCACTTTCTCGAGCGCTGTGAGCGGGGCTCCCCGGTGGCGGTCGAGACCGTGGGCAATTGGTATTGGATCGTCGACGAGATCGAGGCCGCCGGGTGCATCCCCAGGCTCGTGCACGCGCGCAAGGCGAAACTCATGATGGGCCAGATCAACAAGACCGATAAACTCGACGTCCGCGGACTCAATCAGCTCCAACGCACCGGCACGCTCCCGACCGTCTGGATTCCGCCGGGCCAGCTGCGGGACCAGCGCGACCTGCCGCGGACCCGGATTGTGCTCGTCCGCCAGCGCACCCAGCTCAAGAATCGCATTCACGCGAACCTGGCCAAGTACGCCCTCCACGACCTGGAGGTGAGCGACCTCTTCGGCGCCCGAGGCCGCGCGCTCCTCCGACAGCGGCTCGAGCTCCTGCCGCCGTGTACGGCGTACACTACTCAGCACCTGCTCGAGCAAGTCGAGCGGCTGGACCATCAGCTGCGCGAGTTCGAGCAGCGCATCCGGACCCTGTTCACGCCGACGCCGGCGATTCAACGCCTCCTGACCCTGCCGGGCGTGGGGCTCACGCTCGCCGTCCTGATCGCCCTCGAGGTCGGCGACGTGGCACGCTTCCACACCGCCGAGAAGCTGGCGGCCTATGCGGGGACGACCCCGCGCGTGCACGCGAGCGGCGGCAAGTCCCGCTTCGGGCCGTCCCGCCCAGACGTCAACCGCTATCTCAAGTGGGCCTTCGTCGAAGCCGCCAACGCGATCTGCCTCAATCGCCGCCGCGCCCCGCGCCGCCACGTCACTCGCCTCTACGAGCGCGTCGCCCGGCGCAAGGGCCACCAGAAGGCCATCGGGGCCCTGGCCCGCCATCTCGCCGAAGCGACGTATTGGGTCCTCACCAAACAGGAAGCCTATCGCGAACCACACACCGCCGCCGTTTCGTCCACGGGGGATCAGCGCGGATAACCCATGAGAGCTCCCAGAAGCTCGACCTTTGATTGCGACATCCCCCGAAACCACCATCATGCCGCCCCTGACGGCGAAGATATGGCTCCGACGAAACGGAATGATGACACGGACCCTAAGATCACGGCGAGAGACTCCGCCCTGAGGCTGTTGAACACCTAAAAGTGATGACGCGCGGAGGGGGCACATAGCGCCCCCCTTGTCGATCGCGTCACCTAGAGGCGGCAAAGTGACACGGACAGTCACATGATCCGATAGAGACGCCGCAGGAGCGAGACTCTACGGTGGACCGGCGCAGCGCTTTCAGATATGGGTTATGAGTACAACACGGCCATGCCCGGTAACCCTCTGATCTTTCTGGAAAAGCATGCTGCGGCGAGCAGTTCGACGTTGTCTGCTGATGCGTCGTTCTTCATCTCGTTTCATCCTGTTTCGGGGTGTTGTGGGTGCAAAATGGGAGCAGATTCGAGGGCAACAAACTCTACCGTCGTCGACTCGCTCACGAGGGAGAGCCGGACTGAAGCGTGGTGAGAGTCGCAGCGGTGGCACGTACCACGTACCAGTGTTAGGCCGCCACGACAACGGACACTTCCCCGTGTTCCTTGCGCGTGGGGCGCACTGTGATCTCGATGTCCTGGCCAAGGTTGGTCAGAAACTCCATGAGGCGCTCGACCGAAAACATCCCCGCCCGGTTGCGCATCAGCGCGGAGACGTGCGGCTGCTTGATGCCAAGGATGTCGCCAGCCTTGGCCTGGGTGAGACCGCGCGCTTTGATGATCTTGTAGATCTGCAGCGTCAGACGCGCCTTCAGAAGTTCCTGCTCGGCATGGGGCAGCTCGAGATCGGCAAACACGTTGCCGCTCCCCTCCTCCGCGCGGACTCTCCTGTTCTTCTTCATCATCAGCTCTGCCTTTCTTTGTAGTTCTGCCCGGCCGCGGCCAGCCGTTGCCGGATCAGCTCTATGTCCTTCTGCGGCGTCGCTATGCCCTTCTTTGATTTCTTTTGGAACGCGTGAGGGACGTAGATCGTGCCGGCAAATTGCACGGTATAGACCGTCCGATACGTGTTCGTATCGTGCCGGTCGACGATCTCCATCACACGTGCACCCCCGAAGCCCTTCAGCGGCTTGGCCGCGGGATCGGTCTCGCCCTGCTGCGCCGTGTAGAGGGCCTGGCCAATATCCCGGCGGACCTCCTCCGGGAAGTTCCTCAGAGCCTCGCGGCTCGATCCCATCCAGATGATCGGCTTGAGGTCGAGCTTCACTATACGACAATACGTATTCTTATATGATTGTCAAACCCTGAAGCCTGCGTTCGTGCGCAGGTTGTCCTTGCGTCGGTCGGTAACACCGTTTGAGGCACCGCCCTTCGTTTCGGTAACAATTGTTTTGAGGGCGATCGGCCTCTTGACGGGAGGTGGGCCTTCTCAACTGCTCCCTGAGGACGCGGTTTTCGTCCACCAACCAGCAGCAGCCGCACGGGCGAGAGGTCGGCCGTCATCGGCCGATCTTACGTGCCTCTTTCGGGTCCGTGTACCGTCTATGGCTTCGGCCGAGTATTCGGACACTGCGGACTCCAGCTTGCTCGTGACGAACGATCCGAATACCACGAACCGCGCCAGGTAGCCGGTCGCCTGAGCGATACTGTCGCCCGAGCG
>Ga0209158_1001953_pt1 | contig 13175 bp, 12 predicted proteins | sample GraSoiAngelo_140_FD_185897 | JGI IMG/M metagenome (GOLD analysis project Ga0209158, IMG submission 185897) | Grasslands soil microbial communities from the Angelo Coastal Reserve, California, USA - 14_0929_12_30cm (SPAdes) (version 2) | ecosystem: Environmental > Terrestrial > Soil > Grasslands ...
CGTAGTCGATGAAAAAGGCGGGAGCGTCGCGGGTGCGATCGTTGAAGCAAAAAACCTCGCGACCAATTTCGTGCAGACGGACACTACGAACGCGGATGGTCACTTTGCGTTCTTGAGTCTTGCGCCAGGCCACTACACGCTCACCATCAGCAAGTCCGGGTTCGCCACGATCGTTCAGGAAAATGTGAACCTCACCGTAGGCCAGACCATTACGTTGCCCGTCACCATGAAGGTATCTTCGGTCGCACAACAGATCGTCGTTAGCGACGTGCCGATTGTGGAAGTTACGAAGACGACCTCCTCTTCTACCCTTGACGAGATCTCCGTGGCAACGACACCGGTGCTCGGGCGCAAATTTGAAGACCTGCTGACACTGACCCCCGGCGTCAGCATTACTCAAGGTCCGGACGGCGACGAGATCAATATCAACGGGCAGCGGGGCATCTTCAACAACATCAGCCTCGACGGTGGCGACTACAACAACGGATTCTTCGGCGAACAGATGGGTGGCCAGCGCGCCGCGATTGACATCACGCTGGAAGCTGTCAAGGAATTCCAAATCACGGCGAGCGGCGCCAACGCGGAGTTCGGCCGCAGCGCCGGAGGCATCATCAACGTCGTCACGAAATCCGGCACCAACGCCATTCATGGTTCCGGCTTCGAATACTTCCGAACAGAATCCTTAACTGCGGCGACCTCGGACGGCAAGCCGCTGCAGGATTTTCGCCGCAATCAGTTTGGCGGTAGTTTTGGCGGCCCGCTTATGAAGGATAAGCTGTTTTTCTTCGCCGCCGCCGAGGGCATCCGAGAGAATCTGACGCGCGCGAATCTGAGCGCACCCGTCGGCACTGCCTGCGCCTCGAGCCCCGTTTATGACGGAACCGCCGCTACTGACGCGGTGATCAATTCCAGCCCCGATTGCCAGCGCGTTGCCCTGATCAGTTTCTTTAATTCGACGACCTTTCCGGCGCCCTTCAAGAACACTAACGAAGGACTCCCCGGTATCCACCAGCAGCGCAATGCTTCGATATTTGGCCGCGTGGACTATAATGTGAACTCGAAGAACCAGATTTTTGGCTCGTACGGCTTTGACTGGTCCAAGAATCCCAATCAAACCTTCGACGTTCCGACATACGGCACGAGTGCTAATGGCATCGAAGGCCCTTCGAAAATTCAGGATATTAACGGCAACTGGTTCAGCACACTCTCCAACACCATGTTGAACGAGGCCCATTTCACCTACGCTAGAGAAAACCGCCCGCGCAACACCATCAATCCTTCCAGCGTGCCTGACACGGCCATGGGCTTTGCCACGACATTCCGCTTCGGTGCGCCATTCTTCCTCGAGCCTGCCGTAGATGAAGTCTTTTGGCGCACCGACATCCGTGACAATTTCTCGATCGTCAGGGGCAAGCACACCTGGAAGGTCGGGGGCGAATGGATTCACAGCGACAATGCTCAGATTTTCCGGGGATTCTTTACAGGACGCTATATCTTCGACAGTGTTACCGGCTTCATGCACTACGTCTCGCAAGGCCCCACGTATAGGGAGTGTTCAAACGGAACCACCGTAGTTGGGGCCTGCCCTGCGGGAACCAGTGTCGTCGGCCCTCTACTCCTTTACCTGCAGCACGGCCCGGCGACGCAGGGTGAATCGTTCGATCAATCCGGCGCTTCGGACATCAAGAATGAGGATATCGCGCTGTTCATTCAGGATTCCTGGAAGCTGTTTAGGAATTTGACATTAAACTATGGCCTGCGTTGGGACGCGCAACATTTTCCCGATCCCACTGTAGCGCCTTCCAAAACTTCCTACGGCGCAGATCTGACTAATCCCAAGTTCCCTTCGACCGGCTTCATCCCCAACCAGAACAAGGAGTTTCAGCCGCGGGTTGGCTTCGCATGGGATCTTTTCGGCAATGGAAAGTCCGCGCTGCGAGCCAGTTGGGGCATGTTCTATGCTCGGCAGAATATGCTCACCCAAGTCGGCGCCATCACCACGAACGGTGTCCAGCAGCAGTCCGTCGCCGCGGGTTCAGCGTTTGGGACACCGCCGGCTTACGGAACCAACGCATCTGTATTTAACAATGCTAATCTTCCTCCGCCGGGAACAATCCCGCCTCCCGGCGCGAGCATAACGGTCTTCAGCAAGGACTACCAAAATCCTCGGATTTACACTACGAACGTTGGCTACGAACAGCAACTCTATGGTGACTACGCCGCTTATTTGGACTTTACGATGTCCAAGGGAGTGCACCTGACACGTTTTATCGATCCCAACAAGGGGGTAAGCACTACCTTTGTTTGCGGAGCTGGTTTTACGAATATTAGTCCTGGCGTTTGCGTGCCGAATAACGGTTCCACGGTTACTTATCCCAGCGACGTATTCGGTTCTGGCGTCGCACCGCCCTTCACGGATCTCACCAGCGTCACTGACACCGTCAGCTCCGCGAAGTCCCTGTACCGCGGGTTCACCATCGGGATGCGCAAGCGTATGAGCCATAAATTCTTGTTTGACGCGAACTACACGTATTCTCGGGATTGGGACGACGACTCCAACGAACGCGATCCGTTCACTTTCCGTTATGCCAATCTTTTCAACCTGGCATCGGAGTATTCATTGTCCGACCGGAACGAAACGCACAAGTTCAACGCTTATTCTGTTGCAAATCTGTCCTGGGGATTCAACGGCAACGTCCGCATGCAGGCGCATTCCGCCCAGCCGATTACACCATCCCCGCGCTTTCAAAACGGCAAAGACCTGGGCCGCAATACACTGCTGAAGGACAATGCTTTCTTCACCTTCGACTTCGGTGTCGATCGCCCCATTCATTTCGGCGAGCGCATGCAGCTGATCCCGAGGATCGAAGTATTCAACACTTTCAACAACAAGAACAACGTGAACCCATTGAGCACGCCTGGTCTCTTCAATTTCGACGGGTTCCTCCGCGTTGGCGTCGGCGATCCTCGCCAGGCGCAACTCTCTGTGCGCTTCGAGTTCTAACGAAGCGGCCGCAAGTTACACGCTCAATTCACCGGAAGAGGGGCGCTACGGCGCTCCTCTTTATTTTTGCGAATTACGATGCGAAATCTGCGGCACAAGAATGGACACACGGCGTTTTCGTGGCGCTTGCTTGCGCGTCACGAATCCCTGACAATGTAAGGTTTATACATGCGTGATTTTCCACACGGGAGCGGTTGTCCGCACCGAAATGCAAAGCGAGTGAAATGGCAGGTCAGCTAAATTCCACGAAGCGATTGATCGCTTACTTCTCCATGGAAATTGCCCTGGAGAACGCCATGCCGAGTTACAGCGGCGGGCTCGGCGTTCTTGCGGGTGACACAATTCGCGCCGCAGCGGACTTGCGCCTGCCGATGGTGGCCGTCTCCTTGCTTTACCGCAAAGGATACTTCACCCAGCGCCTAGCCGAAGACGGCTCGCAGACGGAAGAGCCGGTCGAATGGAGTGTGGGAGACTTCTTGACCGAGGATCCCGCGCGCGCAAGTGTGTCCATTGAAAACCGCCGTGTTGAGCTGCGCTGCTGGCGTTATTCCGCAAAAGGTGTGCGTGGGTTTGAAGTGCCCATCTATTTTCTCGACGCCGATCTCCCTGCCAACACCGAAGCCGATCGTAATCTCACTGGCAGTTTGTACGGCGGCGATTCTTACTACCGTCTGTGCCAGGAAGTCATCTTGGGAATCGGAGGCGTCCGCATTCTCCGCGCCCTTGGCTACAACGACCTCACCCGCTACCACATGAACGAAGGCCACGCGGCGCTGCTCACGTTGCAATTGCTCGACGAAGAAGCCGCAAAAGAGGGACGCAAATCCATCCGAAGCGAGGACATTGAAAAGGTCCGCAGCAAGTGCGTCTTCACCACCCATACTCCTGTGCCCGCGGGGCACGACCGTTTTCCGATGGAATACTTCACGCGCGTGTTTCCGGGCCAGACTGGGTTCCTCGATTTGAAAGACGCTTCCTCGGCGGATTTGATGAAGCGCGTTTTGCAGGCGGAACAAAATTTTTTGGACTTGCAGGAAGCGGCGCGCCGCGGGGCATCCCTCAACATGACGCAACTGGCGCTCAGCCTGAGCACCTACGTCAACGGAGTCGCCAAGCAGCACGGCGAAACTTCCCGTCAGATGTTTCCGGAAGTGCCGATCGAGGCCATTACCAACGGCGTGCACGCCGGTACGTGGACCTCTGCTCCATTTCAGCAACTCTTTGACCGCTACATTCCATCGTGGCGCGAAGACAATTACAGTTTGCGGAGCGCCCTGGGCTTGCCCGCGGAGGAAGTGTGGGCTGCTCACCTGATTGCCAAGCACAATCTGCTCGAGACAGTTCGTGAGAAGACCGGGCTCAAGTTCGATCCCGAGGTCTTCACGATTGGTTTCGCGCGCCGTGCGACGGGATACAAGCGCGCCGATTTGATCCTGGCGGATCTCGATCGGCTCCGGGAGATTGCCAAGAACTCTGGACACTTCCAGATTATTTACGCCGGCAAGGCCCACCCGAATGATGCCGGCGGGAAGGACATCATTCGCCGGATCTTCCACGCGAAAAAAGCGCTGCGCAAAGCTGTGCCGGTCGTGTTCCTTGACGACTACAATCTCGAGCTTGGCGGAAGGATCACTTCCGGAGTGGACGTTTGGCTTAACACACCGCAGTTTCCTCTGGAGGCTTCCGGCACCAGCGGTATGAAGGCGGCGCTGAATGGCGTGCCGAGCCTGAGCATTCTCGACGGCTGGTGGGTGGAAGGCCACATCGAAGGCGTCACAGGATGGTGTATCGGCGAATCGAGACGAACCGCTGCAGGCAATACTCCGGCCGACAATACTGCCGAAGCGGAATCGCTCTATAACAAGCTGGAAAGCGTGATTCTTCCGCTGTACTACAACGATCGTGCAAAATTCCTGCAAGTCATGCAGCACGCCATCGCCATTAACGGATCGTTCTTCAACACGCAGCGCATGGTGCAGCAGTACATCACGGACGCGTATCTGCGCTAATGCGCTGAGAATCGTAGACTGTGTGCGGGTGCGCCGAGGTAGGGATCCTTTTCCTTAACGCAGCCGGTCCTTATACATAGCCATGCCCACGGCCGCGTCCATGCCGATTTTTTCCAGCGCGGCAATCTCGCTCCGCGTTTTGATTCCGCCAGCAGCAATAATCGGATGGGCTGTCGCATTACGAAGCTTTCGAAACCAGCCGAGGTTTGCGCCGGTCATCGTTCCTTCGCGGTCCACGTCGGTGCAGAGAAATCCCGCGCAATAGGGTTCAAGTTGTGTCATCAAGTCTTCGGCCAGTAAGGTTAGCTTCTTCCGCCAGCCGTGAATGGTGATTTTTCCGTGGACCGTGTCAAGTGCGATGACGATTTTCTCGTCCGAGACATTTTTCGCGAGCTGTTCCAAAAAGCCTGTATTCACTTTTCCCCCGTGGAACGCCGCGCTTCCGACAATAATCTGGTTCGCCCCCCAGCTGACAACTTCTTGCGCGCGGAAAATGCTTCGAATGCCGCCGCCGACGCGCACCTTCATCCCGAAATCAGTTCTTGCTTTCGCGCAAAGGTTGCGAACGAGATCATCATTTGCGCCCTTGCCCATGGCAGCATCCAAATCAATCACATGTAGCCAGAGATGTTTCTTGAACTTTTCCAGTTGTCCAAAGACATCCGCAACCGCCAGCTCGCGCTTCCGCCCGTGCACCAGCTGGACGGCTTGCCCACCTTGCAAATCGATGCAGGGAATCAGCACGAAAGGCGAACCTCGACCCCGTTTGAGGCCAGAAATTGCTTCAGCGCGTGAATGGATTGCACTTCATCGTGAAAGATCGAGGCCGCCAAAGCCGCGTCCGCCGCCCCTTCCCGGAAAATCTGGGCAAAATGAGCGGGCGATTTGGCACCGCCGGACGCAATCACCGGAACCGTTACGGCGCCGGAAATTGCCGCCGTCAGGGCTACGTCAAAACCGCTCTGTGTTCCGTCGCGGTCCACGGAGGTCAGCAAAATTTCGCCGGCGCCTGCCGCAACCCCCGCTAGCGCCCACTCGATAGCGTCGCGCGATGCGGATTCGCGTCCGCCGCGGACCATGACGTCCCAGTGATCGCTGCAACGCTTTGCATCGATCGCCAGAACGACCGCTTGCGCGCCAAACTCCCGCGACAATTCGGAAATCAGCGCAGGCCGCTCGACTGCGGCGGTGTTCACCGTTACCTTGTCTGCACCGGCGCGCACCACGGCGCGGCCGTCTTCGAGCGTTCGAATGCCGCCGCCGGCGGTGAGAGGAATAGCCAATTCTGCGGCGACGCGACGAATTGTTTCGAGAAAAGTGGGACGGCGGTCGCGAGAGGCGGCAATGTCCAGCACGACCAGTTCGTCGGCGCCTTCGGCATTGTAGCGGGCGGCGAGCGCAACGGGATCGCCGGCATCGCGCAAGCCCACGAAGTTTACGCCTTTTACGACGCGTTCGCCGTCGGTATCGAGGCACGGAATGATGCGGTGCGCGAGACTCATGCCACAAGCCTCAAGAAATTCTGAAGAACGCGAACGCCAGAATCACCGCTTTTTTCGGGATGAAATTGCACCGCGAAGATATTTCTTTGCTCGATCGCGGCCGCGAATTCCGCGCCGTGGGAGCAAGTGGCAGTAGTGTCATTCGAGTCGAGCGCGGCGTAGGAGTGTGCAAAATAGAAATACGCTCCAGCGTCAATGCCTGAGAGCAGGGAAGATTCCCCTTTCTTTTCAATTTGGTTCCAACCCATGTGGGGGAGCTTCACCCTGGGCGGCAATGCGGCAACAGCTCCCGGCAGAAGATTCAGGCCTCGAAGTTCAGAGGCTTCTTCGCTCGACTTGAAAAGAACTTGCAGCCCGAGGCAGATTCCCAGAAAAGGCACGCCGCGTTGGATGGCGTCAATCAGAGGCGCGCGGAGATGCTTTTCGTCGAGGGCGCGAACCAGGGCGGCGTAATGACCAACTCCCGGAAGCACCAAGGCTTTCGCCTTGGAAATGCATTCGGGCGACGACGTGCGGTGCGTTCCAGTACCGAGGCGCTGGAGCGCGCGTTCCACAGAAGGCACATTGCCGGCGCCGTAGTCGAGGATGGTTATTTTCATAGCAGCCCCTTGGTGCTGGGCAAAACCTGGCGAAGGCGCTTGTCGCGAGACACGGCGAAACGCAGGGCGCGCGCAAATGCCTTGAAAATCGCTTCGACTTGGTGATGGGAGGAACGGCCATAGAGGGCGCGGAGATGGACGTTGGCTTTTGCCGACTGCGCGAAGCCTTGAAAAAAATCCTCCATCAGCTCGACTTGAAAATCGCCGACGCGTTGCGCGGCAATGGCCGCATTCACCACGCAGTAGGGCCGGCCACCAAGATCAACGGCGGCGGCCGCGAGCGTTTCGTCCATAGGCATCAAGAAATAACCCGCGCGCAAGATTCCGCGCTTGGAGCCGAGTGCCTTCTGAACGGCTTCACCGAGCGTGATGCCGACATCTTCGACCGTATGATGCTGGTCGACGTCGAGATCGCCGCGAGCGTCCACGATCAGATCAAACGCACCGTGTCGCGCTACCAATTCGAGCATATGGTCGAAGAAGCGGATTCCAGTGGTGATGCGGGCGTTCCCGCGGCCGTCCAGATTGAGTTTCAGGCGGATGTCCGTCTCGTTTGTTTTGCGATGAATGTTGGCAGTTCGCGGCATTTTTATCTTTGCGATCCCACAATTCAGGCCGGCGTTTTCCATTCCTTTCGAATGGCCTTCAACAGCTTCTTCATTTCAGCTGGCGTTCCTATGGAAATGCGGACGAATCCCGGACCCATGTCCTTGGTGCGCTCGCGCAGAAGAATCCCTTGCCTCTCAAGCTTTCCAAAGAGCGCAGGTCCCTTTGCCCCGAAATTGGCCAGCAGAAAATTTCCGGCGCTGGGGAAGGAGCGCACGCCGAGCTTCTGCAGTTCGGCGGCCAGCCACGCACGAAACCGTTTCACTTCGCTGACATATGCTTGCATCGTTATGCGGTCTTGAACGGCAGCTTCGGCAGCTACCAGTGCGCCAAGATTCACAGGAAAGGGAGGCATGGCGCGGCGCACGAGTGCAAGCGATTCTTTGCAGCCGACGACCGCGCCGAGCCGCAGCGACGCGAGGCCAGCGACCTTTGAAAACGTTCTGGCGACAAACAGGTGGCGAAACTTGCGAATCCAGGGCACTGCGGTGAAGCCTGAAAACTCCGCGTAAGCTTCGTCCATCACAACGGCGGTGTGCGTGGCGGCATGCAGGATTTTCTCCAGTTCCTTGAAACCAAAGAGAGTGCCAGTAGGATTGTTGGGGTTCGCGAGAAAAAGGACACGTGGCTCTTTCCGCAGCGCCGCAAGGATGCCCTCCAGCGGGAACTCCATTTCGGTGCCGTAGTGCAATGCCGAGATTCGAGCGCCGTATATTTCCGCGTAGTAGCGATACATAGGAAACGTCGGCTCGCAAATTAGGACACTGCTTCCAGCCTCGACAAACGTGTCGAAGAAAACTCGCAGCGCATCGTCTCCGCCGTTGGCGAGAAGAAGTTCTTCCGGACGAACGCCGAAGTAGCGGGCCAGGCGCGTTGTTGGCGCCTGATATTCCGGGTACATTGCCAGTTGCTTGGAGGTGAGCTTTGCCAGCGCGCGCAGCACTGCGGGAGAGCAGCCGGTCGTGTTCTCATTGAAGTCCAGCCGCACCTTATCCGCGCGGCCTTCCGCCGGCGCTTCATACGTCCGGCGATTCAGAATCGCTCTTCGCACTGGCAAGTGAACCTTCATCTGCGAACCCTTACGGCGTTGCGGTGAGCCATCAAGCCCTCGGATTCTGCCAGAGTTTCGACCGTGTCGGCGAGACGAAGGAATCCGTTGCGGCGAATGGCTTGCACGCTGATACATTTCACAAAGTCGGCCGCCGAAAGCCCGCCTCGTTTGCGCGCCCAACCGCCTGTCGGGAGGACGTGATTGCTGCCGGTAGCGTAGTCGCCAAGCGGCTGCGCGCCCCACGGGCCAAGGAAAACGGTGCCCGCCGAGTGGATTTTTTGCAGGAGCCGCTCGGCATTCTCCGGAAGGCTGAGATGTTCCGGGGCAAAGCGATTGATAAATTCGCAAGCCCGCTCAAGCGAATCCGCAACGAGAATTGCGCCGGCCGCCTCTGTAGAGACGCCGGCCATTCCGGGAGGAAGCTCGGCGAGTTGCCATTTAATCTCGCGTTGAACCTCTTGGGCGAGGGAGCGTGAGGTGGTGACGAAAAAGCTTGCTGCATCTTTGGCGTGCTCTGACTGGGCGAGAAGATCCGCCGCGATCCATCGGGCATTGCCTTCCGCAGCCAGCACGATCGCCTCGGTCGGACCTGCCGGCAGGTCTATCGCGCAATCGCTGCTGACCAGTTGTTTGGCGGCGGTGACATACTTGTTGCCTGGGCCGAAGATTTTCTCCACCCGCGGAATCGAATTTGTGCCATACGCGAGAGCGGCAATCGCTTGAGCTCCGCCAACGCGAGCGATCTTTTCGATGCCGAGTAGACTTGCGGTTGCCAGCAGCTCGGGATTCGGCCGCGGGCAAACGGCAGCGATATGTGGAACTCCGGCGACTTGCGCGGGGATCACTGTCATGACCAGCGTGGATACGAGTGAAAAACGGCCGCCGGGGATGTAGCAGCCGATGGATTCGATGGGGGAAACGCGCTGGCTGATTCTAACGCCCGGTTCGGTCTCGATGGTCCACGGGCGGGGAAGCTGCTGTTCGGCTACCTGGCGGACGTTCTTCGCAGCTCTCCGGATGGCCCTTAAGAAATCAGCACTCACCTTAGCTTCGGCAGCGCAGATTTCTTCTCTCGAAATCCAGACTCCAGCTCGCGAGAGGTCTAAATCATCCAGTTTCTTGCTCCAGGCAAAGAGAGCGGAATCGCCGCGCCTTCGCACATCCGCGACGATTTCGGCGGCCACGGATTGGGCTTCATCGTCGCGCTGGGCGCGGCGCGCGAGGAGCCACTTTTCGGTTCGCGGAGTGAGCTTGAGGATGCGCATCAGAGCACGATTTTGTTCAAAGGATATTCGACGATACCTTGGGCCTTGGCGGCTTTCAGCTTGGGTAGGATCTGCCGTACAACGGCCTCTTCCACGATGGTGTTGATGGCTACCCACTCCGGGTCGCTGAGGGCCGAAATGGTTGGATTCTTGAGTGCCGGAAGGACGCTAAGGACACCTGCTAAGTCGTCGCGATGCACGTTGAGAAGCAGACCGACTCTGCTGGCTGCCGCGATAGCGCCCTGAAGCATCAGGATCAGGTTTTCCGCCTTTTCACGCTTCCAGGAATCGGCCGCGCTGGCGCGATTCATGATAAAGACGGTTGCGGATTCGAGCACCGTGTCCACGATGCGCAAACGATTGGCGCGCAGTGATGAGCCGGTCTCAGTGACTTCGACGATGGCGTCCGCGAGCTGAGGAACTTTCACTTCCGTGGCTCCCCAGGAAAACTCCACGTGGGCCTTCACGCGGTGCTTGGCGAGGTAGTTCTGCGTAATCTGTACGACTTCCGTGGCGATCACTTTGCCTTCCAGGTCGCGTGGCTGGCGGATTGCGCAGTCCTCCGGCACGGCCAGGACCCAGCGCACGCGCGCAAGACGCTGCTTGGCATAAACCAGTTCCGAAAGTTCTTCTACATCTGCGCTCGTTTCCACCACCCAGTCGTGCCCCGTGATACCCGCATCCAGGGCGCCGGATTCGACGTAGCGGGCCATCTCTTGGGCTCGCACCATCAAGCATTCGATTTCTGGATCGTCAATGGCCGGGACATAGCTGCGCGAACTCAGCGTGATTTTCCAGCCGGCGCGCGAAAAAAGGTCAAGTGTCGCGTCCTGCAGGCTGCCCTTAGGAATCCCCAGCTTCAGCCGGCTCATCGGGATTTTTCCTTACGGTAAACCTTCTCCGGCGCGAAAGTACGCTCAGAGATAATTTTTGCGTTTCCATCCGCTTCGATCGAGCGGAAGAAGCAGCTTCGATATCCCTCATGACAAACGCCAGGGCCGACGGCTTCGACCCGCACGAGGAGCGCATCGGCGTCACAGTCCACGCGCATCTCGCGAACGCGCAAGACGTGCCCGCTGGATTCGCCCTTTTTCCAAAGTTTGTTCCGTGAGCGGCTGAAAAACACAACTTCGCCTGTGCGCCGCGTTTCCGCAAGAGAATCCGCATTCATGAAGCCAAGCATCAGGACGTCGCCATTGCTCCCGTCCTGAATGATGGCTGGTACCAGCCCGCCACTTTTCCGAAAATCGATCTCCACGACGTTGTCTCCTGAAAATAAAAATCCCGCTGGAGCTTGCGCCAGCGGGCCAAAGAGTGCTTTGTTTAGCGAATTGCTATGCACACCTCAGCAGGCGCGGCGTGGGGCCGTGATGATGATGGTGGCGATGCGCCCGAGCTGTATGTGTGCGGTTCATTTCAAGTATCTAAGGTAAAAGAACTCGTCGAGCCTGTCAACGAAAGGATTAGAGAGGCGGAGTTGGCCCATTCCCGCAACAGGTGGATCGGCTATCAAGATTCAACTGGCGTTTGAAACGTGAAGCAAGGGACTTGAATCTGATAGTGTGGGAAAGCTCAAAACACAAGAGAGGAAGGCGCTATGGAAGGAAAGGTGCGTAAGGATGACACGGCCTGGAAGAAACAACTCACGCAGGATCAATACTTTGTGACGAGGCAAAAAGGCACTGAGCCTCCTTTCACCGGCGAATATGAGGACACCGAAACGCCCGGCACCTATAGGTGCGTCTGTTGCGGCCAACCCCTCTTTCGTTCCGAAACCAAGTTCCATTCGGGCTCCGGGTGGCCTAGTTTCTACGCTCCGGCCAGCGAAGAGGCGGTGGACGCCGAAACCGATACAAGCCACGGCATGCGGCGGACAGAAGTGAAGTGCAGTCGATGCGACGCCCACCTCGGGCACGTCTTCGACGATGGACCGCAACCCACCGGGATGCGGTATTGCATCAACTCGGTCGCGCTGGAATTGGAGGAAGACTAAAAGAGCGCTTCTGACCCGTCAGAACGCTCTTTTCACTCGCTGGTTTTCAGGGGTTAGGAAAAAAGGAGTTTATGCCGCCGGGCAGGAACACGACACCATAGCGGCTACTGGATCATTTTCGCGGTCCCAAACGCCCAGCAGCAGCACTTTCGTGCCTGTCGGATACTTGAACACGTAGTACGTGCTTGAGAGGCCTTGTACTTCATAAAAACCAGGCCTGCGCGGATCTGGCCGCGATGGCGCACCCACAGCGAGAAGTTGACGCAATTCAGCGATCTGTTCCTGCGAATGGTTCCGCAGATCTTCCACAAGGGGCGGTTGTTTTGGGACGTTTATCATGATTATGTTTCTCCGCCACATTCAGCTTATGTTCTCCTCATTGGTAAAGACGTTGAAAATCGAAAAATGTTTCGTAGCTCGCAAACAATTTTCCTGACAAATTGGCCTGCCGGTTCCATCATTCTGCTGGTTTGAAACAGTCTGTTAACAAACGCAATGGCAAGAAATACCCCGAGAAGTCGGGAAACAGCCGCCTAGTTTGCCCTTTTCCAGGAGACTTCCTGCTGTGCATTTGCTTGTTTTTCTGCTGTAATAAAGCGCAGGTTACTATCTTCTCTGGTACTTGTGCGGAACTCGCTCCCTGTGAGATAGTCCACTGCTGAACTTCTTCCAATAGGGTGGCCAACGTGACAAAAGCGGATACGAAAAAAACGGGGATACGAGGCAAGACTTCTTTTGACAAGGATCGCCGCCGCAAGCATCACCATTTCCTCGTCAGCGTGTTCTACGCCGACGGGGAAAAGTTCGGTCGCGTTTACACCGACAAAGATAAGGCTACCCGCTTCGCAGAGCGCCAGCGCCGCTCGCCTGTAGTGAAGTCTGCCCGGATAACTCAGGTTTCCTGATCGATCTGGCCTTGGAGTGTTGGCGAAGCCAGTATGGAGGGAAGGCTTGTTGCTCCCGCGTGGGCATGTTATAAAAAGAAGGTAATTGAGCGGCCTTAGTATAGTGGTAGTACGGAACCTTGCCAAGGTTCAGGTGTCGGTTCGATTCCGATAGGCCGCTCCAGATTCTAAAAGACTTACGCCGCTGCCAACGTTTTGCGTATTTTCCAAGACACCCTGAAATGGTGCTGTTTAGGCCTGA
>Ga0209158_1001954_pt1 | contig 13169 bp, 10 predicted proteins | sample GraSoiAngelo_140_FD_185897 | JGI IMG/M metagenome (GOLD analysis project Ga0209158, IMG submission 185897) | Grasslands soil microbial communities from the Angelo Coastal Reserve, California, USA - 14_0929_12_30cm (SPAdes) (version 2) | ecosystem: Environmental > Terrestrial > Soil > Grasslands ...
CCGGGAGTTCGTTCCAGTCGCGCAGGCCCCTCAGCCCCGGAGTGACGATCGCGCCGATGGGCCCAGGGTAGGTATCGCCATAGGCGTGGCCGCCGATGTTCTTGTAGATGGGACACGCGTTCAGGCAGGCGCCACAGCGAATGCATCCCAAGATCTCCGCAGTCTCGCCCGCAAGGATCCTGCTCCGGCCGTTGTCGAGCAAAACCACGTGGAGTTCCTCTGGACCCGACTCCTCGTCCGGCTTCTTCGGGCCGCGGATGAGAGTGGTGTAAGCGGTGAGCTTCTGCCCGGTGGCGGAACGCGCGAGGATCTTGAGGAAGAGATCGAGGTCCGCCATGGTCGGCACAAGCTTCTCAATCCCCATCACGACCACGTGAACCCTGGGAAGCGTCGTGACCATCCGGCCGTTCCCCTCGTTCGTCACCAGGCAGATCGTCCCCGTCTGCACCACTCCGAAGTTCGCGCCGGTGATCCCCAGGTCGGCGCGGAGAAACGCGTCGCGGAGTTTCTCCCGCGCGTAGCCCGCCAGCGTGCGGGGGTTGTCGCTGTAGGGGACACCGATCCTCTGCTCCATCAGCCGGCCCACGTCCTCGCGGGTCATGTGGGCGATCGGAAGAATGATGTGCGAGGGGCGACTTTCGGCGAGCTGCACGATGTACTCGCCGAGGTCGGTCTCGACGACTTCGAGCCCCGCCTTCGCCAGCGCTGCGTTGAGATGCGTCTCCTCCGTGGCCATCGACTTACCCTTCACTACCCGCTTCAGGCCGCGCTGCTTCGCGATCTCCAGGATGATGCGGTTCGCCTGTCGTCCATCCTCCGCCCAGTGCACCTGCGCGCCGTTCGCCAAGAGTTGGCCCTCGAACCGCTTTAGGTTTCCACCCAGGTCGCTGAGGATCTCCATCTTGGCCCGCCGTGCTACGTCCCGCACGAGATCGGAGTTCTCAAGCGTGGAAAGCGCCATGGACTGCCGCCCGCCCAATTGTGCGGTGGCGCGATCAAGAGCCACGTGCAGGTTCCGGTCGCCGAGCGCCGCCTGGACCCGTTCCTGGAAGGGCGATATCATCGCAACCCCTCGTCCAGCACCTGCGCCAAGTGCTGGGTTTTCACGGAGGACCGCCGGCGGTTCAACCCACCCGCGAGATGCATCAGGCACCCCAGGTCGCAGCTCACCAGCCGGTCCGCCGCCGAGCCCTCGACGGCGGCGAGCTTGCGGTCCATCATGCTTCCCGAGATCTCAGGATTCTTCACGGAGAACATGCCCCCGAATCCGCAGCACTCTTCCTGCTCGCGGAACTCGACGAGTTCGACGCCTTCGACAGCCCGCAGCAGGGCCTTGGGCTGGTCGCGTACCCCCAGGCCGCGCAGCAGGTGGCAGGACGGATGATAGGCAATCTTCGCCTCGACATGCGCCCCGATTCCAGTCATTCCCAGCACGTCGACCAGGAACTGGCTAAACTCGTGGCAGCGCTGCGCGACGCCATGCGCCTTCGCCAGCCACTCCTCGTCCCCGTAAAAGAGGACTTCGTACTGGTGAACCACCATGTCCGCGCAGGAACCCGACGGGATCACGATGGGGCCCTCCGTGCGCTGAAGCACGGAGATCGTGTGGCGCGCTACTGTTCTCGCGTCCGCCTGGAATCCGGCGTTGTAAGCCGGCTGCCCGCAGCACGTCTGCTCTAGAGGAACCTCGACATCGATGCCAAGGCGTTCCAAGACGCGCACCACAGACATTCCGACTTCCGGATAGACCTCGTTGATGAGGCACGTGTGGAAGAGCTGGACCTTCTTTGGCCGTTCTACCACGCCCTTCTCCTTCGATCCTGGACCGACCCATTCAAATCATGGGTGAGCATGTACCGCTTCTGCCGCTTCATAGGCGACCAATTTCTGTCGCGACTCCCCCAGGCCGTCGATTCCCAGCTCCACAACATCGCCCGCCTTAAGGTAGGACGGAGGACGCATTCCCAGGCCGACCCCAGCGGGCGTTCCCGTGCTGATGACGTCCCCGGGGAGAAGGGTCATGAACTGGCTGATGTAGCTGACGAGCGTGGGGACATCGAAGATCATATTGGCCGTAGTGCTCTTCTGCCGAATCTCGCCGTTCACCTTCAGCCACATGCCCAGGCGTCCCGGGTCCGGGATCTCATCGCCAGTCGCCAGAAACGGCCCGAGGGGAGCGAACGTGTCCGCGCTCTTTCCCTTCACCCACTGGCCTCCTCGCTCAAGCTGGAAGCTCCGCTCGGAGTAGTCGTTGTGGAGGGCGTAGCCCGCCACGAACTCGTGGGCGCGCTCCTTCGGCACGTAGCTGGCCTCCTTTCCCAGGATCACGGCTAGTTCTACTTCCCAGTCCACCTTCGCGGCGTTCCTCGGGATCACGACAGGGTCATTCGGACCAACGAGCGACGTGGTGGCCTTGAAGAAGATGACCGGCTCCTGAGGAATCTCCATCCCGCTCTCGGCCGCGTGGTCACGGAAGTTAAGTCCAATGCACACGATTTTGCTGGGCCGGCAGATCGGCGGCGCCAAGCGGATGGAGGGGGCGACGCGAGGTGCGGCAGAGCCACTTCCTTCCAGCCACCGCCGGAGCGCTGCCAACCCGCCGTTTCCGAAGAACGCTTCGTCGTAGTCCGAACCAAACCCGGAGGCATCCACGCGGGTGCCGTCGTTAAGAAGCACACCCGGCTTCTCCTTTCCAGGCCCACCGAATCGAATCAGCTTCATGCCACCAACCCCCTCCACACAGTTCGTCAACTCATCAAGAAGACACGCGAAAAGTGCGCAGCCGCTCCACTGCAACGCCTAAGACAATGATCCCATTCCCGTCCCCCTCAACGCATTCAAATCAGGCGTGAGCATATACCGCTTCTGCCGCTTCATAGACGAGCAATTTCTGCCGCGACTCCCCCGGGGCCGTCGATTCCCAGCTCCACCACATCGCCTGTCTTCAGGGTAGGACGGACAACGCATTTTTGGTGCTCCCCACCCCCACATTTCTTGTAACTGCAGATTCTAAAAGACTTTAAGTCCAACAATTTCGTAATTGCACATTCTACAGGCTTTACGGGTGCATTTTTCGTAACTGCGGATTCCAAAAGAGTTACCAATATGCATGAGCGCCAGAGCATTGCACCTCCAAAGGGCCATGAGCCCCCCATCAGATATTAAGGATTGTCCCTCGCTTGTTCCTGCCCCGTTGCGTGTTCTTCGCGTTTTTTTGGTGGTGCCGATACCAAACTACGGCATTAACTTCATACTTAGCTGGAGATGGGCGGACACGGGGGAACTCCGGTACCAGCCGATATTAGCTTAGGCGGCCTCGGGTTTCACCTCCTCTCGACGCATGGCCTGGATTCCATCCCCGAACGCCCAGGATCGTATATCTGACGCAAAAAGGTCGTACAATGCCGCATTATGGCTGGCGGTAACAGTCACCAGCGCAAGATGGCCAAAAAAGCTGCGGAGCGACTGGAGAAGAAAATCGCTAACGCCGTGGTTGAACGCCTTTCTAGTCCGCATGTGGAGGCTTCAGAAATAGCATCGGCAACTGAGATGCCCCTTCCCCGTTCCGTCAAGTATCTACGTGGAATTGGGATTATCGGCCTGCTTCTTGGTGGGAGCGGCATAGTGTTTACCACACCGATTCTATTTTGGTGGGCAGCAGGATTCCTTTGGTTAGGACTGCTTGCATGGGCTGCCGATGTCTGGTTCGAGCCGAATATTGGACGATGGCTGCGCTGGGTTGGGATGGCTCTGATTGTTTTACTCTGTTTAGCTTTTACTTTCGGCATTGCGTTCTATCCCGCTCGTTTACAGGTCGTGGCGACCAGTCATGAAGGGAAGTACAAAAGTGGAGAAGTCATTTATGGTATTACGTGGGACGATGCAATGTCGGAGTTGCATCTAACCATAACTCCTAACAAGCTGATTAGGGATCAGAAACAATTTACCGCTATTCCATACGTACACCTTGTGCCGCTTGGGAAGCACTTCCACTTTAATTATACCGATAAAACAGGCCAGATTACCCAAGAAGAGAACTCACCACCGAAGGCTTATAGTGCCGTTCGTTTGTTGTGCGACAGGTTACCGAGCAAGCTCAGCATTGGGATTGTGATAGCGGTATCTGAACTCAGTCCAGAGGCAGCAAAACTCATTAGCCCGTCAGTCCTGAGTATCCTCAGCTACGATCCCAAGACAGATAAGATCTGGCTTCGGAGCAGAGCAACTTCTGTGTCTATGGTTGGGGAGTTTACGGTTGCCTACAGACCATATAAGATAGGCCGCACACTTGAGGTAGAAAGGCAATGAGTGTTATCTCGCAAGTTAGTTAAGCTAGTCTCTTAAGCTGCATCTTGAACTTTGGCAGTCAGGTTTGTGTATTCAAGATTCGGAGATGTAATCAGCTTCAGAATCGTGTCGCGGAAAAGAAAGGGATTTTTGCGGTTGTTAAAGCGGAAGCACATTTCATCCAGATAGGCGGGGAGATGTTTGGCGCTGACTTTATGCCATGTTCCCACAATACCGCGCTTTTGTATGCACGTCGCCGTGTGCGTTGCCGCTTTCGCCTTGAATGATGGGCGTTAGGCCTACAAACCATGTGACAATCCAGGCGACCTGAACAAGCCAACGCGGGACATGGGTTCCTTTCGGCCAAGTCTTCATGCCCAAGAAGAAGCTAAGCGGCAATGCGCCCTGGGAAATCGGGCGGCCTGTGGCCTGTGATTAAGCACCGCGAGGTCCACTAAAAAAGATAATTGCGATATCGAGGAGTCGAAGGAGCCAAGAGCGTGCAAGCGAGACCACTAGAAATCTTCTTTTTAGTAGTCATTGCGGCGGCCGGGTCGGCGTTGGGTCTGGCATGGCGGCGAACCTGGACCCTAAGTCATTCTACCGCTTTCAGAGAGCGCAAGACGAAGCTGCCTCTGCTTACTACGACTGCGAGCTATCTGTTTTTCCTCTTGTGCTGGTCCTTTCCGCGCGCCTTAGGCTCCGCCTATAACCGCAGACTCACAACCATATACATTAATTTTGGTGCGTCAGCAGCGATACTTATTATTTCACTCTTCATAAAAACTCCTTTAAGGTGGACAGTAGCTATAGCTGCCGCAGCACTTGCACTTATCTGGCTGATTGTTGGAGCCTGGAGCTCTGCCGTTTAAGATATCACAAATCCACAAGTTCACCTCCAAAGAACGCGACCCCGAATCAGGCCTCCATAACTCCGGGGCGAGGTACGATGCGTCCAGTCTCGGTAGGTTGATGAGTCCGGATCGATCTCTACACCCACGTCAGAAATAATCGGTGAACCTCACGGACCCTGGCTCATGGGTGGCACCCACTACCACAGGGGCAATGTGGGAACCCCGTTACCTTGGAATGCCCGTCCTTACTGCACGAATCCGGCCGTTTTCTAAAGCGATCAACCCGTTTCCGTGCATCGGCTGATGCGGCCCCGGCTTGGATGCGAGCCAGTAAGACTGAACTCGGCTTGCGGGCGGAGCCTCGTGCGCATCCGCGTCGTCCCCCAAACGACCGCGGACCTTCACCTATGATTCGCTCTCGCAGCTTCTCACCGCGAGCAACCCGGAGTCCGGCACGGTTAACTACACCTACGATAACGACGGCAACCTCCTGACCAAGACCGCTCCCGCGCCCAATCAAACCGGGAGCGCTACAGTCATCGCCACGATGACCTACGCCCTGCATCGGGTCACCCAAAAGTCCTACTCGGACGGGACAACCCCGACGGTGCGGTACGGCTATGACGCGATCGCTCCGTCCGGTTGCACCCCTCCCGCGCTGACCATCAACAACGGCGTCGGGCGTCGCACGTCGATGTGCGATGCGGCGGGCGCCGAAGCGTGGAGCTATGACGCGATAGGGCGTGCGCAGACCGACCGGCGCACAACGAACTCGATCACCAAGGACACGCTCTACGGGTACAACCTGGACGGCTCCATCGCCACTCTGACCTATCCGGGCGGGCGTATGATCACGTATCAGCCCGGTGGGGCGGGCAGGCCGCTCTGGGCTAAGGATTTGGCGAGTGGCATCAGCTACGTCACCGGAACGTGCGGTCCGACATCGGCCGGGGTCTGCTATGCACCGCAGGGCTCAGCTGCCTCCCTGCAGAATGGCGCCAGCATCGTCTCGACCCTGTATTACAACTCGCGCCTGCAGCCCTGCCGCATCTCGGTCAAGAGCAGCGGCACCGCGCCCACCCAGTGCAGCGACACCACAAACATCGGCAACGTCCTCGATTTCAGCTACAATTTCAGCGTGGGCACGGCCGACAATGGCAACGTGGTCTCGATTGCGAACAACCGCGACACCAACCGCATGCAGAACTTTACCTACGATTCGATGAATCGCATCGCCACCGCCTACACCTCCGGCAATCTCTGGGGCGAGACGTTTCAGATCGATCAGTTGGGCAACCTGAACAAAATCCTGCCCTACTCCGGCAAGCCGCAACCGGAGAATCTCAACCAGATGGCGGGCAACAACCGCTTCACAGGCATGTCGTACGACGCCGCGGGCAACCTGCTCAACGATGGCGCTTCCACGTATTTCTACGATGCGGAAAACCAGATCAAGACTGGCGCAGGCGTAACGTATCAAAGGCCTAACGACTTTGTTGATCTCCTCTATCGCGACTTCAGTGTCAACCTCACAACAGTGCCCGTCGGGATCGGTCAAGTTCAATGGGTTGTTTTTGACGTAGGTGTAGAGGTTGAGTGTCTGCGGGTTCTCGAAATCGGCGTAGGGAACGGGAGTTGGCTCCGGTGACCAGTCGGCGGAGGCGAAACGCCCAAGGGCGGACGAGTAGTATCGAGCCTCGAAATCATCCAGGCCGCTCTCGGTGTCGCGTTCCTTGCCGGTGAACTTGTAGTTCTGGGAGCAGGTGTTGGTGACGATGCGCTCGCCGCCGAAGGGATAGAAGAGAGAGTGCGGTTCAAAAAGGAGGCTCTCTCCTTTCGGGAGCGCTGCGAACCGTAACAGGAGTCGTAGGTATTATTCTGCTGAGTCCCATAGAAACGGCGAGCGAAAAGGAAGAGTTAGCTAGGAAAGATGCAAACCTTCGCGCCGCCCAAAACGAAAAGAAGGACGATGGCCAGAAACCAGAACCCGAGCCCTCGGCTGAAGGCGCCGGAGCGAGAAAGGGCGGTGGTCGAGACGACCGCAAAATTGACGCGGAGAGGGAGCGGAGTGCGAAGTCTAATGTCGAGTCACTCCGACAGCAGAGGGATCAATTGCGAGCGAAGGCGAACAAGACTCCTGCGGACAAAGAGAAGCTAGCGAAGGTCGAAAGGGCACTGAACCGAGAGTTAGGTCGACAAAGAAAGTCAGAAACTCATAGCAGAAAGCATAAGGGACAGCAATCCGACTAATCAAAATGCGGAACCTTTACACGATCGTGGTCGAGTTCGGGGGAGAGACTGACATCTCACAGTTTAGAGCGAGCACGCCCAGAAAAGCGCTCGCGTTGTGGGCAGCAGGTGATCGACCGCTCGGACAGAACCGACCCCCTTCCGAAGTAGGAAGGCAGATTAGTGAGCAGCTCCTTAACGGTGACGGCCCAGTTCCACTGGAAGGCTGCCGGAATGTCTGGTGCATAAGCGGAGTCATCCGACGTCGGCTCATCCTGATCCATGTGATCCAAACGCTCCCGTAGAACTGACGCCTTCGATGCTGAGAACCGGATGACCACCGTGGGGGGCGACCCACACCTACGACGGCGATGGCAAGCGGGTGCAGAAGAGTACAGGCAAGCTCTACTGGTATGGCATGGGCTCCGACCCGCTCGACGAGAGCGATGCTTCTGGGAACCTCACCGACGAATACGTCTTCTTCGGCGGCAAGCGAATCGCCCGCCGGAACGTGTCATCAGGAAACGTCTTCTACTACTTTGCCGACCACCTCAGCACCTCGCGTGTCATCGTCCAGGCCGGTCAGACGACGCCCTGCTATGATGCCGACTTTTATCCCTTCGGCGGCGAGCGCATCGTCATCAACACCTGCCCTCAGAACTACAAGTTCACCGGCAAAGAACGCGAATCCGGACTCGATAACTTCGCCGCAAGGTATTTCGGCTCAACGATGGGCAGGTTTATGTCGCCTGATCCTCCCCTCCTCGATCAACACATCGCAGACCCACAAAGCTGGAATTTGTATAGCTATGCCAGGAACAATCCGCTGTCATACATAGACCCGACAGGGAACGCCGTCGAACTGCTTGGCGACGAAGAGGAACGGAAGAAAGAGCTCGAATTCTTGAAGCAGTCGCTTGGCAATGACAAGGCTGCGTCAAACCTCAACGAAGTAAAAGACGGCGACAAAACCCTCTACTTTGTCGGCATCAAAGGTGACGTCGGCGAGTTCATGAAAATGGGTGATACGTCGCACGATCTCGCGAACTTGGTGCAAAACAAAAACGTGGTGGAATTTGGCTTAACCTCCCAAGACCTAAGCAGGCAAGGCGGAGCAGCCACCTATGAAAAGGGCGAAGTTGGAAACCAAAACGTCCAAGTTTTGGTTAATCCTGATCAAGCTTACGTCGCCAATAGAACCCTCGACACTAGGGCTGTTCTTGGTGCCACACGATTCGAGCACCAGTTTGACGATCCTCAATGGAGGGCCAGACCTTTTACCCCAGAAACGATGCTGTGGCACGAGTTCGGCCATGCCTGGGCAAGCATCAACGGTAGGACCCTCGATCGCTCAAACCCTGACGCTTTTCAGTGGGAAAACCGAATGCGGGAACAACTTTACGGTCCCCTCGGTCCAAACAATGCGCGTCGTATCGCTCACTAGGTGGAATCATGAACATCAAGCGATTACCGATAGTATTCCTCGCGGTCGGCATAGTTCTCAAAGCGACGCTCGTTCTCCTCTGGAGGCTCTCGCAGGTCCCGGGCATCCTAGAGTTGCTGGTCTATTACGATCCTGGCGCTCATCACTTTGCTGAGGGAATGACTCGGCTGTTTTTCTATCACGGGGGGTTCACTTTTGCCCCGGGTGCGCCTATGTCCTTTGAGATATTCCTTGTCATCGGCTTCGGTATCGAGTGCTTTTTAATCGGCTTCTTGGCCCAGTGGGCGTTGCGCCGCTTCAGCGGTCCACGCGGCGCTCCGCCTATACCTACGACGCGGTAGCCTATATGTACGATTGCTCATCTCAGCGAGCGCTTTTTACCTACAAATTCACCGGCAAAGAACGCGACGAGGAATCCGGACTGGACAATTTCAAAGCTCGCTACTTCGGAAGTTCCATGGGGCGTTTCAGTTCCCCCGATCCAGACAATGCTGGAGCTTGGGAAGCGGACCCTCAGAGTTGGAATGCATACGCATATGCGAGGAACAACCCACTTTTGTTTACTGATCGTGACGGAGAGGCTTTCGAGGTTTGCCAGACTGATGAAAAAGGGGAGAAGGTTAACTGCGCCGTCGTAAGAAAGAACGAAGACTTCCAGAAGTTCCAAGAAGAACAAAAGGATCTAGCCTTTGAAGACGGCAAGATCTTTGCGACAAACGCTGATGGGACTGGTGGTGTCCCGAATCCTGTTGAAAAGTTGATAGCGCATTCTGTCTGCGAAGTCATGGAAATTCTTTTTTTTCTAAGCCGCCTCTTCGTGTTTCTCCTCGAGCTCCCGAAAGCCTTTGATCCTCCGCAGCTTGATTTGCCCGCTGGCCAGCAGCCCGAACAGCAGCCGCAGCGCCGCCGTTTCACCCGGCTGCGCCCCTTGCGTTAGATATAATCTTGAGATGCCGGCGGACCAGGATTTAATCGGGGAGAGATTCAAGGCGGCGGAGCAGGCTGCCAAGGAGCTGGAATCATGAGGAAGGAACGGGGCATCCAAGGAATTCCTATCGAGGAAGGCAGTCGGAACGTTTACGCTGATCTGGGCTATGCCGACTCTGAGGACATGGTCGTGAAGGCGCAGCTTGTGACTAAGATTGCCGATATCATCAGGCAGCGCGGTCTGACACAAGAGAGGGCGGCAAAGCTCCTGGGCCTCACTCAACCGAAGATCTCAAGACTGCTTAAGGGACAGTTTCGTGGTATTTCGGAGCGGCGCCTGCTGCGTTGCCTGACGCGCTTGGGGAGGGACGTCGAAATCGTTGTGAAGCCAACCTCGCGGCACCGTGGCGGACGGTTAACGGTTCACTTTGCATGAGAGCGAGAGTGTGTTCTTCGCGGTTTTTTGGCGACGGAGATGCATAGAAGCGCGTGCCTCAGGATTTGCCATCCAGCAAGCGTGCCACCACTTGAGGATCTGCCGTTGGCAATTTGCAGACATAGTCTTCGCAGATGTACGCCGTGGCGCGCCCCTGCTTGCGGCTGACGCTAGCGATGAAGGGAAGCCACTGAGCGAGCTGCTTTTGGCCTTGGCCGCCGTCGGCGACCATCAAGATCTTGTTCGGGATGTAGCGTTCGTACACCAAGCGAAGCACTGCGCGCGTATCGGCCGCATCCGGCTGGCCCGCGATGATGATTTGTTTCGGTTTCGAGAGGCTGTAATCGAGCGCGGCCACCAGTTGCGGCAGGGCCTCGGGGAATTTCTCTAGGCGAGGCGAGGAAACAGCGAAAGCTTTGTCGGCTTTGTTTCTCCAATCCTTGCGGTCAGTCATCTGCGACAGGCGCAGCAGGTTCATAGTGGCCACCGAATTGGGTGACGGCTCAGCGCCGTCGTAGTCCTCCCGCGTTTGCATCAACAGGGCCGGGTCGGCGCCGCTGGTGGTGTAATAGCCGCCGTTCTTGGAATCCCAGAAGAGCTGGTCCTGCATCCCTTGCAATTGAATCGCCCACGAAAGCCACCGCACATCGAATGAAGCTTCGTAAAGGTCGAGCAAGCCTTGAATGAAGAACGCGTAGTCGTCGAGGAAGCCTTCTACGGCTATTTCGCCAGCGCGGTAGCGGCGCGTGAGTTTTCCCGTCTTGGTGCTGTAGAGCTTTGACTGGACAAACTGTGCTGCGGTTTGGGCCGCGTTCACATACTTCGCGTCATCCAGCGCTTCGCCGGCGCGGGCGAAGGCGGAGATCATTAGGCCGTTCCAGGCAGTTAGAACTTTGTCGTCGAGCGGCGGACGTGGGCGTCGGGCGCGTGCAGCGAAGAGCTTGTGCCGGGCTGCGTCGAGCGTCGCGCGGACCGCAGCTTCCGGCTTGCCGAAGTGCTGAGCGGTTTCGGCCAGAGAGTGCCGCTCAAATAGGATGTTCTTTTTCTTGAACTCGCCTTGAAAATCCTGCTCGGCGGGAACATTCCCATTTCGCTCCACGCCGTAGCGGTAATCGAAGACCGCTGCGGTGTCCGGGCCGAGGACTGGTTCGATTTCCTTAGCCTCCCAGACGTAGAAGGCGCCCTCGCCGTGTTCGAGCTTGCCCGGTTCAATCAAGCTGTCCGCATCCAGCGCGGAGTAGAAGCCACCCTCCGGCGCCCGCATATCGCGCAGCACGAACTCCAGGATGTCCCTCGCTGTGTCGGCGAAAAATGGATCGTGGGTAATCTGGTAGGCCTCGGTATAAGAGACGGCGAGCTGGGCCTGGTCGTAGAGCATCTTCTCAAAATGCGGCACATGCCAAACAGCGTCGGTCGAATAACGATGGAATCCGCCGCCGATGTGGTCGTGGATGCCGCCGCGCGCCATCTCGCGCAGCGTCTTTAGCGTCATCTCCAGCGCGTCTTTCTGGCCGGTGCGTGCGTAATAGCGCAGAAGGAAATTGAACACGACGGGTCGCGGGAACTTTGGCGCGGCGCCGAAGCCGCCGTGCGTCGAGTCATAGCTCGCCTGGATTTGCTGGTAGGTCTTGTCCAGCACCGCTTTCTGAAGATTGTTGGTCTCCCCGATGTCGGCGTTAACGTATTGCTGTAGCGCCTGCGTCGCCTGGTCGGCGGATCGAAGGATCTTATCCCGGTCCTTCTGCCAGGCGTCCGCGACGCGCGTCAGCACCGTCCGAAAGCCCGGCCGCCCGTAATTGTCATCTTTCGGGAAATAGGTGCCTCCCAAGAAGGGCTTCAGCTCCGGCGTCAGAAAGACCGACATCGGCCAGCCGCCGCTGCCCGTCGTGGCTTGCACAAAGCTCATGTAGATGCGGTCCACGTCGGGCCGCTCTTCGCGGTCCACTTTGATGGCAATGAAAGAGCGGTTCATGATTTCGGCGATGCCTGGGTCGGAAAAGGATTCGCGCTCCATCACGTGACACCAGTGGCAGGTGTAGTAGCCGACGGAAAGGAAGATGGGTTTCTGCTCGCGCCGGGCCTTGGCAAACGCCTCTTCGCCCCAGGGGTACCAATCCACCGGATTGTGCGCATGCATTAGAAGATAGGGGCTCTTCTCGCGAATCAAGCGGTTTGTGTACTTGAATGAGCCTGTAGCATCCTCCGAAGCCGAAGGGACCTGACCTTTGCCTTGTGCCGTGTTGACCATGCCCGATGGCACCGCCATGCAGCGATGGGAAAACCAGAGAGCGCTAATTATCAGCAGGAGGGCACCTCCTGAGATGGGAATCCAGATTTTTCCTCTCCCGGCTACCATCGACTCCTTCACCTTCCCCTAGCGGCAGGGTAAAAAACCTTTCCTACTTTCCTTTCTGAACGGGAAATCCTTTCTGCACCCAGTCCCTCGCCAAATCGGTCTCCAGGAACAAGACCTTGAGCCGCGTAAAACCCATCTGGTGGAGCGCCTTGAACGCAGGTCGGACATTCGGGCACCGGCTGAAAGGACAGCAACCGCAATAAATCACGATGGCCTGGTTCCGCGGGACGTTTTGCGCCCACTTCTTCAAATCCTCTAGGCCCTCTGGTTTTCCCCCAGGTCCGTGGAATAGAGCCCCCGGGATATGGGCGTTCCGGTAAAGGAATCCAAGTCCAGCGTAAATGATTAGAGGTTTCTTGCTGTTCGGATCCGAAAGCTCTTTGGCAAGATCGGCGGCCTGCTGAACTTGGGAGCTCGTCCAGGGCTCCGATCCGTCATTCCCATACATGCCGTCCACCCCCGGAGCGGGAACAATTCCTGCCGGTCCTGCCCCGACCTTACGTACCCCTCTAAGCGATGGATTGGTTGTGTCTGCCCTTTTCACCACGTTGACCTGGGGCAACAAGATGGCCAGCGTGGATACGAGCATGATCAGACCGAGAGAAGCTCTCACACTTTGAAATCGTGGATTTGTCT
>Ga0209158_1001957_pt1 | contig 13139 bp, 8 predicted proteins | sample GraSoiAngelo_140_FD_185897 | JGI IMG/M metagenome (GOLD analysis project Ga0209158, IMG submission 185897) | Grasslands soil microbial communities from the Angelo Coastal Reserve, California, USA - 14_0929_12_30cm (SPAdes) (version 2) | ecosystem: Environmental > Terrestrial > Soil > Grasslands ...
CATTACGAGGTTCATATGAAGTCCAGTTTCATCGTGGCGATTCTTCTCTTCGGATCATTATTCGCCTTCGCGCCGCATCGTGCAAATTCCTCAAGCGGTTCTCCGGCCAGCGATCAAGGTGCGATTCTTGTCGGGGCGGGTGACATCGCGGACTGCAAGGATCTCTCCGGTGCGGAAGCCACTGCCAAATTGCTCGACCAAATCCCCGGGACTGTCATGGTCCCCGGCGACCTTGCCTATCCGGATGGCAGCAAGGAAAACTTCAAGTGCTACGACCAAACTTGGGGCCGCGCAAAATCCCGCACGCGCCCTGCCCCGGGCAACCATGAGTTCCACGCTGCCGGTGCCACGCCGTACTTCAATTATTTTGGCGCCGCCGCCGGTGACCCGAAGACCGGCTATTACAGCTACGAACTTGGTGCCTGGCATATCATCGTGCTGAACAGCGAGTGCAAGGACGTCGGCGGCTGCGAATCCAGCGCGCCTCAGGAAAAATGGCTGCGCGCTGATCTAGCCGCGCATCCATCTGCATGCACGCTTGCCTACTGGCACAAGCCCCTTTTCAGTTCCGGCAGCGCGCACGGCAATGACTTGACGGTGAAGCCTCTCTGGCAAGCCCTCTATGACGCCAACGCCGACGTGATTGTCAACGGTCATGACCACGACTACGAGCGCTTCGCCCCGCAAACGCCCGACGGCGCCCCCGACCCCCGACATGGCATTCGCGAATTCGTCGTCGGCACCGGTGGCAAGAATCACCGCCCCTTCGGCGACGTGAAACCCAATAGCGAAGTACGCGACGCCACTGCTTTCGGCGTCCTCAAGCTCACTCTCAAAGCCCGCGCGTACGACTGGCAATTCATTCCCGAAGCAGGGAAGAGCTTCACCGATTCCGGCAGCGGCGTGTGCCACTAACGTCCGAAATCTAAATCGATCTATTTTTTCTTGGGCTTCGCTGGCGGATTTTCTGGCATCGCCATTTCCATCGGAGTGCTCGCGCCGGCCGCGAGTTCCTTTTTCACGGATTCCGGTATTTTGTCGGCATTCTTTACGAGTACCGTAACTTGCCAGATCTGCTTTTCCGTCAACTGTCCATTGAACCTTGGCATTCCCGACAATCGAATCCCGTTTTCCACTTTCCAGTACGACTCCCACTCTTCATCGTCTGTTACTCCCGTTCCTTTGAAGAGTTCCGGCGGCGTCGGAAACATTCCCTGCGCGACCGCGGACTTCGGCTCATTCGGCAGGCCATGGCATGTGGCGCATTGCTCCTTGTAAATCTTTGCCCCGGCAATCACGTTGGCTTCATCCGCAGGCACCTGAGGCGCTGGGTGCGGCAGCTTGTCCAGGTAGGAATGCAGTCCCAATCGCGCAAGCATTCTTTCAAATAGCATTGGCGGCGCCGTAGTGGCCACCGGGGCATTCCCAGACCAGAAGTAGAGGTAAACGGTACCGGCAACCAACAGAATTCCCAGCAGAATCCCCAGGAGTAAGCCCTTGATCATGTTGTTTTTCTCCGCTAGCCATTAAATTAGGCCAGCCATCAGGATTGTTGGCTCCCATTTTCCGAAGCCAGGGCCGTTCCGCCACAGTCTACTTTCTCACGACAGTTTCTGCACCCTGAACTTGCAGACATCGCTAGCCTTGGTCCCTGCTCGGCCACACCGGCGTACAACGGGCGCCTGTGGCCGACCGCATGCTCTTCGTAACCATTCGCCTCCGAGAGCCGTCTTATCTAGTCGTAGACAACAAATTCCGGTAGGCTGCACGTACCAGACGCCGCAGCCCCGCGGCGTCTACTTGCGATTGCCCTGCTTTCGGCAGAATCTCTCGCACAATTGTTTTCGTAACAGGAGCGTACGGATGGGCCAGAGCAAGTCCATAGACCTTCCCGACTCGGGCGCCGGCAGCCCCTCGGCGACAGTATCTTCCAGGGGCCGTTGGTGGCTCTGGGCTCTCGCGCTTGGGGTTGTCGCTCTTGCTGGCTGGTATTATCGCGGCTCCCGGAGCGCTAGCGAGGCGGCCGATCCTGCCGCGGCCGCGTCGGCAGCCGCCAAGGGCCGAGGAGCAGGAGGATTCAGCGCGGCCAACATGGTTGTGCCCGTTGTCGTTGCCACTGCCCAGCGTGGCGACTTGCCCGTCTATTTCAACGGCCTTGGCACTGTCACTGCGTACAATACCGTCACGATTCGCAGCCGCGTCGACGGTCAGCTCGTCAGTGTCGCATTCAAGGAAGGCCAGTTCGTCCACGAAGGCGATCTTCTCGCGCAGATCGATCCGCGTCCCTTTCAGGTCCAGCTTGAACAGGCCACGGGTCAACTGGCTAAGGATCAGGCTCAGCGCAAAGATGCCGAAGTTAATTTTGAGCGGTATAAGCTGCTCTTCAAAGAAGGCGTGATCCCCCAGCAGCAGCTCGATACGCAGGCTGCATTAGTTGGCCAATTTGACGGCGCGATCGCATCGGACCAGAGCCAGATTGACAACGCCGAGCTGCAGCTTACATATTCGCGCATTACTGCGCCAATCAGCGGCCGTATCGGGCTGCGTCTCGTCGATGCGGGAAATATCGTGCATGCTTCGGACACGAATGGACTTCTTGTCATAACGCAGCTCCAGCCGATATCGGTAATTTTCAGCTTGCCCCAGGATCAGCTTCCCGAAGTGAATGCCAAACTTTATTCCGGCGTTCAACTCGTTGTCGACGCTTACGACCGTGACGACACCGCGAAAATCGCCACCGGAAAACTGCAGACCATCGACAATCAGATTGATCCGACTACTGGAACCTACAAGCTCAAATCCATTTTTGCCAACGCCGACAACGCCCTCTTCCCCAATCAATTTGTCAACGTCCACCTTCTCGTGGACGTCAAGCACAATCTCACCATTGTTCCTGCCTCCGCGATTCAGCGCGGGCCCCAGGGTACTTACGTCTACGCGGTGGCTAAAGACGCTGCGTCCAAAGACGCGACCGCGAAGATTTATCCCGTCACCGTCGCGCTGACCACGGGCAATAGCGTTGGATTGAGCGCTGGTTTGAATTCCGGCGACGTTGTGGTCATCGATGGCCAGGACAAACTCCAGGACGGGACCAAAGTCAATCCCAACCCCGCAGGTGGCGCAACCGGGGCTGGTGGCGGCGCTTCGCCGTCTCCTGCCCAGGGTGCTTCGCAATCCGGAAAGCCGTCGAAGGGTCAGGCCGGAGGATCTCGGCGATGAGCCCGTCACGGCCGTTTATTCTGCGGCCGGTCGCCACCACCCTTCTGATGGTTGGCGTCCTTCTCGTGGGCTGGGTTGCCTTCCGCCAATTGCCCATCTCTGCTTTGCCTCAGGTCGATTACCCCACCATCCAGGTACAAACGTTTTATCCGGGGGCCAGCCCCGAAGTAATGGCTTCTTCCGTCACGGCTCCGCTTGAGCGCCAGTTCGGGCAAACGCCCGGCTTGAATCAAATGACGTCCACGAGTTCCTTTGGAAGCTCGCTGATCACTTTGCAATTTGATTTGGACCTGAATATCGACATCGCCGAACAGCAAGTTCAGGCGGCTATCAACAGCGCTTCCAATCTTCTGCCGCAGGGACTTCCCAACCCGCCCATATACAGCAAGATCAATCCGGCGGATGCGCCGATTCTGACGCTCGCGCTTTCCTCAAAATCTCTTCCCCTGCCCAAAGTCGAAGACCTCGCGGACACTACTCTCGCGCAAAAAATTTCGCAGCTCAGCGGTGTCGGGCTTGTCAGCATCAGCGGTGGGCAGCGCCCGGCCGTGCGCATCCAGGCGAATCCCACAGCGCTGGCTTCCTACGGGCTGAGTCTTGAGGATTTGCGCATCGCGCTCGGCCAAGCCAACGTTGACATGGCCAAGGGCACGTTTGACGGTTTGCACCAGGCTTATACGATCGGCGCAAACGATCAGCTTGTTTCCACCGATAGCTATCGCCCGCTGATCATTGCGTACCGCAATGGCGGGCCAGTGCGGCTGACCGACGTCGCAACCGTTGTCGACGGCGTGGAAAACGCCAAGCAGGCTGCCTGGGCCAATCACGATCCCGCCGTCATTCTAAATATTCAGCGGCAGCCCGGCGCGAACATCATCGCGGTGGTCGATCGAGTGAAAAAACTTTTGCCGCAACTGCAGGCTGCGCTTCCCGCCGCAGTTAAGGTGGACATCCTCACCGACCGCACAACCACGATCCGCGCGTCCGTCGAGGATGTGCAGTTCACTCTGGTGCTTACCGTCGCCCTCGTCGTGATGGTGATTTTTCTTTTCCTCCGCAGCATCCGCGCCACCGTCATTCCCAGCATTGCTGTTCCGCTCTCTCTGATTGGCACCTTTGGCGTGATGTATCTGCTCGGCTACAGCCTCAACAACCTTTCTCTCATGGCGCTGACCATTTCGACCGGTTTCGTCGTGGACGATGCCATCGTCATGATCGAAAACATCAGCCGTTACATCGAGGAAGGAGAAGCTCCGCTGCAGGCCGCGCTCAAAGGTTCCGAGCAAATCGGTTTCACCATCGTATCGCTGACGGTTTCCCTCATCGCCGTGCTCATTCCGCTTCTCTTTATGGGCGATATCGTCGGGCGCCTCTTCCGCGAATTTGCCGTCACTCTGGCCGTCACCATCCTCGTCTCGGCGTTCGTTTCGCTGACGCTTACTCCTATGATGTGCGCCAAGCTCCTACGCCATCAGAAAAAAGAAGAGGAAGGCTGGTTCTACCGCAAGTCCGAAGATGCATTCAATTCCGTCATCGCATTCTATGGCCGGACGCTGCAGTTCGTGCTTCGCTTCCGCACTACGACTCTCATCGTTACCGTCGCCACTCTCGTCGGGACCATTCTTCTCTACATTTACGTTCCCAAAGGATTTTTCCCCGTTCAGGATACCGGCGTAATTCTGGGCATTTCCGAAGGCCCACAGAATGTTTCTTTTGTGGCCATGGCGCAGCGCCAGCAGACTCTCGCTGATGTAATTCTCAAGGACCCGGCGGTCGAGAGCCTCTCGTCTTTTATCGGCATCGACGGCACAAACACCACACTGAACAGCGGGCGCATCCAGATCAATCTCAGGCCGCTCGCCGAGCGCAAAATCAGCGCCTCCGATATCATCCGCCGGCTGCAACCCGAACTCGCCAAGGTCGATGGCGTCTCGCTTTTCCTCCAGCCGATTCAGGACCTGACTGTCGAAGATCGCGTCAGCCGCACGCAATTCCAATACAGCCTCGAAGACGTGGACGCCAAGGAACTCGCTTACTGGACTCCGCGCTTCATCGACAAGTTGAAATCGCTGCCCGAGTTGCGTGACGTCGCCAGCGACCAGTTGAACCAGGGTCTGGTCGCTTCCATCACCATCGACCGAGACTCCGCGGCGCGCCTCGGTGTTCTTCCGGCCGACATTGACAACACGCTCTACGACGCCTTCGGCCAGCGCCAGGTCTCCACGATTTTTACGCAGCTCAACCAGTATCACGTCGTCATGGAAGTCGACCCGCAGTTTCAGCAGGATCCCGATTCGCTTAAGAACATTTACGTGAAATCCTCCAATGGCACGCAGGTTCCGCTCAGCGCCTTCACGCGTTTCGATCCCGGAGCTTCCGCGCTGGCTCTCAATCACCAGGGCCAGTTTCCGGTGGTCACTCTCTCCTTCAATTTGGCTCCCAACGGCGCGCTCGGCGACGCCGTGAACGCCATCAATCGAGCGAAGCAGGAATTGAACATGCCTCCGAGCATTCAGGCCACTTTCCAAGGCACGGCAGCGGCGTTCCTCAAGTCCTTGGCCAACGAGCCTCTTCTTATCCTGGCTGCTCTGGTAACCGTTTACATCGTGCTCGGCATCTTGTACGAAAGCTACATTCACCCGATCACTATCCTCTCGACGCTCCCCTCCGCCGGCGTTGGTGCGATTCTTGCTTTGCTCCTTTGCCGGACGGAATTCAGCGTTATCGCGCTGATCGGCATCATCCTGCTGATTGGTATCGTTAAGAAAAACGCCATTATGATGATTGACTTCGCGCTCGAGGCGGAGCGCAAAGAAGGGAAGGCCCCGCTCGACGCTATCTACGAAGCGTGCCTGCTTCGTTTCCGGCCCATCATGATGACCACCATGGCTGCGCTGCTCGGTGGTTTGCCTCTCGCGCTCGGCGCCGGCGTTGGTTCCGAACTGCGCCGCCCGTTGGGCATCACCATCGTCGGCGGCCTGATTCTCAGCCAATTACTGACGCTTTACACCACACCGGTTGTCTATCTTGCGTTCGATTGGCTCGGACGCCGCTTCTCGTTTCACATTGGCAATCCCATCGAAGAGCCGGCCACGGGAGACTAGCGCGTGAACTTTTCTTCTAACTTTTCCGCGCCCTTTATACGACGGCCCGTGGCCACGTCGCTGATCACCTTTGCGATTTTTCTTTCCGGAGCCGTTGCGTTTCGATTCCTGCCCGTTGCGCCGCTGCCGCAGGTCGATTTCCCTACGATTGGCGTCGGAGCCGGCCTGCCCGGAGCGAGCCCGGAGACCATGGCCTCTGCCGTCGCCACTCCTCTCGAGCGCCAGTTCAGCCGCATCGCCGGCGTCACGCAGATGACTTCCTCGAGCGGCCTCGGCAACACGGGCATCACTCTTCAATTTGATTTGAATCGCGATATCAACGCCGCCGCCCGCGACGTTCAAGCCGCCATCAACGCGGCTCGCAGCCAGCTTCCCGCCGATCTTCCCGGCCAGCCCACATATCGAAAAGCTAATCCTGCTGATGCGCCGATCCTGATGTTCTCGCTGACTTCGGACAATATCCCTCCCGCGCAGATCTACGATGCTGCCGATTCCGTCCTCGCCCAGAAAATTGCCCAAGTGGAAGGCGTGGGACAGGTCTTCACCTGGGGCAGCGCCCGCCCTGCTGTCCGCGTCGAAACGAATCCGTACCAGCTCAATAGCTACGGAATCAGTTTGGAGACGGTTCGCAAATCATTGCAAGCCGCCAACGCCAACCTTGCCAAAGGCGCGCTTTCCGACTCCAAACAGACTTGGGCTGTTTCCGACACCGACCAGCTTTTCAAAGCGTACGAATACCAGCCTCTCATCGTCGCCGGCCATCAAGGCGCTCCCGTTCGTTTGCGCGACATCGCCGAAGTAGTCGATTCTGTCGAAGACACTCGCAATCTCGGCCTGTCCAACGGAAAGCACGGCGTCCTCATGGCCATCTTCCGCCAGCCCGGCGCAAACATGATCGAGACGGTTGACCGCATCATGGCCATCACGCCTTTTCTTCGCGCTTCGATCTCGCCTTCGCTGCACTTGGATGTGGCTGTTGACCGGACGACGACCATTCGCGCTTCCGTGCATGACGTGGAAGTGGCCCTCATGATTTCCATCGTCCTGGTGATATTCGTGGTGTTCGCGTTCCTACGAAACGTCTGGGCCACCGTCATCCCCAGCGTCGCCGTGCCGCTTTCGCTCATCGGCACTTTCGGCGTCATGTATCTTGGGCGGTACAGCCTGGACAATCTGTCACTCATGGCGCTCACCATATCGACGGGCTTTGTCGTGGATGACGCCATCGTGGTCATCGAAAACATAACTCGCCACATCGAAGGCGGCATGAAACCCTACGAAGCCGCCATGAAGGGCGCCAGTGAAATTGGGTTCACCGTGCTTTCCATGAGCACTTCACTTGTCGCCGTCTTCATTCCCATTCTTCTTATGGGCGGAATCGTCGGGCGGCTTTTCCGCGAATTCGCGGTCGTTCTCAGCGTGGCCATTGGCGTCTCTCTTCTGATTTCTCTCACGACCACCCCCATGATGTGCGCGCGCTTCCTTCGCCACGAAACCGGCCGGCACAATCGTCTGTATCGATTTTCCGAGAACGCTTTCAATCGTCTGTTGAGCACTTACGATGTTTCTCTGCGCTGGGTTCTTCGTCACCAGTTCCTAATTCTGATCATCACCTTTGGCACGGTCTGCCTGAACGCCTATCTTTTTGTCCAGACTCCCAAGGGCTTCTTTCCGCAACAGGATACCGGCCGCTTCAATGGGCTCATCCAAGGCGATCAGGATCTTTCCTTCACAGCCATGTCGCAGAAGATGCGTCAATTCACCGACATCGTTTTGCAGGATCCCGCGGTCGACACGGTTACATCCTTCACCGGTGGGGGCAGCGGGGGCAGCACCGCGCGCATGTTCGGCCAGCTCAAGCCGCTCAGCGAGCGCAAGCTAAGCATTGATCAAGTCATTGCGCGCATTCGTACGAAGACTGCCAGGATTCCTGGCGCCGCGTTGTACTTGCAGGCTGTTCAGGACCTCAACGTTGGAGGCCGTTTCGGCGGCGCGCAATACCAGTACACGCTTCAAGCTGATAATCTCAGCGACCTCACGCATTGGGCGCCCATCATCATGCAGCGTCTCCAAAAAATCCCTGAGCTGCGCGACGTCAACTCCGACCAGCAAATGCATGGACTGCAAAGCTCCATCGTCATTGACCGCGATACCGCCGGCCGCCTCGGCGTTGCCGTTCAGGACATCGACAATACTCTTGGCGACGCCTTCGGCCAGCGCCAGGTCTCCAACATTTACAAAGGCCTGAACCAGTACCACGTGGTGATGGAAGTCGCTCCGGAATTTCAGCAGAGTCCCGAAGCGCTCAAGTCCATTTATGTGCCCTCGAAATCCAGCAAGCTCGTTCCTCTCAGCGCCTTTGCCCACTACGAGCCGTCGAACACCGCGCTCTCTGTCAATCACCAGGGCATCTTCCCGGCGATTACTCTTTCCTTCAATCTGGCTCCCGGCGCTTCTCTCGGCCCCGCCGTCGATCACATCGAGCAGGCCCGCCGCGAGCTCAAAGTTCCCTCTACCGTTCACGCCACGTTCCAAGGCACGGCGCAAGCCTTTCAGGATTCACTTTCCAATCAGCCAGTCTTGATCATCACGGCGCTCGCCGCCGTTTACATCGTGCTTGGAATCCTCTATGAGAGCTTCATCCATCCGATCACCATCCTCTCCACGATTCCTTCTGCCGGAATCGGCGCGCTCCTCGCGATCCAGTTCATCAAGTCGGACCTGAACATCATCGCGCTCATCGGCATCATCCTTTTGATCGGTATCGTCAAGAAAAATGCCATTCTCATGATTGATTTTGCCGTTCAGGTGGAAAGGGAAGAGGGATCCTCGCCCGTAGAGGCCATTTACAAAGCTTGTCTGCTGCGCTTCCGGCCAATTTTAATGACGACGATGGCTGCGCTTCTTGGCGCTATGCCTCTGGCGTTGGGCACTGGCGTCGGCTCCGAACTTCGCCGTCCCTTGGGCATTACCATCGTCGGCGGACTCATCCTCAGCCAAATGCTCACCCTGTTCACGACGCCGGTCGTCTACATCTACATGGACCGCTTGCAATCCTGGCTCCGCCGCACCTTCAGCCGCGCCCCTGAGGCTGCTCCCGCTGCCGCCCACTCCGACTAACAGGTGCGCCGTGTACGCCGGATTTTTGAAGCAGTCTTGACGCAAGAACTGCCCACGGCGTTTGGTGAAACGCAGAATTCTCTTCGTGGGGAATTTTCATGGTAGCCTTGTGAAGATTGACGGGAGATCCGGCATGCAGATCACGGTCGAGTTACCCAATGACTTGATCCAGCGTCCTAATCCAGCACGCGAAGCCCTGGAAGCTTTGGCCATTGCCGGGTTCCGTGCCGGCACGTTAACTGCCTTTCAGGCTGCTCAACTGTTGGAGTTCGGCTCCCGCTTTGAATTTGAACGCTTCCTGAAGGAACGCGGTATTGATGACCACGCTTATTCCGTTGCGGATCTCGATGACGATGTGGAAACCTTGCGAAAGCTGGAAGCCTCTCGCAAGGACCGCCGCCAGGCATGATCGTTGTCGCGGATGCTTTACCGCTGAACTATCTCATTCAAATTAGCTGCGAGGGCGCACTCGCACGCCTATACGAGGTCGTTCTCGTCCCGTCGGGTGTCTTCGAGGAGCTCCGCCATCCTAACGCTCCTGCTTCCGTACGTTCGTGGGCTTCCGAGCCGCCGGATTGGATGCGCGTGCATTTTGTCAAGGCTCCTGTGGATTCGTCGTTGAGCATGCTCGATCCGGGCGAGCGAGAGGCGATTCAGCTCGCAGAAGAAGAGCAAGCAAATCTTCTGTTGATTGATGAACAAAGAGGCCGCTTGGAAGCAAAACGCCGCGGCCTAGCTGTCACTGGAACGCTCGGCGTGCTCCTTGCCGCAGGAAAGCGAGGCTTTATTGATGCGGAGGCTTCGTTTTACTCGCTGGTTGAAATGACCACTTTTCGCGCTTCCGTCAGCCTTCGAGAAAATTATCTGGCGCGCTGCCGTCGGCTCAGAAGAAAATCGTCTTAGCTCACGCGCTGCCGATCAGCCATCCCGTCAAGAAAACCAAAACGCCCCCAACAATCACCTGGAACGACGCCTGTAGGAACGGAGTGTCCATGTAACGGTGACGGATATAGCTGATCACTCCGAGCTCCACGGCGACGACGATAATTGCCACTAGTGTCGCGACATGAAAGCTGCTGATCAGAAACGGCAACGTATGCCCGATACCGCCTGCAGTGGTCATCAAGCCGGTCACGCCGCCGCGCAGCCATGGCGAGCCGCGACCCGTCAGCGATCCGTCATCGGAAAGCCCTTCCGAAAAAGCCATCGAGATGCCAGCCCCGATCGATGCGGCAAGTCCCACCAGGAACGCGTCGGAGCTGTGTTTCGTAGCAAATGCCGCGGCAAACAACGGCGCCAGCGTCGATACCGATCCATCCATCAATCCTGCCAGCCCCGGCTGCACCACTTGCAATAGGAACAATTTGCGGTGCGATTCATCTTCCTGGGCTTTCGCGCTGGCGTGGAGATGTTTTTCTTCCAGCTCGCCTGCCGCCCGCTCGTGTTTTCGTTCCTCATCCGCAAGCTTGTTCAACAATTCCCGCGTGGACACGTCCGTCGTGCGGCTGGCTGCCCGCGCGTAGAAGCGGCTGGCTTCCAGTTCCATCAATTCCGCTTGCTTGCGCGCCACTTTCACGCCCAGCGGCCGCACCAGCCACACTGGTTTGCGCGTCAGGAAGCCCTTCACGTTTTCGCGGCGGATCAGCGGAATGTGATCGCCGAAGCGCTGACGGAACATCGCAAACAAACGGTCGCGGTGTCCCACTTCTTCCTGACGCATTTCTTCGAACATCTGCGCCGTTGAGGGATACTCGTCGCGCAGCGCGTCCGCGAACTCCCCATAGATCCGGCCGTCTTCCTCTTCCGCGGCAATGGCGATCGCCAGAATCTCTTTTTCCGACAAATCCTTGAACTTTTTCAGCATCGTTCTCCGCCCTCAAATTCAATTGAGCACAAAGAATCGCACAAACCGAGCCGCCAGTCATCCGATGGACGCGCCTACGTGCCTGCGCCAGCGGTAGAATAGCGGAACGCCTCCCAGAATTACCGCCAGGCCTATAGACGAGCGTACAGGCCGCACCATCCACAGATTGACAGTGAGGGCCACGGCTGCACCTAGGAAGATGAGCGTCGTCCAGGGATGGCCCCATGCGCGGTACGGCCGGGACAGGTTGGGTTCGTTTCTGCGTAAGCGAAATAGGGCCAACGCCGTCAAGGCGAAGAATATCCAGGCCGCAAAGACGAACAGCGAATAGAGCTCCTCGTACGTTCCGCTAAGGGCCAGCAACGCGGCGACAGAACCAAGGAAGATTAGAGCGCCGCTGGGCGTGCGAAAAGAAGGATGGATGCGCTTGGCGAATGGGAAGAAGACGCCGTCACGAGCCATGGCGTACGGAATGCGAGCCCCTGTTAGGACCACGACGTGGAGCGCTCCGAGGGCGGAGATGGCCATGGCTACCGTCAGCCAAGCTGCCCCGCGAGAGCCGGCGAACGACTGCACTACATCCGATGCGACGTGTTGCGATTGCGCTATCTCCGCGAATGGCAGGATACGGAAGTAAACAACGTTCGCCAGCAGGTACAGGCCGCCCACAGTGAGCAGGCCTAGGATAATTGCTCGCGGAATATTCTTCTGAGGGTGAACAATTTCTTCACCAACGTCGCCGAGGTCGTTGAAGCCGTTGTAAGCCCACATAGCCGGAACCAAGGCGGCCAGCAAGCCGCTGATCGTTCCGAGACCCAGGTGGCTGACTTGCGGCGCGGTTTCCATCGCATGCGGTTTTCCCCATAGCACGCCTGCAAGCACAATTGTCACTATCGTGCCAATCTTCAGGAACGTCAGCAGCACCTGGATAGCTCCTCCCAAGCGTACGCTCAAGAGATTGAGGGCGGTGACGGCAACCACCACGAACGCTGCGAGCGGCTGGGCCGCGGTGAACGTAAAGCCGTATCTTCCGACATGGCCAGTAAACAGGGGAATGGTCACAACCGGGAACAGGAATCCAAGGAAGCGTAGGAATCCGGCCGCCAGTGTGGCCATCGCCACAGGGCGATCGAGGAACGAACTCATCCAACCAAAGAGAAATCCCCACAACGGCCCGAGGCCGCGGGTAAGGTAAACGTATGGGCCCCCGGCTCCTGGGAATGCCGCGCCCAGTTCGGCGTAGCAGAAAGCGCCACACAGCACGATGAGTCCGCCGATAATCCACGCCGCAAAAACCAGCCTAGCCGAGCCAACGGCTCGGGCCATATCGCTGCTAACTAAAAAAATACCCGAGCCGATCGTGTCGCTAATCACGATTGCGGTTGCCGCCCACAGACCCAGGCCCCGAACCAGGTCCGATCGCTCGGGTGGATTGTTTGGATTTGGACTCGTCGCGTGCACGAAGGATGACAGAGCCTACTATCAGGGACCAGGGTGGTCAACCAACGGCGCCAACGGCGCCTAGCACCAGCGCCGGGACAAAGGTGAACTCGATGTTTTATGGCCCCGAGCCTCTTTTACGCGCTATCATCGAACCCGAAATGGGTGCGCAAAAATCCATGCTGAGTGAATTCCCCTGGGATCCGCGCTACTGCGTTTCCTCCATTGATGAATTGCTGACGCCGGCTCTCGTGCTGTATCCGGAGATTCTTGTCACCAACATCGAGCGCATCCTGGATCTCTTGGGCGGCGACGCGAATCGCTTGCGTGTACACATCAAGACCGCCAAGCTGGGCTTTACACTGGACATTTTGGCGGAACGCGGCATCCGC
>Ga0209158_1001962_pt1 | contig 13132 bp, 19 predicted proteins | sample GraSoiAngelo_140_FD_185897 | JGI IMG/M metagenome (GOLD analysis project Ga0209158, IMG submission 185897) | Grasslands soil microbial communities from the Angelo Coastal Reserve, California, USA - 14_0929_12_30cm (SPAdes) (version 2) | ecosystem: Environmental > Terrestrial > Soil > Grasslands ...
TTCGGTCTGTCATCCCTATCCTCTGCGGCGCATGGGCGTTGTCACCTAAGGCAAGAGCCGGATGCGGGAAATCCGCTCGTCCGGATCCGTGGAGGGGGTTGTGAGCAATCATGATCCCTACTCCGACTTTCGTTTAGTGTTACAAAGTCCTTTCCTGTATTAGCGTCCGGTCATGCGAATTACGCGCTAGCCTTCGACAGCTCCTGCCTCTGCTGCCGCTCGTGCTCAACTCCGCACCCGAAGTCTTCGGGCTCGAACAGTGGACGAATCTCCACTTCCGCGTCGCCACCGAACGGAGCGCGCTTCAGCCAGGCGATCGCCTCTTCGAGTGAGGGCACCTTCCACAGCCAAAAGCCAGCAACGAGTTCCTTCGCCTCCGCAAAGGGTCCCTCAATGACGCTTTTCTTATCACCGAACTTGACGCGAACGCCGTTGGCACTCGATTTCAGTCCTTCGCCTGCGAGCATCACGCCCGCTTTAATCAGTTCGTTATTGAATCCGCCCATTTCGGCCAGCAACTCAGGGCTGGGAAGGATGCCTGCTTCCGATTGCTCGCAAGCTTTTACGAGTACCATCACTCTCATTAGCTTTTCTCCGACTGTTCTGCTCCCATCCGGAAGCTCAATTTGCCTTTCGTTACCGCCTTCACTGGCTAATCGAACCGGGACCGCTCAAATCGACAAGCCGCTGAAGTTTTTTTTAGTTTGCAATGGCCAAGGACAAAAAAGGCTGACCGCATCTGCGATCAGCCCTCAGAGCCCTTGTCTTCAGCGCGATTCCGGCAGGTTAGGAATTTCCACCACGGGACGAATCTCTACCGTCCCCTTGCGGGCGCCCGGAATTCGGGCCGCAATTGCAATGGCTTCATCCAAGTCCTTTGCGTCCACCATGAAGTAGCCACCCAGCTGTTCTCTGGTCTCGGCGAATGGCCCGTCGTGGATGATGCGTTTGCCCTCGCGTACCCGGACGCTGGTCGCGGTCGCAACGGGTTGCAGTGGTGACGCTGAAAGGTATTGACCTTTTGCCGTCAACTCGTGTGCCAGTTCTGTGGATTCGCCATAACAACGCTTCCGTTCCGGCTCGCTCCAGGCATTCTCGTCCGCATAAATCAGCAACATGTATTTCACTTCCTGGTCCTCCACTGGTAAGTCGAATAAATGGGGCTGAAATCGACCGCTGCACCCGTGAAATAGCTAAAATTCTCATGATGCCTGCCGACGCCGCCACAGCCATAGAGTCAGTTTACCGCGCCGACTGGGGTCGCATTGTCGCCACCCTCATAGGCCTTCTCGGGGATTTTGAACTAGCCGAAGAATATGCTCAGGAAGCATTTACCGCCGCCTTGGATCAGTGGCAGGTTTCCGGTATTCCTGAATCTCCCCGTGCCTGGATCATCCAGACCGCCCGGAACAAAGCTATCGACCGCTTGCGCCGGCGCACGTTGTTCACAGAAAAGCTGCAGCCGCAGCTCGCCTATGAGACCGAGTCGGTGGTTTACCAGCCTGACTTTAACGACGCGGAAATACCCGACGAGCGGCTCCGGCTGATTTTTACCTGCTGCCACCCTGCTCTTGCACGCGAGACCCAGGTTGCGCTGACCCTTCGTACTCTCTGCGGACTCGAAACTGACGAGATCGCTCGCGCGTTCGTAACCTCCGAGCCCACCATGGCGCAACGTCTTGTCCGCGCCAAACGCAAGATCCGCGATGCGCGCATTCCGTATGTGGTTCCCGCAGCAGCCGATATGCCCGAGCGGCTCGATTCGGTGCTGACCGTAATCTACCTGGTTTTCAACGAGGGATACGCGGCCACTCGTGGCAATACGCTGATGCGCCACGATCTCTCCGCCGAGGCCATTCGCCTCGGCCGCCTGATCTGCAAGCTCATGTGGCCCTCGCCGCCGGCCGAAGCAGTCGGGCTCCTCGCATTGATGCTCCTTCACGATGCGCGGCGCGAAGCGCGAATCAACGAAGCCGGTGAACTGGTTGTGCTTGAGGAACAGGATCGCAGGCTCTGGAATCAGGAACAGATCGCGGAAGCAATTCCGCTCGTTGCCGAAGCCATGCAGCGCCCCGGTCCATACGCATTCGAAGCCGCCATTTCCGCCGAACATTGCAAAGCAAGCCGCGCCGAAGATACCGACTGGCACCAGATCGTCCGAATGTACGATCAACTCGCGCAGCTTAATCCCTCGCCCATCATTTCCTTGAACCGCGCCGTCGCCGTCGCCATGGCAGAAGGGCCTGATCCAGGCCTTCGTATAATTGACGATCTCGTATCCGGTGGCGACCTAAAGGACTACCACCTCTTATATGCCGCGCGTGCGGATCTCCTGCGCCGTCTCGGAGAACGCGACGAAGCTGCGCGCAATTATTCCCAGGCTCTTGCGCTCGTGACAAACGAACGCGAACGTGCTTACTTGGAGCGCCGGCTGCGCGAAGTACAGTTAATATCATGACCCTGGCCCATGGAACGCAATTGCCGGGCTGATATTGTGCCTACGCGCAGATTTCTTAGAAGGTAGGCTCACGTCAGAGCAGCACCAACTCATTTGAATAACGTATCGTGTGCGCTGCTCAGACGGTTTGCGCCCTCCGGTGCGACATCGCCCTGCGAGCGCAGCCTCGCAGCCAATTCAGCAAAATCGCGAAACCGCTGCCCGGTCACGAACATTTCGCGCCGCCATATCCCGAACCGCTGTAGCGCTTCGGAGCTGCGCCTCACCTTCTGATTCTCCGCTGCATAGTAGGACCACTCGGATCCGGCGGCCTCCCTAGACAGGCCTGCTCTCGATGATGGACACGCCCCCTGCCCGAATCACCTGCACCATGGAAAAGCCCGCTTCCTGAAGGAGAGATCGAAACTCCGATTCGGTTCGCTCTCTGCCGTTGGTCAACACCATCATCAACATGTCCATCAGCGCGCTGGCGGGGTCAGTGGACGGCGACAACACCGTTTCGGCGAGCAAGAGCGTACCATCCGAGTGGATCGCTCGCCGGCAGTTTTTCAAGATCCTCAAAGCGGCCTCGTCGTTCCAGTCATGGATAATGCCCTTCAAGATGTACGCGTCTGCTCCTGCAGGAACTCCTTTGAAGAAATCTCCGCCGATGATTTCGCACCACTGGCTTATCGGCTCCTTCCGTTAGGGCGGACGTGTCGGCGACTACGGCGGGCAGGTCGTAAAGGACACCGCACAGGCGAGGGTTGGCAAAGAGGATTCCGGCAAGAAGTAAGCCATGGCCTCCGCCCACGTCGACGATTCGTTCAAACTTGGAGAATTCGTACGCGCCGACGATGGCAGCTAAGTAGTCTGGCGAGGAACTCATCGCGGTGTTGAAGACAGCAGCATCGTCCGAATGCCCAGCCAGGTACTCGAAGAATGGGGCGCCGTATACGCGTTCGAACGACGGTTGCCCGGTCCGAACCGTCTCGTCTAGCGCGCCGGACGGTTTCCAGACAAAATGCGCGCCCAGCATCATGGCCAAGGGTCGGATCGATTCCGGATGCTCGCTGCGGAGCGTGTCGCTCAACGCAGTTTGTCGATACCGGCCTGCCGTGTCCTCGACGAAGATCCCGAGAGTCGTGAGTGCCCGCAATAACCGGCCCATCGACGAGCCGTGCGTATGCGTGGCATCTGCCAGTTCCTTAATGCTCTTGGGGCCGCTGGCGACAAGATCGGCAAGCGCGAACTTGGCGGCAACATGGATCGCCTGCACTGCCATTGCTCCTGGCCACAGGATTTGCATCATCCGCATCGATGGGGAGACAGGTTGTGCTTGCGCTTCTCGGTTGCTCATTTGCCCCTTTAGTTAAGCATGTTGCCCCTCGGACACCGGACCATAGATATGGACGCCAACTCCCGGCGAGAGCCGTTCTTGGGCAATGTCTGCCAGAGGGCGCAAGCGCTCAACGACCCCAAGGCCGCCAATGCGGAAAAACGACGAGAACACTACTTCTCGAATAAAATCCTAACACCATCGCCTGGCCGGTTCTGATCGAATCGTCGGCAACTCTTCCCTAATCTGATGGTGGAAGAATCTGTCATCCGCCCAGAACCGAGGCCAGCCCCTCCAGGTGGTGAGCGCTATGGCCTGCTCCCAACAGTTGCCCTTTTTCGAAGGCATTCTCCAATATTGAAGTCGAATACGAACGTCCTAAGATGGTCTGAGAGAACACTGTTCCGGGGCCGATAATTGTGGCAAGCTGAACAGATGGCAAAAGCTTACAGAACTGATGTGGTCGGCAAAAAGAAGTTTCAAGAGGAAATCCGGCAGCGTAGGAATGCTCTCAAACCAGAGCGCGTGCGATGTCCGTTACCTGGTTGCGAGTGTACTTATGAAATGTACGGACCCCGATCCTCGAATCCTGAGGACAACGTAGCGACTCTCCAAGAACGGCTCAAGCGAGAACATCCCGATCACACCAGCGAGGTGCTAGCGGTGAATGAATTTCGCAAAGTACCGCGGTGAACAATTTGCCGGCGAATCCTCGGCGTGTTTCTTGCAGGAGTCTTCGTTTTCGCTGGTCTGGCACGAAGCTTCGAGGGCTTCGTTCAGTACACGGCCAAAGTGAATTCGTTTATGCCTGCGTCAATGATCCCATTCCCGGCAGGGGCAGCAACCATCTCAGAATCCTCATTCGGTGGCGGCTTACTAATCGGCTTCTGGGTAGTTTTTTGGGGCCGCGCTGGGAAACTGCTTGCTGCTGATCTTATTCGGCACGGCAATGGCTATTTGGTTCGGAATTAAGTCTCCGCTCGACTATTCCGTATTCTCCGCATCCGCAGGAGCTCTTGTGCTTGCGTTGCACGAGTTTCGAAAAACAGATGTCACTTCTGGCACGCCGGATCGGTCTTAGCTCCCCCGATCTTTAGCACAAAGCTCAAAGTAGGCCCGCTTGTCTCGCACAAACCAGGACACCGAAATCTACCCTGGACCGAAGTAGTCCCGATGGGCGAAAAATCGCCTTAGCACTGGTTTACTTGTTTGCGCCTTTCATTCGTCCCACCGAACGTTTCATTGCCCGACGACACGACGACAGAGTCAGTCTCGGTCTGATCGCTTCCGGGCTGGCGCGGCAACGCCCTTCATGAGCAGCCAGAACGCCAGCGTCAGTTCGAAGGCGAGCATCGGCATCCAGATGGGCCAGGCGAGCGAGGCGGGGAGGAATCCTGCGAGCTGCACGGGAAGGCCCACCACGAGCAGTACCGACGCCAGCACGCCGAGCCACGCGAGCGGGACGGGGATACTGCGGGCTCGCAGGAACAGGTAAGAGAACAGCGTGCTGCCCACGGCGAAACAGGTGGCGCCGATCGCGGTGGATGAGCCGCCCTGGCTCAGGAGCGAGGCGCCGAGCGCGGTCGCAGCCGCCGCGTCCGGGGCAGCCGACGTGGCGCTAGCCGCGACCGGCAGCAGTACCACGGTGCGCACGGCCGATGCAGCGCCAAGCACGCCTTCGCCAACTCGGCAGCACAGCCCTAGGACGGCGAGATCGAAATCCTCCTCATGGGTGAGCGCGAAGAGCGTGACGCCCAACACAACGGCCTCGAAGAAGGTGACCAGCGTGAGCACGGCGGTAAGGCGCACTGCGGTCGCGTGCTGGGCGATGCTTGCGAGCTTGGCGGCAGCGTTGGCGCCGGCGGCCGCCTGTCCGAAGAGGACCATGCTGGCGATTCCCGTGGCGATATATGCCAGGAACGTGAACCCGGCAAGCCGTGCGTTCGTCGTGCGAGTCATGGTTTTTCTCCCTGAAGCGAGGACTGGGCTTCGACTCGGAAGAACATACGATGGGTAAGGTCCCAGAGTCCCAAGTTTGCGTTCAGCTTGGAAACATCGCGGCAGCACTCACATCGGGTCGATGAGCGGACTTCGTCTGATTACGACAACGGTCAATCGGTCAATCCTCACTCCGGCGAGTCCGCACCCAAGTAGATGACAATGCACGCTCGTGTAATCGAGAGTTCCTTACTGGCGGCTGAGGACTCCTTGCACCACGACTCCTGGTGAGGCATTCATCGCCTTAATCTCTTTGCCACCACCGACAATAACCATGCTCCAGGTGCCGTCCGAATAGGTTGCGGTCACCGTGCAGTCCGAGTTCACCGCATACGGTCCAGAGTCGGTGACAGGAAAAATGGCACCACCGTAACTCAACGTAAGTGAGCGAGAGGTAGTCGCATGCCCATCGAAGGAGAAAGTACCGGCCGCCGCGAGTGGAACGAAATCGCCAATCTGCTGTGGTTGCCCGCTGAACGAGGAACTAACCAATCCACCGATAGCGAAACCGTAAGTGCCCTTTATTGTGGACGCGTTACATCCTTCGCTATCGGCCTTTGTGACATTGTGCTGTCCGACCATTATCACCGCCAGCGCCACAATCGTCACGATGGTGATGCTCAGCAGAGACCGGTGTGCCTTTTTCATGGTGTGCACCTCCTTTTGGAAGTCTGACAATCAGATCCCCCGCCCGGAACACCCTCTTTGTCCTAAACGGTCGTAGCTCTGGCCTGTCTCGTTATTCTTCAAGGGTTCGGCGGGCCGGACGAGGGTAAGAACAGAAAACTGAGGGACTTGAACCGCGCAAATCTTGCGCCTGGTTCCTTGGTTTGTCAACGGTGAATCGCGCTGCCACACTAAAGACACCAATCCAAGCGAGCTGGCATGTGCCGGGGATGAAGGAATTAGGCTCACGGTCGGTTCGTGTTGTCATTGGTGCGAATGTTAGGGTTCGTCCCGAATCACGCCTCGCCTCGAAATTTGCCTACGGCATCACGATCTTCACAAACGCTTTCCGGTTGTCCGGTTGTTCGGTTGTTCCAGGTGGAGCCCATCATCGCCGAGATCATTCTCCCCTGGACCGGCGGGCCGCCGGCTGTGGCGCATCTGTATGGATGAATCGGGTATCATTGTGTAATGCCGAGATGGGCTAAGCTCGGGCCGTGGGCTTTGGTGATCGGCACGGCCCTGTTCTGTGGTCGTCACGCCTGCGCGCACCACGCCTTCGCCTCGACCTACTCTCTCGAGACGGTGACGATTGAAGGCAGGGTGGTCGAGTTCCTGTTCCGCAATCCGCATTCGGTCGTTCTGGTGGAAACTCCCGGCGAAAAGCGGCAGACGATCACGTGGGCCGCCGAGTGGGGCACCGCCGGTCAACTGAGCCGTCAGGGAATTGAGAAGGACACGCTCAAAGCGGGCGACCATGTGATTATCACCGGCAATCCCAGCCGCAACTCCGCCGACCACAGGCTGCGCATGGGGGACATCACGCGCCCATCCGACGGATGGAAGTGGCAGAGCAGTCTGTAGTGAACAGAATAAGGACTAGAGTCCCTCAGTGCGCCCACTTGGCCTTCCACTCTTCGGCTCGGCGCATCGCCTCCGCCAATTGTTCGGGAGGCATTCGGGCGGTCAGTGCATCGCGCGCAGCGGAGTATTTTTCGCGGATCGGCCCATGCGCGCGAAAGACGGCCAGGTCCATCCACTCGTATGCCGCCACCTGGTCTGGGGGCACGCCCAGGCCGCTGGAATATGCCAGGCTCAACTCGTACTGCGCGGAGGCGAGCCCCAGGTCCGCGGCTTTGCGGTACCAGCGGGCAGCCTCAGCCCGATCGCGGGCCACGCCGCGGCCGTTGGCGTACATTCGGCCGAGGCTAAGCTGAGCAATGTGCATCCCCTGGTCTGCAGCCCTGCGGTACCAGCGGGCGGCCTGGACGTAATCCTGCGCGACGCCTTGCGCTTCCTCGTACATCACCCCCAGGTCGAACGCCGCGTCGGCATTCCCCTGCTCAGCCGCCTTGCGGTACCAGCGCGCCGCCTCGGCGTGGTCAATTGGAAAGCCCTGACCGCTATCGTAAAGCCAGCCCAGGTTGAGCTGTGCCTCAGCATAGCCCTGCACGGCCGCCTTGCGGTACCAGCCGGCCGCTTCCTGGTGGTCTATGGGAACTCCCCCACCGTAGTCGTAGAGGAACCCGAGGCTATTCTCGGCCTCGGCGTAGCCCTGGACAGCCGCCTGGCGGAACCACCGCGCGGCCTCGCCCAGGTCCTGACGTACGCCCTGACCGTCGCGGTACATCCTGGCCAAGGCCGTCTGGGCCTCCGGGCTGCCTTTCTCGGCATGCTTCCGCAGCTCGTCGAGCGACTCCTGCGCCGGCACCTGCGCCCCTCGGAACCAGAGACAGAGGAGAGTCAGGAGGACCGCACTAAACCTTGCGGTTCTCGCCATAATACGTGGACCCCTTACTATAATCCGAAAGTTCCATTTTCGAGCCCGTCTGCCCGCCAAAATACGTCTGACCGGCACCGAATGCAAGTGTGAGTCCAGGTTTGCAGCGCTCGGTGCTTTCGCGGATAAATCTTCTCATCATGCCAGACGACGGTCTGATGGAGCGACATCAGAAGCAGGTCTTCTAGAGTTGTGCGACTTTCCGCGTAGGTGAGGCCGGCGTGACCATTGACGACTTTGTCTTCGTCCGGGTTTTCTGCCTCGAGATCTCGCTGTTCGCGAAATTCAACCATGCGTACAAAACCTAATTTCGGCAAGCACTACGCCGCGCGCGTTTGTCGGTTCCGGCCCGCTGGTGCGTGGCGGGCATTTCGAGATCAACGGCATCGCGATCAAGGGATGAACAAGCCTGACCGCTGATAGCGCGACGTGCCTCGAATCACGCTGGCTTCGCGCATTCCCCCGCGTCGCGAAATCAAAGCAAACTGTTGTGAAATCGCCTCCTGCGTAGTGCCGGTACGCGCGCCAATATTCGGTCAAGTGCTCCATTTTGTTTACCTTACCAGCAGCGATCCCGCCGGCTATACCTCCGACCATTTTCGTGACGTGAAAAATCTGCAACTGCAACCCTCGTTCCGGGACTACCTGAGCAATGCCTTCGCGCCGGTGGGGGTCAATCTCAGCTTCTGGCAGCCAACCGCCGAATCAGGGAGCCGGCGGTCTCTTCCAGTCACGCTGGTGAACGACGAAGACCGAGAGATCGAGGGCACGCTGACACTGGCGCTCGAAAATATGCAGAACCAAAGAGTTGCCACTCAGGCTGACAGGTTCAAGATCGCGCCTCTTGGTCGGAACACCCAGTACTATGAATTTACCTTCCCGGATACGGAAGGTGACTTTCTATTGCGGGCGATCATCCAATACACGGAGAATGGGAACCGAAGTGTTCACGCAAAGCCGCCGGCGGGCAAAGATAGTGGCGCCCGCGAGGAAGGAAAACTGAATTTGTTGAGAATCGTGAACTCCTCTGCCCCCAAAAGTCTCTGTGCCACGGAGAATGTGCCTAGAGTCTACGACTTCGATGGCGCTTGAATTCCAGGGGACCGGGTTTCTACTGCTGTTTGTGCGTCAGGGCATCAAGCTTTTTCAGCATCTCGCCGGGATCGGCCACTCTATCCACCGGCAACTGGATCGACGGATCACGCTTGGGCAAAGTCTGTCTCCAAATCAGCCCCGCTCGACGGCTGTGACCGTTTGAAGTTACAAGGGCAATCGTTTTCCACCGATGCTCCTGGATGCACGCGCTCAGCGCCTCGGCTTCCTGGTCGGTGGAGCTAACGCCCGACGTTTCGCAGAATTCCAGCCTGGAGGCCAAGTCACCCCCATAGCTCGTTTCGATGTAATTCCGCGCAATCGGCGCGATCTCTTCACCCCAATAGGATTCCTTGGTAACGCTGAACGCGACTCGCTCCGCCGAACCCCGCTGCAACATCTTGATTGCGGTGGCTATTCGAGCCCTCTCACCAGCCATAGAACCCGGGAGGACGACGGCTGCGCCACACGCTCCGGCAGACGGTTCCGTGCGACAAGTAAGTATCCACCCCAGCGTAGGAAGGGAAGAGCAAGGACCACGAAAATGCCAGCTAGCCACAATTTCCAGTACGACCTCTTGCTTGGTGCGTCGCGCTCGGAGATGTTGAGAAGTGTGCACGCCAAGGTATACCCCCCGGCCAGAGATCCCTCAAAGACACGGTGGCTGGCGACAACTCTTCTGTGGCTATGATACAGAGTGACGCCGTGCCAGTTGCACAGCTCCGCATTGAGCAGCCTTCGAGTGGCGCGTCTGGAGGTAGGCCTTCGGTAACATCCACGCTGGAATTTCTCGTTGCACAATTACTTCATGGGTTCAGCAAGGTTCCTTCCTCTCCAGGTCGCAGCGGTCTGCTACCGAAAGTGTGGTGCCTCCTTCGAGTTTCTGCTGGTCAACACTACCAGTGGAGACAGGTGGATTTTCCCTAAGGGCGCCACTGCGCGACAGCTATCGCACAGCCAAGCCGCGGAGCGCGAGGCCTTGGAGGAGGCTGGGGCAGTTGGTGTAATCGAGCCGCAGCATTTTCACCTCTACCTACAGCCAAAAGGCGTCTCCAGGCTGCGCAATGGCATCCAGGAATTCGTCGTGAAGGCTTTCCTCCTGCAAGTCAGTCACACCCGGCCTCCCCAAGAACAAAAGCGCAACCCCACCTGGTTCAGCGTCGACGACGCACGCAGCGCTCTGGCAATGGGACGCGAGGCGAAGTACGCCGCCGAACTTCGCACTGTTATCGACCGCGCCGTGGAGCGCCTGTCTGCTGAGGGAAGGATTGTCCCGGATTACAGCCGAGCGCCTACTTGTCGCATCTGGCGATCCCTCCTCAGGTTACTCAGGTTAAACTTCCTTTAAATAGGGAACGAGGAGGCCCGGGAATCCAACGATGAAAGCCCCTTGCGTTCTGATGTGTGTGTCACACCGGAAGAAGGAAAAGAAGGAAAAACCTCGCCAAAGCTTCAGAGCCCCGTGGCGAGTGCTATTTATCGTCAATGCCCAGCAAAGCGGCGCCGGGCCGTCGTTGCCTTTTTTGGCTAGAGACTTTTTGTTCCGGCTGACCAAGCCTAAAGGTTTCTTCCAGCGTACATCCTCTCAGTTATCTTTGGATCTGCACAATGAATACTGAAACCGGGAAAACGGGGGGAGCAAGAAATCCGCTGGATAAAAACCAAAGACCGGAAGACTGATCCAGTTGCTGATGAGCTTTCAAAGTCAGAGGCAATGCGAGGATACATGAATTATTCACCGGCGATCGGCCGACTTTGCTGCCAGTCGATTTGTGACGCGGCGACCAGGCCTAGAACTCCGCTTGGGGTCCGCGCCTTCAGCATCAAGTGCTCGGCAAATCGCCCTTCCCATCCCACGCGATCCACGAGTCACCAATGCGACTTGGTTGCTCAAGCTGTTAGGGAATAAGAACGGGTTGATTTTCAGGTGCCGCCGTAGAAAATTACGCATATGCAGCGGACATACGTTCCCAGGGCGCAGGAGATTCTTCGGCAGACGCTTTTAGGTCGACGCATGGGCTGACCGGCGTTAATCGACCGGACTATCCGTTCAAGTTCTGTGCCTGGGTACAAACAACTGATGACACCGCAGGGGGACATGCATGATCCTAAGAAAATCGCTGCCTTCTATCCTGGTAAGTCTTTCTCTCTATTCCGTCGCGATGGCGCAATTGCCGGCAGCCCCGCCGAATCCGCCGCCGGACGACCGCTATAAAGCCGACATTCTACTTATCGTCGCGCATCCGGACGACGATTCCTTGGCTGCTCCGTATTTAGCCAAGGCCATGTACGAGGAACACAAGCGTGTATCTGTGATTTATGGCACGCGTGGCAACGCTGGTGGGAACGCCGTGGGCAATGAACAAGCTGCCGCCCTTGGCGCAGTACGCGAAATCGAAGGACGTCGAGCTCTAGCCTCCATGGGGATATTTGACGTTTGGTTTCTCAATAGTCCAGATACTCCGGGCCAGGACGTATTGCATTCCCTTGAGACTTGGGGGCACGGCGCCTCTCTGGAACAAATAGTGCGGTTCGTGCGGCTCACGCGACCGGAAGTAATTCTTACGTGGCTCCCGCACTACGTTGCAGGCGAAAACCACGACGATCACCAGGCGGCAGGCGTGCTCGCCACCGAAGCCTTCGACCTTGCCGGCGATCCCGTGGCATTCCCCGAACAGGTAGAAGCACCCCGCGATCACACTGCCATCAGTAACTACGGCGAGGGGCTGCATCCGTGGCAGCCCAAAAAGATCTATTACTTTTCCGATGCTACCCATTTCGAATTCCTTGAGGGCCGCGGACCGCAATACAAGACCAGCGATGTGTCGTCTTCGAAGGGTGTTCCCTACGCAGAGATTGCCTCCAATGCATGGATGAATGACAAGTCGCAGCTCCCAGCGAACCAAGCCGATCTCAAAAAATACATGGATCAATACCTTAAAGAGCCGGTACGGTTCGTCCTGGGAAAGTCGCTGGTGAAAGGAAGCACCACGGGGGATGTTTTCGAGGGGATCACACCAGGAACAATTCCCTACGTGCGGGCACGGGGATACCAGCCTCTAGCGCAACCGGGGGTGTCATTGGAATTCGGAGGGCCATGGGCTTATTATCGCGCATTCTGGCGATCGCACAATCTTGACCATTTGGCAGAGTTGCTAGCGCCCGAAACTGCCTTAGGCGGGCCCGACAACACGGTTTGGGTCCCGCTTCTAATTCATAACGATTCCGACTCGCCGAAACAGGTCACATTGCAGTCGGTCTTGCCCTCGGGGTGGACTGAGAAACCGGGTCCGATGACTTATTCCCTGGCTGCGCATGATGCCTACCCGGTCCAAATAAATGTTGTAGCACCGGAATCGCAAAAGAACACCTGGCAGCAATTGACGTGGAGAGCGGAAGCTGACGGTCAAATGATTGGTTCGGTTACGCTCCGAGTGCACGTCAATTACAACGGAGTTCCGCAGTAGCACTCAGCGGAAGCGGGAACCGTAGCCGGCGGAGTGTTTTGTACCCTGGCGGCAACGTCGATCTTCGGTCAAACTTCTCTTCGATCTTCTGTTCCTCTGTTTCCTCTGTTCGGGCGGGCGACATAGAAGTGGGTGTCATGCCGCCCGAGCCTCGCGGCGCTCTTCCCAATAGTCCTCAAATCGGCCATTGAGATGAGAGCAGCGCAGCGCCAGGATCGCGTTGGCTCCCCGCACGGTCCAGAACATTCCCGATTGTTTGAGACGAGAGCCGATCACCGTCTTGCACCCAGCTTCGATTACACCCGAGCCCACAAACAAGTGCTGGCGGCGAAATGTGGGATACCGCATCCGCT
>Ga0209158_1001964_pt1 | contig 13119 bp, 12 predicted proteins | sample GraSoiAngelo_140_FD_185897 | JGI IMG/M metagenome (GOLD analysis project Ga0209158, IMG submission 185897) | Grasslands soil microbial communities from the Angelo Coastal Reserve, California, USA - 14_0929_12_30cm (SPAdes) (version 2) | ecosystem: Environmental > Terrestrial > Soil > Grasslands ...
TCGTTGTCGCACACGAAATAGTCAAGCTCGCGCTGCGAGTCCTCGCTCCAGATCGTGACCGTTCGCACGAACGCCTGGGCATACTCCGGAGCGTCCTTCTGGAAAAAGGATTTCCCGTTGATGCCGTCGGGAAAGCGCGTGAGTACCAGGGGCCGCTCGGCGAGATAGGGCAGCATCCACGGGGATATGGCCCGGTAGTACTCGATCAAGTCGCCCTTGGTGTATCGCTCATCCGGCCAGAAGACCTTGTTGAGGTTCGTGAACTGCACCTCGGGAGGCGGGATGCGGGATGCGGGATGCGTGGTTGATAGAGGAGCATCCGCATCCCCCATCTCGCTTCCCGCATCCCGTATCACGCACTCTTCCGGCTTCTTATCGTCACGGAACCGTAGAAAGACGGGCTGCCGCAGCAGGCCGTCGCCCGTGACCTCCTTGTAGCGGACCTCGGCCACGAGCTCTGGCTTCACCCAGTGGCTCTCCTTCTCCGCCGGGACGGGACCCGCAAACGGTGGCCGGGGCGTCGCGAGCGCCCGCAGTTGGTCCCCCACATCTTTCAGCATCTGGTCGGTGAATCCGCTGCCCGCGCGGCCGGCATAGACGAGCTTCCCGTCGGCGTAGCCCCCCAGGTGGAGCGCCCCGAACCCGCCGCGGTTGCCCTTGGGCGCCGTGTAACCCACGACGACGAAGTCCCCGGTCTTGTCGGCGCGGATCTTTTGCCAGAGGTCGGAGCGGCCGCTCTTGTACGGGGCGTCCGCCTTCTTGGCGACGATGCCCTCCAGTCCCATCCCCACCGCCCGGTCGTACAGAGCCTCGCCGTCCTTTTCGAAATGCTCCGAGTAGCGCAGCGGTCCCGCCTCCGGCAGCACTTTCCGCAGCAGGGCCTTACGCTTCACGAGCGGCAGCGACCGCAGGTCGAACCCCTCGACTGCCATGAGGTCGAAGAGATAGAGGGTGCCGGGCGTTTCGACGGAGGCAAGCCGGATGTCCGGAGTGCGTCCGATGCGCGCGCGGTTCTGCAGGCGCTGAAAGCTCGGGCGCCCCTGCTCGTCCAAGATCACCAGCTCCCCGTCCATGAGCACGCTCGAGTATGGCAGCGCGGCGATCGGGCGGATCAGCTCCGGGAAGGCCGCGGAGTAATCGTTCCCATTACGCGTGATCAGCCGCGCGGTCCCGTCTTCCTTCACCACGCGCATGCGATAGCCGTCGAGCTTCACCTCGAAGACCCACCCGGCGCGCGAGAACGGGTCGTCGCGCGTTTCGGCGAGCATAGGGGCGACATCCTCGGCTCGGACGGTGCGCACGGGCGCCTTGAGCTTCTTCAACTCGGCCACGAGTTGCGACGCTTTCTTGTTGCCGTCGCGCAGCTCTTCGACCGTCAGCCCCGACAGCACCGATCCCGGGGGAAACGCGGCCCCGTCCTTCGCAGCGTAGGCGTCCCGCTCCTTGATCAGGAGCCAGTCCTTCACCGACTTCTTGATCTTCACGAGCGTCCAAACGCCGCGCAGCTTGTAGCCGCGCAGCTCGAAGAGCAGTTTTCCCTTCACGAATCCCGCCGCCGGATCCTCGATCGGCACCCATACCCCCCGGTCCCACACGATCACCGCGCCTGCGCCATAGTTCCCTTCGGGGATGATCCCCTCGAAGTCGCCGTACTCGATGGGGTGGTCCTCGACGTGGACGGCGAGGCGTTTGTCGGCGGGGTCGCGCGACGGCCCCTTGGGCACGGCCCACGATTTCAACACACCGTCCATCTCGAGCCGTAGGTCGAAATGGAGGCGCGTGGCGGCGTGCTGGTGTACGATGAACCGCCGCCCGGGTGCGGCGGCGACCGAGCCCGAAGGCTCCGGCGTGCGGTCGGCGGAGCGCTTGGCGCGGTACGGTTTGAGCGCGTCGTCAGCCGGGGGGCGGGTCGGGGGGGTCGGTGTCACGGTCGTGGTCCATTGTAGACCGAAAACGCATCGCGTGGCAATCGGCGCCGGTGCAGGATGGACCCTCCCTCACGCCAGTGGTAATATCCTGATGCCGTCGGTCGGCCGGTCACCCTTTCACCAGCAGGCCCTATGCCCGCGCACTCGATAGGCTCCGCCACGATTTCTTTCGGGCTCGTCTCGGTCCCGATCAAGATGTTCTCGGCCGGCGAGTCGTCGGCCGCGATCTCGTTCAACTGGCTGCACAAGAAGGACGGAGCCCGTCTGAAGCAGCAATACGTCTGCTCGAAGGACGGGGAGAAGGTCGAGAAAGAGGACATGATCAAGGGGTACGAGTTCAGCAAGGGGCGGTATGTTCAGTTCACTCCCGACGAGCTCAAGGCGCTCGAGGAGAAGGGGACGGGCTCGATCAACATCACCGAATTCGTGGACGCCGACACGGTGGACCGGATGTACATGGACAAGGTCTACTTCATGGGACCTGACAAGGGCGGCGACCGGGCGTTCACGCTGTTGGGCGAAGCGCTGAAGAAGACCCGCAAGGTGGCGGTCGGGCAGTGGGCGGCGCGCGGCAAGCAATACCTGATCATGATCCGCCCACTGGGCCGGGGGCTCGCGATGGAGCAGCTGCGCTACGCCAACGAAGTGCGCTCGATCGACGAGGTGCCCATCCCGAAGGTCGACGTCAAGAAGGCGGAGCTCGACATGGCGGTCCAGCTCATCGAGCAGGCCGCGACCGAGACGTTCGAGCCCCAGAAGTACGAGGACACGGTCAAGGCCCGCATCCAGGAGCAGATTCAGCGGAAGGTGGAGGGCGAGGAGATCACCGAGGAACCGGCCGAAGCCCCCAAGACGCAGATCATCGACCTCATGGAGGCGCTCAAGGCGAGTCTCGCGAAGGGCAAGGGCTCGACCGGCGGCGAGCGCAAGCCCGCGAAGCGCGCCGAGCGCGCCGCCGAAGCCAAGCCTGCCAAGAAGCGCAGGGCCGCCAGCGCCTAGGCCATGACGGGCTACACCACCGAGGAAGTCGCGCGGCTCCTCGGCCTCTCTCCCGCGCAGATCCGATCCTACACTCGAGCCGGTTTCCTCTCCCCCTCCCCCTCGCGGGCCGCGCGAGGGGAGCTGCGCTTTTCCTTTCAGGACCTGGTGCTGCTGCGGGCCGCGAAGGGCCTGATGGCGGCCAGGATCCCCGCCACGCAGGTCCGCCGCTCGCTGCGCCGGCTGAAGCAGCAGCTGCCGCGGGGACGGGCGCTCTCAGAGCTGCGCATCACGGCCGAGGGACATCGGGTAGTGGCGCGGGACGGCGCCCTCGCCTGGAATCCGGATTCGGGGCAACTGGTACTCGACTTCGACGTGGCGAGCCTGGCCGAGCGCGCGGCCCCGTTGGCGCGCCGCCAGGCGGCCGCCGCCCGGCGCGTGGAGGACGATCTCGACGCCGAGCAGTGGTTCGACCTCGGGCTCGAGCTGGAAGTGAGCGCGCCGGAGGACGCGCGCGATGCCTACCGGCGGGCGCTCGAGCTCGATCCGCATCATGCCGACGCGCGGGTGAACCTGGGGCGGCTGCTGGTCGAATCCGGTCGCGCCGAGGAGGCGGAGACGCATTTCCGGGCGGTGCTCGCCGACTATCCCGACCACGCGACGGCCTGGTACAACCTTGGCATCGCGCTGGAGGACCGACGACGTCCCAACGACGCGGTGAAGGCTTACGAGCAGGCGATCGCCGCCGATCGGCGGCTGGCGGACGCGTATTTCAACCTGGCGCGGCTGTACGAGCAGGCGGGGAAGAAGGCGGCGGCGCTGCGGCACTTGTCGATCTATCGAAGACTGACGGGGGAGGGATAGGATGAACCTCGTGGCCCCACGCGTGGCGGCGTATCTGGACGCACTCGTACCGCCGCGCCCCGCGCGGCTCACGGAGCTCGAAGCGGCGGCGCGGCGCACCGGCTTCCCTATCATCGGCCCCGCGACCGGACACCTGTGCTACCTGCTGGCACGCCTCAGCAACGCTCGACACGTCTTCGAGCTCGGCTCGGGGTTTGGCTACTCGACCGCGTGGTTCGCGCGCGCCGTGAAGGAAAACGGCGGTGGGACCGTGCACCATGTCGTGTGGGACGACGAGCTGTCCCGCCAAGCGCGCGACAACCTCGCTGCCCTCGGCCTGGTCAATGTGGTCCGATTTCATGTCGGGGAGGCGGTCGCGACACTGCGACGCGCTTCCGGCCCGTTCGACGTCATCTTCAACGACATCGACAAACAGGATTACCCGAAGGCCCTCGACGTCATCGTGACCAAGCTCCGGTCGGGGGGGCTGCTCCTGGTCGACAACATGCTGTGGAGCGGGCGCATCTTCGAGCGCCGCGACACCAGTCCCGCGACTCGTGGCGTGCGAGAGTTGACCCGGCGCATTCAGACAGACCCCAGGTGGATTGCGTCGGTGATCCCCGTGCGGGATGGCTTGCTGGTTGCGCAGCGCGTCTAGGAATGGCTCTCGCACCGCCACCACCCTAACTTACGGGCCAAGGAGGCGTCACCATGAACTGCCCAGCCTGCGGCACCCAGATGACCGAGATCGCGGTGAGCGATGTGAAGATCCAAGCCTGCAAGGGCGGCTGCGGCGGGTTGTGGTTCGACGAATGGACGCTCCGCAAGGTCGACCAGCCGGACCAGTCGGCGGGTGAAGCGTTGCTCCACATCGAGCAGAATCCGGCCATAAAGGTAGACCCGGAGAAGCGGCGCAACTGTCCCCGCGATGCGGACGTCGTCATGATGCGGCACTTCTGGAGTGTCAAACGGGACGTCGTGGTGGACGAGTGCCCCAAGTGCGAGGGGATTTTCCTCGACCCCGGCGAGCTCGCTGCCATTCGCTCGGATTACAAGTCCGACGCCGACCGGCACAAGGCCGCGCAAGCGTATTACCGCGAAATGTTCGATACCCAGCTCGCGGGCATGCTACGGGAGGACAAGGCCAAGCTCGAGAGTGCGCGCAAGATCGCGAACATCTTCAAGTTCATCTCCCCCAGTTACTACATCCCCGGGAAGCAGGCCTGGGGCGCGTTCTAGACCCCGCTTGCCCGTCGCCCGGCTCTCGTTCCTGCGCTGGTACTACGTTGCGACACCGCTCTTTTGGCTGGTGGGACTGATATGGGGTGTCAACGTGCGTGTCGCCTTCCTGGATGACTTCCCTGCGGGACGCAACGCCTATTACGTGCTCTGCTTCGTCCTCGGGATCGTGATGCTGCGGGCACCACAGTACGCGAGCCGCCTCGCCTTCGCGGAGAGCTCGGCGAACCTCGGTCTCTTGATGCTCAGCGTAGCGGTATGGTACCTCCGTATGCTGGACTGGGCGGCGGGTCCGAGCGTCGCCGTCCGAGTCGTGACGCCGGCCGAGCTCGTGGGCTTTGTGTTGGCGACTGTGATCGCCGCGGTAAGCTACGGGCTGCGGGGGTCGGCAACAGGAGCGTAAACCACGGCGTCAGCGTCCTACCGTCAGAGCGTCACGACTGCCGCCTCCCACTCCCCCGCGTTCTTGTCGGATCGATACATCTTGTCCACGTCCACGACGATCGTGGCAGCGTCCCGCCGCACCGCGAAGCGATCCATGTTGCGCGTGGCCCGCCCGGAGATAAACACTCCATCCGGTTGGTAACGCGACTTGTGCTTGGGACACTGGAAGCGTCCTTCGTCGGCCAGCCAATGCAGTACGGTGTTCTGGTGCGGGCACGACAGGTTGAACGCGTACATCCGGTCCTTGAATCGCACCAAGATGATCTGGTTCTCCTTGTCGATCGTGACGCCGTCGGTCGCGGGAATGGGATAGGCATGCTCCTCGTCCCTGCTCCACACCGCGCGACCGAAGCGCCGATCGAGGGCTCGGGACTGCACGGGCGACAGGCCGAGCGCCGCCAGGGCGCTCGCGACCGCGATCGTCGCGTGCTCGAGGAAGTCCCTTCGATCGACGAGTGGACAGGTCTCACATCCCTGAACCCGGCGGCCGACGGTCATGTCACGTGGCAGCGGTCAGCACCGTGCCGGCCAGCAGCACGGCGAACCAGAGCACGAGGCTCGCCACCGCCGTGCCCCGGAGCCGACCCCATTGCGCCACGCCACCGCTCGCGTACGCGGCTTCGGCCCGCAGCTTCAAGTAACCGTTCGCGATGAGCAGCGCGATCAGGCCCATCTTGGTCCAGAACACCGCGGAGGTCAGGTAGGTATCGACATCGGCCAGCAGCATCCCGAGGCCGCTCACGAAGGTGAGCCCGAGGCCGCCGACCACCCAGCGGTGCGACGCGCCGAGACTCTGGAGCTCGCGCGACCGGTCGGGCCCGGGCTCGGGCGACCATCGGAGCACGGTGCGATCGGCGGACACGGCGAGTCCGCCGCCGAGCAGGATTCCAGCCAGATGGACATACGTGACACCGCCGCTCACCGCCTTGTGGTCGGCGTACACCCGGGCCCAGCGAGTCACCAGCGCCCCCAGTCCCACCACGATCATCTCAGTGTTTCCAGATCAGCATCATCAGGTATCCCGCGAGCGCCGTGCTCATCGATGCGATGGCAACGGTGCGATGCAGGCTCCGGCGGTTCGGGTCGATCGTTCCCGCCAGCTCCGCCCGACGACTCGGCGCCAGCGCGCCCGTCGCGACGAATCCCGCGTCGGAAACGAGCATGAGCGCCGCGTGCACGTAGCGGCGCGTGCGCCCAGCCGGATCCTTGCGAGCGTCCCACAAATTCCAGCCCCCTGTGACGGTATTGATCCCGAACAAGCCGGCGATGCCGACCGCCACCGCGCCGTGTGCCGACCGGACGGAGCCTGACACGCTGTCAGGCGGGGTGTTGTAGAGCGATCGACCGAGGGCATACTCGGCTACGAACAGAGGAAGGGTCGCATAGCTCGCGTATCGATGGATCGCGAGACGAACCGAATAGAAGTTGCTGTACTCGATGGCGCGGGGGCGCTTCCGACCAGTGTCCGCAGGGGTCAGCGCCAGGACCGCCGCCATCGGCATCCGAGGAGGAGGTGGCTGCTGCCAGGCACCGCTCGTGGCCATCCACCAGATCAGCGCCTGCATGGGCGGTCCCTTGTAGGAGACGATTCGAGGTCCTGTGCTCCTACGGATACCCCCTCCGACCCGCTGAGGCCATCCGAGACGGTGCTCTCTGAAACGCGGCGCTCACTCGAGCAGAGCCACGAACTCCTGCGCCAGCTTGGGCCCGATCCCCGACTCCTCGTGCTTGAAGAAGATGAACGCGTCCTGCCACTCCTTCCCGAGGTCCCGCACGGTCTTGGCCCACTGCTCCAGGTCCTTCTTCTTATACCCTTCGTCGCGCAGCCGCAGGTATCCGAAGTCGGCCGTGGCGACGAGCGGAGTGTGGCCGGCTTCGGTGTCGGCGACGCACAGCGCCGCGTTGGCGGCGCGCAACGCCGCGTACACGTCGTCGCTGAACCACGACTCGTGGCGGAACTCCCAGGCACAGCGCAGGTCGGCGGGGAACTGGGTGACCAGATCGTTCAACCGGTCCAGGTCCTTCTTGAAGGTGGGCGGGAGCTGGAACAGCATCGGCCCGAGCTTGGGTCCGAGCTTGCGCGCCGTCTCGATGAAATAGCGCAGGGGATCGTCCACGTCTTTGAGGCGCGCGATGTGCGTGATGCGCTGGGGCGCCTTGAGCACGAACGTGAACGCGGCGGGCGTCGCCTCATCCCACCCCGCCACGGTCTGCGCGTTCGGCATCCGATAGAAGGTGTAGTTCACTTCCACCGTGGAGAGGCGCCGGGCGTAGTACTCGAGCATCTGGGACGCCGGCAGCTTCGCGGGGTAGAACGTGCCCTTCCACTCGGAGAAGTTGTAGCCGGACGTGCCGACGCGGACGTTCACGCCACCCACACCGTCTTGATGTTGACGAACTCCCGCAGCCCGTACTCCGACAGCTCGCGCCCATAGCCGGAGCGCTTCACGCCGCCGAACGGCAGCCGTGGATCGGACTTGACCAGCCCGTTCACGAACACGCTCCCCGCCTCGAGCTCGCGCGCAATGTACTCGCCGCGCGCCGGATCCGATGTCCAGACGGACGCGCCGAGGCCGTACACGGAGGCATTGGCGATCCGAACGGCCTCGGCATCGTCCCGGGCGACCATCACCGCCGCCACCGGCCCAAAGGTCTCCTCATCGAACGCCGGGGTGCCCGGCTGGACCGCCGTGAGGATGGTGGGTGGGTAGAACGCACCCGGGCCGTCCGGCAGCCGCCCGCCGAGCACCAGCTGTGCGCCCCCGCGCACCGACTCCTCGACCTGGCGGTGCAGGTTGGCGCGCAGGTCGAGCCGTGCCTGCGGCCCGAGGGCAGTCGCCGGGTCGAGCGGGTCGCCCACGCGACGCGATCCCATTTCGGCGGTGAGCCGCTCCGTGAATTGGCCTGCGACCCGATCCGCCACGATGAACCGCTTCGCCGCGATGCAGCTCTGGCCGCTGTTTTGGAGCCTGGCATCGGCCGCGATCTTGGCCGCGCGAGCGAGGTCGGCGTCCTCGAGTACGATGAACGGGTCGCTGCCACCGAGCTCGAGCACCGTCTTCTTGAGGTGTCGCCCGGCGCGCTCCGCCACCTGGCTCCCGGCGCGGTCCGAGCCCGTGAGCGTCACGGCGCGTACGCGCGGATCGGCGATGAGGCCCGCCGTCGCCTCGTTCGAGAGGAACACCGACCGGAACAGTCCGTCCGGGAGCCCCGCGTCGCGGAATACCTGCTCGATCTCGAGGGCGCAACGCGACACGTTGGGCGCGTGCTTCAGAAGGCCGGCGTTCCCGGCGGCGAGCGCCGGGGCCGCGAACCGGAACACCTGCCAGAAGGGGAAATTCCACGGCATGATCGCGAGCACGGGCCCGATCGCCTCGAAGCGGACGTAGCTCCGCGCCGCGTCCGTCCGGCGCGGCTGGTCCGCCAGCATGGCGGCGGCCTGCTCCGCGTAATAGTCGCACGCCCAGGCGCACTTTTCCGCTTCCGCCACGCCCTGCGTGAGCGGCTTCCCCATCTCGAGCGCCATCGTGCGGGCGTAGGCATCCTGTCGCTCGCGCAGGATGCGGCCCGCGGCGCGCAGCCGCTCGGCGCGCGCGGCGACGGGGAGCCCGCGCCAATCGCGCGACGCCGCGTCCGCGCGCGCGATGATCCGGTCCAGCTCGGCGGGCGACGTCTCCTCGAAGGTTTCGAGCAGCGCGCCAGTAGCGGGGTTGACCGACTGGAGGCTCACGCGATCAAGCTATCGCGGAATCGTGATCCCGGTCACCTGGAGCGTTGTGTCACTCCGCCCGCGTCCCGCCCGGGCGCGCGCGGCGTCCGGCGGCTTGTGTTTCGCGAGCCCGGAGCCCTATCCACATAGCACGCGGTGGGTTGTATCGCATCCCCGAGACCGGCACGCAGCTTGCGATCCTGGAATGTGGTGCCGACGAGGAGCGATGCATGGCACGCGCGTGGCTGCCCGGCGATCCGGGAGACGACGAGCTCGAACAGCTGTTCACAGCCGACCGCGAGGCCTGGCGGGGTCCTTCGCCGCACGACGCCGAGCCGTGTTCGGCGATGCCGCACTCGGAAGACTGGCGCGGCGAAGAGCATTTGGCGGATTGGCCCGAAGAGTTCGCCGGACCGGAGTACCGCCTTTTCAAGAAGTGGGGAGACCGACGCTAGCCGACAGCTTGCCATGGGTGGTGGCGCGCGATATGCTGCGTGCCGTTCCACCACCCGGAGTCGCTCATGTCGCCCCTGCGAACCATCCCGCTCATCACCCGCGTGACCGCCGGGCTCCTGGTCGCGGGGCCGCTCGTCGCTCAAAAGGCAAAACGGGCGCCTGCCCGTCCGGACTCGACGCGCGAGACACCGGAGCCGAGCGACCCGGCCCTGCGCGCGCTGCACTGGCGGCTGGTGGGGCCGTTCCGGGGCGGGCGGGCCGTGGCGGTGGCGGGCGATCCCGCGCGGCCGCTCGTCTTCTACTTCGGCGCCGTGGACGGCGGCGTGTGGAAGACCGCCAACGGCGGTGCGACGTGGAGCAACGTGACCGACGGCCGCGCCGACATCGCCTCGGTGGGGGCGATCGCCGTCGCTCCATCCGACCCCAATGTGATCTACGTGGGCGCCGGCGAAGCCGATTGGCGCGAGGATCTCACCGATGGCGAGGGCATGTGGCGCTCGACCGATGGCGCCGAGACGTGGCGCCACCTCGGACTCGCGGACACGCGCCACATCGCCGCGGTGCGGGTGGATCCGGCCAACCCCGACGTCGTGTACGTCGCCGCGATGGGGCACGCCTTCGGGCCCAATCCGACGCGCGGTGTGTTCCGGTCGACCGACGGCGGCCGGAGCTGGAGCAAGGTGCTGTACGTCGACGATTCGACGGGCGCGATCGACCTGGCCCTGGACGCCAGGAACCCGCGCGTGCTCTACGCCGCCATGTGGAAGAGCCAACGGTTCCCCTGGGGCTTTGCGGCGGGGGGCGGCAAGAGCGGACTGTGGAAGAGCGGCGACGGCGGCGACACCTGGACCGACATCACGGCGAGCCGGGGCCTCCCCGCGCGCCCCCTGGGCCGCATCGGGATCGCCGTGTCGCCCGCCAACCCGTCGCGGCTGTGGGCGAGCGTCGAAGGCCCCGCCGCCGACTCGAGCGGCGGCATCTTCCGCTCCGACGACGCCGGGGCGAGCTGGGAGCGCGTCAACGCGGACCAGAAGTTCATGGTGCGGCCGTGGTACTTCTCGTCCGTCGCCGCCGATCCCACGGACGAGAACACCATGTACGTCCTGAACCTGGGGACCTGGCGCTCGGTGGACGGCGGCAAGTCGTTCTCGCGCATCCGCGTCCCCCACGGTGACTGCCACATCTTGTCGATCGACTCGAAGGATCCGCGCCGCATGATCGAGGGAAACGACGGCGGCGCCACCGTGTCGTTCGATGGCGGCACGACGTGGTCCACCGTGAACAACCAGCCTACGGCGCAGTTCTACCACGTCGCGACCGACGACCAATTCCCCTACCGCATATACGGCGCCCAGCAGGACAACAGCACCGTCTCGATCCCCACCCGCTCGGACGACGGCGCGATCACGCTACGCGACTGGTACGCCGTGGCGGGCGGCGAGTCGGGTTACATCGCGCCGCAGCCGGGCGATCCGGGCGTCGTGTTTGCAGGCACCTACATGGGCACGCTGACCCGCTATGACCATCGCACGAGACAGGCCCGCGACGTGTCCGTGTGGCTCAACAATTACGACGGCTACGCGGCAGCCGACGTGCCTTACCGGTTCCAGTGGACCTTCCCGATCGTCTTCTCGCCGCACGACCGGAACACGCTGTATGTCACGGCGCAAAAAGTGCTCAAGACCAGCGACGGCGGCGCCAGCTGGCAGGCGATCAGCCCCGACTTGACCGTTCACGATCCCGCCACGCTCGGCCCTGTGGGCGGACCGATCACCCGTGACATGACCGGCACGGAGTGGTACGGCACCATCTTCGCCTTCGCCGAATCCCCCGTGAAGGCAGGCGTGCTGTGGGCCGGATCGGACGACGGCATGGTCCACCTGTCGCGCGACGGCGGTGCGACGTGGGACGACGTCACCCCCAAGGCCCTGGGCAGGTTCACCCGCGTGAGTCTGCTCGAGCCCTCCCACTTCGACGCCGCCGTCGCCTATCTCGCCGCCAACCGCTACCAGCAGGACGACTTCGCGCCCTACCTGTTCAAGACGGCGGACTACGGCAAGACGTGGACGAAAATCGTTACGGGTATTCCGGCGGCCGCATACACACGCGCGATCCGCGAGGATCCGGTGCGACGGGGCTTGCTGTTCGCCGGCACCGAGATCGGCATCTACCTGACGTTCGACGACGGCGGGCGCTGGCAGCCGCTGCAGCTCAACCTGCCGCGCAGCTCGGTGCGCGACATCGCGGTCCACGGGAGCGACCTGATCGTCGCGACGCACGGACGGGCGTTCTGGGTGCTCGACGACATCTCCCCGCTGCGACAGCTCACACCCACGCTCTCGGGCGAGCGCCTGCACCTGTTCGCGCCCGAGCCGGCGTTGCGCTTTCTCGGCGGTCGGAGCGCCGGACCGACCCCCTCGGCCGGGGAGAACCCCCTTCCGGGCGCGGCTGTGACCTACTGGCTTCAGGACAAGCCCGCGGGTGACGTCGCCCTCACGTTCCTCGACAGCGCCGGGACCGTGATTCGCACGTATTCGGGCAAGGCCGACTCGAGCGCGAGAGTCGACAGTGCGACCTACGCGCCGAGCGATTCGGCCGTCCCGGCTCGCGCCGGTACCAACCGCTTCGTCTGGAACCTGCGTGCGCCCGACGCCAAGAAAGCCAAGGACGTCGTCGTCGACGAGGGGATGATCGAGGGACCCATCGTGCCCCCCGGCCGGTACAGCGTGACAATCACCGTGGCGGGACAGAGCGCCACGCAGCCGTTCACGGTGGTGCGCGACCCGCGCGTGACCACGTCGCCGGCGGACCTCGCGGCCCAGTACGCCCTCGCACGCCAGATTCACGACCGCATCGACACCCTCGTGTCCGCGGTGGAGCGGGTGGAGCAGGCCGAGTCGCAGCTCGCGAGCTGGACGGATTGGACGAAGAATCGACCCGAAGGGGCGCGCGTCAAAGCGCAGGCCGATTCCCTGAAGCGCGGCCTCGAGGCGGTGCGCGCCCGCCTGAGCGAGCCGCACGCGCACGCCGACGAATCCACGCTGCACTGGCCGATCCAGATCTACAACCAGCTTCTGTCGCTCAACGCCATGGTGCAGAGCGCGGACGCGGCGCCGACCCGGCAGGAGCGGGAGGTGTTCGCGGAGCTCTCGGCGCGGCTCGACCGGGAGCTCGCGGGGTGGCGCGCCCTCGAGGCGGGCGACCTCGCGGCGTTCAACAAGTTGCTGCGCGACCTCAACGTACCAGCGGTGGGAACCGTGGGGGAGAAAAGATGATCGCACGACTCGACGGGAACCGCCGCACCTCCACCGCCCTCAGCGCGACTGTTCTCGCGTGTGCAGCGACGATGCTTTGCGAAGTCACCGTCGCGGCGCAGACCATCGCTGGAACGGTGCGGAGTGGGGGCGAGCCGATCGTCGGCGCCGTCGTGCGGGTGCTCGAGCTCGATCGCGTCGTTCGCTCGGGCGCCCGCGGGCAGTTCGCATTCTCGCACGTTCCCAGTGGTTGGTGCACCGTGTCGGT
>Ga0209158_1001968_pt1 | contig 13110 bp, 4 predicted proteins | sample GraSoiAngelo_140_FD_185897 | JGI IMG/M metagenome (GOLD analysis project Ga0209158, IMG submission 185897) | Grasslands soil microbial communities from the Angelo Coastal Reserve, California, USA - 14_0929_12_30cm (SPAdes) (version 2) | ecosystem: Environmental > Terrestrial > Soil > Grasslands ...
GAAATGCCTAAGCCATTCTTGGCCACAGATCCTCTCTCCGAGCGGTTTCAAAGCTATCATCCGCTCCCGAGAGGGTCTAGCGAGTCGCGCGAAAGAGTTACTGCCGAACTTAAGGCAAGCCTCCAACCGAGCTGAAACAAGACTCGGCCGCTGCGCTCCGACCCGCGAGCAGTTTCGCGCAAGGGCCGCCGTTCGCACCACTGGCTGGTGCCGAGTTACATCTAGCTGACCACGAGAACAGGCTCAGCCCATCGCAGTGTAGCTGCCCCTAAACTGTCCTCCCGAGTAGTAGATTTCACCTACCCAGCAGTTATAGCTTGCTGACCGGGGGATTTTTCCGCTGCTAAAAGGGGGAATTTGAAAATGAAACTGTTCAGCAAGTTGCTGCTTGCGTTTGCCATTCTTTTTGGCCTTCCACACTTTGTCTCTGCCCAGACACCGAATGGTGCAGCTCTGTATGCCTCAAACTGCCAGGGTTGCCATGGGTCACTGGCAGCTTCCAATGTTTCAAACCGGACTTTTGCTGGTATTAAGGCTGCGATTGGGGGGAACGTGGGCGGTATGGGGTTTCTTTCTTCGCTGGCAGACGCCGACCTTCAGGCGATTTCCAACGCACTCAGTCCGCCGGCGCCGCCGGCGGCGCCGGCGCTGTCCGTTTCCCCCAGTTCGCTGAGCTTCAGTTACCAGCAAGGGGGGTCGGCTCCCGCGGCTCAGAGTCTCTCGGTGGCGAGTGGCGGGAGCTATACCGCCGCGAAATCCACTTCGTGGCTGTCCATAAGCCCGACGAGCGGCACAACGCCGGGGACGGTCAACGTCTCGGTGAGTGCGGGCATGGCGACCGGCACCTACACCGACAACGTGACCATCACGGCCTCCGGCGCTACCGGCAGCCCGAAGTCAATCCCCGTGACGCTAACGGTGACTGCGGGAGCGGCGGCGCCGAATGGTGCAGCCCTGTATGCCTCAAAATGCCAGGGCTGCCACGGCTCACTGGCAACTTCCAATATTGTAAACCGGACTGTTGCTGGCACTAAGGCTGCGATTGCGGGGAACGTGGGCGGTATGGGGTTCCTTTCTTCGCTGACAGACGCCGAACTTCAGGCGATTGTCAGCGCACTCAGTCCGCCGGCCCCGGCGCCGGCGCTGTCCGTTGCCCCCAGTTCGCTGAGCTTCAGTTACCAGCAAGGGGGGTCGGCTCCCGCTTCTCAGCCGATCATGGTCAGCAGCTCGAGTGGAGCGCAGTTGGCCTACACGGTGGCGACCTCGGGTGGTGCGTGGCTATCTGCAACCCCAATGAGCGGTACAACACCGGGCACGGTGAACGTCTCGGTGGTGAATCCGGCCAGTATGGCAGCCGGCACCTACAAGGGCATGGTGACCATCACGGCCCCTGCTGGCAGCCCGCAGACGGTCGCGGTGACACTCGTGGTCGGCGCGACAACCCCGGCCCCCGGTCTCAATGCAAGTCCGAAAACACTGTCGTTCGCGTATCAGAGCGGCGGTGGTATGCCCGCGACTCAGCCGATCGTGATCAGCTCGGGCGGAGCGCAGTTGGCCTACACCGTGGCGACCTCGGGTAGTGTGTGGCTATCTGCAACCCCAACGAGCGGCACAACGCCGGGCACGGTGAACATCTCGGTGAATCCAGCCAGTATGGCGGCTGGCACCTACACTGGCAACGTGACCATCACGCCCTCCGGCGCTGCCGGCAGCGCGCAGATAGTCACGGTGACGCTAGTGGTCAGCGCTGGCGGTGGCACAGGCAACTCGTCTCTGAAGGTGAGTCCCCACACACTGCAATTCAGTTATCAGACCGGAAACCACATGCCATCGGCTAAGAAGCTGATGATTACGAGCGCGGGTGCGCCGCTCTCGTACAAGGCTTCGTATTCCGGTGGCAGCCCCTGGCTTACGGTAAGTCCGACTGGGGGAACAACCCCGGGCACCATCAGCGTTTCGGTGAATCCGGCAGGGATGCCTGCAGGAAGCCACTCCGGCACGATCGACGTGAGCGCGCCGGGCGCAAAAAGCATCTCTGTTGCCGTAACTCTGATGGTCACTTCACCTGCTTCCGATGACGACGACAAGGACGAAGGAGGTCAGGGTTCGGGCTTGCGCGCGGACGCTTACGTCTACGATCCCATGCACTCGGGGGCTGTCGCCGCCCAGTGGGTGGATGGTGTAGGCGTTCCCATGCACAATGCCGGCAACCAGGGCCTTTTGCTCTCGAAGAATGCCTCCGGGTCGGCGGAAGCGCAGGCTGGAGCCGTCATCAAGAACGCCCAGGGTCTGACGCTCACGGAACTTGGCTTTGATGTCCGCGAGGGCGGGCAGTGCAGCGCCGGATCCCCACACTTCGTGGTTGTGACCAACGACGACGTGACGCACGTGGTGGGCGGCTGCGTCAAAGGAACAACTCAAACTTCTCTGGCGATAGGCTGGAAACGCATGCGGTTCGATCCCAGCAAGCCGGAACTGGCATCACCGCCGATTACTCCGGGCCAGCAGGTCAAGAGCATCGCGGTTATACTTGACCAAGGGCCCGAGGCAGGTGCCAACGCCGGAGGTGGTCTTGTTGTGCTAGACAATATTTCCATCAACGGCAAAGTAGTCGCGAAAAAGTAGCTGCTGTCTAGTCCAGGCCGACTTGGTGCCATTTAGACTCTCACCAGTACCTTCTGGTCAGAGTCTTGGCGCCAGGCCGGCCTGGGCTTTTTATGTCCCGCCAAGTCGTCCAGGAAGGGCGCTGAAATCACAACGGGATAAGAGTTTTTTCTCTGGTCTCTGGAACCGTTCGACGGATTCAGGGCAGGCCAGAACGCGATCCGCTTCGTTTGCGCTTCCCCGGCCGTTAGCGTGAATATCCCCCGACAAAGGAACAGCGGGATTTTGGCGGCAGTAGTTGCATGTTTCCTCCTCCTAACGATTAACGACTGTGAGACTTCCAGCGTCAATCGTCTTGACACTCCATAGTCGGCCTGAAGTAACCTGCTTGACATAATGAGCTCAGCGATTTCCCTTCCCGAGAGCTCGCCGCAGGGGATGCCTCCCGGTAGAGCTTCGCCGAAACACTCACCGGTCGTACCGAATACGCCTACGGAAGGGGTGGAGGCGAGCCCGTCGCGAAATTCCCGATGGGTAATTCGGGCGCCTGGTTGAGGGCCGCAGGCACGGCGATTGACGTATGAACGTCGCTGAGCAATCAGCACACATCCAGCTACTTCAAGTCCTGACAACCTAAGCGGAGGGAAATCATGCCGGCGGAACAGCTACAGCTAGCGACGGACTATCTCGATACCAGGCAGCTCCTGGAGGTCTTAGTGGCCGTCAAGAAGGGCGACTTTTCTGTTCGCATGCCGCTGGACAAAACCGGCGTGGCGGGCAAAATCGCCGATACGCTGAACGATATTATCGAGCTCAAACAGCGAGTCGTGCAGGAGTACGAACGGATCAGCGTCACCGTTGGCAAACAGGGAAAGATCACCGAGCGGGCGTCCGTCATGGGCTCCACCGGCGACTGGGCCGCCGGCGTCTCCGCCATCAACGTGCTAATCGGCGATCTGATTCAACCGACGAACGAGATGGCACGAGTGATCGGCGCGGTCGCCAAGGGCGATCTGACGCAGACGATGGCGGTGGAAATCGAAGGCAGGCCGCTCGAAGGCGAGTTTCTGCAAACCGCTAAAGTCGTCAACGGCATGGTGGAACAGCTTAGCACCTTCGCGTCGGAGGTCACTCGCGTGGCCCGCGAGGTGGGCACCGAAGGCAAGCTCGGCGGCCAAGCGCTGGTGAAGGGCCTGGCCGGCACCTGGAGGGACCTCACGGACAGTGTCAACTCGATGGCCGGAAACCTGACTGCCCAGGTGCGAAACATCGCCGACGTGACTACCGCTGTCGCCAACGGCGATCTGTGCAAGAAGATCACCGTGGACGTCCGAGGCGAGATCCTCCAGCTCAAAGACACCATCAACACGATGGTGGACCAGCTCCGCGCCTTCGCCTCTGAAGTTACCCGCGTGGCCCGCGAGGTGGGCACCGAAGGCAAGCTCGGCGGCCAAGCTGTGGTTCTCGGCGTAGCCGGCACGTGGAAAGATCTGACCGACAGCGTCAATTCGATGGCGTCGAACCTCACCGGTCAGGTGCGAAACATCGCCGACGTCACCACCGCCGTGGCTAATGGCGATCTGGGCAGAAAAATCACGGTAGACGTTCGCGGCGAGATTCTGGAGCTGAAAAACACCATCAACACGATGGTGGACCAGCTCCGGGCCTTCGCCTCTGAAGTTACCCGCGTGGCCCGCGAGGTGGGCACCGAAGGGAAGTTGGGCGGTCAAGCGGTGGTTCCGGGCGTGGCCGGCACGTGGAAAGATCTCACCGACAACGTGAACTCGATGGCCGGTAACCTGACCGACCAGGTGCGAAATATCGCGAACGTGACCACGGCAGTGGCAAACGGGGACCTCAGCAAGAAGATCACCGTTGACGTGAAAGGCGAGATTCTGGAGCTCAAGAACACCATCAACACAATGGTCGATCAGCTCGGCTCGTTCGCTTCGGAAGTGACCCGCGTGGCTCGTGAAGTCGGCACGGAAGGCAAGCTCGGTGGGCAGGCAGCGGTCAAGGGTGTGGCCGGGGTGTGGGAAGATCTGACCGACAGCGTCAACCTGATGGCGAGCAACCTGACGGCCCAGGTGCGGAATATCGCCGACGTTACCACGGCGGTCGCAAACGGCGACCTGGGCAAGAAGATCACCGTCGACGTCCAGGGAGAAATTCTGGAGCTAAAAGACACGATCAACACGATGGTCGATCAACTTGGCTCGTTCGCTTCGGAAGTGACCCGCGTGGCGCGCGAGGTCGGCACCGAAGGGCAGCTCGGCGGCCAGGCCGTGGTCAAGGGCGTGGCCGGCACGTGGAAGGACCTGACCGACAGTGTGAATTCAATGGCCAGCAACCTGACGGCCCAGGTGCGGAACATCGCCGAGGTCACCACCGCTGTCGCCAATGGGGATCTGTCGAAGAAGATCACCGTTGATGTCCAAGGGGAGATCCTCGAGCTGAAGAGGACCATCAACACCATGGTCGATCAACTGAGCTCGTTTGCCTCGGAAGTGACGCGCGTGGCCCGCGAAGTGGGCACCGAGGGGGAACTCGGGGGGCAAGCGGACGTCAAAGGCGTGGCCGGCACGTGGAAGGATCTGACCGACAGTGTGAACTTGATGGCCAACAATCTCACCGCTCAAGTGCGGAACATCGCCGAGGTCACCACCGCTGTCGCCAATGGCGACTTGTCTAAGAAGATCACCGTGGATGTGCAAGGAGAAATTCTGGAACTCAAGGACACCATCAACACGATGGTGGACCAACTCGGTTCGTTTGCTGCAGAAGTGACGCGCGTGGCCCGCGAGGTGGGCACGGAAGGGAAGCTCGGCGGCCAGGCGCTGGTCCGCGGCGTCGGTGGAACCTGGAAAGATCTGACCGACAACGTCAACTCGATGGCGACGAACCTCACCAATCAGGTTCGCAACATCGCCGAGGTCACCACCGCAGTGGCTAACGGTGACTTATCCAAGAAGATCACTGTGGACGTCCGCGGCGAGATCCTCGAGCTGAAGAACACGATCAACACCATGGTGGACCAACTCGGTTCGTTTGCTGCAGAAGTGACGCGCGTGGCCCGCGAGGTGGGCACAGAAGGGAAGCTCGGCGGCCAGGCGGTGGTCCGCGGCGTCGGTGGAACCTGGAAAGACCTGACCGACAATGTGAACTTGATGGCCAGCAACTTGACCGGTCAGGTGCGGAATATCGCCGAGGTCGCGACGGCGATCGCCGGCGGTAATCTCTCCCGCAAGATTACCGTCGATGTCCGAGGGGAGATTCTCGAGCTGAAGAACACAATTAACACTATGGTTGACCAGCTCAACGCGTTTGCGGGCGAAGTCACTCGCGTGGCCCGCGAAGTGGGCACGGAAGGAAAACTGGGCGGCCAGGCCGTGGTGCGGGGAGTGGCCGGCACGTGGAAGGATCTGACCGACAACGTCAACTTGATGGCCAGCAACCTGACCGGTCAGGTGCGGAATATCGCCGAGGTCACCACGGCGGTCGCGAACGGCGACCTAGGGAAGAAGATCACCGTCGACGTCAAAGGTGAAATTCTGGAACTGAAGAACACCATCAACACCATGGTGGACCAACTTAACGCGTTTGCGGGCGAAGTCACTCGCGTGGCGCGCGAGGTGGGCACCGAAGGCAAGCTGGGCGGTCAGGCGTCGGTGAAGGGTGTCGCCGGAACGTGGAAGGATCTGACGGACAGTGTGAACCTAATGGGGAGCAACCTCACCGCTCAGGTGCGGAACATCGCCGAGGTCACCACCGCTGTCGCCAATGGCGATTTGAGCAAGAAAATCACGGTTTCGGTCAAAGGCGAGATCCTGCAGCTCAAGAACACTATCAACACGATGGTGGACCAGCTCAACACGTTTGCCGGCGAGGTAACCCGCGTGGCTCGCGAAGTCGGTACGGAGGGCAAGCTGGGCGGCCAGGCCGTCGTGCGAGGCGTGGCCGGCACTTGGAAGGACCTCACCGACAATGTCAATTTCATGGCCGGCAACTTAACCGGCCAGGTGCGAAACATCGCCGAGGTCACCACGGCGGTGGCCAATGGGGACCTGTCCAAGAAGATCACGGTCGATGTTCGGGGCGAAGTTCTGGAACTCAAGAACACGATCAATACCATGGTGGACCAACTCAATGCATTTGCCTCCGAGGTGACGCGCGTGGCGCGCGAGGTCGGTACCGAAGGCAGGCTGGGCGGCCAGGCGTTTGTTAAGGGAGTCGGCGGAACGTGGAAAGACCTCACCGACAGCGTCAATCTAATGGCGTCAAATCTTACCGCTCAGGTGCGAAACATCGCCGAGGTCACCACCGCAGTAGCCAATGGTGATTTGTCGAAGAAGATCACTGTAGACGTCAAGAGCGAGATTCTCGAACTGAAGAACACCATCAACACCATGGTGGACCAGCTCAATGCTTTCGCCTCCGAAGTGACCCGCGTGGCCCGCGAAGTCGGTACCGAAGGGAAGCTGGGCGGCCAGGCGTCGGTGAAGGGCGTTGGCGGAACTTGGAAGGATTTGACCGACAACGTCAATTGGATGGCCGCGAACCTCACCACCCAGGTTCGAAGCATTGCCAAGGTCGTGGCCGCGGTCGCGAACGGCGACCTTAAGCGCAAGTTGGTGCTCGAAGCCAAGGGCGAGATTGCAGACCTGGCGGAGACGATCAACGGGATGATCGACACGCTGGCCGTCTTCGGCGATCAGGTAACGACAGTGGCGCGCGAGGTGGGGATCGAAGGCAAGTTGGGTGGCCAGGCCAGCGTACCTGGCGCGGCAGGACTATGGCGCGATCTAACCAATAACGTCAATCAGCTCGCCGGGAACCTGACCACGCAAGTCCGGGCCATCGCCGAAGTTTCGACCGCCGTGACCAGGGGTGACCTCACGCGCTCGATCACGGTCGATGCGGCCGGTGAAGTGGCCGCTCTCAAGGACAACATCAATGAAATGATTCGCAACTTGAGGGAGACCACGCAAAGAAACACGGAGCAAGACTGGCTGAAGACGAACCTGGCGAAATTCACCCGCATGCTCCAGGGACAAAGAGACCTGTTGACCGTTTCCAAGCAGGTCTTGGCCGAAGTCGCTCCGCTCGTCGGCGCGCAACAGGGCGTCTTCTACCTCGCCGAAGCGGATGGCGGCGATCAGTGCCTGAAGCTGCTTGGAAGCTACGCCTACAAAGAGCGCAAAAGCGGCTCCAACCGAATTGGGTTTGGTGAAGGGCTGGTGGGCCAATGCGCCGTGGAAAGGGAAAGGATCCTCGTCACCAATGCACCGAGCGACTACGTGCAGATCAGCTCCGGACTCGGAGAAGCGAAGCCCTTGAATATCGCCGTTCTCCCGGTGGTTTTTGAAGGACATGTGAAGGCAGTGGTCGAGCTGGCTTCCCTGAACCGCTTCACCGACTCGCAGCTTGCTTTCCTCGAACAGCTCACCGAGAGCATCGGGATCGTGCTGAACACGATTGCCGCCACGATGCGAACCGAGGAGCTCCTGAAGCAGTCGCAAGCCCTGACCGAAGAACTCCAGAGTCGGCAGGAAGAACTCACAGAGACGAACAAGAGGCTGGAAGCGCAGGCGCGAACGCTGCGGGAGTCCGAGGAGCTCCTCAAGCGGCAGCAACAAGAGTTACAACAGGCCAACGAAGAGCTGGAGCAGCGCGCCGCACTGCTTGCTCAGCAGAAAGGAGAAGTCGAACAGGCCAGGCAGGCGCTCCAGGAGAAGGCAGAGCAGCTCGCTCTGACTTCGAAGTACAAGTCCGAGTTTCTCGCCAATATGTCCCACGAACTGCGGACGCCGCTCAACAGCCTGCTCATCCTTTCTAACATGCTGAGCGAGAATCCGGAAGGCAACCTCACTGAAAAGCAGGTTCGGCACGCGGCCACCATCCACTCGGCGGGCAGCGACCTGCTTGAGCTGATCAACGACATCCTCGATCTGGCCAAGATTGAGTCGGGGACTATGGCCATCGAGATCGGGAATGAACCGCTCCCCGAGTTGCGAGACTTCGCCGAGCGGACCTTCCGTCACGTTGCCGAGGGCAAGGGGATCGCCTTCGCCATCGAGATCGACCCGAAGTTGCCGAGGGCAATACGCACGGATGGGAAACGCCTACAGCAGGTCATCAAGAATCTGCTCTCCAATGCGTTCAGGTTCACTGAGAAGGGCAGCGTGACGCTGCGGATGCAGGTAGCCCGAGCAGGGTGGAACCCGGAGAACCCAATCCTCAATGAGGCAGAAACCGTTGTCGCCTTTGCCGTGAGCGACACAGGTGTCGGGATCCCGAAAGACAAGCACCAGATCATCTTCGAGGCCTTCCAACAGGCAGACGGCACGACCAGCCGGAAGTATGGTGGCACGGGTCTCGGACTTTCGATCAGCCGCGAGATCGCTCGCGCGCTGGGCGGCGAAATCAGCCTCCGGAGCGCGCCGGGCGAGGGCAGCACGTTCACCCTCTATCTCCCACTCACCTACGTGCCGGTAAAGAAGACCAGACCCGAGACCGGAACTTTGAGCGGCGTGGCAGGATCGGCCCAGAACAAGACAGAACAGGCGCATGTATTTTCGGTGTCCGCAGACTCTCCCGCGCTCACTCAAGCACTGCCCGTACCCGACGAGAGCGAGGTCGAGGTGGACGACGACCGAGGCACCATCCGTCCGGGAGATCGCGTGCTTCTCATCATCGAAGACGACATCGACTTTGCTCGGGTTTTGCTGGACAAGGGGCGGGAGTGCGGATTTAAGGCCGTCATCGCGCCGCGTGCCAGCCACGCCCTGAGTCTTGCACGAGAGTTCGAGCCCGCGGCGATCACCCTGGATCTTCGCTTGCCCGATCAGAATGGCTGGACGGTCTTGGATCGCTTGAAGCACGACCCGGCTACGCGTCACATCCCCGTGCATATTATCTCGGTCGAAGGCCAGCAGCAGAGAGCCATTAAGCTGGGCGCTCTGGCGTATGTGCAAAAGCCCGCCAGCAAGCAGGCGCTCGAGGAGGCGTTCAACAAGATCAGGGATTTCGTCGAGCGCCCGATGAAAAGACTCCTGGTCGTCGAAGACGATGAGACGCAGCGCAGGAGCATCGTCGAGCTGATCGGCGACAACGACGTCGAGACCACTGCAGTGGCTACCGGCCAGGACGCGCTTGCCGCTCTTCAAAAGCATCACTTTGACTGCATGGTGCTCGACCTGGTATTGCCGGATATGACCGGTTTCGAGCTGATTGAGAAGATCAAAAAGGAGTTCGGTCGATGGGAGCTGCCGATCGTCGTCTACACGGGAAAGGAGCTCACGACCACCGAGCAGACTGAACTGAAACGGGTAGCCGAAGCCATTGTCATTAAGGATGCCAAATCTCCGGAACGTCTCCTCGACGAAACGGCGCTGTTCCTGCACCGCGTGCAGGCGAATCTGCCCGCAGGCAACAGAAGGATGCTGGAGCAGGCCCTTCGCACCGACCCGGTGCTGGCGGGCAAGCACGTTCTTATCGTGGATGACGACGTCCGCAACATCTTCGCTCTGACTTCGGCTCTCGAACGCTACCAGGTGAAGGTGTCGTACGCCGAAAACGCCAAGGACGGCATAGCCCTGCTGAAGAAGACGCCTGGGGTCGATACTGTTCTCATGGACGTCATGATGCCTCAAATGGATGGCTACGAGGCAATGCGCGAGATCAGAAGCATCAGCAAGTTCAAGGAACTTCCGATCATCGCTCTTACCGCAAAAGCGATGAAGGGCGACCGCGAGAAATGCATCGAGGCGGGCGCTTCGGACTACATCACCAAGCCTGTGGACATCGAGCAACTTCTCTCGCTGCTTCGAGTCTGGGTGAATCGCTAGAGGAGAGGAGGACGGCGTGAGCACAGCCCAGAAGAACCTCGAACTCGAAGCCCATGAGGTCAGGCCCTTGGAAGGGATCTATCGTCACTACTATTTTGATTTCAGAGATTACGCCTTTCCCTTCTTTGGTGGCGGATTGCGAACCGCACCTGCGGGGAGCAGGTCAGCAGCATATCCAGCCTTCAGGAAAAAAGTCCTGCATAACCCGGCGTGCATGGAACACCTGCCGCACAGTTTCTGGCGGGCCTGAATCAGTCGCAAGGGGGGTGAACCAATGGAGGAGCGGTTGCAAGCACCGGGACCCGAGCAGACTGTCAACGTCTTGCTGGTTGATGATCAGCCCGAAGGGCTGCTCGCGCTGGAGGCGCTCCTAGAAGGACCCGAACGCAACATCGTCAAGACCCGTTCGGGGCGCGAGGCGCTGCGGCAGCTTCTCAAGGCCGACTTTGCGCTCATTCTGCTCGATGTCCAGATGCCGGACATGGATGGCTTCCAGACCGCCGAGCTGATCCGGCAGCGCGACAGTTCCAAGAATACCCCCATCATCTTCCTCACCGCCGGACACAAAAGCGAGGCAAACATATTCCGGGGTTACGCGGTAGGGGCGGTGGATTACGTTCTCAAGCCGATTGTGCCGGAGATTCTGCGGTCGAAGGTTTCCGTCTTTGTGGACCTGGCCAGGCAAACGGAGCTTGTGAGGAGGCAAGCGGACCAACTTCGCCAAAGCGAACAGGAAGCGCTTCAGTTGGCGCAGGCCCGTGCAAACCTCCTGGCTGAATTGGAGGTTGCCAACAGGGAGCTCGAAGCGTTCGCCTACTCAGTCTCACACGACCTGCGCGCTCCGCTGCGCCGCATTAATGGTTTTGCTGGAATTCTCCTTGAGGATTTTTCCGCCCAGTTGGATCCAGTCGCGAAAGGCTATCTCGAGCGCGTTTCTGAGGCTGGCCGACACATGTGCCAGCTCTTGGACGACCTGCTGAACCTTTCGCGAGTGACCCGCAAAGAGCTGACCCGTCGAAGGACGGATTTAGATTCGCTGGTTAAGGAAGTTCGGGACAGCCTCCAGCCGGAAATCGAGGGCCGCGAGATCGAATGGCAGATTGGTTGCCTGCCGACTGTGGAGTGCGACCCGGGCTTGATCAAACAGGTGTTCGCCAACCTGCTCTTGAACGCGATTAAGTACACCCGGCCACGCCAACGAGCCACCATCCAAGTGGACCAGATGATCTGCGATGGCCAGCCGGCGGTGTTCGTTCGCGATAACGGAGTGGGCTTTGACATGAAGTACGCGGATAAGTTGTTCGGTGTGTTCCAGCGCCTGCACCGTCAGGAAGATTTCGAGGGCACTGGGGTGGGGTTGGCCACCGTCCAGCGCATCATCCACAAGCACGGGGGGCGCGTGTGGGCAGAAGCTGAACCATACAAGGGTGCCACTTTCTATTTCATCCTAGGTACGCCCGAACGGAATGAATTCGAAAACAACACAACGCTGCGAGGTGAAGTGTGGCAACCGACTAGGTAGAAATTCTCCTCGTCGAAGATAATCCGGAAGATGTCGAGTTAAGGCGCGAAGTGCTGCAACAGGTCAAGAGCGTCCCCCGCACCGGGATGGGTCTGATGGTCATCATGACCTCGTCGAAGGAAGAACAAGGATCTGGTCCAGAGCTGTCACCTGGGAGTGAACACCTGAGAATCACAAAAGGGCAGGGCCTGATGAGTGAGGATAGACCAAAAGCAAAAGGGGTATGTAAACGTCCGGTGCGCGTTTTGTTCGTCGAGGACAACCCAGCGGATCTGGAACTCAGCCTGCGAGAGCTAAAGAAGGCGGACTTAGAGGTCTGCGCCGATCTGGTGCAGTCCCCCGATGAGTTTGAAGAACGGCTTCGCACCACGCATTACGACATTGTCTTGGCCGATTACAACTTATCCGGCTGGACGGGGATGGACGCGCTGGCGTTCCTGCGGGAGAAGGGTAAAGACATTCCGTTCATTCTGGTAACAGGGGCGCTCGGGGAAGAGATGGCAGTCGAGTGCGTCAAGAAAGGCGTCTCAGATTACATTCGCAAAGACCGCTTGGCCCGCCTGCCCGTAGCCATCTGCCGGGCCCTGGAAGAAAAACATCTGCGCGATGAGCGCAAGCGGGGCGAAGAGCTGCTCGCTCAATTGGCTGCCATCGTCGAGTCCTCGGATGACGCCATCATCGGGAAGACATTGGACGGGATCATTCTCACCTGGAACCGGGCGGCGGAGCGGCTGTACGGCTACTCCGCCGAAGAGATGAAAGGGCAGCCTATATCTGTTCTGATGCCGCGCGAACGGCCCAATGAGCTGATCGCGATCCTGGAAAGACTCAGGCGGGGGGAAGGCATCGCTCATTATGAAACCGTGCGGTGCAGGAAGGATGGCAGGAGAATCGATGTTTCTCTTACTGTTTCGCCCATCAAAGATGCCGCTGGAAACGTCATAGGAGCCTCGGCCATCGCCCGCGACATTACCCAGCGGAAGCAGGCAGAGAGGCAGCTTAAGAAGGCGCTTAAAGAGAAAGAACTCCTCTTGCAGGAAATTCACCATCGGGTGAAAAACAATCTGCAGATCGTATCCAGCCTGCTTAGTATTCAGTCTAGACGCGTCCAAGATGAACAAGCCCTCCATGCCTTCA